>NICF_comb_assmDRAFT_10000036_pt1 | contig 83549 bp, 77 predicted proteins | sample NewIslPassag4_SG_FD_11279 | JGI IMG/M metagenome (IMG submission 11279)
AAAGAAAGCCGGTTTTTTCTAAAGCTTTAACTCCCCCATCCGGAGAAGTTCAACAACAGCTTGTGATCGCCCCTTTACTCCAAGCTTTTGCATGGCATTTGAGATATGATTTCGCACGGTTTTCTCACTGATAAACAGTTCCTGCGCTATCTCTTTTGTTGTTTTATCTTGTACCAACAGCTCGAAGACTTCCCTTTCTCTTTTCGTTAACAACGGCTTATGAGTGAAATCATTCTCCTTCAAATACATGAACCCTCCTTGCCTTCGCCAGCTAGAAAACGCGGGGATGGGTATGAATCGTCACCTTATCATATGTGAAAAAACCCTTTGGAGTGACTGCAACGGACATGTTTAAGGAGAAATAGGCTTTCAGCTAGTTGGGAAGATTTTTTTGATTTACATATGATACCAATTTTTTTATTGTGCTTAATATAAAGTCCCAATAAGGAATCATTTTCATGGTCCAAAGTAGGAAGGAAATATTCCTTTTCAATTCCATGAATTGGCAATTTCCCCAAAATAGATGTATAGGATCATAGATTCCTTTTCCAAATTGAACATTGGAAAACCTATCCTTCCTTCCCAAAAAAAAACGTAATACCTTCTCATCTATTTAAGCCCATGGCGGATACAAAATTGTAGAGTTTTTTATGTTTACTCCATAGCGTTTAAAAATTTTTTGAATAGACAATTTCTCATCATTTGGTGAATAGGATTTAATTGTGTGTTTTTAGACGTTGGGAAGGAGGAAAACATGAAAAAGAGCTTATTTCGTCAATGGGTGTTTTGGCTTGTTTTTATCTTTCTAATTGGAATATCTTTAGTCGGGTGTGGGCCAAGGATGAACCAAAGGGCAAAGCAGGGGACGGTATAACCTCCGACAACGGAGATTCAAAGGATGACAACAAAGAGTCAGGAGATGAATCTACAGATGAGAATAAGGATGAAGGGTCTACTGATGAAAAGGATTATGGAGGTACCGTCGAGGTTCCAAAGGGAGATGGGATTATTACAGAGGAAAAATTTGAAATTATAAAACTGGGAATGACCTATGAAGAAGTCATTAACATCATTGGTTCTANTGGTACCATTCTTCTNGAANATGGGAAAAAAGGAGAACCAGGTTATACCGTTGACTATACCTTTGTAAATGAAGACACCGGTGCCGCAACGTCCTTCAAATTTGAAGACAATATCTTATCAAGCAAAACCCAATTGGGACTTTATACTGGTCCCCGGGTGGAAATTACCCTGGATCAGTTCAATCAACTTAAAATCGGGATGACCTTTGAAGAAGTTACGAAATTGTTGGGCGGAGAAGGGGACTCCTTTATGAAGCGATGAGACCGGGTACTTCTTTGCGAATCGCAGTTTACAACTATTATGGCGAAGATCCATCTGCCCTTGCCACAATCATTTTCACAGGTGATACCCTATCTTCCATGACCCAAATGGGATTAAAATAGTTAAGTAAGCACATGATTGATATATTTCCTTCAATTTCCAAAAACTGACAAGCGAACTTCATTTTTTGATCCGTTTTTTATTTTTTTGAAAGTAAAGTGTACGATTGTAAAAAGGGGTATTAGTAGGAAACCAATTGGCAATACCATATTCTTAAAAACAAAAAGGAGACCTTCCTGGCTACCGGTCTCCAATTACATATTGATATTACTAAAGCTTCAAGATAAAATTATCCTCTCTCCATAACCGTTCGTTCCTCATCCGTCCAAGGTTCGCTTTTTCCGGTTTTCCGGTTTATTTTTACTAAAGTCCCGCGTCCCGTTAGGCAGATCGTTTCGTCGGACTTTTTGACCATATAATGAAGATCAACCGAGGAACGACCAATCTTCGCCAATTTCACATAAACCTTCAATTCTTCATTAAAGAAGACTTGGGTAAGATAATCGCACTGCAAGTCGGCTACAATCGGTATGGTTTCGATCTCCTTGGTTTCCCAATTCTTCCAAAAACTGAGATGATTAATAAATTCGATGCGGGCTGCTTCAAAATATACGAAGGGGACTGTATTGTTTAAATGCCCAAACATATCCGTTTCCGAAAACCGAACTTTGATCGGTATATAAAATTCAAAATCCTTTACCCACTCTTCAAAATCCTCGATATAACTGATTCTCCGCATAAAATCCCCTTTCCCCACAAAACAAATGAATATTCATTCATTATTTTAGAAAAAAGGACGGCTGGCAATAACCAGCCAATCACGATCACTGAAAAAATATATCATGCATAGTCACTACCAAAGAAATTCTTGAACATTTGAATTGTAGCTTCCCGATTCAAAGCGGCGATTGATGTGGTCAAAGGTATTCCCTTCGGACATGCTTGGACACAGTTTTGGGAATTACCGCAGTTTGCCAGACCTCCGTCACCCATAATCGCTGCCAGTCTTTCAGCCTTATGCATAGCGCCCGTTGGATGGGCATTGAAAAGCCGAACTTGGGATAACGGTGCCGGTCCCATGAAATTGGAGTTCTCATTTACATTTGGACAAGCTTCAAGGCACACGCCACAAGTCATGCATTTGGATAATTCATATGCCCATTGCCGCTTGCTTTCCGGCATCCTAGGACCAGGACCTAAATCATAGGTTCCGTCAATCGGAATCCAAGCCTTTACCTTTTTCAACGATTCAAACATCCTGCTACGGTCAACGATCAAGTCCCGCACAACCGGGAAAGTACGCATCGGTTCCAGTCTGATCGGTTCTTCCAGAGAATCGATCATTGCCGTACAGGACTGCCGGGGCTTGCCATTTATAACCATCGAACAAGCGCCACATACCTCTTCCAAACAACTCATTTCCCAAGCAACAGGGGTCGTCTTTTTCCCCTCGGCAGTAACAGGATTCCTGCGAATCTCCATCAAGGCTGAAATGACATTCATATTCGGCCGATATGGAATTTCAAAAGTCTCCTTATATGGGGGAGAATCAGGACGATCTTGCCTAGTTATGATGAATTTGACCGTTTTTCGTTTCTCAGCCATGAAAACATTTCCTCCCCTTAATGTTTTTTCGTATAATCCCGTTTCCGGGGCTTAATTAACGAAACATCGACATCTTCATAGTGGAAATGTGGAGCTTCATCGGGTGCAACGAATTTTGCCATCGTAGTTTTCAGCCAATTTTCATCATCCCGTTCCGGGAATTCCGGTTTATAGTGGGCACCCCTTGATTCGTTCCGATTATAAGCTCCCAATGTAATGACCCGTGCCAATTGCAACATGTTATACAATTGCCGGGTGAAGGTTGCCCCCTGATTGCTCCAACGGGCTGTATCATTAATGTTGATCTTATTATAACGCTCCAATAGTTCCTGAATTTTTTCATCGGTTTTGAGCAAGCGATCATTATATCGAACCACTGTAACGTTATCGGTCATCCATTCACCCAATTCTTTATGCAAGACATAGGCATTTTCATAGCCATCAAGAGCCATGATTTTTTCCCATTTCTCTTCTTCCTTCTTCAAATATTGGTCATAAAGGCTGGAAGGGAGCGCATCCGAACTTTTTTCCAGACCATTAATGTACCGTACCGCATTCGGTCCAGCTACCATTCCTCCATATATTGCGGAGAGCAGGGAATTGGCTCCTAAACGGTTTGCCCCGTGTTGGGAATAGTCTACTTCCCCAGCCGCAAACAGACCTTTAATATTCGTCATCTGATCATAATCAACCCAAAGTCCACCCATCGAATAGTGAACCGCAGGGAAAATTTTCATCGGAACTTTCCTGGGGTCTTCCCCGGTGAATTTTTCATAAATTTCGATGATGCCCCCAAGCTTGATATCCAATTCCTTCGGATCCTTATGGGATAAATCGAGATAAACCATGTTTTCCCCGTTTATGCCGAGTTTTAGGTCGACACAAACATGGAATATTTCACGTGTGGCAATATCCCGGGGAACGAGATTTCCATAAAGGGGATATTTTTCTTCCAGGAAATACCACGGTTTCCCGTCTTTATAGGTCCATACCCGACCACCTTCACCCCGGGCAGATTCACTCATCAAGCGCAATTTATCATCGCCGGGTATAGCTGTCGGGTGAATCTGGATAAACTCTCCATTCGCATAATAGGCTCCCTGTTGGTAAACGATGGAAGCTGCGGAACCGGTATTGATAACGGAGTTTGTCGATTTTCCAAAGATAATCCCTGGTCCTCCTGTAGCTAGAATGACCGCATCGGCAGGGAAAGCCCGGATTTCCATCGTTTTTAAATCTTGGGCAATAATGCCGCGGGTCACTTGTTCATCATCAAGGACAACTCCGAGGAATTCCCAATGTTCATATTTCGTTACAAGCCCACCCACTTCATGACGGCGAACCTGTTCATCCAAGGCGTATAATAATTGCTGTCCTGTCGTGGCACCGGCATAGGCGGTCCGATGGTATAAGGTTCCCCCAAATCTCCGGAAATCGAGGAGTCCTTCCGGTGTCCGGTTGAACATAACCCCCATCCGGTCAAACAAATGGATAATGCCAGGCGCAGCTTCGCACATTGCCTTTACGGGTGGCTGGTTGGCCAAAAAGTCACCGCCGTAAACCGTATCGTCAAAATGTTGCCACGGGGAATCCCCTTCCCCCTTTGTATTAACCGCTCCATTAATTCCACCTTGAGCACAGACAGAGTGAGAGCGTTTTACCGGTACTAACGAAAATAATTCGACCGGAACGCCAGCTTCCGCTATTTTAACCGTTGCCATGAGGCCGGCCAAACCACCGCCGACAACAATGATCTTCCCTTTTTTGTTCAAGTTTGGCTCACTCCCTTTGTCACCTTCAATTTTCAACCCATACTAAATCAGACAAATGCCAAGATAGCGCTGATTCCGATATACGAAAGCGCCAAGAAGAATATCATGGAAATATATGTAAAGACCTTTTGGGAACGGGGTGAAACCGTAATTCCCCAACTGACGCAAAAAGACCATAATCCATTGGCCAAATGGAAAGTTGCGGAAGTTATTCCGATAATATAGAAGGCGAGCATTACTGGATTATCGACAATATTGGCCATCATATCAAAATTAACTTCCTGACCAAAGGCCTTTGCAATCCTTGTTTCCCACACATGCCATGAAATGAAGATAATAAGAAAAATTCCCGTGATCCGTTGAAAAACAAACATCCAGTTACGGAAAGTACCATACCTATGGACATTGTTTTTTGCGGTAAATGCAATATACACCCCGTAGATGGCATGAAACAGAATTGGAATGTAAATGATCGTAAACTCTAAAAATAATAAAAACGGCAAGCTTCCCATAAATTCGGTAGCTGCGTTATAGGCTTCTTCTCCCCTTGTTGCCGTATGGTTGATCATTAAGTGCATGGTTAAAAATAACCCGACTGGTAGAACACCTAATAAAGAATGAAGCCTGCGCCAAAAAAATTCTTGGTTTCCCTTTGCCATCTCAAACTTACCCCCCTTATTCTAAAAAAATAGTAATCTCTAAACCTAGAAAACTTTGGCAATAATTTGACACATTTATTTTAACCCTTTATTAAAATAAGGTCAAGAAAACGGATTCAGATTTAATAATATTCAAAAAGTATTTATAGTATTTTTCAATCTTCGGAATATTTATATGATAACCCTTTCAAAATCTACCAATTCTTTTACAAAATATAGCAATATAATTTCTACCAATTGAAAAAAACATAAATAAAAGTTGGCGGATTGTATATAATAGACTTAGAGAAAAGGGGGAGCTTTTTGATGAAAAAGATTGCAGAAGAGCCGGTTCAGCTTTCTGATTTGACTGTCCCAGCTTTCGGTTATGAAATGATTCGGGAAGAATTGATCTCGGATTTACTAGGAAAGGATGCAGCGGTTATTTTATACTGGGCCGGTAAACGATTGGCCAGAAAATATCCGCTTTTTACGATTGATGAAATCATTGAATTTTTCCATGATGCAGGCTGGGGGCATCTCCAGATAAAAGAAAGTAAAGAAAATGAAATTACCTTTCACTTAACTGGAGACTTAATTCGCCATCGCCTAGAAACAAAAACGGATCCGGCCTTTCAATTGGAAGCTGGTTTTTTGGCGGAACAAATTCAAACACAAAAAAAAGTGTATGCCGAAGCCTTTGAACATCCGAAGAAAAAAGACGGCATCATTATTTTTACCATCAAATGGGACGAAATTCCCTTTATGTAATATCAATATCAATCATGATCATTCCCATTCAACTTATACCAAAAACTTTTGTTCAGGGAAAAAACATCCGGAAAAAAAGAGGGAGAATAACTCCCTTACCATTTTCCGGATTTTCTATTTGTTATTCATTATCCAATCGGGGGAACCTTTCCAAGTTCAAAGGTTTTATGTAAAATTCTAGCTGCACGCACCACATCCTGCTCCTTTACTACCGCTGATACCTTGATTTCAGAGGTTGTCACCATTTTTATATCGATATTCTCTTTCCATAAATTTTCAAACATCTTTGCGGCAACCCCAGGATTAGACACCATTCCAGAACCGATAATCGAAACTTTTGCCAAATGGGGTTCCCATTCCAAAGACTCATAGGAGATTGCCTCTTTTTCCCTTTCCAAGACCAATAACGTATCTTTCAGGTCTTTGCTTTTCACAGAAAAAGAAATATTCGTTTTTCCGGCTCTTGTTGTACTTTGGATAATGATGTCCACATTGATATGGTGCCAGGCAAGGGGCGAGAAAATCGATGATAGGCTGCTTGCACCATTATTCAGTCCAAAAAGGGTAATCTTCGCCACATCCTTCTCAAAGGTAACCCCCCGGACAATCAAATGATCCTCCATCAATGTTTCCCCGGTAATCCAACTTCCTGGTTTTTGTTCAAAGCTAGATTTTACGGTCAAAGGAATGAAATAATTTTTCGCAAATTCCACTGCCCGAGGATGAAGGACAGTTGCACCAAGATTGCTCATTTCCAGCATTTCATCATAACTCAGCGTCGAAAGTTGCCGGGCTTCCGGAACAAAACGTGGATCAGAAGAGAATACCCCAGGAACATCGGTATAAATATCACACCGTTCCGCTTTTAAACTGGCAGCCAAGGCAACAGCGGTAATATCGGATCCTCCCCGGCCGAGGGTAGTAATTTCCCCGTCCTTCGTTATTCCTTGAAAGCCCGCAACAATGACCACTTTTCCCTGATCCAATTCCTGACAAATTTTTGTCGTGTCAATCCCAACAATCCTTGCCTGACCAAAAACCTTTTCCGTTTGGATCCCTGCTTGCCAGCCGGTTAACGAAATGGCCTTCATCCCCCGGTCATTTAAAGTTATGGCAAGTAATGCCATGGATATGACTTCACCGGTCGATAACAGCATATCCATTTCCCGTCTCGAGGGATCCATGCTAAGCTGATGAGCCAGTTGAAGCAAATCCTCTGTGGTGTCTCCCATCGCTGAAACAACGACAACAACCTTCTTATTTCTTTTTACTTCTTCTTCCACGAGCAAGGCCACTTTTTTGATTCTTTCAACGGTAGCTATGGATGAGCCACCAAATTTTTGTACAATGATCCCCAATGATATCCTCTCCTCTCCCCATCCTTTACATTCAACAAAAAAGGCAATGGGAAAGAGCACCCCATCGCCTGTTTGCGCATATTGCGTAAAACAGTGAGATAGCGCTCCAAGATTTCTCTTGACAGTCCTGCACCTATTCGGATACAGAACCAGGAAAAAGTTACGGGAAACCTTTTTCCTTCGGCGATTTTCCCTTTCCCGACCCTTCTTTGTCACCCGTATTCTCCAGATCGGTACTTTTGAAAACCGCACCTCTATCTTCACCTTGCTCGTAGACAGAATATGAAATTTTTTCAATCATAGCATAATTCTATTCGCTCTGCAATACGTCTTCCTTACCATTGTCAGAAGGTTCTATATCTTCCTTATGAAGGGCTTCGTATAGTTTTTCAGCGATATTTTTTGGGATCCCTATGTTTGTAAATTCTTCAAGGGAAGCGGATTTCATTTTTTTCACCGATCCAAAATGTTTAATGAGAAGCTTTTTCCGTTTTTCTCCTATACCAGGTATATCATCAAGTAGCGATTGGAACATGGATTTCCCACGAAGTTGCCTATGAAAGGTAATGGCAAAACGGTGTACCTCATCTTGAATCCGCTGGAGCAAATAAAACTCTGCACTATTTTTGGCTAAGGGAACGACTTGCAAAGGATCGCCAAAAAGCAAATCTGCCGTCTGATGTTTATCATTTTTCGCAAGACCGGCAACGGGGATATCTAGTCCAAGTTCATCTTCCAAGATTTCCTTCGCTGCCTCAATTTGCCCCTTTCCGCCATCAATAATGATCAAATCCGGCAAAGGGAGATTTTCTCTAAGAACCCGGGTATAACGCCTGCGGATGACTTCCCGCATTGTCTCGTAATCATCCGGTCCTATCACCGTCTTGATTTTGAATTTTCGGTATTGCTTTTTATCCGGCTTTCCATTGGTAAAAACGACCATGGCCGATACTGGATTTGTTCCTTGGATATTGGAATTGTCAAAGGCTTCGATCCGGTAGGGGGTGTAGATGCCCATCGCTTTCCCTAACCGCTCAATCGCCCCTATCGTCCGTTCTTCGTTCCGCTCAAGCAATAGAAACTTTTCCTTTAAAGCCGCTTCGGCATTCTTGATGGCGAGTTGGACTAAGTCCTTTTTCTGGCCCTTTTTCGGTTGGATGACTTTGACTTGTAAAAATTCCTTGACCAACTCCGCATCCAAGGAATCCTGGAGGAGAATTTCCTTCGGTTTGATGTGATGGGGTTGATCATAAAATTGCCCAAGGAAGGTGAGCATTTCTTCTTCCGGTTCATCGTGTAACGGGAACATCGAAACATCCCGCTCGATTAATTTCCCTTGACGGACAAAAAAGACCTGAACGCACATCCAACCCTTATCTACTGCATAACCAAATACATCCCTATCAATGAAGTCGTTTACATTCATTTTTTGTTTTTCCATGGTTGTTTCGATATTCATGATTTTATCCCGATATTCTTTAGCCTGTTCAAAATCGAGATTTTCCGAAGCCTCGTACATTTTCCTCGTTAATTCCTTTTTTACTTCCTGATAACCGCCGTTTAAAAAGTTCGTTATTTCATCGGTCATTTTTTTATACGTTTCTTCGCTCACTTCAAAAACACAAGGAGCCAAACATTGGCCGATATGGTAATAAAGGCAGGGACGGTCTGGAAGAGTGTTGCATTTCCTTAACGGATAGAGTTTATCCAGTAATTTTTTCGTCTCTCTTGCCGCTCCGACATTCGGATATGGACCGAAATATTTTCCTTTTTTCCGATTCACTTTCCGGGTAATCACCAGGCGGGGATGTCTTTCGGTTGTAAGCATAATAAAGGGATAGCTCTTATCATCCTTCAGCATGACATTGTATTTCGGATCGTATTTTTTAATCAAATTCATTTCTAAGATCAACGCTTCAATATTGGAAGAGGTAATAATATATTCAAAATCGGCAATTTCATTAACCAAGGCTTGGGTCTTTAAATTATGGGAACCGGTGAAATAAGAGCGGACCCGGTTTTTTAACACCTTTGCCTTCCCAACGTAAATGACGGTTCCTTGCCGGTCTTTCATCAGGTAACATCCCGGCTGATCCGGCAAAAGGGCCAATTTCTCTTGTATTTTCTTACGGTTTTCTTCCATCTTTATCACTCCAAAAGAAAGGGAAAAGTAAAATTATATATTATTATACATGATGTTCGGGAATAATTAGGAACTTCCTTGGATTTTCCCTTACCAAAAAAAAGAAGCAGCCCAGCTGGACTGCTCCATGGATTTTATAGATGGTTGTTAATGAATTCTGCCAAAGCTTCCTTCGGTCGATAGCCGATGACTTTATCCACCACTTCTCCATCTTTAAAGAGAATCAATGTCGGGATGCTCATGACACCATATTGGGCGGCGGTTTCTTGATTTTCGTCAACGTCCACTTTTACAATTTTGANTTTATCTCCCATTTCAGCATCGATTTCTTCCAACACAGGGGCAATCATNCGGCAAGGGCCGCACCAGGTTGCCCAGAAGTCTGCTAATACTAAACCTTTGGCTGTTTCTTGGCTAAAGGTAGAATCTGTCACATTTACAATTGCCATAATAAAACCTCCTAATATATCTTTAAAAACAGTATAACCCCATCTTTAGGCTAGGTAAATTGGTTGTTTCTATCTAATTTTACCCCAAGTCCGGTATTTAAACCAAGGATATGCTCAAAAAATAGATAGGGGGTTGAAATAAAAAGTTCAGGAATGTTCCTTTGAAAACATCCCTGAACACTTTTAAGCTTTAGGCATTGACTTTCAATTTTTTGAATTCTTCTGTCAGAAGCGGTACAACTTCAAATAGGTCGCCTACAATACCATAGTCCGCCACTTTAAAAATGTTTGCCTCAGGATCTTTATTAATCGCGACAATGACTTTGGAGTTGCTCATACCTGCCAAATGCTGGATCGCTCCGGAAATTCCACAGGCGATGTAAAGGTCAGGAGTCACAACTTTCCCGGTTTGACCAATTTGCAAGGAATAATCGCAATAACCGGCATCACAGGCACCCCGAGAAGCACCAACGGCACCACCGAGAACGTCAGCCAATTCCTTTAAAGGTTTGAAACCATCGGCACTTTTTACTCCTCGTCCTCCGGCGACCACGACTTTTGCTTCGGAGAGATCGACGCCTTCCGCTGTTTTCCGGACAACTTCCCTTACAATCGTCCTTAAATCTTTAATTTCCACATCCAAATTTTTCACATTCCCGGTTCGGCTTTCATCCTTGGCCAATTTCGGGATGTTATTGGGCCGGATTGTCGCGAAGATGATGCCATCCGTGACAATTTTTCTTTCAAAGGCTTTTCCTGAATAAATCGGTCGGGTAAATACGATGTTTCCGCCTTCCACTGATACTTCCGTCACATCGGAAACGAGACCGCTGGAAAGTTTTGCTGCTATTTTCGGTGCAAGGTCTTTTCCTAATGAAGTATGACCGATAACAATGGCCTCCGGATTTTCTTCCTGAATGGCTGCCATGAAGGCTTGAGAATAGCCTTCCGGTGTATAATGTTCCAATTGGTCATTCTCAATGATCAAAACTTGATCGGCGCCATAATAAAATAAATCGTTGGCAAAGGACTTGACTTCTTTCCCTAAAACAGCGACAACCACTTCTCCACCTTCAGAAATGGTTTTTGCCGCTGCAATTGCTTCAAAGGAAACATTCCGTAAAACCCCATCTTTGACTTCCGCGAGTACTAATACCTTCCTTCCCATATAGAACCCTCCTGTTCGAATCATATCAATCTATCAAACAACTTTTGCTTCATTCCGCAATAAGGATACCAATTCCTTAACCTGATCCTCTAAATCCCCTTGCAATATCTTTCCGGCCGATTTTACTGGCGGAAGGAATACTTCTATCGTTTTCGTCTTTGCGGAAACTTCGTCCTCATCGAGATCCAAATCATCCAATTCCAATACTTCCAGCGGTTTCTTCTTCGCTTTCATAATACCTGGAAGGGATGGATATCTCGGTTCATTTAGCCCCTGTTGGCAAGTTACAAGAAGAGGCAATTCGGTTTCAATTTTTTCTTCGTCCCCTTCCACATCCCGCACGGCTTCCACTTTTTGTCCGTCAATGGATAGGGAGGTGATGGTCGTGACATAGGGAATGCCCAGGAGTTCTGCAACCCTCGGTCCTACTTGACCGCTTCCCCCATCAATAGCTACATTTCCCGCTAAAATCAAATCCGGATTTTTATCCTTCAGATAGCTGGCCAGTACTTTGGAGGTGGTATGTTGGTCCCGGAAATCCACATCATCTTCGATATTGATCAGGACAGCCTTATCCGCACCCATGGCAAGGGCTGTACGAAGCTCCTTTTCTGCCTCTTCATTTCCGACAGTAACGACAGTAACTTCCCCGCCATGTTCATCGCGGACTTTGATTGCTTCTTCTACCGCATACTCATCATAAGGGTTAATGATGTATTCAACCCCTTCAACTGCAATCTGTCCGTTTTCAATGACGATTTTTTCTTCAGTATCAAAGGTCCTTTTGAGCAATACGTAAATATTCACGTCAAAATCCCTCCCATTTTTGTTCATGATTTGAGTACCTTATCATTCACCGATAAAGGTTGGTTCCCGTTTTTCCAGAAATGCTTGCACTCCTTCTTTTGCATCCCTTGTATTGAAAACCTGACCGAATAGTTCGGCTTCTCGTTCTACCCCTTTGTAAAACTCCGTTGTTTTCGTCGTATTGGCAAGTTCCAACACTGCTTTTACCGTTTGTGGGCTCTTTTTTGCCATTTGCTTTGCGAGGGCAATTGCCTTGGGCAATACTTCTTCTTCCGGATAGCACCTTTCTGCCAATCCCCAATCTACCGCTTCTTTTCCGCTAATCGCTTCGGAAGTTAGGATCATTTCCAGAGCTTTCCCTTTTCCTACCATTCTTGTCAGTCTTTGGGTACCTGCATAGCCCGGAATAATACCTAACGTCAACTCAGGAAGTCCGAGTTTAGCCGTTTCGCTGACTATGCGCATATGGCAAGCCATCGCCAGCTCCAGTCCCCCACCTAATGCGGCACCATGGATAGCTACAATGACCGGCTTCGGAAACTTTTCGATTTTTTCAAACAGCGCCTGGCCCTTTTTCGCCATTTCACTGGCCAAGTCACCTGAGGTCAAAGCGGTAAATTCCTTTATATCCGCGCCAGCTGAAAAAAACCTTCCTTCCCCATGAAGGACGATAACCCTCACCATTTTGTCCGCTTCCAATCGGTCAAACAGTTCTCCAAGCTGGGCAAGGAGTTCTCTTGAAAGCGCATTGGCCTTCGGACGATTAATGGTGACAACAGCTACAAAATCCTCTGTTTTCCATTCCAAAAATTTCACACCCATCTCCCTTTCCCAATTCGGTAGGTTTAATTCCTTGAACCTAAACCATATATAAGCAGTTGATGGACTTTAGGAGCCAGAGAAGGCAAATCATATTTTTGATCGTTCATAACCCAGGTCGTAACGGTTTCGTCAATGGTTCCAAAAATCATTTGCCGGGCAAGCCGAACATCCAGATTTTTGTCAAATTCACCCGTTTCGATGCCCTTCTGCAAAATTTGGTCCACCAGCTGCAAATACCCCTTTAATACTTGATTAATCTGTTTTCGCAATTCCTTATTCGTCTGTCGCAATTCCAATTGCGTGACAATCGCCAAATGGGTATCCTCAGAAAGTATTCGGAAATGATTTTCGATTAACAAATGCAATTTTTCTGATGCGGTATTTTTTTCCTCGATAATCTTTGTCAATTTGTCGATGAACTGACCCATTTTTTCCCTAAATACCGAGACAAGGATATCCTCTTTATTTTTAAAATAAAGATAAATCGTTCCATCGGCGACCCCTGCCTGTTTGGCGATTTTCGATACTTGGGATTGATGGTAGCCATTTTCCGCGATCGTTATAACCGCCGCATCAATAATTTGTTTGAACTTTGGTTTTTGTGATTTCATTACATAGTCACCTTTCAGTTGGATTTGAGAATTCTTGCTGCACAGGAAAAAAGAAAATATGAATGAATAGTCATTCATATTTTCATGATAATTTTTTATTTTCCAATTGTCAACAAAAAAGAACCACGTTGTTTCCTTATATGATAGGCGGAAACAACACCCCGAAACCGTTATGCCTGTTTCTTTTCTTCTTCAAGCGCTTTTAATTTTTCTTTTTCTTCCTCTATGAGTTTTCTCCGGAGAACCTTCCCAACGGTTGTTTTTGGCAGTTCATCACGGAACTCATATATTTTCGGGACTTTGTAAGCAGCCAAATGTTTCCGGCAAAATTCATCCAATTCCTTTTCGGTAACTGTAGCCCCATCCTTGAGGACAATATATGCCTTCACCGTCTCACCGCGATACGGATCCGGTACACCAGCTACAGCCGCTTCCTTCACAGCCGGATGTTCAAATAGCACCTCTTCAACCTCGCGGGGATATATATTAAATCCGCTTGCGATGATCATATCCTTTTTCCGATCAACAATGTAAAAATATCCGTTTTCGTCCATATATGCCATATCCCCTGTGAAAAGCCATCCATCCTTTAACGTTTGTTCCGTTTCCTCAGGTCTATTCCAGTACCCTTTCATCACTTGCGGTCCCTTTACAGCCAACTCTCCAACTTCTCCAGGAGGAAGGGCCTCACCTGTTTCTAAGGAAACGATTTTGGCATCCGTATCTGGCCAAGGAATCCCGATAGATCCTTTAATTCTTTCTCCGTCCCAGAGCAAATTTGCATGGGTAACCGGAGATGATTCGGTTAGACCATATCCTTCGACCAATTTTCCGCCGGTTATTTTTTCGAATTGTTCCTGTACTTCCACCGGCAATGGAGCAGACCCGCTTATACAGCAATCAATCGAGGAGAGATCGTATTTCTTCAGATCAGGATGATTTAAAAGACCGATATACATGGTGGGTGCCCCCGGAAACAGGGTAACTTTTTGGGTCTGTATCGCTTTAAGCAACACTTCCGGCTCCGGTTTTGGAATCAGCACCATTTTCTGTGCCTTGGTAACGGATAAGATCATTACGGTAGTCATGCCGTAGACATGGAATAACGGCAAGGCTCCCAATACTACCTCTTGCCCTTCCCGGCTTTTATATAGCCAAGCTTCACACATTTTTGCGTTGGAGGATAAATTTCTATGGGTGAGCATAACCCCTTTTGGGAAGCCGGTAGTTCCTCCAGTATACTGAAGAATGGCGATCTCTTCTTCAACATTAACAGGTTCTTGGGGCAGTTCCGTCGGTTTTCCGCGTTTCAATGCCTCCACGAATAAATGTTGATCCCCTTTATGTTCGACTTTCACAGAAAAACCATATTGCTTCTTCTGAATGAAGGGATAAACCAAATTTTTTGGAAAGGGTAGGTAATCTTTGATGCCTGTAATAATGACATGTTCCAGAGACGTTTCTTTTTTCACTTTCATTATGCGCGGGAATAAAATATCCAGTGCAACAATGGCTTTTGCACCAGAGTCCTGCATTTGAAAGGCAAGTTCCCTTTCCGTGTACATTGGATTGGTTTGAACGACAATACCGCCTGCAAATAAAATCCCATAAAAACTTATAACCGCTTGAGGAGTGTTCGGGAGCATAATTGCGATCCGATCCCCTTTCTGGATGCCGATCCCCCTTAAATAATCGGCAAACTTCAAGGAAGATTCGTACAGTTCCTTGTAGGTTAACTCCTTCCCCATAAAATGGATGGCAATTTTATCCGGATAGGTTTGGGCAGTTTTCTTAAGGCTTTCCTGTAACGGCGCCTCATCATATTCCAGGCTTTCAGGAATGGACTCCGGATAATGTTTTAGCCAAGGTTTGACCGTCATAATCCCCCTCCCTTTTTTAATAAATATTAGAACTTTTTTCATAGTTCATAAATATATGATAAAGTAATTTGATAACGGTTACAAGTTGTTTATTCATTTTTCTGACAGTTCACAAGGGAACTTGCTTTAGGAATCGGGCAAAAGAGAACCGGCAAGTCTACAATGGACCTGCCGGTATCCTAGGCAAAAAACAATAGGAAAATAATCCCTAAAACTGCAAACAATACGCAAAAACCGATTAGTATTTTCCCCAATGTATCCAGTTTAGATTCCCCCACTTTTTTATCCGGCAGTTATACCTGCGCCGATGACAAAGGATAATCCAATGGAAATAACCATTGATAAAAAGCCAACCGCCTTATTTCCTTTGGCTATTTCCTCATCAACGTTAATCTTTGGTGTCAGAAACTCAAAGATGTAATACCCGGTCACGAGCAGAAAAAAACCAAAAAATCCCCAACCGATCGTTACAAGAAGGGTGTCATTATGGACAATTGAACTCCGGAAGATGTTTGCTACTCCAAAAATTTTCCCTCCGGTTGCCATCGCCACAGCGAGATTCCCCTTTTTGATTTCTTCCCAATTGTTATACTTCGTGACGATTTCAAAGAGCGCCAAAAATACTAATGTGCAAAGGACGGCTACACTGTAATTGGCTGCACTGACAACAAAACTGTTTTCCCAAAATCCTTCCATGATACTCCCTCATTTGTGTTTGATTAAATAATAAGGTATTTATTTGAATTCCACAATCGTTACACCTGTTCCGCCTTCGTTGGCATCACCAAAACGGATGGATTTCACTGCCCGATGCCGTTTAAGATATTCCGTGACACCTGTCCGTAATGCCCCCGTCCCCTTTCCATGGATCACGGATACCCTTGGATATCCGGCCAAAAGGGCATCATCAATATATTTTTCCAACTTGATCAGAGCTTCTTCGTAACGTTCTCCCCTTAAATCACATTCCAACGAAACGTGAAAATCTTTCCCTCTTACCAAGGCAACTTGCCTTTTTGGGGTTTCAGGCTTGGATTCGATCAATTCCAAATCCTTCTCGGCAATTTTCATTTTTAATATCCCAATCTGGACAAACCATTCCTCATCGGAAGCTTTTTCGACCAGATGTCCATTTTGCCCGATCGTAAGCACCTTCACTTCATCCCCCGGAGAAAGCTTTTTCGCCGTTTTCCTATGGAATTGGGGACGAGTTTCCTGACTTTGTTCCGGGACAGCATCACGAAGCCGTTTTTTTGCCTCTATTAACTCATGTTCTTTAATTTCGGCGCCCTTTTCCAATTTCATCCGTCGGAGAGTTTTGATGATTTCCTCCGCTTCTTCCTTTGCATGGTCGATGATTGCTTGGGCTTTTTCCCGAGCCTTTTCCATTAGCTGATCTTTTTTCTCATAGTATTCAGCCATGGCCCGTTTCAAATCCAAAAGCAGCGCTTCGGCTTCCTTTAGATAGGCTCTTGCCTCTAGCTCCTCTTTCTCTGCAAGACGACGTGACTCTTCCAAAGAAGCAATCATGTTGTCAACCGTTTTTGTATCTCTATGAATATGGCTTCTTGCTTCTTCAATGATGTAATCCGGAAGACCGAGCCGTTTGGAGATATCAAAGGCATTACTCCTACCAGGTACCCCAATCAATAATTTGTAGGTGGGACTTAACGTCTCTACATCAAATTCCACGCTCGCATTCGTAACCCCTCTCCGGTTATATCCATATGCTTTCAGTTCCGGATAATGGGTAGTGGCAATAACCCTAGCCCCCCGGCCTACAACCTCATCTAGTATAGCCATGGCAAGGGCTGCGCCTTCTTGGGGGTCTGTTCCTGCACCTAATTCATCAAAGAGGACGAGGCTTTGATCATCCACCCGTTTCAGGATCTGTACAATGTTTACCATGTGGGATGAGAACGTACTCAAACTTTGTTCGATCGACTGCTCGTCCCCAATATCGGCAAATATGGAAGTAAAGGCGGAAACTTCCGATCCATCCTGTGCCGGTATGGCCAACCCAGCTTGGGCCATTAAAGTAATAAGACCGACGGTTTTTAATGTAACGGTTTTTCCCCCAGTATTTGGACCTGTAATGACGATAGCCGTATAATCTTGTCCAAGCATAATGTCATTGGGGACAACTTCTTCCCTGGGAATTAACGGGTGACGCGCTTTAAAAAGGCGGATAATTCCTTTATTATTAATTGCTGGCTTTGAAGCCTTTAAACTTTGGGCAAATTTAGCCTTCGCAAAAATAAAATCCATTTGCCGCAGGCTATAGACAAGTTGGCGCAAATCTTCCTGATATTCCCCTGTTATTTTCGACAAATGCAAGAGAATCCGTTCAATCTCGGCCTGTTCTTCCATTTTGGCGTTGTGCAATTCATTATTCAGCTCAATAACTCCCGCCGGCTCGATGAAAAGGGTTTGTCCGGATGAGGACTGATCATGGACCATCCCACCAAAATGCGCCCGGTATTCTTGTTTAACCGGAATCACAAAACGGTCATTCCGAATGGTTATAATCGCATCACTCAGCATTTTTTGAACACTATGGGTCCGAATAAGGGATTCCAGCTTTTCCCGAACCCTAGCTTCATTTCTTCGGATTTGCTGCCGAAGAGAACGTAATTTGTCGCTGGCAGAATCCAATACCTCCCCCTGGTCACTAATCGCATCATTAATAGTACGCTCCAAGTCTACAGGAGGATTCATATTTTCAATAATATTTTCCAAAATAGGAAAATTATTTTTTTCCAACACATTTGCGAAAAAGTTTTTCAGCACTCTTCCGGCTCTGATTGTGCTGGATATTTCTACAAACTCTTCCGGATGTAACATCGCCCCGATTTCTGCCCTTTTTATGGCCGGAAGAATATTGAAAATGCCCCCTAAAGGAATATTTCCATAAAGCCGCAGGACTTGAGCAGCTTCATCCGTTTCTTCCTGCAGATGCTTCACTTCTTCAAAGTCTGTCGATGGTTCAAGACTTAACGCCATCTCACGCCCCAAGGAAGAGGTTGCCCATTCCGCTAAACGTTCCCGAATTTTATGGAATTCCAGCGTTTCCAATACTTTTTGATCCACAAAAAATACCTCCTTTACCAACGAATGGATAAAGGAACCCTTGAATAATTTCAGATCCCTTTCCTTTTATGCTGCAACCAACTTTTCAGTTCAGACAATGGCCATGTGTTTACAACCGTTTCTTTTTTTAGCCAAGCTTTCCGTGCATAAGCGACACCGATTTCCATATTATCCAATTGATCTGGATGATGGCTGTCCGTATTAATGGCAATCGGTACACCAAATTTCTCTGCCAGTACCAAATGGTCCCGTTTTAGGTCCAAGCGATTGGGATTGGCATTTAATTCCAAGATTGTTCCTGTCTCTTTTGCCATTTCAATTAATCTTTCAATGTCTACCTGGTAACCTTCCCGTATACCAATTTTCCGACCGGTTGGATGGGCGATCATATGGACATAAGGGTTATGGATGGCCTTGGATAGACGTTCCATCATTTTTTCCATATCTTGGTTGAACCCCGAGTGAATTGATGCGATCACAATATCCAGTTCTTTTAGTACATCATCCTCAAAGTCCAAGCTGCCATCAGCCAAAATATCCAGTTCGATACCTGCTAAAACCGTGATGTCATCATACTTTTCATTTATTTCCCGAATGATTTCCCGTTGTTTTAGAATTTGCTCCTCCGTAAGTCCCCGTGCCACCTTTAAATTTTGCGAATGGTCGGTAATTGCAATGTATTCATAACCTTTTTTTCGGGCCGATTCCACCATTTCCTCTAGAGTCCCTCTACCGTCACTCCAATTCGTGTGCATATGGAGATCGCCCTTAATATTTGAAAGAGAAATAAGGCTTCCCAATTCCTGAATGCGATTTACTTCCTCCCCATCTTCCCGCAGTTCAGGAGGAATGAAAGGCAAATTGAAATGCTGGAAAAATTCTTCTTCTGAGGAAAAAGTGACCCTATTCCCGTTTTCCAAGTTTTCGACCCCATATTCGCTTATCTTTTCGTTGCGCTCTTTTGCCATTTGCCGCATACGAACATTATGTTCCTTAGAACCCGTAAAATGATGCAAGCAAGTGGCAAATTCTTCAGGTTCCACGATTCTGAAATCGACGGGTATATCGATGTCAAAGGAAAAAATACAGGATATTTTCGTTTCTCCCTGATTCGTCACCGTTTTTATGTTTTTCATGTTCATTATCGCTTGCCTAACTTCATTTCGGTTTGTTGTGGCTATGATAAAATCGAGGTCTTTGACCGTTTCATTCACCCGGCGTAAACTTCCTGCCCTCGAAAAGGAAGTTGCTCCTGGCATTTTGGCCAATTCTTCTTCAATATAACGGGCGATGGGAAGAACCATGGCTATAGGGAATCGGCTCATTCCGCCAGACATGTTTTCAATCACTTCCAAAATTTTTTCTTCCTTTTTCGCCCCAAAACCTTTTAAATTCCGTACCATTCCCTTAAGGCAAGCTTCTTTTAAAGCATCGACATTTTCGATTCCCAATTCATTATACAACCTGGCGATGGTTTTTCCTCCAAGTCCAGGAACTTGCAAAAGCAAGATTAGTCCTTTTGGAATCTCCTGCTGCAATTGTTCCAAAACAGTGGACTTACCTGTATCTATATATTCCCGAATAACCGCCTGGGTTCCTTTCCCAATTCCAGGTATGACCGTAAGATCTTCATATTCATGGATCGGTTTGTCGAGTTGTTCAACGATTCCGGCAGCCTTTCGAAAGGCTTGGATTTTAAAAGGATTTTCCCCCTTTAATTCCATATAAAGGGCAATTTTCTCCAAAACATGAACAACCTCTTTGTTTATGGAAATCATCCAATCACCATCCTAGTCCGGTGGATCTTTAGGACCATTTTCTATTTATCTTTATTTTTTTCAANTAGATGAAAATATACCTTTCGTTATAACGAATGAAAAACTTCCCTAATTAGGGAAGTTTCAAAAAAAACATTTCCTTCAGTTGGTTTGAAAAAATCGGTGTTTTTTCAATAATCCCTTTGGCAACAGAAGAAGAATCAAGGGCAGTTTGAATTTGGCCAATAGGTAAAAGATCGGCAAAATATAAAATGACAAAGAGAATCAAGTATACTTCCAAAAATCCTAACAATCCTCCGGCCCAACTATTCAATTGCTTCAATATCGGAATGCTGGCGATAAAATCAAGGGCGCTCCCAATAATTTGCAATATGATCTTCGTGCCAAAAAAGATGATGAAAAAGGAGATGCCGTTATAATAAGCTTCTTCAGCATTGACAGTTTCAAGCAAAACCCTAAGGGCTTCCGAATCTCCGAACTGGGGATAAGGAATCCAAAGATTTAAATGAACAGCCAAAGATTTATAGAATAAGGCAGCTACAAAAAAGGCTATGAAGAAGCTTACGAAATGGATCAATTGCAAAATGAAGCCCCTCTTAACCCCGACGATCACGCCGATCAACAAAAGAACAAAGATTAAAATATTCAGCATGGGTCAGTCAACCTTTCGCTTTGAAATTTCCTTTTCAAGTTCTTCCACTTTTTCTTTTAATTTTATGTAATCATGGACTGCATTGACTGCTGTTAAGACCGCCAGCTTGCTTGTCGTTAAAGAGGGATTTCTTCTCGCAATTTCCCGCATTTTCTTATCGACAATCCTGGCTACTTGAAGAATATGTTCCTCTGACTCCTCACCAACGACGGTATACTGTTGTCCATAAATTTCTACGGTAATCCGATTTTTCTCCAAATCAGACAAAATGAAGCCCCCATTCAAAAGAATCCTAGATTATATGATACCATGACTAAAATTAAAATGGGAAGTATTTAATTGGATAACCCTCCCAATCTCCTATCTACCGATAAAATTCACACAAAGAGAAAAAAATTCCTCTGTTTTTTTCATGTTTTCATCGTCGTCAAATATTTAAAAAGAGCGTTTCTCCAAAGAAACGCCCTTTTTCATGGATTTTTTAACTTCTTAATACCGCACCATGTTTATCCTTAAGTGCTTGTAAGATCCTTTCATGCAGCTCTTGAACCTCTTCATCCGTTAACGTTCGGTGCGGATCGAAATAGGTCAATGTGAAGGCAATGGATTTTTTCCCGGGTTCCATTTTTTCCCCTTCATAAACATCGAATACTTTCACACCCTTAAGCAATTCAGATCCTGAAAGGAGAATCGTTTGTCCCAGTTCGCCTGCCGACTGTGACTGATCGACCACAAGAGCGATGTCCCGGGAGATGGCAGGGAAACGGGGAATCGGGCGATATACAAGACTTTCGACTTCTGCCCCCAATAAAGCTTCCAGATTCAATTCAAAGACATAAACATTTTTTACGTCATATTGTTTTTCCACTTCGGGATGAATTTTCCCAATGAAGCCGATTTCTTGATCCCTCAAAAGAATTCTTCCGGTTTGTCCAGGGTGCATGCCGTCTACTTCCGCTTTTTCATAGCGGACATGACCTTCGAGACCGAATTTTCTGAAGAGTTCATCCAAAATGCCTTTTACCGTAAAGAAATCGATTTTTACCCTTTCCTGTTGCCAAGGATGATCTACATATAAGCCACTCATCGCTCCAGCCAAATGTTCCTTTTCCGTTGGCAAGTTTCCTTTACCGTTTGATAAAAAGACGGATCCAATTTCAAACAAGGCAATGTTTTCATTTTTCCTTGCCCGGTTATAGGATACCGCATCCAACAGATGGGGAATCAAGCTCAATCGTAACACAGCATGTTCCTCACTCATTGGATTGGCCAGTTCTACCGGCTCTGTTTTTGTTAAGGCAAACTGGGCGAATTTTTCCCGGCTTGTCAATGAGTAGGTAACGGCTTGCATGAGGCCGGCCCCTTCAAGAACTTGACGCACCACCCGACGTTTTCTCTGATACGGTGTAAGACCGCCTGGTACTTGAGAACCAGAAGGTAAGGTTTTCGGAATATTGTCGTAACCGTAAAGCCGGGCCACTTCCTCATACAGATCCTCCGGAATGGAGATATCCCAGCGGCGGGAAGGAATGGTAACGGAATAGCTTGACCCGTTCTTTTCAAAAGGGAATTGCAAGCAATCCAAAATTTCCTCTGTTTCCGTATCGGATAGTTCCGTTCCAAGACGTCGGTTTAATTTATCCAATTCGAAGGACACAACTGTCGGTGATACCGTTAATGTATCGGATTCGACCATACCTTCCAGCACTTGTCCGCCGGCCAATTGATGCATTAGGTATGCGGCTTTCTCAGAAGCAAGTCTGACCCGATTCGGATCAATTCCCTTTTCATAGCGGCTGGAAGCCTCGCTTCTTAAACCATGATCTTTGGATGTCTTCCGGATGGAAGCCGCATCGAACATAGCCGATTCCAATAGGATTGTGGTCGTATCCGCAGTCACTTCCGAATTTGCTCCCCCCATAACTCCGGCAAGGGCAACGGGTTCCGTACCGTTTGTGATAACCAAATGGTCTTCTTTCAAATTCCGTTCAATATCATCTAGAGTAATAATCTTTTCCCCTGCTTTTGCCCAACGGACCAATACTTTTCTAGATCCAAACCGGTCATAATCAAAGGCATGGAGGGGTTGGCCATACTCCAATAGAATGTAGTTCGTAATATCGACGACATTGTTATGGGGACGGATTCCTGCTGCCATGAGCCTTGTCTGTAGCCATAGGGGACTCGGACCAATTTTTACATTTTTTATGACCTTGGCTGTGTACAAAGGACAATCTTCCGGAGCTTCCACTTGAACAGAAACATAGTCGGATACCTTTTCAGCTATAGCCGGTGCTTTTTCGTCGAAAATCTTTACTTTTCTGCCGAGAATGGCTCCCACTTCATAGGCAACCCCAATCATGCTCAAGCAATCTGCACGGTTGGCAGTCAAATCAAGATCCAATATAGCATCATCCAAATTCAGCAAAGGAAGCACATCCGTACCCGGCTCAATTTCTTCAGGCAATACATAAATGCCGTCTGCATATTCCTTCGGGATTACCTTCCCTTCAAATCCTAATTCCTCCAAGGAACAGATCATGCCATTGGAAACTTCTCCGCGAATTTTCGATCTCTTAATTTTGATTCCTCCAGGAAGCCGTGCACCTGGCTTAGCAACAACGACACGCTGACCAGAAGCTACATTGGGGGCGCCACAGACAATTTGCACCGGTTCTCCTTCTCCAATATCAACCAGGCAGACTCGTAATTTATCGGCATTTGGATGTTGAACGGCTGAAATGACGTATCCAACTACCAGATTTGTGATGTCTTTACCGGGGCGATCGACACTATCCACTTCGATACCGGAACGGGTAATTTTTTCAGCCAGTTCTTCCGGTGTGATCCCGTCAAGATCGACAAAGGTTTTTAACCAGTTATATGAAACACGCATGTTTTTCAATTCCTCCTAATTTCATCCGTTCGTTTTCAAAAATTTATTTTACATCCAGTGGGAAAAATTGACCTAAAAAGCGGACATCATTTGTGTAAAAATGCCGGATATCATCTATGCCGTACTTCAACATGGCAATCCGCTCTACTCCCATACCGAAGGCAAAACCGCTATATTTTTCCGGATCAAAGCCGCTCATCCGAAGAACGTTCGGGTGTACCATACCAGCCCCCAAAATTTCTATCCAGCCGGTATGTTTACATACATGGCAACCTTCCCCGCCACAAATTTTACAGGAAATATCCATTTCCAAGGACGGTTCGGTAAAGGGGAAAAAGCTGGGGCGAAGGCGAATCTGGCGATCTTCCCCAAACATTTTTTTGGCGAACAATTCCAATGTTCCGTGCAGGTCGCTCATACGGACATTCTCATCCACGACCAAACCTTCAATTTGCATAAACTGATGGGAGTGGGTGGCATCGTCATTATCTCTCCGGAAGACTTTTCCGGGGCAAATGATTTTAACCGGACCTTTTCCCTTTGCCTTTTCCATTGTTCTGGCTTGGACCGGAGATGTTTGCGTCCGCATTAATGTTTCCTCAGTAATATAAAAGGAATCTTGCATATCCCGAGCCGGATGATTTTTCGGAAGATTCAATGCTTCAAAGTTGTAATAATCCGTCTCGACTTCAGGTCCTTCCGCTATTTGATAGCCAAGTCCGATAAACAAGTCTTCGATTTCTTCAATAATTTTCGTGAGGGGATGGTGGTTCCCTTGTTTAACGGGTCTTCCAGGCAAAGTTACATCGATGGATTCTTCTGCCAATTTCCGCTGTACTTCCAATTTTTCTAATTCCTTTTGCTTTTGTTCTAACCGCTCAGTAATCTCCATTCGAATTTCATTGACAAGGACTCCAGCCTTCGGACGTTCTTCAGGGGAAAGTTGCCCCATCCCTCTTAAAACCTCCGTAATCGGGCCTTTCTTGCCTAAATAACGAACCCGGACATCCTGCAATTCCTTTAAGGTCGTTGTCTGGGTAATTTCTTCCAGGGCTTCCTGTTTTAATTTCTGTAATCGTTCTTGCACGACAAAAAATCCTCCTTTATTTGTTCCATTTCCTAATCTTGGTTAAAATAAAAAAACCCCGTCCGAAAAGGGACGAGGATTGATCGCGGTACCACCCTTATTGATGCCACAAAAATGGTGACATCCACTTCTTTTGTTAACGGAATTTCCGCCCAATCTTTCGTTCCGATTATGGAACATCCCGACTGGGAGCTCGTGAGGTGAAGGTTCATTTGGGCTCTGCTGAAAATGCTTCCAGTCACGGCATTTTCTCCCTGAAAAGCAGATCGGTTTCCCAAACTACTGGCCTCCGTCATCGCCTTTATATACCTATATCGAAAAAAGGATTTACTGATAATTATAGCTATGTTTACCAATATTTTCAACGTTCTTGGTTATTTTTTTGCCCCCCGCAAATGATAAAGGAGAATACCTGTCGCCACCGACACATTCAGAGACTCGCTTTTTCCATAGATTGGGATATACAGATTGGCATCGGTTTCCTGTAATAAATCCGGATGAATTCCCTGTGCTTCATTGCCGACAAGTAGGGCAAAGGATTCTACCGGGGGGGCATCATACATGGAAGCGGCATTTTTCAAAGCGCTTCCGTAAATCGGGATTTGCATATTTTTTAATCGCCAGATCCATTCTTTTAAATTTCCTTTCATGACCGGTAAATGGAACAAGCTTCCTTGGGTGGAACGGACCAGTTTCGGATTATACAAATCCACAGACCCTTCACCAAAAATAACCGCATCCAGCCCAGCCGCATCGGCGGTACGAATGATTGTTCCGGCATTTCCCGGATCCTGAACCCGATCCAGGAGCAAAAACCTGGTTCCTTCCACTTTCTCATAGAACAATTGGGTGCAGACCGCAAAAATTCCTTGGGGATTTTCCGTGTCCGCCAGTACATGGGCGATAGAAGTATCGATGATCGTAATCGGATATTTACCGAAAGTGGATTTTGGCAGTTTCGGATACACTTGTTCCGTGACAACTATCTCCCGGATAATCCCCCTATTGTGGGCTTCAATAACGAGATGCTCTCCTTCGATAAGAAAGAGTCCCGTCTTATCCCGATCCTTTTTGCTTAAAAGTTTTTTCCATTGCTTAACTCTTTCATTCTTTTGTGAGCGAATAATTTCCATATATGTCACCTAAATCTACAGTAAATTAATTTTCATGCATCTTTATCATTATACCTTTTTCAATACATAATACACTAGCTCGGGATGCAAAATAGGTAAGAGAAATTCTTTGGAGGCGATGAAATGAATTTTAATTTAAGAAATGCCATTATCCAAAATGTTTCCGGAAATACCCAGGAAGAACTAAAAGAGACCATCGTAGATGCTATCCAAGTGGGTGAAGAAAAAATGTTGCCTGGTCTCGGGGTACTATTTGAAGTAATTTGGAAAAATGCCACCCCTGATGAACAAAGAAAAATGCTTGAGACCCTTGAGGCTGGACTAAAAAAATGATTTTCCATCCCCTTTTTCTTTTCCAAAAAGCAAGCCAGAGCATTCCATTGCTCCGGCTATTTTTTTCTGATGTATTCATTAAAGCTACTTTAAATAGATTTAGGATCATTTATACAGTTGCTTCCTTAATTACCATTGAAAAAATTTTTGTCTATTTGCATTTTTTTTGTAAAAGATTATGATTTTCATAATAAAATTGATTTATAATGTATAAAAGATCATTCGTAGAAATAGAGAATGGATTCTCGGACTTATGATTCGATCATAAAAAATTTAGGGGGGATTGAATGAAGATCGCAATTTTCACGGATACCTTTTGGCCTGATGTAAATGGGGTCGCTGTTACATTAAAGCATTACACGGAGTACCTAGATAAAAAGGGCATTGATTACATTGTCTTTGCACCCCAAAGCAAACAAGAAGATCGGTTCAATAGTCAAGTTTTACGATTTAAAAGCATGCCCTTTTACCTATATCCGGATGCTCGACTAGCCCTTCCTAATACTTTCCGTATGAAGTCGGAACTGCTTAAGTTCAAACCGGATTTGATTCATATTGTCACTCCTTTCAACTTAGGCTATTTTGGATTAAGATATGCAAAAAAATTAGGCATTCCAGTGGTCGGTTCCTATCATACGTATTTTGATAAATATCTAGAATATTATAATTTGCAGTTTTTGACAAACGTCATCTGGAAATATATGATATGGTTCCACCGTCCCATGCGAAAAATCTTCGTCCCTTCAGAAGATGCAAAAGAACAGCTCATAAAGAAAGGCTTTCTGAATGTTGAGGTTTCACCCGGCGGAGTGGATTGCAACCTATTCCGACCGGATTACTCGAAGGATGAAGTGCGGAACCGATACTCCATTGAAGAACCTTATATATTATCTTTTGTCAGCCGCCTTGCTCCGGAAAAGGATGTAGACACCCTCATGGAAATTTCCCATCGACTTCCGGAAAATATGAAAAACAAGGTTCATTGGTTGATTGTTGGCGATGGTCCAGCAAAGGAAACCATGATGAAAAAGGCACCAAAAAACATGACCTTCACCGGATTTTTAAGTGGCGAATCCTTAGCGAAAGTGTACTCTGCCGCCGATTTATTCGTCTTCCCTTCGGCTACCGAAACCTTTGGGAATGTTGTCATCGAAGCCTTGGCATCTGGAACACCCGTGATCGGTTCAAAGGCCGGCGGGGTCCAAATTCTCGTCAGCCATAATCACAATGGTTTGCTTTGCGAACCGAAACAAGTCGATCAATTTGTGAATGCCATTGTCAGCCTGATCAATGATGACGAACGGAGAAAATCCTTTAGTGAAAATGCCCGGAATTTCGCCCTAACCCAGTCTTGGGAATCCGTCTTTGATCGTTTATTGGAAGATTTTGAAGCTGTCCTCACACTTGAATATCAAGTCCTTCTGGCCTAATATTTTTTTAAATGGATTATGTCTAACGCCCGTCACAAGCGGGCATTTTTATTCTATTGGATATAAAGATTTCGCCAAAAATCAACCGGAATAAAGGATTTCTTTCACTGATTGTTAAAAACCCCATCCTTTACACAAACTTTATTCGGAATAGCAATGAAGGATCAAGAAAAACTCCCCAGGAAGCGAACAGATTTTTCTCCTGTCCATCCAGTGGGGAGTTTTTTATCGATGAATAATTTTTCATCGTCATTGATTCTTTTTTGGCATTTCAAAACAAGTCAAATTCCAAGCGAATAAAGGATCAGTCAAAGGTGATCCGGTTAACCGAATCGCGATCCAATCGTTTTACTACTTCCACAATCAGCTTAACCGTATTTTCATAGTCATCACGATGGAGAATTCCACAATTGGAATGGATATACCGGGTCGGGATTCCTATGGCAAGGGAAGGGGTTCCCGTTTTCGTTAAATGGATGGAGCCGGCATCCGTACCACCACCAGGGATTGACTCATATTGATATGGAATGCCAAGTTCTTCAGCAACCCCAACAACAAAATTTCTCAATCCTTTATGGGATACCATGGAAGCATCGTAGACAACAATTTGTGGGCCCTTGCCCATTTTTCCCATTGCTTCTTTTTCGGTCACACCTGGGGTATCACCGGCAATACCGACATCAACCGCAAAACCAATATCCGGTTCAATGGTATAGCTGGCGGTTTTTGCCCCCCGTAACCCAACTTCTTCTTGAACGGCTCCGACACCATAGACGACGTTCGGATGGTTCGCATCTTTCAATTGTCTTAATACATCAATGGCAATGGCACAACCAATGCGGTTATCCCATGCTTTTGCCATTAGCAATTTTTCATTTTTCATCACAGTGAATTCCGCATAAGGAACAACCATATCCCCTGGTCGTACTCCCCAACTTTCCGCTTCTTCCTTGCTGGACGCACCGATATCAATGAACATATCTTTAATGTCTACCGGTTTTTTTCTAGCCTCGGGGGATAGGATATGAGGCGGTTTTGAACCGATCAGCCCGGGGATTTCACCCTTTGATGTAACAACCGTTACCCGTTGGTTTAACATAACTTGGTTCCACCAGCCACCAACCGTTTGAAAACGGAGGAAGCCTTTGTCGTCAATATTTGTTACCATAAAGCCAACTTCGTCCAAATGCCCGGTGATCATGATCTTCGGTCCTTGGGCATCGCCTGATTTCATCGCAATTAAGCTACCTAAACCATCTTGGGTAACTTCATCAGCATAAGGGGCAATATAAGATTTCATAACCTTGCGTGCTTCCCGTTCATTTCCAGGGATGCCCTTTGCGTCTGTCAAATCTTTGAGCATCTTCAATGTTTCGTCCAATTGTACCATGACTTAACCTCCTTTTTAAATCTAGAAACTATCATACTACAAAATTACTAAAAAAAATAGAAAGAAGAGCGTTTTCGCCCTTCTCCAGGGTATTTTTGCGAATCCAATCAGTATCCTTCATCCTGACGTTGGTGGTTAATCTCATTTTTTTTCAAATAGGCACGAAAAATCTCTTCCTGACTGAAGCCAAGGAGGGTTCCCAAATCAAAGAAACCATGGAACAAAATCCAAAAATCTTCCTCCGAGCGGGTTGTATGAAGGGCATTAGCTTGTTTAAACACATCGAGGAATTGTTCCGTCAACGTATTTCGGTTTTGTTGTATCCGTTTCTGCGTTTGTGGTTTGTTTTGATCAAATCCGAGAACAATTCCCAGAGATAATATAAAATGAACACCATCGACAAATTCTTCTAATATAACCTCTTTAGGGGCCGGACCTTTTTCGCTCCAGAATTTGAAACATCTCGTCTCGTTAGCTAACTCCCCTATTTCTACCAAAAGGGCTAGCATTTTATCGTGAAATAAGTCACGTTCAGTTAAACCATGTTCCTGTTCAATTCGTTGATCTAAAATCCGCTGCAGTTCAAACATTTTTTGTAATTCCAATTCATCCGCCTTCTTTCATCTGGTTCAAAAAACCTTTTAGAAAAATTATATCAAATCCTTTTTTCTTTGAAACCTTTTTGTCTCTTTAACGTATTTAAAATGATAAAACGGAATGATCTTCTTTCCATAGCAAACCCTGTTCGACAGACATAGTGAATAATGTGTGGAGGGAAAAACAAAATGACCAGATTTGCTATCCGAATCGCTATTTTTGCAGTAATCATATTTTTGATTTATTCTGCCATCCGGTATCTCCTTCATCCTAAACGAAAGTTGGAATTGGCCCACGAGCAGAAAAGATTTTATTTTTTAGATGAACCGAATAATGTGCGAAAAAATTTCCTGCTCACTTATAAAGGTGTCTTATTTGAAGGGGAAAAATATTTAGGAACGACAGAAGAAGCCTTTGACGTGGTATCCGTCTTTGTTTTTCCCCGAAATGTCAACTCCTTAAAGGGTTTGACGAAAAATGATTTTCAAACGATTGAAGAACATATCCGTCAACATTATCCGAAGGCGGAAATCGACTGGAAAAGTCCTATTAAAGAATTCCTGCAAAATAAAGACCGCTCACCCCATGAACCGTGGTGAGCGGTTTCTTATCATACGGTCGCTTTGAAAAAATCTTTCCATTTAATGACGACAACCTTTTCTCTTAAAGCGATAATTAAAATCGTTAGGGCCAGAAGGATCAATAATGCCATTTGCGGAGAAAAGGCTTGAAGATAGCGACCAAAAACGGTATAAAAGACAACGACCGGGATATTGGTGACAAATGAGCCAACCGCATATTCCGGAAAACTTTTGGTTCGTTCCAATAAGCAAAAACAAAGAAGCTGAAAATGCATAAAAGGGATGAGTTTCATCACTGCGATTTGCCCATGGGTAAAATTGGAATAGGGACCAAACCATTTGATTTTAATTTGTTGCAGCTTTTTATGAACGGCGGGAAACATCTTAAGCAAAAAATATGCGACGAAGCTTGACAAAGTAAGTCCAATTAAAGAAAATAGGATGCCAAACACCGAACCGAACAATAACCCCCCTGCCATGCAAACGACAACAACCGGAATCCATAGAAATTGCCGCAACGTATGAAAGGCGATAAAAATAATCGGCGCCAAAAATCCACTTGTTTCGATAAAGGCAAGAACGAACACGGCCTTTTCTTCCATATTGATTTCCCCCTTGCACAGAAAAAGTCCCAGATGCCAAAATTTAAGGGGAGAGCGGAAAAATGCCCTCGTTTATACATATACATTTTGTCTTGGAATTATGATGAAACCGATTGACCGGAAAGTAGGTTTGTGTAATGATAAGAGCAAGTTTTCCATGCATCTGAACGTAGGTGGTTTTCTGTGCAAATACCTGATTTGATGTTCTATTATTTCACATTGATAAATGTCTTAAGCATACTATTCATGCATCTTGATAAAAGACGGGCCTTAAAGGGAAAATGGCGGATACCGGAGCGAACTTTATTTCTATTGGCTTTCTTGGGAGGATCCTTAGGAATATACATCGGAATGAAGATCTTCCACCATAAAACCCGCCATAAATCCTTCAGATTTGGCATTCCTATCATCTTCCTTTGCCAGTTGGCAATCCTACTTTATTTTTTAAAGGATTCCTTCCCGGATCTGTTTAAGTTCTGGGGCACTATGTAGCCAATTGGTCCTTGTTTGGAATAATCAAATGGTTTTTTTAAAGCACGAAAAAAGCCATCTTCTTCTGAAGATGGCTTTTTCTGACTGTCTTGAATTGTTTTTTCTTTATTTTTTATTTTATAGAGCCCAGTGTTTTTTTATTTATTTAATTGGGCTTTAGCTGTTTCAGCCAATTGGGCAAAGGCTTTTTCATCATTTATGGCCAAGTCAGCAAGCATTTTCCGGTTCACTTCGATACCTGCCAATTTCAAACCATGCATGAGACGGCTGTAGGACAAACCGTTCATCCGGGCAGCCGCATTAATACGGGCGATCCACAATTTGCGGAATTCGCGTTTCCGTTGACGACGGTCCCGATATGCATACATCAAGGATTTCATAACTTGTTGGTTTGCAACTTTATATAAACGGTGTTTTGAACCGTAGTAGCCCTTTGCTAATTTCAATACTCTTTTACGGCGTCTGCGGGTTACTGTACCGCCTTTTACACGTGCCATAGTAAGTCCCTCCTAAATTGTCTTAAAAATTCAAGTTAGATCATTTGACGAATGCGTTTGTAGTCTCCAGCAGAAACAAGAGCACCCTTACGCAATTTCCGTTTTTGTTTTTGGGATTTATTTGCAAATAAGTGGCTTGTATATGCATGGGAACGTTTCAGTTTACCGGTTCCAGTCTTTTTAAACCGTTTGGCGGAACCTTTATGTGTTTTCATTTTCGGCATGTGGATTCCTCCTCAAATTATTTATCGCTTTTTGGTGCTAATACGAGAAACATGCTCCGGCCTTCAAGTTTTGCTTTCGACTCAACTTGAGCGATATCGGAACATTCTTCGGCCAGACGATCCAACACCTTTTGGCCAATTTCCTTATGGGTAATGGCGCGGCCTTTAAAACGCAAGGTGGCCTTGACCTTATCCCCTTTTTCAAGGAATTTCCGGGCATTGCGAAGTTTTGTATTGAAATCATGTTCGTCAATGGTAGGACTAAAACGAACTTCCTTGACGTTAATGACCCGTTGATTTTTCCTTGCTTCTTTTTCCTTCTTTTGTTGCTCAAAGCGGAATTTACCGTAGTCCATAACCCGGGCTACCGGTGGTTTCGCATTTGGGGCAACAAGCACAAGATCCATGTTCCTGCGGGCAGCAATTTCCAATGCTTCAGCCCGCGATTTAATTCCTAATTGTTCTCCATTCGCATCAATCACACGAAGTTCACGAGCGCGGATGCCCTCGTTGACCATCATATCTTTGCTAATATTAAGACACCTCCAGAAAATAGTTTGGATACCGTTTGGGAAAACCGAAAGGGTCTATATTACCGTTCCATTTTTGCCAAATAAAAAGTGCGGGCACAATACACCCGCACATATCATTACACATTACGATCGTTCTAATGAGTAATCGACCTGGCAACAACTTAGAAAGTGTCGGACAGGTGAGAAGCGGGTGCTCCTTCTTTTCCTCAAACAGTATTCATTTTCACTTGTCTTAATATAGCATAGATGCTGGAGAATGTCAAACGGCTTGTTTCCCAAAATCATACTTAATTAATATATCAAAGTTGTTGAAAAATCTCAACATCTTTTCCGAAAAAACATCCTGTCATAATTTGGATTATTTTTTCGCTTCTTCCTTTATCGCTTTAAGAAAATCGTCGAGACTGACGGTTTCGGATTTTTGTTCTCCATAACGGCGCACATTGACCGTTTGATCTTCACTTTCCTTATCACCAACAACAATCATAAATGGAATCTTTTGAACTTGAGCTTCCCGAATCTTGTAACCGACCTTCTCATTGCGGGCGTCCAATTCCACCCGAATTCCGGATTGTTTCAACCGGTCATAGACCGATTTCGCATAATCATAATGATTTTCCGGAGAAACAGGGATAACTTGCACTTGAACGGGGGCAAGCCATGTAGGGAATGCTCCCTTATATTCTTCAATCAAATAGGCTACAAAACGTTCCATTGTGGAGACGACTCCCCGATGGATGACAACCGGTCGATGGGGTTTTCCGTCTTCCCCAACATAGGTTAAATCAAAACGTTCCGGAAGCAAGAAGTCAAGCTGGACCGTGGATAAGGTTTCATCCTTTCCAAGGGCAGTACGGACTTGGACGTCAAGTTTCGGTCCATAGAAGGCAGCTTCCCCTTCCGCTTCATAATATTCAAGGCCGAGATCATCCATCGCTTCCTTCAACATTCTTTGTGCCTTATTCCACATTTCATCATCGTCAAAATATTTTTCCTTATCCTCTGGATCCCGGTAAGATAAACGGAAGGAATAATCCGTTATGTTGAAGTCTTTATACACTTCCAGGATCAATTCGACAACCCGTTTAAATTCATCTTTGATCTGATCCGGACGGACAAAGATATGGGCGTCATTCAGGGTCATTCCCCGAACCCTTTGCAACCCTGACAAGGCACCGCTCATTTCGTAACGATGCATCATTCCAAGTTCAGCAATCCGGATGGGTAATTCCCGATAGCTATGGATGGCATTTTTATAAACCATCATATGGTGGGGACAGTTCATCGGGCGGAGCACCAATTCTTCATTATCCATTTGCATGACCGGGAACATATCTTCATGGTAATGGTCCCAGTGACCACTGGTTTTATACAGTTCTACACTTCCCAATACGGGTGTGTATACATGATCATATCCAAGACTTACTTCCTTATCCACGATATAGCGTTCAATGGTACGACGAATGGTGGCACCCTTCGGCAACCATAAGGGCAATCCTTGACCGACCAATTGGTTGTTGGTGAAAAGGTTCAATTCCTTCCCCAATTTCCGGTGATCCCGTTCTTTTGCTTCCTCGAGCATCTTTAAATGGTTTTCCAAATCTTCTTTTTTAAAGAAGGCGGTACCGTAAATCCGTTGTAACATCTTATTGTTGCTATCGCCCCGCCAGTATGCGCCGGCAATACTGAGCAGTTTGAATTCCTTGATTTTCCCGGTTGATGGAAGATGCACGCCTCGGCATAAATCAAAGAATTCACCTTGTTCATAGATCGTAATTGGTTCCCCTTCGGGAATGGCATCGATCAGTTCCAGTTTATACTCATCGCCAATTTCCTTATATAGCTGGATGGCTTCTTCCCGGCTCAGTTCTCTTCTTTTGATTTCCAGGTTTTCTTTAATGATGTTTTTCATTTCCTTTTCAATGGCCGGAATATCCTCAGGGGTAATCGAACTGTCCACATCTACATCATAATAAAATCCGTTTTCGATAACGGGACCGACCCCCAATTTGACATTTTTATATAGCCTTTTCAAAGCTTGCGCCATCAGATGGGCCGTACTATGACGCATAATTTCTAATGACACTTCATCCTTATCGGTTAAAATTTCGATGGAACCATCTTCCAATAGTGGGGTTTTTAAATCCACCAATTTTCCGTTAAATTTCCCTGCCAAAGCTTTCTTTTTTAGCCCTGGACTGATGGAACCAGCAATATCCTCCGTGGAAACACCCTTTGGAAAATCCTTGACCGCACCGTCCGGAAACGTGATTTTGATAACTTCTGCCATATTGTCTTCCTCCTTTTTCATGAAAAATATCCTTTTATCCAGATAATGCCAAATAAAAAAGCCCGTCCCGAAATAGGGACGAGCTTTCAAACCCGTGGTTCCACCCTGATTCCTGCAAAGGCAAAAAAATCCTTCGCAGCTCAGATCCGATAACGGGGTTACCGTCAACCACTACTGGATAAACGTTCGCGGTTAAAGTTTGAAGGGGGTAAGCTTTTTATCCGTACCAGGAAGCTTCCAGCCAAGACTTCCCTCTCTGGAGGCCGTAATAAAAAACCCATGTCCTTCGCATTACCTGTAAAATATTCTTATCTTGATTATTACGTATTATAAGTGCTTTCAAAGAGAAATGCAAGCGTTCCTTAATTTATTTTTCTTTCTGAACCCCGAAACCACGGAAAGGTTTTACAATCAAATTTTCATCAAAAACCTGACACAATGTTTGGACAATGCCTTGTTCCGGATGATCGGTAAACAAATAGATTTTTTTGGGGTTGATCGATATAAGGGGTGCGATTATATTGGAGTCTACATAAATCGGATGATCCGATAAAAGTTTTCGGTCGATGCTTTGATTTAATTCCGACCTTTTCATCTCCCTCCGGTTCTCATCAAAAAAAAGAAATTCATCCCCATCATGAACGATATAAATACACTCTTTCTGGCTGGTTCTTGAGGAAATAAAATCCCGTAAATATTGGATGAACATTTGGTAATCCTGCTCCAATTTATATTCATCAATCGCAATTTCCACAAGTTCCATCATCTTTTCAAAAAACGACCGGAGACGAAAGGTCAGGAAAGCTTCCAGTGAAAAGGAATCCTTCGCCAACAGGACTTCTTTTAATGCTTCCCGAACATTCCCTTCCGTATCAAGCAAACGTTCCGGTAGAATCAGTCCCTTCCGTTTTCCATCCAGAATCGAGTGAATCATCTCAATGATTTGCGCTTGTTCATAACTATCTTGGTAATAAAACTGTTCCTCCAGAACTTTTCTGAACCATTCATTCCGTTTTTTGTGGATAATGAGCGATTCAAGCGGTCCCAGCAAGAAAAGTATATTTTCCGGTTCACCTTCCTTTACCCGGACATCCAACGTCCATCCATACTGATTTATATCAAGAGATTCGGACCGGTTATCCTCTAAAAGAAGGCGATAAACATATTCCATCTCTTCCTTATTCTGAAAATGGATAGCCACCAAAACCGTTTACCCCCCAAGAAAATCCTGTTTCATATATATGGGGGGCTTGGACCTTTTAGAAGTCATTGGCCAGGTTTTATTTTTTCCGAAGGAGGGGGATGTATGTTTGATTTACTCTGATGGAGTTGACCTATAGCGTCGATTCGGGCCATCCAACTTAACCGGTTCAGCCAAATATTGGATGCGTTCCATAATCCGTCCCGCCTTCACCTTTTCCTCTTCCCCCCGTTGCGTATAAGTCAAATGATGTTCCAAATCTTCAAGGTTGAAATTGGAGGTAAAGAAGGTCGGTAATTTTTCCAGCATACGGTATTGGAGAATTGGACCTAGAACCTCATCCCGAACCCAGCTTGATACCGATTCAGCTCCAATATCATCAAACATCAAAATGGGAATGGTTTTGATTTTATCGACCTTTTCATTTAATGTGTTATCCCCGATAGACTGTTTCATTTCCCGAATGAATTCAGGGATGTAAATGATCATTGAAGGAATCCCTTTATTCGCCAGGGCATTGGCTATCGCTCCCAAAAGGTACGTTTTTCCGGTTCCAAAGGGTCCGTACAAATACAAACCTTTCATAAAATGAGACCCATCATATTGTTCAATAAATGTTTCGGCTTTATCGACGGCGTGAATCCGGCTAGGCGTATCTATATAGACATTGCTCATTTCGGCTTCCAATATTTCCTTTGGAATGTGCAAACTTTGAATCATGGATGCTGCCTTTTTCCGTTCATCTTCAATGATCTTCCATTTGCACTTTACATAATGGATATTGATCATATTCCGATCCAAAACCAACTGGGGTTCATAACCGGGAATTATATTTTTGCACTCTTGAAGAGAGGAACAATCTTCACAATTTCTGCATTGGGAAACGAATTCATACAGTTTCCCTAACCCCCGATCAATCATTTCGTCCGTAATCTCATCCCGATGCTTTTCTAGAAAATCCCTTACATCCCGATTCTGTAAAATTTCCTCTTTCATCTTTTCATAGGTTTCGCGGAAGCCATCTCCTTTAAAAAGCTTTAATGTATCTCCAATATTTTTCATCGGATCCACCACCTATTTCCGGTATTTTTTCAGCCGTTCTTCCAAGCGCCGTTTTTCTTCTTCAAAGTTTGCAATTTCCAGTTCTTCTTCCTTTGGTCGTTCTCGTTGTTCAAACCATTCCGGCACCCGTTCCGTCCTTGTAGGTTGGGCTTTCGAGGAGGTTTTCGTTTCTTTTTTCTGCTTTTGCCATTCCAAATATTTGCGATGTTCTTCTTTGGCTAGATCCATCGCTTCCTGGACGGTGCGTATTTTTTTCCGTGCCCAGTGGGAAGCGATTTTCTCGACAAAATTCCTCGACAATTTCATATCCGTCCGCAGAAGGCAATATTGGATTAGGACATTCACGACCCCAGGATTTAATTTTTGCTGAATCATTATATCTTCAATCAATTTCAAGTCACTAGCCAAAGGCTCCGAACCTTCGGATAGGTCGGAAAGCAACTCCCTAGGACTTGTCATTTCTAAATATCGTATTAATTTTTCTTCTTTCGTCTTCGGTTCATCAATGTTGGAATAGTAAAGGGGGGATTGTACTTTATCGACCAGTTTTGGAAACGTGCTGTAATGCTCGATCTTATACCAGTCCCGGGCCTTTTTCCGAAGCAACTCAATATCTACCGTATTTTTCTCAGTAACCGCTCCAAGAACGATATTGACCATTTGGATCGGGTCTATCCCATATAAAAAAGCCAGTTTCAGGATAACATCCTTTACCTTTGGAGTAATGGCACTTTTTGAGATGAGATTGTTATGTAGACCTGCCATGAACAGATCAAAATCGAACGTTTCCGGATAGACCGAAATAGGCTTCGCTTCCTTTTTATCCGGGAATCGGATTTCCCTTTCTTCAACGGAATTTTGCTGTAGGCTATAGGCACTCGTAGAGGAAGCAAACACATCCTGAAATCCTTTCGTCACCTTTTCAAAACCATCCAGTTCGAGCTTTGGATCGGCAAAAAAAGCTTTAAGCCGATTGTAGTAATCACGGCCAATTTTTTGATACAAATATATGTTCAGCAAACCATCCGAAAAAAATTGACTAGGGGAAAGGGGGGGCTTTAGTTCATAAAGAAAAAAGCGAAAATCCTCGCCCTTTTTGACATAAGTATCCAAAAGACCAATTGCTTCCAATTTTTGTCTAGCTTCATAAATTTCCGCCAAACTTAAATCCATCAGATTCATGATGTAGTAGTGGGAAACCGGTTCCGAAGAAAGTCGGTTCGTTTCCACCTGATTATATAATGTTAAATAAAGGCTAATACAACGAGGTCCGATCAAAGGCTGATATAAAAAGGTCAGCACCTTTTCATCCCCTTCGTTCATCGGACCGTCTATGGAAACCATATATTGATCAGCCGGTATGACTTCTTTCCAATGAAGTTCCATGTGAACAACCCCAACCTATAGATTTAACTTAAGCGGGAACCGATCGAAAGTAGCGGGTTTATTACCGGGGATCAACAATCAATTACAAATCCTTTTTTTCCTTTTTCAACAAATCTTTTAATTCTTCGAGAAAAACATTGATATCTTTAAATTGCCGATATACGGAGGCAAAACGAACATAGGCCACTTCATCAATTTCGGCAAGCCTGTCCATCACCATTTCACCAATCCGCTCGCTGTGAATTTCGGAAATGCCGATGTTTCTCAATTCCCGCTCCACTTCAATCGTAATTTTTTCTAACTCCTCCAGAGCTACCGGGCGCTTTTCACAAGCTTTAATAAGACCCCGCAATATCTTTTCCGGATTGAACTCTTCCCGATTTCCGCCCTTTTTCACAACAATAAGAGGAATTTCTTCCACTTTTTCAAAGGTCGTAAAACGATAGCCACATTCCTCGCATTCCCGCCTTCTCCGGATGGATCGTCCTTCATCTACGGGGCGGGAATCGATGACCCTTGTGCCATTGTAATGACAGGATGGGCATCTCATCCTCACACCTCCCCTTTACCCTAGTTTGTTATTTTCGCATATTTGTTATTTCTTCTTTCCAGAACTGGGGAGTTTTTTATCCAATTCAGCATAAAATTGCAAAATCAATTTTTTCAAGGTCGGATAAAGTCCGGTAATCGAAAACTTTTCCGAAGAAACCATGAAATCACAAGCGGTTTCAAAAGGGCGAACCTGAATGATTGTCGCTACGATAAAAGCATTCGGGCTTTTATTCATGTGAATGGCAATTTCCCCACGTTCCCTGGAAACCGATGTGATTTCCATGGCCGGGTTAGCCCGGAATAATTCTTCCACCGCCTGAAAAACTTTATCAAAAGAAGTTCTATAATAATGGCTTTTTAAATCTGGATCAAAATGGTCGTCCCGCGTTTCACATTCTTTAAAAAAGCGCTGGAAGATCGATTTTCTTTGGCTCATAGCAAAAATCCCTTCTATACAAGATATTTCTAGTATTATCTTACTACATATTGAAGGAATAAAAAAAGATGATGTTTTAAGTTCATCATCTTTTATAGCGGGAACCTATTAAGAAAGAATATTCTGTTTCTGCTCTTTTACCTCGATTGGTTTCATTCCTCTCGGTATCTCCATCATTTCTTTGTATTCCGCTTCTAATGCATCAGCTATATAATCTGCGGCAATGTTCGGGTTTAAGTCACCGCAGGTATAAACATCGATACTCGCATACCCATGTTCTGGAAAACTATGAATCGTTAAATGGGATTCAGAGATGATGACCACACCACTTACACCCTGAGGGGCAAACTTATGGAAGGCTACTTCCCGAATCTCTGCGCCGGATTTCAATGCCGCATCTACAAAGATTTTTTCAAGCTGTTCCAAATCATTGAGCTTGTCGAGATTGCAACCCCACAATTCAGCGATTACATGACGACCCATTGTATCCATTATGAGCTCCCCCTTTACATCTTTTTTCCTGTACATAAGAATTTGTGTACATGACAAAATGATAACTACCACGGGGGAAAGTTAGTCCGGTTTCGGACCTAACCCTTTGAGTAGTTATTATGTTTAACAAAATCTAGTATACTTTTTTTCCCTGGGAAATTCAATAAAAGTACCACAATTTTCGAAAAGGTTTCGTAAATGGGCCATATGGTTTTCCTACCAAAATAGAAAGATAGAAAAAGATTACATAAAGCTATATTGGTTCTTCCCTTTCCAACCTGTTTCTTCAGAAAAAAGGTTACTTCCAATTGCATGTTTCTTTCATTGTATTTAAACCAGTGGCATTCGGTTCCTCCCAGGTTGACTCATTTTCCCTTCAGATTTTACAAACTTCATATTCAAAGGGTTATCGTGAATCGAAAATCAGACAAAAAAAAATACCGGGACTATAAGCCCGGTTTTTAGGTTACATCGCCTTTGCGGCAGGTTCCATCATCATTTGATCCGAGACATAATTGACAAGATCCACGACCCGACAGGAATAGCCCCATTCATTATCATACCAAGCGAGAACTTTTACTTTATTCCCTTCCATTACCATGGTAGACAGAGCATCAATGATGGCGGAACGGGAATCGGTGTTATAGTCAATGGAGACAAGGGGTTCGTAGGAGATGCCTAAAATATTTTTTAAGGCTCCTTTACTTTCTTCCAAAAAGGCTTGGTTTATTTCTTCTGGAGTAACCTTTTTCTTAACATCCACCACCAGATCCACAAGGGAAACATTCGGAGTGGGAACTCTCAAGGCAATGCCATGAAGTTTCCCGTTTAATTGGGGTAGCACTTTCCCAATGGCTTTAGCGGCACCGGTCGTTGTCGGGATTATCGACTCTCCACAAGCCCGTGCCCGGCGTAAATCTTTATGGGGATTATCGATGTTCTTTTGATCGTTTGTAAAGGAATGGACGGTAGTCATAAAGCCATTGATTATGCCGAATCGTTCATCCAATACCTTTACTACCGGTGCAAGGCAATTCGTTGTGCATGAAGCATTGGATATAATATCATGTTTTTCGATATTGAGTTCGTCCTCATTCACTCCGACAACGATCGTTATATCTTCATCTTTACCAGGGGCGGTTAAAATCACCTTTTTGGCTCCAGCCATAAGATGCATCATTGCCTTTTCCCTGCTGTTAAATTTTCCGGTCGCTTCCACCACAATATCTATATCCAATTCTTCCCATGGCAATTCTTGGGGGTTACGGTTATTGACCAATAAAACCTTTTTCCCGTTTACAATGATCGAATCTTTTCCCGCCTTTACCTCTAATGGATATTTCCCATGAATGGAATCATATTTTACTAAATGGGCTAGGGTCTCCGGTGGATAACTGGCGTTTACCGCCACGACATTAAACCGATCCTCTAACATTGCCTTTCGGAAAACCATCCGACCAATACGTCCAAACCCATTAATTGCTACACGCGCACCCATAAATAGCCTCCTTGTACTACTATGCTATACAATTAGTTCCGTTTTTCAAGAAATAGTATAACATATTATATGTTTTTGATGTTACTATTTTTCCTTAATAAAGAAAAATACAGCCTATTTAGAGTGTTTCGTGATTTTTTACTGATGAAAGAAAAAGGCGATAAAAAAAATGGCCCCATCCGGCCATTCATAAAAGATTCCATCGTTTCAAGAGGGATTCCAATTGTTTTTTCGTATCTGACAACGATCCCCGGTTATCAATAACCGCATCCCCTAATTTCCGTTTTTCTTCAATCGGCATTTGGGCTTTTATCCTTGCCAAAGCCTCTTCCTCCGAAAGCCCGTTTCTTACCATCAGACGCTTGATCTGTGTTGCTTCATCAGTATATACAACAATAACTTGATCGACCATCCACATCAAGTTGCTTTCAAAAAGGAGGGGAATATCCAGAAAAACAGCCCTTTCTCCCCGCCCAAAAGCTTCTTCCTTCCTTACAAGCATCCATTTGCGAACTTCCGGATGGACAATGGAATTTAGCAAATTTCTTTTGTCCTCATTATGGAAAACAATCTGCCCTAATTTTTTTCGGTCAATTTCCCCATTTTCCAGAAGGATATCCTCGCCAAAATGTTCAACAACAAGGGAATAAGCCTTCTCTCCCGGTTCCACGACTTTTCTCGCGGCCACGTCAGCATCAATAACCGTAAATCCATAATCACGGATCATTTTGGAAACGGTGCTTTTCCCTGTGGCAATCCCTCCGGTAACACCAAGCGTTTTTTGCATAACTCTCACCCTCCTTATGGGAGATCAGATTGAAATTTCGAACCAACTCCTTGAAAATTCCTTTTATTTTCCTTTCTTTTGGCATTTCGGACATATATGGGTTCCTCTGCCTGCCACCCGGATTTTTACAATTTCTGTACCGCAACGGCGGCAAGGTTTCCCCTCCTGGGCATAGGCCATCAATTCCAGTTGGAACATTCCGATTTCCCCTTGGGAATTCACATATGAACGGATCGTACTTCCTCCCTTTTCCACCGCTTCGGCTAATGTATCTACAATTTCTTTTTTCAACCGCTTAATTTCTGGTTTTTTAAGGGTATTAGCCAACCGTTCCGGATGGATTTTTGCCCGGTATAAAGCTTCGTCCACATAAATATTTCCCAGGCCAGTCACAATGGTTTGGTCAAGAAGAACGGCTTTAATGTTCCGCTCTGTTTTTGCTAGTGCTTGTTCCAGCAAATCAAAGGTGAAATCCTTGGAAAAAGGTTCAATTCCTAGCTTTGCCAAAGGTTCCTCCCGATTTTCCTCTCCCTTTGGAAACAGATGCATCGTTCCGAATTTCCGGACATCCCGATACCTTAATTCCGTTCCATCGGTAAAGGAAAAAATGACATGAGTATGTTTCTCAAGGGGATCCTCCTTCGAATATAACCCGTATTTTCCTTCCATCCGTAAATGGGATACTAAACTTACCCGATCCAATTTGAAAATCAGGAATTTCCCCCTTCGATCCACTTCACGGAAAGTTTCTCCAAGAAGTTCAAGACGGAATTGTTCGGTTTCCAATGGTTTTCTAATTATTTTTGGCCAGAAAACCTTCACATCCCCTATCGTTTTTCCGACAATAAGGGACGCCAATGTTTTTCTGATTGTTTCCACTTCCGGTAGTTCTGGCATCTTTATCCTCCTTCCCTAAAATAGAAAAAGGGGGAAACATCCCCCATTCGCTTCTGTCTATTTGGCATCATACCAGGTAGGACCGTAGGCATAATCCACTTTCAGGGGTACCTTTAGCTCCAAGGCATGTTCCATCACATCAGGCACAATTTCAATCAGCCGGTCGATTTCCTCCGGAGGGGCTTCAAAAATGAGTTCGTCATGGACCTGTAACAGAAGTCTTGTTTTCAAGCCTTCTTTTTTCAGACGATCACTCATATCGATCATCGCCTTTTTAATAATATCCGCTGCACTTCCTTGAATCGGTGTATTCATCGCTGTTCTTTCCGCAAAACTGCGCAAATTGAAATTTTTGCTAGTAATCTCAGGGATATACCGTCTCCGATTCAAAAGGGTTGTTACATAGCCTTTGATTTTGGCTTCCTGAACAATGAGATCCATATATTCTTTGACCTTTGGATAGCTTGCGAAATACCGTTCAATAAACCGGGCAGCTTCTTTTCGGGTAATACCAAGGTTTTGGGAAAGACCATAGTCACTGATCCCATAAACGATTCCAAAATTGACTGCCTTTGCTTGCCGACGCATATTGGGAGTTACCTCTTCTTTTTCAACATGAAATACGTCCATGGCGGTTTTCGTATGAATGTCCATATCGTGGTTAAAAGCATCAATCAATCGTTCATCCCCAGATATATGAGCTAACACCCTTAATTCAATTTGGGAATAATCGGCCGAAAAGATGACCCAGCTTTCTTCGGAAGGAACAAAGGCTTGACGGATTTTTCTCCCCTCTTCCAGACGGATCGGGATATTTTGCAAATTTGGATCCGTCGAACTGAGGCGGCCCGTCTGGGTTAACGCTTGATTAAATCGGGTATGGACTTTCTTTGTTTTTTCATCCACCACTTTTAACAGACCTTCAATGTAAGTGGATTGAAGCTTCCCTAACTGCCGGTAGCGAAGAATAAGGTCAACGATTTCATGGGAATCCGCTAATTTTTCCAACACATCTGCAGAGGTGGAATATCCTGTTTTTGTTTTCTTTAGGACAGGAAGATTTAATTTTTCAAAGAGAATGCTTCCTAATTGCTTCGGCGAGTTGATATTAAAGGGTTCCCCAGCCAGATTATATATTTTTTCCTCGTACATCTTCAGCTGGTTACGAAACTCTTCTCCCATTTGATTCAGTCGTTCCGTATCCACACGGATGCCAGTCGTCTCCATTTCCGCCAATATGTACGAAAGCGGGAGTTCCAAATCCCGGTATAATTCGTACTGACCATTTTTCTTCAGTTCCGTTTCCAGTTGGTTTCGCAACGTGAAAATGGCCTTCGCCTTTCTGGCCACATGTTCCGCCCGATCTCGATCGGACAATTCCACCCGTTTTGCCCCTTTTCCGTAGACCACATCATCGGAGGAGACATCCATATAACCGTGGGCATTGGCTACATCGCTGAAATCTTTAACGGTTTCGGAGGGATCTAATAAATAGGAAGCAATCAAAAGATCGAAATCCGCCCCTTTTAGCTGTAAACCGTGCCTTTTCATGGCAACGATCGTCCGTTTTAGATCGTAAACGGATTTTTTTGCGTCTTCATCTTCAACCCATTTCCAAAAACTTTCCGACCTGAGAGCATTCTCAACAGGTATATAAAAATTCCCTTTTCGGTTACTGATGCTGAAACCGATTAGCGGGGCATAATGATAATTGTCTTCTATAAATTCAACATAAAATGCGGAATCTTGGTCCAATATATCGCTTGTGACTTCATCCAAAATTTCGTAATCGATCGAATCCATTTCTTGGGCTTTGGGCGAAGCTGTTTCCATTTTGCTTAAGATTGACTGGAAGCCCAGTTCTTTAAAAAGCTGAACTAAATTTTCCTCGTCGGCACCGTTATACTTTACATCCTCCAAAGTGATTTCGATAGGAGCATCCCGGAAGATGGTAGCGAGTTCCTTGCTCATTAAAGCTTGCTCCCGGTAGTTTTCCAAGTTTTCCTTCAGTTTTTTACCAGACACTTGATCGATATGTTCCAGCAGGTTCTCAACGGAACCGTACTCTTTAAGCAATTTAATGGCGGTTTTTTCTCCCACTCCGGGTACTCCAGGAATGTTGTCACTGGCATCTCCCATAAGCCCTTTCATATCAATAATCTGATCAGGACGGAGACCATACTTTTCCAAAATATGTTCGGGTGTATATTTTTCAATATCTGTTACTCCTTTGCGGGTAACGTATACCGAGAGTTTATCGGAAGCCAGCTGGGTCAAGTCCTTATCCCCAGATACTACGATTACATCAAAATCGGCTGCTTCCGCCCTTTTGGATAAGGTACCGATAATATCATCTGCTTCATAGTTTTCCAGTTCATAATGGCGAATTCCATATGCATCGACTAATTTCCGTAAATAAGGGAATTGCTCCGAAAGCTCAGGGGGCGTTTTCTCCCTTCCACCTTTATATTCTTTAAATGTTTCATGACGAAAAGTGGTTTTCCCGGCATCAAAGGCAACAAGAATATGAGTCGGCTTTTCTTCTTCCAAAATTTTTTGCAGCATTAATGTAAAACCGTATACAGCATTTGTATGTATTCCTTTGTCATTATTTAAGAGGGGCAATGCAAAGAATGCCCGGTAAGCGATACTATTGCCGTCAATTAACACTAGTTTTTGCTTCATCCTAAAGCCTCCTTCTTTTATAGGCGTATCTCTATATGTATAATCTGTAGCGCATAGTTCCATTGATTGAGAAAAAAAGCCGTCATGTCAATCCTATTCTACCACGAATGGGATAGGATTTGAAAATGACGGCTTATCATTCATTCATGTTAGTCGACGTACCCTTGTAATAATCTTGCATAAGGAGAATCCACAGGCAAGATAATCATTGTTTTATCCCCAATGGTTTTCTTGTAGGATTCCAATGTCCGGAAAAGTTGATAGAATTCCGGATCCTTTGAGAAGGCTTCATTATAGATTTTAGCTGCTTCCCCTTCTCCTTCCCCACGAATAATTTCTGCGTCCGCCTTAGCTGTGGCGAGCATTTCTGTTACTTCACGGTCTGTTTCAGCCATGATCCTATTCTTTTCAGCGTCTCCTTTGGACAAATATTCCTGGGCTTTAGATTCCCGTTCAGATATCATCCGGGTATAAACGGATTGCTCATTTTCGGGAGGAAGGTCGGTTCTTTTTATCCGAACGTCAACCACTTCAATGCCATATTCATTTTTTTCCAATCCTTCATTGACCTTTTCGGTCACTTGGTCATTGATCGAGCCACGGGATGATTTTTCATCATTGATAATTTCATCATAATTTAATCTACCTAAAGTCTCCGGCATAATGGAATAAATCAATTCTTCCATCCGCGCTTGGGCCCCTTCCACTGTACGGGCATTTTTAATTAGATTATTTGCGTCCACGACTCGCCAAACCGCATAATAATCTATCAGCACTCGTTTTTTATCCAATGTATTAATTTCGGAAGTAGGGATATCCGTCAGGATCAATTTTTTCGGCAAAGTGGTAACCGTTTGGATAAAGGGAATTTTAAAGTAGAGACCCGGTTCATCCTTTACGTCTACAACTTGCCCAAATTGACGAACCACCTTAAATTCATTTTCTCGAACAATGTATAAATTGGTAATGACAAAAACGAAAAGAACAACCAAAATGATCAAGGATAAACCTAAGCGAATCCATTTTCTGAAGGAAAAGTCATTTCTTCTTTGTTCCATATCGATGACTTCACTCATTCCGAACCACTTCCTTCCGAGTTTGTATTCGTATTAGCTTTTGGAGCACTTTGCTGCAATTCCTTTAACGGAAGATATGTTAATGTGGAACCATCATTATCCAAAATATAGAGTTCTACATTTGGAAGTACTTGTTCCAAGGTTTCAAGGATAAGCCGCTCCCGTGTGACGTAGGGACTTCGGGAATATTCTGCATACAGTTCATTAAAGACCGCCACATCCCCTCTTGCCTTTTGAATGCGGGCTTCCTTTTCCCCTTGAGCTCTAGAAATAATCGCGTCCTTTTCTCCAAGGGCTTCGTTTAATTTTTGGTTCCGATATCGGTTCGCTTCGTTAATTTTCGTGTTCATTGTTTCCCGGGCATCTGTTACTGAGGTGAAGGCCGAGCGAACTTCCTCATTCGGAAGCTCTACATCCTGCAAGCGGACGGAACGGATGGAGACACCCATATCATAGCGNTCTACTAAATCTGTCAATAAATCAAAGACTTCCGCTTCAATTTCAGCCCTACCATCGGTTAAGGCATCATCAATTTCCCTGCTTCCGATAATGCTTCGAAGGGCCGAGCTTGATGCATTTTTCAAAATTTTATCGGGATCATCCACATTAAATAAATATTTTCCCGGGTCAATAATCCGCCATTGAACAACCATATCCGCAAGGACAATATTTTCGTCTCCGGTAATCATTTTTGTATCTTCTTCATCGGTAGAGATGATCTCACCGTCTACTTCGGTGTACCCAAATTGAAGACTGAAAGTTTCCTTGGAAAGTTTCTTAACGGTTTGAATCGGCCACGGCATTTTAAATTTCAACCCCGGATCCGTGATTGGATCACTGGCCTTTCCGAAGGTAATTACCACTGCCTGTTCCGATTCATCCACGGTATAAAAAGATGTAAAACCGACAATTGCCAGTACAACAATACCAATGGCAAGGGCAAGGGTCGTATATATTTGCTTTAAACTCAAGACCACTCAACTTCCTTTCTCTTTATTTTTTTCAGGCTGCTTATTATTACGAATATCTTTCCATATGGTTTCAAAAAAATGGGGAATTCCTTTTCAGGAAAAAAATGGTTACCATCTTTTCTTACATTTCCTCTCCTTTTCGGAAGGAAATGATAAAACTCGAACCTTTCCCCGGTTCACTTTCCACCCTGATTCTGCCTTGATGGGCTTCGACCAAATGTTTCACGATGGCAAGCCCCAGGCCAGTTCCACCGGAATTTCTGCTTCGATCTTTATCTACCCGATAAAATCGTTCAAAAATTCTTGGGATTTCCTTTTTGTGGATTCCGATTCCCGTATCCCGAACTATGACATCGACCCAATCGGGTTGACTCCGAAAATGAATGTAGATCCTCCCTCCATTTGGGGTATAACTGATGGCATTACTGATGATATTGATGAAAATTTGATTCAGTCTCTTTTCATCCCCATAAATATAAAGGGGATCTTGCCTTTCAATCGTAAAGGAAATAGATTTTTCTTTAGCTCGATTATGTAGAATGTTGCATACATCGTTAATCAACTCCGTAATGTTGACCTCGGATAAAGAAAGGAAAAAACCTTCATTTTCAATTTTGGAAAGCTCAAGCAAATCGGAAATGATCGATTGCAGGCGATCACTTTCTTGAAAAATGATTTCTAAAAATCCCTTTAATGCCTTCGGATCTTTGTAGGCACCATCCAGCAATGTCTCGGCAAAACCTTTAATGGAGGTTACCGGCGTTTTCAGTTCATGGCTGACATTAGCGACAAAGTCCTTTCTGATTTGTTCCAGTTTTTTCAAGTCCGTAATGTCATGGAAAACAACGACAATCCCTTTCCATTCCTTATGCTCATTGATGATCGGTACCCCATAAACATCAAAACTTTTCATATAAATCCCTAGGGGAACCGACACTTGCCGCTTGATCTTTTGTTCGGTCATGAATACATCGTTGATGACTTCCTTAATATCCTCATAATCTATGGCATCAAGATATGTTTTTCCAAGGATTTCTTCTTTCGATTTACCGAACAACTCAATATAGGTACGATTGATTAAAGTAATTTTTCCTATGTCATCAATTAAAAGGATGCCTGACCCCATATTTTCGATCAACGTCACTAGCCGCTCTTTTTGCATTTCATGTTCCTTTGTAATTGTCTGCAGATTCCTAGCTAAGATGTTGATCGAAGTGTTGAGTTTAGAAAATTCCCCTACTTCATCTTCATTAATCTGGATTCGATAATTTCCTTTGGCTAATTCCATTGCGGCAACGGTTGCCTTTTCCACCGGCTTTGTGAACCGATTCATGATTTTGGAACCAATGTAGAGAATGATCAGAAAGGCCACACCAAGGCTGATAAATAGAAGGCCCCATATTTGCCGATATATTTCCTGCAAACTTTTTAATTGGTTGCCGACAATAACCGTTCCGTAGCGCTCATCACCCACGTCAATCCGATTCCAATAAAAGGAATAATCCGGACCGGAACCGGTTTGGTAATGTCCGTTCGGTGTTTCTTCCACCAATAGGGTAATTTCTTGTATAATTTCCTCCTGCTGGAAATCCTCTTCATCCCCGAGATTATCAAAAACCCGCTTGCCATTTCGATCTAAAAGAACCATTCGAGCATCAAGGTGTTCCACGGAACGTTTGAACAAGGAAACATCAATTTCGGAAATACCCCCGGAAGCCTCAATAAACTCGGCAAACATCAAGCTTTCTTTTCTGAATTGCTCATTGATGGCACCGATATAATGACTCTTATAAATTTCACCGATGAAAAAACCGGCAACAAGGAAAACGATAGCTAGTAATATAGCCAGTGCATAAATCAATTTATTGCGCATCAATTTCATGCTTTCGGCTCCTCGAATTTGTACCCAATCCCACGGATGGTTTTAATATAAAGGGGCTTTTTCGAATCTGTTTCGATTTTTTCCCGCAATCGGCTTACATGCACATCCACAATACGACTATCACCCATAAAGTCATATTTCCAAACCGCATAAAGGAGCTGATCCCTGGTCAAAACTTTCCCTTTATTTTTTGCCATATAAACCAATAGTTCAAATTCCTTAGGAGTGCATTCCAAAGCTTTTCCATTCATGTATACTTCGAATCGGTCCTGATAGATAAGAAGATCGCCAATTTGAATCTTCGATAAATCTTCTTCCGCTTCCTGAACTTCCGCTTTTTTTGTCCGCCGAAAAATCGCCTTTATCCGGGCAACAACCTCCCTCGGACTGAAGGGCTTTGTTAAATAGTCATCGGCCCCCAACTCTAAACCGATTACCTTATCCAATTCATCGTCCTTAGCTGTCAACATTAAGATTGGAATGTCAATATGCCTTTTGCGAATCTGTTTACAAACTTCGAGTCCATCCATTTTTGGAAGCATCAGATCAAGAATAATGAAATCCGGTGCTTCTGTAATTGCCTTTTGTAATCCCTCTATTCCATCATAGGCGAGCGTAACTTCAAATCCCGCTTGTTCCAAATTATATTGCAAAAGGGTTACTATGGAAGGTTCATCATCGATCACTAATATCCTTTTCCCCATCTCCGATCCTCCAGTCCAAATGGGAAAGTTTTCATATTTTCATTATATCAATTAACGTTTTTTTAACCAATGAATCCCGGTTTTCACATCAATGAATTCGGCATTTTCTGCATAGGACCGGCATATTTTGAAGGATTCTTGTGTCCTTATTGGGGAAAAGGCAATTTCTTTCTGATTTCCTGAAGAATAAAATAGGGCATTTTCCAAGAAAATGACCAGAAAAAAGGAAAGGTCCAAGAACGTTGTCATTCCAACATTCTTGGACCTATGATCCTAACGGAAACTAATGGGGGTTGGAACATCCCCGAAGTTTCAGCCATGGAAAAGATTATATAAGGACAGCCATCAGATTTTTCACCGACTGGGCTGATTTTTCCAATGCTTGTTTTTCTTCTTCCGTTAAATCCAGCTCTATGACTTTTTCCAGACCATTTCCTCCCAAAATGGTAGGGACCCCGAGATAGATTCCATGGAAGCCGTATTCCCCTTCCAGATAAGCGATGGCCGGCAATATGCGACGTTGATCTTTCAAGATGGCTTCAACCATTTCCACCAGGGATGCGGCCGGAGCATAGTAAGCACTGCCGTTTCCTAGTAAATTGACGATTTCTCCTCCACCTTTTCTCGTCCGTTCCACGATTTCATCCAGGCGATCCTTTGGAATTAATTTTTCCAACGGAATTCCTCCGGCATAGGAATAGCGAACGAGAGGAACCATGTCATCGCCATGTCCACCAAGTACAAAACCGGTTACGTCTTTTACAGAAACATTTAATTCCTGGGCAACAAAGGTGCGGAACCGTGCCGTATCAAGGACACCGGACTGACCGATGACACGATGTTTCGGGAAGCCGGACTCTTTATATACCGTATAGGTCATGGCATCCACCGGATTTGTCAGCACAATGATGATGGAATCAGGGGAATAACGGACAACTTCTTTCGTTACTGATTTAACAATTTTTTGGTTCGTTTGCACCAGATCGTCCCGACTCATGCCTGGTTTTCGAGCTACACCAGCGGTAATTACGACGATATCGGAACCGGCAGTTTCACTGTAATCGCTCGTTCCGATAATATTGGCATCAAATCCTTGGACCGGACTGGCTTCCAACATGTCCAATGCCTTCCCCTTTGTCGGGTTTTCCAATTGGGGAATATCCACCAATACAACGTCCCCAAGTTCCTTTTGGGCAAGTAAAAAGGCTGTTGTTGCACCAGTAAATCCCGCACCGATCACAGAAATTTTTTTACGTTTCATTTTTCTCTACTCCCCCCTATTTAAATGATAAAAACCAACATGGAAACCTCTGGAGATTACATATTTTCAATTAATTTTGTACCAAATTCGGAGCATTTGACTTCCGTGGCCCCTTCCATTAGACGGGCAAAATCATATGTAACGATTTTAGCTGCAATCGTCTTTTCCATCGCTTTAATGATTAAATCTGCCGCTTCCTTCCAGCCGAGATGTTCAAGCATGAGTACCCCGGATAAAATGACAGACGAAGGGTTCACTTTATCTAAACCGGCATATTTGGGTGCGGTTCCATGGGTCGCTTCAAAAATGGCATGTCCGGTTTCATAGTTGATGTTGGCACCTGGGGCAATACCGATTCCCCCCACTTGAGCAGCCAATGCATCCGAGATATAATCCCCATTTAAGTTCATCGTTGCTACGACATCAAACTCCCGGGGACGGGTTAATACTTGTTGCAGGAAGATATCCGCAATGACATCCTTAATGATGATTTTTCCTTGCTCAATAGCAAGTTCCTGAGCTCGATTGGCAGCTTCGACTCCTTCTTTTTCTTTAATCCGATCATATTCTGCCCATGTAAAGACAGCATCACCGAATTCTCTTTCTGCCAATTCATAGCCCCAGTTTTTGAAAGCACCTTCCGTAAATTTCATAATATTTCCTTTATGGACAAGGGTTACTGATTTGCGTCCTTCCTTGATGGCGTAGTTGATGGCGGCCCGAACCAACCGTTCTGTCCCTTCCCTGGATATCGGTTTAATTCCAATACCGCTTGTTTCCGGGAAGCGAATTTTTGTTACGCCCATCTCTTTTTGCAGAAATTCGATCACTTTCTTGACTTCCGGTGTTCCTTCTTTATATTCAATTCCAGCATAAATATCCTCAGTATTTTCCCTGAATATGACCATATCGGTATCCTGCGGACGTTTGACTGGCGATGGTACACCTTCAAACCAACGGACCGGACGTAGGCAAACAAAAAGATCCAATTCCTGTCTCAAAGCTACGTTCAGGGAGCGAAAACCTCCGCCAATCGGTGTGGTCAAAGGACCTTTAATGGCAATGATATGTTCCTTAATGGTATCTAATGTTTCTTGCGGGAGCCATTCACCGGTTTGCTTATAAGCCTTCTCCCCAGCCAACACTTCTTTCCAGACAATTTTCCTTTTCCCATGATAGGCTTTTTCAACAGCAGCATCCAACACTCTCGATGCACTCGCCCATATATCCGGACCTGTCCCGTCCCCTTCAATAAAAGGGATAATTGGATGATCTGGTACGTTTAATACACCATTGTTTACAGTGATTTTTTCCCCTAACATGAAAATCCCTCCGGTTACCTTATTTCTTATTGAAGGCAAGCTGGTAGCCCAACTTGCCCAAGAAATCTTGCAATTTATGATTTTATTAAATGATAAAACTTAGCGGTCTTCAAGTGGTATATAAGCCCGTTTGCCAGGTCCGACATATTCTGCGCGAGGTCGGATCAACCGGTTGTTTTCATATTGCTCCAAAATATGTGCAATCCAACCGGACATACGGCTCATTGCAAAAATCAAGGTAAACAGGTCATGTTCTATTCCAAGGCTATGATAGACAGATGCAGAATAAAAATCAACATTAGCCGGCAATTTCTTTTCTCGGGTAACCAATTCTTCTATTTTCACCGACATTTCATACCATTTTTGCTCGCCGGTGATTTGTGTTAATTTTTCGCTCATTTTCTTCAGATGTTTTGCCCGGGGATCGCCATTGCGATATACCCGATGACCGAATCCCATGATTTTTTCTTTATTGGCCAATTTGTTCATAATGTAAAATTCGACATTGTCTGGACTATCAATTTCCTTTAACATCTTCATAACTTGCTCATTGGCACCGCCGTGTAACGGTCCTTTTAAAGCGGAAATGGCTGAGGTTACGCCGGAATAAATATCCGACAAGGTAGCCACGCAAACTCTAGCCGTAAAGGTTGAGGCATTTAATTCATGGTCAGCATGGAGCACCAATGCTTTATCGAAAGCCTCTACCGCAATTTGATCCGGTTCTTCTCCCTTTAACATATACAGGAAATTGGCCGCAATCCCCAAATCCTTCCGTGGTGCCACCGGTTCTAAACCTTTACGGATTCGGGCAATGGCCGCAACAACGGTCGGAATTTTTGCCTGCAGACGGATCGCTTTTCGAAAATTTGCTTCACTGTCCTGAACATCCGCTTCCTCATCAAATAATCCCAAATAGGAGATGGCAGTCCGTAGGGCAGCCATTGGATGGACTCGGTCCAAGGCATAGCTTTTTAAATGAGCAACCACTTCTTCAGGTATTTCATAATTCGCCGCCAACAAATTTTTTAAATCCTGAAGTTCAATCGTATTAGGCAAACGGCGATACCATAAAAGGTAAATCACTTCTTCAAAGGAAGAGTTCTCTGCCAAATCATCAATGTCATAACCTACATAGGTTAATTTGTCATCAATGATTGAGCTGATCGATGTTGTTGCAGCTACTACACCTTCCAAACCTTTTGTTGCACTCATAAAAATTCTCCCCTCCAAACATGTTTCTAGAAATCTTTAAATTTCATATCCCCAAGTTCGCCAAATCTAGATGCAATAAATGATGAATTCACCCCTTCACAGATATGTAAAAATCCATAAATGAAGGTTACCAAAAAAATAAAAAATTCAAATGCTTGTAAAGATTAATTTTATTCTAGTATAAAATGGAAAATTTTTAAAAGAAAATGCTTACAAAATTTACGAAAGAATTTTCGGAAATTTGTACATCATTTTTCTTACGGTTTTTATTATAACGAATAATTCGATATTTGTGAACGATAAGTATTGGAAATGTGAATGAATTATTATTTTTTTAAAAAAACTTACTTATTGGAATATTTTTCGGCTCATTTGTTCATATATTTTCCATAGTAGGACAACTCTAGGATTGTTTTCATTGAAAAACCCTTTGGAAGGCTGAGGTGGGGGAAATGAGTGAAATTGCCCATCGTTTCATCCGTTTTTTCATCGTAGTATTGGGAGTGTCCGCTTTTTCCATCGTCCTATATTTTTTTTCCGTTGTAGCCTATCCTTTCATTATTGCCTTTCTTATTGCCATATTCATTAATCCGGCAGTCAATTTTCTGCAAAAAAAAGCTGGTTTTCCGCGTCCCCTTGCGATTTTTGCGGTATTAGGAATCATTTTTGGATTGATTTGTACTCTCCTGATCCTTCTTGTTGCCGAACTGTTATCTGGTGCTGAACATTTGGCAAAAACGATTCCCGGTCTAGTCAATGATATTGTCATTTCCATCAGCGAATGGTTTGCGACTAAAGTAACCCCTTTTTTTACGAATCTTGCGGGTCAATTTGTTCCCTTAAATGAAAGCCAAAAGGAAGCCTTGGTGGAAAATATTCATGAAGTCTTAAACAATCTTGCCTATTCGGCCACTTTTCTCCTTCAGGATGCGTTATCTTTCCTTCCCGGAATTTTAGGATGGTTTCCAAACGCCGTGATGGTCCTTGTCTTTTCTGTCTTGGCAACCTTTTTTATCAGTAATGAATGGATGAGCATAAAAAATTCTTTTGAAAGGCTCCTTCCCCATTACGTTCAAAAAAGCAGTTTAAAAGTGTATAAGAACTTAAGAGATACTCTTTTTGGATATGTACGTGCCCAAATAACTCTTATATTTATTAGTTTTTTAATCATCTTATTAGGATTGTTCATTTTAAAGATCCAATATGCGTTGATTTCGGCCTTATTGATTGCCATTGTGGATTTGCTTCCCATTCTCGGACCGGGTCTTATTTTTATTCCTTGGATTTTGTATCAATATTTTTCTGGAGAGATATCGATCGCAGTCGGTTTACTGGTGATCTATGTCGTAATGACCGTGGTGCGCCAAATTTTGGAACCAAAGATTGTTTCATCACAAATAGGGCTCAGTCCCTTACTGACTTTGCTCGCCATCTTTATGGGACTGAAAATATTTGGCTTTATCGGTTTTTTCCTTGGACCTTTAATCTTTATTCTCATCCTTGCGTTATATCGAAATGGTGTCCTACAGGATTTATGGAAATTTATTCTCGGATAATTTCCAAAGAGTACTGTCGCAGATCCCTTACAAAAATCCTCGGACATTCGAACGGAGACCTACGAAATATTGAAAAAAGACCAGAAAATCAAAAAGCCAGCCGAATTTTACTGACGTAAAATTCAGCTGGCTTTCCTTGTTTATTGACGATAAGAGTAGATATTATGATTTCAAAGTTCGATTGGAAAAACCTTACAGAACACTGGCATGTCCTTCATAAATATTTCCGCTTACCGCATCAACGGTTACTTCTTGTCCATCCACAAAGATATCCAGGGCATTTTCTACCCCTACGATAACCGGAATTCCCATATTCAATCCGACAACTGCTGCATGGCTTGTTAGACCGCCTTCTACAGTGATGAGGGCAGCTGCCTTTTCAATGGCGTGAATCATGTCACGATTGGTGGCATAGGTTACAAGTATGCAATTTTCCGTTGCCTTATTTAATGCTTCTTCAGCATTTTTGGCAACAACAGTTCTACCGAAGGCGGATTTCCGTCCGATTCCTTGACCTTTGCCCAAGATGTTTCCGACTACGTGGATTTTCATCAAATTCGTCTTTCCGGATTCTCCAATCGGCACACCAGCGGTAATAACAACTTTATCTCCATGTTTGACGCAACCGGACTTCAAGCTTTGTTTGACGGAGTTATCCAACATTTCATCCGTTGTTTTGGAACTTTCGCCAAGGACAGGATATACGCCCCATACGAGGGAGAGCTGTTTGATTACTTTCGGATGGCTGGTAACCGCAACAATCGGTGCTTTCGGACGATATTTGGATACCATCCGGGCTGTAAATCCGCTTTCCGTAGGGGAAATGATCGCATTAATATCAAGATTAATTACGGCATGGGCTACAGATTGGCAAATGGCGTCCGTAATGTTATGTTCGGTTTCTTTACTTCTGATTTGTAAAATTTCCTTATGATTTAAAGCTGCTTCAGCCCGGGAAGCGATACGATGCATGGTTTCCACAGCTTCAACCGGATATAAACCGGCAGCGGTTTCACCGGAAAGCATGATGGCATCGGTTCCGTCAAAGATGGCATTGGCTACGTCGCTTGCTTCCGCACGGGTCGGACGAGGATTCCGTTGCATGGAATCAAGCATTTGGGTAGCGGTAATGACCGGTTTAGCCTGTTCGTTACATTTTCTAATAAGCATTTTTTGTACAAGGGGTACTTCTTCAGCAGGAATTTCTACCCCCAGATCGCCACGAGCAACCATCAAGCCATCAGAGACTGCGAGGATTTCATCGATATTATCGACACCTTCTTGGTTTTCGATTTTCGGGATGATTTGGATTTTTGATGCATTATGGCGTTCCAATAAATTACGGATTTCCAGGACATCGGAAGCCCTTCTGACAAAGGATGCTGCGATAAAATCGACATCTTGTTCGATACCGAAGATGATATCATTGGCATCCTTTTCGGTGATTCCCGGAAGGTTAACGGAAACCCCAGGTACATTGACACCTTTTTTATTTTTCAATACACCGTTGTTAAGAATTTTTGTTAAAATTTCATTTTTTTCCTTATGGATTTCCAAAACTTCTAATTCGATTAGACCATCGTCGAGCAAGATTTTGGAACCAGGTTGAACATCATTGATCAGACCGGAATATGTAATGGAGAACTTTTCTTCGGTTCCAAGAACTTCATTCATGGAAACAATGATGTTATTTCCTGCTTTCAGTTCAATGGCACCATTTTCCATATTATGGGTGCGGATTTCCGGTCCCTTTGTGTCCAGCAGAATTGCTACCGTCTTACCGGTAATTTTTTCGGCTTCCCGAATGTTTTTGATCCGGTTTCCATGTTCTTCATAGTCACCATGGGAAAAATTGAGACGAGCAACATTCATTCCGGCATTGATCAATTTTACCAGAGTTTCAACGGATTCGCTGCTAGGCCCAATGGTACATACAATTTTTGTTTTTCTCATTGAAAAGATCCTCCTAAATTAAATGGAAAGTTCCTTAGATAATTGATACAATTTTTTATTTATTTTATGGGGTTGATCAATGATATCTTCAATAGCTTGGTCAACCACCACGTTATCAACGATACCGACTGCACGTCCATGTTTTCCTTCAAGGAGAAGTTCTACTGCCCGAGCACCTAATCTGGATGCCAGTACCCGGTCATTTACTGTCGGGGAACCGCCACGTTGGATATGTCCCAAAACAGTAACCCGGACGTCTAGATTAATATGTTTGCTCAATTCTTCAGCAAATTGAACACCGCTCATAACACCTTCGGCAACGATAATGATACTATGTTTCTTTCCGCGTTCCCGGCCATGATTTAAGCGTTCGACAATTTCATCAATATTATAATCTTCTTCAGGGATTAAAATAGATTCTGCTCCCCCAGCAAGACCGGCCATAAGCGCAATATCACCGGCATGTCTTCCCATAACTTCAACAACGAAGGTCCGATCGTGACTGGATGCCGTATCCCTCAGCTTATCCACTGCGTCAATAACGGTATTTAATGCCGTATCAAAACCGATTGTAATATCCGTTCCAGCAATATCATTGTCAATGGTGCCAGGAACACCAATACAAGGGAGACCAAGTTTGCTTAAAGCCAACGCACCGCGATATGAACCGTCCCCACCGATTACGACAAGCCCTTCAAAACCGTGTTTCCGAAGAATTTCATAACCTTTCTTTTGGACTTCCGGATCCTTAAACTCCGGTAGTCTAGCAGAACGTAAAATCGTACCACCGCGATGAAGAATATCGCCTACGGAACCTGCTTCCATTTTTTCGAAATTCTCATTTAATATTCCCAAATAACCGTTATAAATGCCATGAACTTCCAAGCCATGATAAATCCCTTTTCTAACAACCGCCCGGATCGCAGCATTCATACCCGGCGAGTCGCCGCCACTAGTTAATACACCTATTTTTTTCACGTTTTTTCACCTCAACTACTCTATCATACCATTTTTGGAATACATTGTTAAGTTTCATACAAATAACATACCACGACATGAGACTAATTCTCAACCTGTTCTTTTGATTTGAAAAATAACAGAAAAGTTGAAATCCGGTGCGATAAAAAGGGAAAACGTGCCTAATTGGCACGTTTATAGTTTAACCTAAACTATCCATTCAATGAAGAAAAACTTCCGATGTTCGCATATTTTTCATATCTTTGTTTCACCAATTCCGGACCAGTCAGGCGGGATAGGCTTGTTAGAGCCTCCAAAAGCACCGGTTCTATCAATTCAGCCTGTTTTTTCACATCCCGATGGGCTCCTCCCTTCACTTCAGGAATGATCCCATCGATAATGCCCAGCTCCATCAAATCTTGTGCAGTGATTTTCATGGATTCTGCTGCCTTCTTTGCCAATGCGGCATCCCGCCATAAAATGGAAGCTGCCCCTTCTGGGGAAATCACTGAATAGGTCGAGTTCTCCAGCATGTAAATATAGTTTCCGACCCCTAAAGCCAAGGCACCACCTGAACCACCTTCACCGATTACAATACAAATGATAGGAACTTTAAGTCCGCTCATTTCAAACAAGTTTCTGGCAATGGCTTCACTTTGTCCCCGTTCTTCCGCCGCCTTTCCAGGATAGGCACCTTTTGTATCGATAAAGCAAATGATGGGTCGATTAAATTTCTCAGCCTGGTACATTAAACGCAGTGCTTTGCGATAGCCTTCCGGGTGGGGCATTCCAAAGTTCCGGCGAATATTTTCCTTAGTATCTTTTCCCCGTTGGTGGCCGATGACCGTAACCGGAATCCCTTTAAACTTGGCGATCCCCCCTACAACCGCCTCATCATCGCCAAAAAGGCGATCCCCGTGACATTCAAAAAAGTCTTCAAACAAGCAGGAAATATAATCCAAGGTCGTTGGGCGATTGGGATGCCTGGCAATTTGGACCCGATCCCATGGTTTCAAATTTTTATATATTTCATCTTCCAATATTTGAAGACGAGTCTCCAATTTTTCAATCTCCTGCCGCAAGTCTACATCCGCATGTTTCGTAACTTCCTTCAGCTCATCAATTTTTTTCCTTAGTTCAATGACAGGTTTTTCAAAATCTAATTCCATACTCATTGTTTCCCACCGCCTGTCCAATGAAGATCCAATAACAAGGTTAATTTTTCCTTTAGTTCATGACGCGGTATTACCGCATCAAGCTGACCATGCTTTAGCAGAAATTCGGCGGTTTGGAAGTCTTTAGGAAGCTCTTCCCGAATCGTCTGTTCGATGATTCTTCGTCCGGCAAAACCGATTAAGGCTCCCGGTTCCGCCAAATTATAATCACCGAGAGATGCAAAACTGGCAGAAACTCCACCGGTCGTTGGATGGGTCATAACTGTTATAATGAGCCCTCCATCATTGCTGAATTTTTTTAGGGCTGCGCTCGTCTTTGCCATTTGCATCAAGCTAAGAACACCCTCCTGCATTCGTGCTCCCCCTGAAGCGGTAAAAATAATAAAAGGGAGGGAGTGGGTACCTGCATATTCGATTAATCGTTTTATCTTTTCTCCAACGACCGACCCCATACTTCCCATCCGGAAATTGGCATCCATCACCGCAATTGTCACCGGATAACCTGAAATGCTCCCCTTACCGGTAACTACCGCCTCGTTAATCTTCGCCTTTTCCCGATCCTTTTCCAATTTCTCCAAGTAGTCAGGGAAATTTAGGGGGTTTTCAGAAATCAGATTTTCGTTTAGCTCCACAAAGGAATTTTCATCCAGAAGACTTTTTAGCCTTTCTTTTGCACCCATCTGGAAATGATAGGAACAATGTAAACAAACCTTTAAATTTTTTTCCAGCTCCTTTGTGAACATGATTTTTTTACAGTTCGGGCATTTGGTCATAATGCCTTCCGGTACTTCTGCTTTTTGTGACTCGAGCGGGATGGTGGCGTATTTTTTCTTTCCTTTGTGCAAAATATCTCTTAGCAATATGCTTCCCCCTTTGTTCAAAAATCTAAGGCAATTGTTTTCAACTCCGTATATTTTGCATATATAATTCCAATGCCCGATTCCAATCTCCTTCATCTATCGCCTTTAATAAGTTTTCGTATACTTCGACATCCGCTTTTTTCTGTTTCAATTTCAAAGACTTTTCATAGTTGGAAACAATTCGCCAAAGCCTTAACAACAGGAAGTTATCTGTCATCATCAGCAATCTTTCAAAAAATGCTTCATCATCTTCCTCCAGTTGCTGAAGCAATTGGTCGGTTTCTATTGGCTTTTTCTTCCTGATCAAACTATATATGGCCATTATTTCGACGAGTTCCTTTGTTTCCGTAACGTCATTTTTGGCCCTTTCACTTTGAAGGATAAAACTGCTTAAGATTTCCACCAGACGATGATTGTTAACATCCGCAATAAAGGTTCCTTCGCCCCTACGGGTTTCAATCAATCCTAGCAATTCCAAGGAACGGAGAGCCTCCCGGACCGAAGAACGGCCAGCATTCAATTTTCCTGCGAGATCCCGTTCGGAGGGGAGCTTATCCCCAGGTCCCAAGTTATTTTGATCGATGATTTCTTTTAGCCTTTCCACGATTTCCAGGTACATTTTCGAAGTTTCCTGTTGTTCTCCCATGATCCATCACCATTTTACTTTATCGAGGCCAAACGGGCGGTTTTTATCCGGATATCTTCCGGTTCCACCTTTTTTCTTGCCACTCCTGTTTCCATCGCCGCTTGGGCAACAGCAGCAGCTACTGCCGGAGCAACCCTTGGATCGAAAGGTTTCGGAATGACATAATCGGGCTCTAATTCCTCATCACTGATCAACCCGGCAATGGCTTTTACCGCCGCTTTTTTCATTTCTTCATTGATGTGTGTGGCCCGAACATCCAAAGCTCCGCGGAATATTCCCGGAAAAGCAAGAACATTATTTACTTGGTTCGGATAATCCGACCGGCCCGTACCCACTACTTTTGCGCCTGCTTCCTTTGCCTCCTCCGGCATGATTTCCGGTATTGGATTTGCCATTGCAAAGATGATCGGATCTTTCTTCATTGACCGAACCATTTCCTTTGTCAAGGCACCAGCTACAGAAACCCCGATAAAGACGTCTGCCCCTTGGATCACCTTTTCCAAAGGACCTTCTTCTTTTTCCAGATTGGTAAATTTGGCCACTTCGTCTTTAACTGGATTCATTCCCCGGGTTCTTCCTTCGTAAATGGCCCCCTTGGAATCACAAAGGATAATATCCCTTACACCAAAGTCATAAAGCAATTTAATAATGGCAATACCTGCAGCTCCTGCACCACTTAAAACCACTTTGATATCTGTCAATTTTTTCCCTGTAATTTTTAAAGCATTCACAAGTCCTGCCAATGTTACAATGGCCGTTCCATGCTGATCGTCGTGAAACACAGGAATATCCATTTCTCTTTTCAAGCGTTCTTCTATCTCAAAACATTGGGGGGCTGCGATATCTTCCAAATTAACCCCACCAAAGGTCGGTTCCAATAGTTTTACCGTTTCCACGATCTTGTCAATGTCGTTTGTCCGTAAGCAAATAGGAAATGCATCTACACCTGCAAAACTTTTAAACAAGACCGCTTTTCCTTCCATAACAGGCAAGGCCGCTTCCGGACCGATATTTCCTAAGCCTAACACCGCAGTACCATCGGTAACTACAGCAACAGTATTGCCTTTCATTGTAAATTCATATACGGATTCCGGGCGGTCATAAATCACTTTGCACGGTTCTGCAACCCCTGGGGAATAGGCTAGGCTTAAATCCTTCTGATTTCGTACAGGCACTTTCGATGTCGTTTCCAGTTTCCCCTCATAAATCCGATGCATATGTAGTGCTTCATCTTTTAAAGACATGGATTTCATCTCCCTCTGGAAGAATAAAATAGTAGGATTTTCGTATTCTTTTTCACAAGTGGTCTGACCACATAACTCTCTTTAATCATATTAACACAATCCGAATCATTGTAAAGTACAAAACCCTCTACAATTTTCCGAAAAAATGTAAAAATCTTCCTTAAAAACTGGCAAACTTTGAAGTGGTTGAGCCATAGCATATTTCCATTATTTTTCCGGGATATAGATGATTCAAAAGGAATGTCCTGATGGCTGGAGAGGGTTTTCAAACAATCCTCTTGAACACGGGATGCTAGATTTCTATTTGTTTAAAGGAGTTCTAAAAAAATGGATCTTTTGGGCAAAAGAAAAACCGTCCAAAAAAATTCCGGACAGTTTTCAATTCCCTATCATTTTTCGATTCCTGGTTATTTCATAACGACATTTTCTGGACCCATCAGGACCTTGATTTTCGGGATGCAATCACTTTCCAGGTTGATCCACTGTTCTTCCTTTAGGCGAAGGGTACGATTTTCCCTTGCATAATAGAGCAATACTTCCGTTTTTCCTTTGTTTGCTTCGAGCAATTCTTTCAACCGAAGGAGAATAGCCTTATCATGTACGGCTGTATCGACCCGGATGTAAACTTTCATATCTTGAATAGACTCCCTGAGGGGACCTAAAGGTTTTACCTCTTCGACATTGAATTGCCTGTTTCCGTTACGAAATTCCATTCGGCCGAGGAATAAAGCGAGTTCCCCAGGTTTTAGGAAACTACTGTACTTTTTATAGGTCCTCGGGAAACATACCGCATCAATATCCGCTGACTCATCACTAATTTTTAAGAAAGACATGGGCTCCCCATTTTTCGTGCGAATCTTCCGCTCATCTGTGATATAGCCCCCGATGCTTCCTCTCTGATTGACAGGGAAATCCACGATCAATTGGGCACCGTAATAATCAAAGACATTCCGATATAGTTGGGCCGGATGTTTTGATAAGTAAAAACCTAATACTTGTTTTTCATAATTCAATTTTTTTTCAATCGGTATCGGTTCTACTTCAACATATTTCGGCTGCAGATGGAAACTTTCCTCCAGCTGGATGGAAAATTGGGTATCCTCCGGTTTCAAAATTTGCGCATGATCAATCGCTACATCCAAAGTTGCAAGGAGGGTTGCCCGATCGATACCGAATTCGTCAAAACAGCCAGCAAAAATCAAATGTTCCATCGTTTTCCGGTTAACCGCCCTTAATGAGACCCGCACACAAAAATCAAATAAGTCTTTAAAGGGACCGTCTTTTCTCGCCCTTATAATTTCTTTCAGCGCCTGAATGCCTACGCCCTTAATGGCAGCCAGACTAAACCGGATACCATCCTTCTCGATTTCGTACAGGTAACCGCTTTTGTTGATGGAAGGGGCATATACCGTATAACCCATCTGCTGGACTTCCCTGATATATTCGGCCGTTTTTGGTTCGTTTCCGATTGCCGAAGTCAATAAAGATGCCATAAAGGCAAGAGGATAATGGGCTTTTAGGTAGGCAAGCTGATAGCTGATCATGCTATAGGCTACGGCATGACTTCGATTAAATCCATAGTCGGCAAAGCGGACAATGAGATCATAAATGTTTTCCGCCACTTCTTTTTGGTAGCCTTTCTTCAATGCACCATTAACAAAATGAACCCGCTCCTGATCGAGGATCTCCCGCTTTTTCTTCGATACCGCCCGGCGAAGCAAATCCGCTTCCCCCAACGTGAAACCGGCCATCACGGAAGCAATCTGCATGATTTGTTCCTGATAGACTATGACACCATATGTTTTTTTCAGAATCGGTTCAAGGGAGGGATGAGGATAAGAAACCATTTTCTTTCCATGCTTTCGCTCGATGTAGACGGGGATATTTGCCATCGGTCCCGGCCGATTCAAGGCGTTGACCGCAACAATATCTTCAAAATCCGTCGGTTTCAAATGTTTTAGTACGCTGGTCATTCCTTCTGTCTCAAGCTGGAATATCCCTGTCGTCTTCCCATCCTGCAACAATCGGAAGGTTTTTTCATCGTCCATCGGTATGTCCTTCAAGGGAACCGGTTTTTGTCCGGAACGTTCCAGCTGTCTCAAAATCGACTCCAAAAGGGTCAAATTTCTAAGACCTAAGAAATCCATTTTCAGCAGGCCGATTTCTTCCAATATTCCCATCGGATATTGGGTTAACCGGATGCCATTATTCCCTTCCTGTACCGGGATCATTTCCGAAAGATCCCTATCACCTATGACCACACCTGCCGCATGGGTAGACGTATGTCGTGGAAGACCTTCAATTTTTTTCGCTATTTGGAAGATCCTCAAATACCGTTCATTCTCCAGTAACTTTTGCAATGCTTGAGACTCCCGTTCCGCTTCTTCGAGAGTGATTCCTAATCGGGAAGGAATTGCCCTTGAAAGCTGTTCCAACTCTTTCGAACTAAGGCCAAAAACCCGGGCAATGTCCCGGAGGGCAGCCTTGGCCTGGAAGGTTCCAAAGGTGATGATTTGGGCAACCCGATCTTCTCCATATTTTCGGGCAACATAGCTGATGACTTCATCCCTGCGATGGTCGGGAAAATCGATATCGATATCCGGCATCGATACCCGTTCCGGATTTAAAAACCGTTCAAACAGCAAATCAAATTGAATCGGATCTACATCTGTGATTCCTAAGGCATAGGCAACAAGGGAACCTGCCGCCGATCCTCTTCCAGGCCCGACGGTAATCCCTTGAGATTTGGCATAGGTGACATAATCCGCCACAATCAGAAAATAGTCGCTGAAGTTCATGTTTTTGATAACGGATAGTTCATATTGAAGGCGAGTACGGTATTGTTCCGGAATTTCTCCAAAACGAGCCTTCAGCCCCCTGTAGCAAAGTTCCTCTAAATACAGATTGCTGTCCAATCCTCCTTTTAGGGGGAATTTCGGAAGCAGTTGCTGGTGAAAAGGAATTTCCACATTTATAGCTTCGGCAATTTTCCCGGCATTAACAAGGGCTTCCGGCATCTCCGAAAAAAGGGATTCCATTTCCCGGACGGTCTTGAAATAATACTCGCCCGCTTCCTTTTCCGTCTCAATTTCTTCCACATTTTTGTTTTCCCGAATCGCAAGAAGGCATTTCCATGAAAACATATCCTCTTTGTCCAAAAAGCAAATTTTATTTGTCGCAACAAGAGGTGTTCCTGTTTCTTTTGATAGCCGTACCATTTTTCCAAACAAATCCCGGCTTGTTTGCGTCGCATAATGTTGCAAAGATAAATAGAAGGAATGGTCATCGAAAATGCTCCGATAAGCATGGATTCGTTCCTTTGCCTTTTCCCATCTATCTGCCAGAAGGAGCTGTTCGATGTCCCCTTCCATCCCTGGGGTAATCGCAAATAAATCACTAGCATAATTTCGGAGTTCTTCCTCCGGAATCTGCCTTTGTTCTCCCCTTTGGATTATGCTTGATATTTTCAGCATATTTTTATAGCCCTTTTCATTTTTGGCAAGGAGTAACAGCGGAAAAATTCCGTTGTCGGTACCAATATCCCCAACCATGCCAATGATTGGTTTGATCCCTGCCTTATGGCAAGCTTTGTAAAATGGGATGACCCCATAAAGGACGTTCCGGTCGGTCAGGGCAATCGCTTCATATCCGTATTTTCGAGCATAAAGAGGGAGACGCTCCGGCTGGATGGTACTGGATAATAGAGTATAGGCACTGTTTATATAAAGATGAACATAGCTCATGTCCAAAACCCGCTTTCCAAACATCAGTTCTTTATTTTCATTATAGTATACTCATCCCTTTTTTCCTATGAGGAGGGTTGTCATTTATTTTTCTGTATAAAAAATCATATTCCCGATTCTTCAAAAATACACTATTGATAGCAAACTTGTCCCTTTGAACTGCCCGCCCCTTTTCACTCCTCTCGATTGTGGAAGGGGATGATAATGATATGCAAGCAAATTGGGATTTCTGGTTCACCCAGATTTGCTTAATCCTTTCAAATGCCCAGAGCATGAATATATTCGATTGATTGTAACCCAAACTTTTGCTGGCGCCAACCGAAATATCTTCCTCCTATTCATTGGTTTTGTCCAAGATCGGATGGGACATCCTCCGGGAATTATGTATGATGGAAAAAGGCGGGGTGGTCATATGAATGAAGCCTTTGTGCCAACTTTTTTCAATAGTTATTTCATTGCTTTAGGGGTTCTTTTAGGCGGTTCTATCATCGGGGGAATTTCAGCCTTTTTAACCGGAAATCCGCCCCTTACCGAAATATATCGTCTTTCCAACAGCCTGCGAATTTGGGCAATTGTAGCAGCAATTGGCGGTACTTTTGATACGGTTTACAATTTTGAACGGGGACTGATGCAAGGGGAAACGGATTATTTGGTAAAACAAATTTTTCTTATTTTGTCAGCCTTTGGGGGAGCACAAACCGGTTCGATCATTATCACCTGGTTGACCAAGGAGCATTTGTTATGAGAGTTCCCTCCTATCCTCCATCCTCCGCTTGGCAGAAATTTATGTTCGGAGCCATAATCGGAGGAATCTTATCTTGGCTTCTTTTTTTATTCATCTTCGGTGATTTGCAAGAGAAACACGCAAAGACAATCAAAGAGCAAAAGGAACGGATCGCCGATTTGGAAAAGGAAAAGGCGATATGGCAGGAAGAATTTCAGAAACTCAACGAAAAAAATATGGAGCTTCTTACCGTACAGGAAATTGTCGTTAAGGTAACCAACGGTGAAAAATATCGTCTTGACCGGCTAAGTATTTTTGAAATTGAGGAACGAATCAAGAATAATATAAGTATGGTTCTTGCCAAGGATTTGAACCTTGTTTTCAATAGCCGGGAACTGCTAAAAAAGGTAGTTGAATATACTCCCGTGAAAATAAATGATAAACGATATCAGCTTGTAATCAAAGAAATGGTCATTTATACGACCTTAACCTTGAATGTGGAACTTGTTCTCGCGGATTGAAAAGATAGCAAAAGACCGGAGTACTCCAGAGTCAATTTCTGTTTCGCCCGATCTTTTTTCTCCATCTGCTTATGATTTTCGGTTCCTTTGATACGCCTGTGTAGCATTCCGCAGGTCTTCCATGACCTCATCCACTTCAGTCCAGGAATAAATGGTTGCTCCCGCAGCAAGGGGATGACCGCCACCCCGGTATTTTTTTGCTATTTCATTGACCACCGGTCCTTTGGAACGGAAGCGGACACGGATTTGGTCTTCTTCTTCAATGAAAAATACCCATGCGAGCAAGCCTTGAATATTTCCGAGGCTACTGATCAATAAAGAAGCTTCCTGTGCCCGAACGCTATATTTTTCCAGCATTTCCTTAGGGATAAGCACTTTTGCATTCCCATTTTCATCGATTTCGAGATTTTGGTATATATATCCTTGCATTCGAATCAATTTCTCGGGTATTTCATACATTTGGTCATACAATTCTGTCCGATTGAAAGGATATTGAATGAGGCTACTTGCATAATGGAAAGTTTTTTCCGTCGTACTGGGATATAAAAATCTTCCTGTATCCCCTACTATGCCGGCATATAAAAGGCGTGCAATATCCGCATTCATTTGAAAACCGAAATCTTTCCCGGCCAAATACAGTTCGTAAATCATTTCTGAAGTGGAGCTGGCATTTGTATCGACCCAATAAAGATCCCCATAGGCATCTTCATTCGGATGGTGATCGATTTTGATTAGAAACTCTCCCTTATTATAACGTTGGTCACTGATCCGTTCCTGATTGGCAGTATCACAAACAATGACCAATGCGCCATTATAGTATGTATCCTCCACCTGATCCATTTGGTTTAAATAGCGGAGGGTTTCCTCATCATCGCCAACCACATACACTTTCTTCCCGGGAAAGGAGGCTTGGATCATTTTTGCCAATCCTCCTTGGGAACCATATGCATCAGGGTCGGGACGAACGTGGCGATGAATGATAATCGTATCGTATTCCATAATTTTTTTTATGATTTTTTCTCTCATCTTCATCTTCCTTTTACTATAAACTATGAAAGCTTTCAAAAAGTGGCAATTTTCCCTAAAAAAAGCTAAAATGAAGTTGATACTTACAGGATGGGGGATGAAGGATGCCGATCATCGTGATATTTATTTTCATTTCTTTGGGGTTCTACGTGTTTTACAAAATACAATATGTGCGTACTCAAAAACCATTTTTGAAAAGGTGGCTTTCTGCAAAATCGACCATTTCCCTCGGCCTTTTTGTCGGCCTATTTGGAGTGAATCGTTTATTTCTTGAATTATCCACCCTTTCCCTTATTATAAGCATTGTTTTTATCGTCGTTGGTGCGGTTGCTTGCGTGACCGGACTTCGGGCTTACAAATATTATTTACCCTTCGTAGAAAAAGAAGTCGAAGAGTGGCAACCTCTTAAAAGGTAGGGCAATCTGCCCTCCTTTTTTTAACGGTCAATAAACTGGAACAGGAGCATCGCCTTTCCTGCCAGGAAGCCCTCATTATATACAACCACTTCCATTTTCCCAAATTTCCTGCCGATATCAAGAAATTTCGGATGGACTTCAATAACATTGTCAATCTGGATTGGTTTTAAAAAGTAGATGGTTATATTTTCAACTACCAGCTCACCCTTCTTCTCTTCTTTGAAGGCCCGGTTCGCTGCTTCAATAATAATGGAAGTAAACACTCCGTAAGAGATCGTTCCGTGATGGCTGGTCATCTGTGGAGTGATTTCAAAGGAAAATCTAGGTCCATCCCCATTTTTGGCATTTATTTCCTTGAGATTCGATGTGATGATATTATCAAGAGTTTCCGCCACATAGGGTTGCCGTTGATTCATTTGTAGAGCCTTCAGAACATCCTGACGGCTGATGATTCCAACCAGCCTATTTTGCTGATCGACCACAGGAAGTAATTCGACCCCTTCCCAGATCATTCGATGGGAGGCGCTGGCAACACTCATTTGCGGATAGACTGTGATGGGCGATTTCGTCATGATTTTCTCGATCGGCTTAAACCGATCCTGATCAATGACATCCTTCGATGTAACAATCCCTTCCAATTTCATATTTTCATCGACTACAGGAAAGCGGGAATGTCCTGAACTTAAATTCAGCTGGAACCAGCGATCGACCACATCCGTCGTTTTCAAATAATGCGTTTGTTCCTTGGGAATCAAGATATCCTCTACGAGCAAAATTTCCTTTTTGATCAGCTGATCAAAAATGGCCCGATTTATGATCGTTGCCACTGTAAAAGTGTCATAGCTTGTGGAAATAATTGGCAACTCCATCTCGTCTGCCAGTTTTTTCACTTCTTCTTCCGTATCGAATCCCCCGGTAATTAACACCGCTGCTCCAGCCTTAAGGGCATGTTTTTGGGCATTGACACGGTTACCGATAATAAGTAAGTTTCCTGCCTCCGTATAGCGCATCATGGCGTCCAATTCCATCGCACCAATGACAAATTTATTCAATGTTTTATGAAGACCGTTTCTTCCTCCCAATACTTGTCCATCTACAATGTTCACGATTTCCGCATAGGTCAATTTTTCAATGTTTTCCTTGCGTTTTTGTTCAATTCGGATCGTGCCAACTCTTTCAATGGTGCTAACAAATCCTTTATTTTCTGCCTCTTTAATAGCCCGGTAAGCAGTACCTTCACTGACGTTTAAGTCCCTTGCAATTTGCCGTACGGAAATTTTCGAACCGATGGGCAGGAGCTCAATATGTTTCAAAATCTGCTCGTGTTTCGTTGCCACAATCTTCACCTTTTCGTTGAGATATTTTCCAGAATTTATCTTTATAGAAATTATAACAGTTTTTTTTCACTGTTTCACCGTATTCCTCTAGTTTTTTTAAGCTCCAAAGCCCAAATTTCCATCTGTTTCATTATTGGTACGAACGAAATCGCCTAGGCTGTTTCGTATACTTTTTGTCCGTCATATTTTTTGGTGCAAACAATAAAGCAGCTAGGTTTCCGCTGATTGCCATGAACATGAAGAATAGCCAAGCCCATGAAAAATAGATTTCTATTCCCTCCCCAAAAAGAGTTAATTTGGGTAATGCATAATATAGTAAAACACCACAAAACAGCAAAGACACAAGGTATCGGTTTTTCAACGATACAACCCCCTGTCCAATTTTTTCAACAGTATATGAAGGAAGGGAGGAAAAAAGACCTGTATTCAAATTGATGGGTAGACTATACTTGCCAAATTAAAACGAACAATAACAGGATTCTTTACAAGAAACCGTTATTGTTCGTATTGGATTTACCTAATACTTGACCAAGTTACAGCTCCATATAATCTCCAGGTTTTAAGACTTTACCGGTTCCTTCCTCCAGCAAGCTGACAAAATATTCCGGATCCTGTTTAATAATTGGGAAGGTGTTGTAATGGATCGGAACAACTGTTTTTGCCTTTAACAGTTTTGCCGCATAAGCGGCATCTTCCGGTCCCATTGTGAAATTGTCCCCTATTGGCAAGAAGGCGATATCCGGTTTATATCTTTCCCCAATCAATTTCATATCGGAAAATAGACCGGTATCCCCGGCGTGGTAAATGGTTTTTCCCTCCATTTCAAGCAAAATCCCGGCAGGCATTCCCAAGTAAATGATATTTTCCCCTTCCATATAACCGGTGGAATGGAAGGCCTTTGTTAACCGCACTTTTCCAAATTCAAATTCATAGCCACCGCCAATGTTCAGTCCATGGGTTCTCAAACCTTTCCAGCCAAGGTAGGTGGCTAGTTCCACCATAGCAATGACAAGAGCATCCTTCTTTTTTGCAAGCTCAATCGTATCTCCGACGTGGTCGCTATGACCATGGGACAAAATAATATAGTCGGGACTTTCCGTTTCCACCGACAAATCCGTCAGGCTGTTCCCGGTTATAAAAGGATCGATCAAAATTGTTTTTCCCTTGGATTCAATTTTCACGATCGAATGACCATGGTAAGAAATTTTCATGCACTTCTCTCCCTTCAAAGGTATTCTTGAAAATAATTTCGCTGAATGGGATCGGAAATCCTTCTTACCTTTGGAATAGGTTTACATTTCCATTTCCAAGTGGTAATTTACCTATATAATCTTGTACAAACTTTCCCTACCCAGGAAAAGTCAATAATCTATATAGGAGGGATAAAATGAACGAGCGTGTAGCAGCATTTTCCCAGTGGCTAAAGAATGAACAGATAGACAACGCCATTATTACATCTCCGGATCACGTCTTTTATTTCAGCGGTTATTTTACCGATCCCCATGAAAGGCTTTTAGCCATGGTTTTCTTTCCCGATGAGGAGCCCTTTTTGCTTCTTCCCCAGATGGAGGCTGAAACTGCCAAAGAATCAGGGGTAGCGTATCCCCTTATCGGCTATTTTGATACCGATCATCCATGGGATCTCTTGGAAAAAGAGATCCAGCGGCGAATTTCGACACCGAAACGAATCGCAATCGAAAAAAGCCATATGAATGTCGGACGCTATGAAAAGTTAAAGCATCTTTTTCCTGAAGCGGACATTACTTCTGCAGAAGAAAAGCTCCAAAGTCTCCGGGTCATTAAAGATCATGAAGAACTTAAAAAATTGGAGAAAGCTGCAGAATTGGCGGACTACGCCATCAAAGTCGGGGTCGATGCAATCAGGGAAGGAATTACGGAGCTGGAACTGGTCGCCCTGATTGAATATGAAATGAAGAAAAAAGGCGTTCATAAAATGTCCTTTGATACCACTGTTTTAGTCGGCAAAAATGCAGCCAATCCCCATGGAACTCCAGGTTTGCATAAGGTGAAAAAAGGGGATTTTGTCCTCTTTGATCTTGGGGTTATCTATGAAGGATATTGTTCCGATATTACCCGCACAGTAGCCTTTGGGGAAGTTAATGAAAAACATCTAAAAGTATATAATACCGTCCTGAAGGCTCAGGAAGAAGCCCTTCTCAAAACCCGCCCCGGTATCACCTGTAGCGAATTGGACGAAGTTGCTCGTAGCATCATAAGGGAGGCTGGCTATGGATCTTATTTTACCCATCGGCTTGGGCATGGTCTCGGTATCAGCATCCATGAATATCCTTCAGTAACAGGGACAAATCCCCTCCCCCTTAAGGAAGGGATGGTTTTTACCATTGAACCGGGAATCTACATACCTGGTGAAATCGGGGTCCGTATCGAAGACGATGTATATGTGACAGACGATGGGGCGATTTCCCTTACCAAGTATCCGAAGGAATTGATCATACTTTAATCAAATTTGGGGTTTGAAGCTATTTTCAGATGGATTTGTGATGATAAAAAAGCCCAAAAATGTTGAAAGGACAACATTTTTGGGCCTTTCTTTTTTATCCGTTGGCAAAAAAATGGATTTTCAGGCAGCCTAAATTTTCTTAATCCAAAAGAAGGTTCTCCGGATTTACATATTCCATTTTGTGGGCTTCTGCAACTCCTGGGTGAGTGATATGCCCATCTACCGTATTCAATCCTTTCAATAAGGCTTTGCTTTCCAAACAGGCTGCCTTATAGCCCTTTATCCCAATTTGCAAAGCATAGGGAATCGTAACATTGGTCAAAGCAAGTGTAGAGGTTTGAGGAACCGCTCCGGGCATGTTAGGCACGGCATAATGAATGACTCCATACTTCTCATAGACCGGACGATCATGGGTAGTGATTCGGTCGGTTGTCTCAAATATTCCCCCCTGGTCGATGGCAATATCGACAATTACCGATCCTTTCGACATTGATTTTACCATTTCTTCCGTCACCAGTTTCGGTGCCTTTGCTCCCGGAATCAAAACGGCCCCAATAACGAGGTCACTCCGTTTGACCGCTTCGGCAATATTGAAGGGATTGGACATTAACGTATGAATATCATTGCCAAATAAGTCATCCAATTGCCTCAACCGCTCGGGATTGACATCCAGGATGGTTACATCGGCCCCGACTCCAATCGCCAATTTAGCCGCATTTGTCCCTGCCACTCCACCGCCAATAATGGTGACCTTAGCTCGTTCAACCCCTGGCACCCCCGATAAGAGGATTCCCTTTCCTCCTTTAACTTTTTCAAGATACTGGGCACCTACTTGGACAGCCATCCTACCTGCCACTTCACTCATCGGGGTAAGGAGGGGTAAAGAGCCATTTGGCAGTTGGACAGTCTCATAGGCGATGGCGGTAACCTTTCTTTTCACTAGTTCCCTTGTCAAATCCGGTTCGTTGGCCAAATGAAAATAGGTAAAGATAATGAGCCCTTCCCGAAAATATTGGTACTCTTCAGGAAGAGGTTCCTTTACCTTGAGCACCATGTCCACATTCCATGCATCTTCAGCCCTTGGGACTATTTCCGCCCCTGCCGATTTATAATCTTCATCACTGAATCCGGAACCTAGACCCGCACCGGATTCAATGATCACGGTAAGTCCATTTTTTGTTAAATGAATGACCCCTGCCGGACTGATTGCTACTCGGTTTTCATTGTTCTTAATCTCTTTCGGTATCCCGATCCTCATATTTCACACCTCCGAAAACCATGGAATAAAATGTCGATTTGAAATTTTCCTTCAATTCCAACTTAATCTTATCATATATCTTTCGTTTTACAACATAAAACGCTTTCATGCGATAAAAATAGGCAAATTCATGGAAGGAAGGAATCATTTTTCCCCTTATCCAGCTTTTCGCGGAGATAACGGTACTGATAAAATCGTTGGGCAAAATCAGAAACATCCCGGGCAAATGCATAATTATAGCTGCCGCTTGCAAGCATCCCTAATACCCTTCGGTTTTTATTCTCCCCTTTATTCAACAGCTGGACCAGAAACCCCTTCAACCCTTGGAGTAAAAGCGGTTGAAGGAAACGGGAATCCATAAACCGTTCATTGCCTTCATAAAAATATTGTCCTTCTCCCTTTTCCACCTCATTAAGGAGTCTTTTCCATTCATCCCGCTGAAAACGTTTCGGAAGAGTTGAAGCATAAAAAACTTTCAATGCCAGCATCATTTCAAAGGGTCGTTTTGGATCATAACCATAGCAAGCACTAAGCAATTGAACGATCCGAATGTTGAGGAGGATGGTGGCAGGAATGTCAAGGAGCTGCAGCACAGGCTGTTTCATGCCACTTACTCCCCCTTGAAGGAGGGCAGTTATCTTATGGGCACCGATAAATCGTTCAGCAAAATAATTTAATTGGGCAATGGGAAGCTGTTTCAAATCCCCTACCCATTGAATGTCCCTTTTGATCAATCGAGCCTCTTCAAGCATTTTTTCAATACGGGTTTCAAAATGACCGGATTCCTGGATGGCAGCCTGAATATAAAAGAGCCACTGTTCCATTTTTTGAGAAATTTGATTCCTTATTCCCGGGTCAATTTTCGTAAAAGCCCGTTCTAACCATTCATCAAGGGATCTAAGCCATTCATCAGCTTCTTCCGTTAATTGTTTGTCTTCCCATTCCTGGATTTTCTCAAGTAGTTCCTGCTCCACTCCATTCAGCATTGCTTCCACCCCCAACAAAAACATGATCTATATGAAAAAGTTTCCATCAGTATACCACAGGATAGAAAAAAACCGAACCCACTCCAGATAAAAATGAGCCGCTTTATCCATTCATTTTACTTCTTTTTTTGATCCGATTCTTATCCGATAATGAAAAAAGCAACCTCGAGTCCATCCATTTTCATAGATGGACTAGGTTGCTTTCTTTTTGAACCTTACATTTTAACGTTTTTTTAGAGTCCAGCAATACGCATTACATCCCGGGCAATCATCACTTCTTCGTTGGTCGGGATAACAAGGACTTTAACCGGCGAGAAAGGATAGCTGATGAAGCGATCATTTCCTGAATGCTCACGATTTGCATCCGGATCCCAATATACTCCCATAAACTCAAGACCGCGAAGAACCCGTTCCCGAATCGGGGCACTGTTTTCTCCGATTCCTGCTGTAAAGATGATGGCATCGACACCGTTCATCTTCGCTGCATAAGAACCGATGTATTTATGAATACGGTTAGCAAATACTTCCAAAGCGAGTTCTGCCCGTTCATTGCCTTGTTGGGCAGCCTCAATTATATCCCGCAAATCACTGGAGAAACCAGACAAAGCAAGCAGCCCGCTTTCTTTATTCAAAACTTCGATTACTTCTTCTGCACTTTTCCCCGTCTTCTTCATAATGTAAGGAATAATTGCAGGGTCAATGTTTCCGGAGCGGGTTCCCATAGTTACACCAGCAAGGGGAGTAAAGCCCATGGATGTATCAATGGATTTTCCGCCAACAACAGCGGCAATGCTGGCTCCGTTTCCTAGGTGGCAAGAAATAAGACGTAAATGTTCAATCGGTCTTTCAAGCATTTCTGCTGCCCGTTGGGTTACATATTTATGGCTTGTTCCATGGAAGCCATATTTACGGATTTTATACTTTTCATAATATTCATAGGGCAAGCTGTATAAATAAGAACTCGGTGGCATCGTTTGATGGAAAGCTGTATCGAAAACAGCAACTGAAGGAACATTTGGCAAAATATGTTTAAAGGCTCTAATTCCAAGTCCTGCTGCTTTATTATGAAGTGGAGCAAATTCTGCCAAATCTTCAATTTCCTTTAACACTTCATCGGTAACCAAGGCTGCATCATTAAAGTTTTCTCCCCCATGAACAATACGATGACCGACTCCATCAATTTCATCATAGGATTTAATGATGCCTGTTTCCAATAGTTGATCCAGTAACAATTTTACCGCTACATCGTGATCTGGGATTTCTTGACGCAATTCTTTTTTCTCACCATTTACGGTGATGCTGAAAATTCCCTCCGGTAGACCGATTCTTTCTACCAAACCTTTTGTAATTACATTTTCTTCCGGCATTTCAAAAAGTTGAAATTTCAAAGAAGAACTACCGGCATTAATCGATAATATTTTTTTCATGCCCATTCTCTCCTCTTATTTTTTCCTGACCATAGTATGTACTATGGAATTGAAATTATATGAACTATGTAATTGTGAAAAAAATCGCATAAAATAGCCTTCCAATGAATCATTAAATCATTCGTTGCTAAAATTTTCAATTGTTTTCACCAATTGTTAACGTTATCAACAAGAAATAATTGTATTTAGACAATTGTTATTTTTAAAAATCCCTTAAAAAAATCTCGCACCAGCTTGAGGAAAGCTGATGCGTTACTTTAGTTGGAAGCTTTTGGACCTTTATTCTCTTCAATCCAATTTTCCACCTTCGCCACTATAGAGGAAAAACTTTCCTTATTTTGCATGGAAGGAAGGCTGGCAAGAAGCACTTCCTTCGGTGGACGAACCTCTTTTCCTTTCTTCTGTATGAAGAAAATACTTTTGGCGGCTTGTTTATTTTTGAACATGCTTTCCGGCAATTGAAATAGACCTTGGATGTAAACATATTTTTTTAGGAAAGAATGGAGTTTCTTTGCTTCCGGACTTTCAAATAGTCCATTCGGAATCAATAAGAAAATATATCCTCCTTCCTTCGTGTAACGGATACATTGCTCAATAAAAAGATGGTGGGCATAGGAATGACCTTGATCGGCTTTCAGCTCAAATTCATTGGCGCGTAAGTCGTTTGTATAGTAACCGACCGGTAAATCACAGACAATCATATCAACGGGATCGATGAAAAGATTTTCCAAACTATCCTGATTGTAAAGGGTAATATCACGTTCCTGTAAATTAGCACCAACATAAGCCAAACGGATAAAACAATCGTCAACATCGATGCCGGTCGCCTGAATCGGCCGATCCAAATAATTTAATAGGGCACTCAGCATATTTCCAGTTCCTACTGCCGGATCCAGCAAGGATAGCGGTTGATTCTTCTTCCAAAGTCGATCGATTAAAAAGCCGATAAAGAATGCGATGGAATCTGGGGTCATCTGATGATTCGGATGCATTCCTTTGAGGCCTTTCAGACATGCGAGCTGAAATGCTTTCCTTACATCTTCCTTTGTAAATGCAATTTTAGAAATCTCATAGTAATATTTATCTAATTTTTTTCTGGCTACTTCACTTAGTCCTTCTTGCAAAACTTTATCGTGAAAAATATTTTCTCCGGTTTCGGCTAAAGCGTCCAAGTACGAACAATCCAATTCCTTCTCCAACAATATCGCTGTTTCGTCCAAAGTTTTGAATAATATTTCCAATGGGGATTGGTTCATGGGGGGCCTCCTTTCTAATCTGTCAAAAATAAAACCCCGATTCACATCGAGGTCCTAACAGCCGGTCCGTCGTTTATTTTGCATTTTTCGCNGCTTCAAGGGCTGCCTCATAGTTCGGATGGGTTCCGACTTCACTGACAATTTCCTTGTAAACAACGGTATCGGAAGAATCAATTACAAAAACCGATCTTGCGAGTAACCGCAATTCCTTCATATGTACGCCATAAGCATTCCCAAAGGATAAATCCCGATGATCGGACAAAACCAAGACATGATCAAGACCTTGGGCAGCACACCAGCGGGATTGGGCAAAAGGCAAATCACAGCTAATCGTCAATACCTTTACACCAGGAATTTTGGAAGCTTCCTCATTAAATCTTCTTGTTTGGGCATCGCAAACCCCTGTATCGATGGACGGTACGACACTTACCAATTTGACCTGACCTTTGAAATCTTTCAAAGATACTTCCGACAAATCATTGGCCAAAACGGTAAAATCCGGCGCCGAATCACCGACTTTCACTTCATTTCCAACCAAGGTTACAGGCTTCCCTTTAAATGTCACCTTTTCCATGAAAATCCCTCCACATAGATCCATAAACCTTGCATAGTACTATGATAATGAATGTTTTCCATGAATGCAAACGAAATTACCCCTTAAGGAATAAAACCGATGCGATACTGCATCGGAAACGGGAATTAGCCTATATCATGAATTTTGATTTTCATTTCCTTGCTTGCTACCATTGGAGTCTTGTTGGTTTTGTCCCTTCTTTTGATCCTTATTTGCGGAATCTTGCTGATTTTTTCCGAACATCTGCTGAATTTTTTCAACTGCATTTGGGGCAAGATCCAACAGTTTCTCATAAAGATGGGTGCTCTCATCGACATGCAATAAGCGAACCCCTTGATTACTTACAATCAAAAATGCAATCGGGGTAATCGAAACTCCTCCACCGGCACCGCCACCAAAGGGAAGCTTATCAGAGGAAGATCCCTTAACAGAAAACTCCGATCCTCCCGCAGCAAAACCAAAGCCGACCTTTGAAACAGGCAAAATCACACTGCCGTCAGGAGTTTCCACCGGATCTCCAATAATGGTATTTACATCAATCATTTCCTTTAAATTTTCCATTGCCGTTGTCATTAATCCTTGGATTGGGTGTTCAGACATGGATATCCCTCCTACATGCATTAATTCGTTTCACTTTTCGCATTTTGAATGTTCGGCACAGCTTTAATCGGCTTCCTTCGAGTTTTTCGCCAAAAATTGAACAGTTGAATACCCGCCACTATAGCATGCCCGATTCGGAAACGAAAAATGCATTGGAATCGGGTTTGAAATACTTCTTTGTTAAAATGGGGTGTAACTCCGATGCTCGGATGATCCGTTACTGTAAAATATTTGCTGAAAAGGCCTAGCGTAACCCCTTTGATAGCCCAGGCAATACCGGTCAATATGCCGGTTGAAGCAGCGTCACCTGTCCCAAATTGGGTAGACCAATCAAATTTGGAGACGTGAACCTTTTTTAAAAAGCCGGTTACGATATCTTTCAAGTTCGATATCTTTTGGATAAACGTATAAATATCCATCAGCGGGTCAATCGGGTCGAAATGATTTTTTTCTTCTTCTCTCCTTGACATGCCTCTTTCCTGTCCGGCATTCTCCCCTACAAATTCTTTGGATTCTTTTGTTTTCGGGAGGTCATAAGAAATGCGGACAAGTCCAAAAAGAGCCTTGACCTTGAGATGAAGGGTTGCCTTGTTTTCGTTATATTCCAAAGTAGTCTTTACAGAGATTTTTGTTAACAGGATGATAAATGCGATTGGAAGTAATAGAAGGATCACCAGCATGTCCCCACAACCTTTCAGCTTTCTATTATCGTCATCTCTCTATCAAAATAAACCTCCAATCCTATAAGTCTTCCCCTTGCATGGACAAACCTTTCAAATTTTTTAGAATGGACTGAATTTCTGACTTTTAAAAACGAAAAAGCCGTGATACCTAAATCACGGCAAAAGGATTCTTTGTTATTTTAACGATACAATGGGTTTTCGCAAAATGACATCTTCATGGATGACTGCAGTATCGGCAAAGATATCATGTAAGCTTTGCTTTTTCGGTGTGAAGGCTGCAATCGTATAAAGAAGTAGGAAAGATGCGGAAATATATCTACCTGCCAACTCCCGTATAAGGACGGTTATCCACGTCAACTGCGGATCTTTTAGCGGGATCACTTTAATGCCGAAAATCATTTTACCAAGGGTCTGTCCGAAAAATTTGGTCATGAAAACGAAATAAGTGTAGAAAAAGATTGCCGATGTTATCGAATAAGGTGACAGGAAATCCCCCGAATTTGACCAGTGGAATAGGTTTGCAATCGGTTTTAGCAAAATTCCCTTAAGGGAGAGAATAACTCCCAAGTCTATTGTATAGGCCAAAAGCCGAATCCAAAAACCCGCGTAAGCATGATAGTCATAGGCTACTTCCTGATTCCTATTGCTTTCACTCGGATATGTAAAATCATCCCTTTGATCGATATCTTGGGATGGGGTGGAATTTCGATTTTCAGAAGTGGAATCCATGATATCCCTCCCTAGTTGGAATATAAATACATAAGTTTTGGACCTGCTTTTTTCTCAAAAAGTTTTAGCATGAAAGAAGTTTCATCATTCTTTATGGTTATGTTTTTTGTTAGCACCCCTAGCCAAGAAAAAAGATTATCCGATCCCTTGGTTATTTTCACGACTTGGGCATTTTCCAAATCTTGTTCTTGTTTCATCGCTTCGATTACATCATCCAGGTAGCCCAATTCATCGATTAGATTTAATTCCTTAGCTTGGCGACCGTCAAAAATCCTGCCATCGGCAATTGCCTTCACTTCCTGTTCCGTCATTCCCCTTCCTTTTTCAATGACGTCAACAAAGCTTTCATAAGCATTGTTCAACATATTTTGGAGAATCGTCTTTTCTTCTTCCGTCATCTCCCGGGTCATGCTCATAATATCTTTATAGGGGCCACTTTTTATAGTAATGGTTTCGATTCCCAATTTTTCCGCCAGTTCGGTTACATTATAGTTTTGCATGATAACCCCGATGGAACCGGTGATTGTATCTGCACTGGCAAAAATCTTCGTGGCTGGGGCTGAAATATAGTATCCACCCGAGGCGGCAGTACCACCCATGGAAACATAGACGGGAATCTCCTTTTCCTCCATGATTTCTACGATTTGATCATGGATTTCCGCGCTTTCCACCACCGTTCCTCCTGGCGAATTAACCCTTAACACGAGCCCTTTAACGGTTGGATTTTCTTTAACTTCTTTCAGCTGTTGCATAAACAGGCGGTGATTGTATCCAGTCGTAAACAGGGAAACTTCATCCCCGGTATCTTCTATAACCCCATTCAATTCCATTACCACGATTTTTTTTGAAGGATTCCCTTCTTCCAGGATTTCTTCTTCCCAAAAATTATTGCCGAAAAAAGTTCCAAAAAGACTCTCTTCTTCCGACTTTAGTCCGGAGACAAAGGAGGATATTGCAGAGAATAAAAAAAGGAAACTTGCAATACCTAGTGCAGTCCATCTTTTTGCATTCATATAATCCCTCCTGAAATGTAGTTTATTTTGTCATCCTATATTACAATATATTATAGGTGAAAATTAATTTTTTTGGACCTAGCTGAATAATTTGTAATTTTGAGGAAAGGAGCAAACCAATGGATCACCGCAGAAACATTTTCATTTATCATCAACAGCAAGACCAAATTAAGGAAAAAATCCAGCACTTGGAGGAAACAATTAAAAAATATGAATTTGTCCTGGTAGATGATTATCGGAAGGCAAACATCATTGCCAGTGTCGGTGGTGATGGAACCTTTTTGCAGGCAGTGCGAAAATCCGGATTCCGGAATGATTGCTTATATATAGGCATAAACAGCGGAGACCAGCAAAGCCTCTATAGTGATTTCCATATTGATGATTTGGAAGGAATGGTGGAGGCTTTCAGCAACGAAAATACGGAAGTCCGCCGCTACCCAACCATTGAGGTCGTCATTGATGATGAACCACCTTTTTACTGTTTAAATGAATGTACTGTCCGTTCTTCCATCGTAAAAACCTTTGAACTGGATGTTTGCATCGATGATTTTCATTTTGAAACCTTCCGGGGGGACGGCATTGTCATCTCAACCCCGACAGGAAGCACAGCCTATAATAAATCCATCGGCGGTGCCGTTGTTGACCCGCTTCTCCCTTCTTTCCAAGTGACAGAGCTTGCTTCACTTAATAATAATCAATATCGGACATTAGGTACTTCCTTTATTCTAAGTGGCAATCATTCATTGACATTGGTTATTAGACGAAATCACTTCCCGATTGTCAGCATGGATAATGAAGCCCTTGCCATCAGCCGGGTCGAAAAAGTGCACGTGAAACTGAGCAACAAGCAGATCAAAACGATCAAGCTAAAAAACAATTCCTTCTGGCATAAGGTCCAAAGAACCTTTTTATGATTTGAATAGGTTCTAGCACATAAATAGGCTTTTCCATATATTAGGACACCCATTGGCTCCAAGGAATCGAAAAGGATTTCCTTTTCCTTCCACATTTGCATCGCCAATGGAGTGTCCTTTTTTTCCGGAAGTAAGGATTTGACAGGAACTTTAGGTATGAACTAGTCTTGTCAAACCATTTATAAGGTCAAGTCATGGATTTGTCAGAGGATGTTCTCTTTGCGGCATGATCCAATCGGAAATTGGAAGCGGAAAAGAGCGCCAAAGCTCCCCAAATAAAGAGAAAAGCTATGAACTCCAACTGGCTAAAAGGTTCACCGTACATCAAGACCCCAAGCAAGAGAGTTATTGTAGGAGCAATATACTGCAAAATTCCCATTAACGTCATCGGAATCAGTTGAATCCCCCTGGCAAAAAGGAGCAGGGGCAAAATGGTGACAAGACCTGAGCCGATTAGAAATAAATGGGTCCCGAAGGAATGGACAAAAGTCCCCCCATTCCCTGTCGTGATAGTATAAATCACATAAAGTAGAGGGATGGGAAGGGCAAAAAAGGTTTCAATTACAAGTCCAATAGCCGGTTCCAAGGGAATGGATTTTTTACACAATCCGTAAAAACCAAAGCTGATAGCAAGACCAAGGGCAATAAACGGGAAAGAACCATGGCCGAAGGTGAGGATCAGGACTCCTAAGGTTGCTAAACAAAAGGATACGATTTGGATTGACGATAACTTTTCTTTTAAAAACAAAACCCCAAGCAACATGCTGATCAATGGATTAATGTAGTATCCGAGGCTTGTTTCCGTTATGTAACCGGAATTAACTGCCCAAATGAATAATAACCAGTTCAAGCTAATAAGGATTGATGCGGTAATAATGAGTATAGCCTGCCTTTTATCAGCCTGTAAGTCTTTTAGGGTTTGAAGGAGAGCTTTTCCCTTCCTTGTCCCAAGGACGAGCAAAAGGCTAAAAATAAAGGACCAAAAAATCCGGTTTACCAAAATCCCCAT
>NICF_comb_assmDRAFT_10000037_pt1 | contig 82781 bp, 73 predicted proteins | sample NewIslPassag4_SG_FD_11279 | JGI IMG/M metagenome (IMG submission 11279)
AACCGGCGGGGACAGCCTTACGCCGAAATCGCCCGCGAGGTAGAGGGGGTTGACGAGCCCCCCGTCGCGGCGGTCCGTCACGAGCTCCACGGCGAGCTCGTTCTCGCCCGGGAGCAAGAATTGGGTGATCTCCGCCCCCAGGCTGCCCCGCACGTGAGCGTCGACGGGCCTTAGATCCTCCGGACGGATCGAGCCGCGCCCATTGACGAAGATGCGCCAATCTCCGGCCAGCGAGCCGGGCTCTACCACGAGCCACACCTGGCCCCGGTACTCCACGTCAAACGACGCCGTGTACCGCAAGCTGAGCCTGGGCAGCTCCAAGCGGGGCGCTTGACCGAAGACCTGGCACACTCGCGGTGCGATGGGGATCTTGGTCTCGGCCAGCTGATTGGCGATGGGCATCGGCCGGGTCAGGGCACGCTCCAGCACCTCACCGCTTTGCCCTAGCAGTGCGAGCTCCCACCGGTCGAGCCGCAGGAGGTTGAGGCTTTTGGGAATTACGCGCACAGGCCCGCGCAAAAGGATCGGCACAATCCGCGCCCTTTGAAGCGCATCCGGACCGGGGCGGCCCGACTCGCACCCGCCCGCTTCCGCAAGGATCAGCGACTCGAGCGGAGCGATCGTGCGGCGATAACCCCTTTCGCAGCGCTCGAGCACAGGAGGTGAGCCCGTCTCGAGTGCGACTTCAACCATCGACCGGTCCGTCTCGATCGCCACCTCGAGTGGCGTCCGGCCCGTGTTGAGGAGAAACCAGAGGCGTCTTTCGCCTCTCTTGCGGGTTACTGTGTAGAGCGCTGATTCATCTCCGCCGGTCACCACGAGCGGCAGGTGCGGCTGGACGACCTCGAGGATCCGCCGGGACACCTGGCTCTCGTCAAAGTCGACCTCGAGCCGGAGGACGGCGCCCCCCGCGTCCTCGAAGCGGCGAAGAGCCCGTTCGAGCTCCTCCTCTACCACTCTCACCGGCGGCACCACGATCAACTTTACCACAAGATCGCGAAGTTCGAGAACCGCTTGACGCTCAGGCTCGCCGTACACGTCTGCCGCGCCCGCCACGCGAACGCGGTCTTGGGCCCCAAGCGACGAGACGGGCCGGATCGTCCCCGCCTCTAAGACGTCGGTGTCGGCGATGAGAAAGTCCACGTGAAGGCGCATCAAAAGGTCGAGCAAGCGACCGTAAGCCTCCTGCTCATCTTTTTGCGGCAATCCGGGCGTCGGATCGATCACGAGGAGCTCCGCGTCGATGTGGCTTTCGCCGAAAGCGCGGGCGATTTCGTCCACCCTGCGGCTCAAGCAGCCAAAGAGCGGCCAGTAGGGCATCTGGAAAAAGAACGAGGGCGGAGCGTCATGCTTTTTCAAGGCGTGGGTCGAGTAAAAGAAGCCGTGGGGGACCAGCATCGTGACCCCCATGAGGAGCAGGCCTTCAGCGATAAGTTTCGCATCTTGCAGCGTCGCGCTCCAGCCCACGCTGTGGTAGCATTCGCACAAGGCGCACGGCTTGCCGTAGAAGTACGCTGCTGATGCAGCCGCCCGGGCGTTGCTCCTTAAGGCGGGCCGGAGGATGTCCATCTTGGCCCCCGCCTTGGTGTGGCCCGGCTCGCACCCGGGAATGCCTGCGTAGCGCAGCTGGGAAAAGCGCAGGTTCGGCTTTTCGGCCGCATAGAGGAGGCCGTGCTCTTGGCACCAGCGGCTGATCGGTCCTTCAAAAGAGGCAAGAAACATCTTGTAGCGCAAGCGGTGCAGATCTTTGGCCACTTGGAGATGATCCGGGTGCGCGGGATCAGCCAAGGCGGGAAGAAGCGGGATGAGGTCGTATCCGTACTCCGCGCGAAAGGCTTTTGGGATCCTCTCGGACCAACCCGGCTCGGTCTCATCGAGGAAGATCGAGAGGATCTCCCTGCCGAAGGCATGCGCAAATCGCGCCCAGTACCGCTCGTGCGTAAGGCGCAGGAACTCCTCGACCGCCTCGGGGTTCAGCACGTCGACGAAACCGCCCCAGTACTTGTGGCCTTCGACCAAAGCCTGCACGGAGACGTAAAGGCGAAACGGCCGGTCGGGAAGCGCCGCGTCGAGGACAGGGACGGGATCGCTCGCAAAGTAGCGTTTTTGGTTGTACGCCGTAAGGCCAGTCTCGACGTACGACTCCTCGCTCAGGACGACGCCCGTTGAGCCGGCAAGGTCGATCCCCCGCTCCCAGTCGACGCCTTGCCCGGTGACGGGATAAGCGACACAGGAGAGCACCTTGCCCCTGGGAAGCTCAAGCCTCACCCGTCCCCCGGGAAGGTCAAAGATCCTTTGCACAAGCCGCGTCGCCATGTACTGAGGTTGGCCGAGGATGACCATGCCTCCCGCGACGCCGCTGGGATAGGGGTACTCGTCGTACAGGTGAACGGTGAGGCCGCGCCGCGACGCCTCGTCCAGCGCGACTTCCACCCGTTTCATAAACGCCTCCGAGAGGTATGGGACGGTAAGGCCCTGCCTTGGGTGGATGTAGAAGCCCTTGATCCCCTGGGCCGCCATCTCAGCGATCTGGCGGCGGATCTCAGCCTCCTCCACCGCGTCGTTCCAGAACCAGAAAGGGTAAAAGCCGGGGGCTATTGCACCGGCCATCCCGATCCCTCCCGAGGCCGCTTGGTCGGCCCTCATGAGCCGGGCAACACGAAGAGCTCGATCACCACCAGCGCGGCGTGAAGGAACATCGGTGTCGAGATCCGTCCAGTCTTGTGATACGCGAGTGCGAGGACGTACCCTGCCCACGTAGCCATGAGCACCATCGGGTAGTCAAACTTGATAAAGTGAGCAAGGCCAAAGATGGCAGAGCTCAAGACGGCCGCAGGTTGCAATCCCACCCTCCCGACAAGCCAGCGGAAAAGCCATCCTCGAAAGAGAAGTTCCTCAAACAGGACGAGCTGGGCGATGTCGATTACGGCATTCATTACGTTGAGCCGGGGCACATGAGGCATTGTCAGAAAGCCGGTGAGATAGCCGATGGGCAAGGCGACGACCAGCGTGGCCAAAAGACCTCGAGCCGCCACCGCCCAGTCTCCTTTGGATACACCGAGATCGATCAGCGAGAGCGGTTGCCTAGAAGGCTCGGCGGCAAGCATTGACCCATCCCCTTTGGCGCAAAATCCTTTCGCCTTAGAAAGAGTGTGACATATATAAACAGGGATTCTTCTGCTCGAATGCCGTTCCTCCCGTGCGGGCCGTTTGCGGTTGGTCCCTCGTGAGGGTGGACGACGGGTCCAGTGAACGCCCAGCGCCCTTGCGGAACGAGAGAGATTTCCCGCACACACCCGCAAGTTTCGGGACAGAGAGATTCACGGAAGATCCCCGGACGGGGCGATTAGGGCTCCTCTTGGCCTGCGAGCTTGATGCGACCCTCCACCGCTTGGACGACGGGCGACGCTGACGCGATGTAATCGGCGAGAAGTTCCGCGAGATAAGTGCCGCCTTGAGCCATCGCTCCGAAGTAGCGAGGCGCGCCGACGAGCATCGTGTACTCGTCCCCGCCCGCCGCCATAAAGTCGATGACCGCCACACGGTACGTGGCGTCGAGGTCGAGGGGACGGCCGAGCGGATCAGCGGGGCCGGCACCGACCCGCACCTCTTTCACCCTCTGCCCGGGCGGTGCGGCGGGGTCAAAGGTAAAGGAGAGGCCGGAGACTTGCAAGAACCGGCCCGCCGCCTCCGGGTAAAGCGAGACGCCGTTTTCGAGGGCCGCCAGCACTTGTTCGCCGGTCAACAAAAGCCCCACCACGGTGTTCTCAAACGGGAGCACTTCGTAGATCGTGCCCAACGTGATCGGCCCGGGCTGCACTGACCGCCGGATCCCGCCGCCGTTCATCAAGGCGATATCCGCCGAGGCCGTCTCGCGCACCAGATCAGCCACCAGGTTGCCGAGATTGGTCTCCCTCAGGCGCACCTGCTCCCGCTCGCCATCCAGGTGCACCAAGGCCTCGCCCACGACGAGGCCGAGGCGTTCGCTCACCCGGCTCTCCCATGCCGCGATCCGCCGGGAGATGCTTTCCTCAGGGGAAACCTCTGGGGTGACGGGCAAGAGACCGCCCTCGTAGGCGACGACTTTGCCGCCGTCAACCACAAGGCGCAAGTAACCGAGGTACTTTCCCCATTCGTGAGCCTGCACGATGATGGTCTCGCCCACTTGGACAGGCTCAGCCAACAGCGTATGTGAATGCCCGCCTACGATCACGTCGATTTCCGGCACCGCGAGGGCGAGCTCGCGATCGTTCTCGTAGCCGATGTGCGTGAGCGCCACGATGAGATCGGCTTCCTGAGCCAGCTGCGGCACAAGGCGCTTTGCCACCTCGAGCGGATCCTCAAAAACGAGGCCTTCGACGTTCTTGGGGTGCGTGGTAAAGGGCGTATCCTTCGTGGAAAGGCCGAGCACGCCAACGGTGAGCCCTCCTACGTCGAAGAGAGCCGTCGAGCCGACGAGGAGCTCCCCGTCTTGGGTGACGACGTTGGCGGCCAGCACGGGAAAGGCGGCCTGCCTTGCCCGCTCCAAGATCGCCGCCTGGCCGTAGTTGAAATCGTGGTTGCCGAGGACCATCGCATCAAGCCCGGCGGCGTTCAGCACGTCGACGATCGACTCGCCTAAAGAGAGGTTGACGGCGTTGGTGCCGTGCCACGTATCGCCGCCGTCAAGCCAGAGGACTCGCCCCGGATCCTGCTTGCGAAAGGCTTCTACCTGTCCGACGAGCCGGTCCAGGCCTCCCATCGTCTCCTCGCCCACCGGAAACTCGAGGAGATGCCCGTGGATGTCGTTGGTATGGAGCAGGACGATCTGCTGCGGCGCCGCTCCGGCTGCAGGCGCCATGCTCCAAAGGAGGGCGACGAGGACGAGAATGAAAGGCGACCCGAAGCGACGGGACCGATCTAGCCTCTGCACGGGGAGCGCTCCTTTCCGGTGGTCGCATCAAATCCGCGGCAAGACCGTGCCTACATGCGATGGACGACAAACTCTCCTTGCGGAAGCGGGAAGGCCTGATCGATCGCGGCCCGGTCCTCCGCCGAGAGCTCAAAATCGGATGCCTGAGCATTCTCCACCGCGTGGCGAGGCGTCGATGCCTTGGGGATGACGATTACGTTTCCTTGAGCGATCAACCAGTTGAGGGCGACCTGGTATGCGGTCTTGCCGTACCTGGCAGCGATCTCATCGAGAACGGCGCGCTCCTGGGTGCCGGGTTCGGGGAACTTGCCGTCGCCGAGCGGCGAGTACGCCATCACCGTGACGCCGTGGCGGTCGCAGTAGGGTTTTACCCGCTTCTCGATGACCCGGTTTTGCAGGTTGTAGACAACCTGGTTGCAGACGAGCAGCCGGTCGCCCAACGCGTCCTGGGCCTCAGCCACGAGCTCGTCGGAGAAATTGCTCACGCCGATGTAGCGGATGACGCCGTCGTCGGCCAGCTTTCTCATGGCCCGCATCGTCTCGGAAACCGGGTGTTGCGCGCTGGGCCAGTGAAGGAGGTATAGATCGATCCGGTCCGTCCGCAGCCTCTGGAGGCTGGACGCGGCCGCTCTGAGTACGCCATCGTACGAAGCGTTGGTCGGCCAGACTTTGGTGACGAGGAAGATTTCGTCCCTTACGTCTGAGATCGCATCGGCGACGATCCGCTCGGCCTCGCCACCCGAATAAACCTCCGCCGTGTCGATCAGCTTAGCCCCGCGCTCGATCCCCTCCCGGAGCGCTTGCACCTCCTGGGACCGCTTCGCCGGGTCCTGCCCCATCTTCCAAGTTCCTTGCCCTATGACCGGGACGTACTCCTGGGTTGTCCCTAAGCGGACCGTCTTCACGTCCAATCACCTCTCGGTTGAATGCGCGTCGTGCTTCACTGCTCCATTGGGTTCGGCGTAGACGGCAAAGCTCCTATAAAACCTGTCGATTTCCGGCTGCCTCCCGTCGCTCACTCGGTGCCCGCTGCCTGCCGGCGGTGCTCCTCGGCGCTTTGTACCGCTCGCTCTCCCGGCCCTGCTCGGGCGATACTCCCCCGTTCCTCCGCCGTCGCTTACTCTACGGGATCTTTATGCTCGAGCTCCCGCTCCACGGTGTCGTCTCGGACGTACGCCTTCGACGGTTTCACATTCGTGATGTAAGCAGAGCGGGCCAGCATCTCGGTGCCGAGCGGGACCGTTAAGACGAGGATGAACATCGCAAGGATCGGCTTAAAGACGAAGTGACCGAATTCAAAGGTGAGATAAAGCGCGGACGCAGCCAAGAGCGCGCCGACACCAAGCGTTCCGGGGATCCCGCCCGAGTGGAGCCTGTAGAAGAAGTCGGGAAACCGGGCGATGCCGAATGAGCCGGCGAACATCAACACAGCTCCGGCCACGAGCAGGAGGCTAGTCAGAATCTCGATCAATGATGACACCCTTCACGACGAATTTCGCGACGACGACGCTGACCATAAAGGGCAGGAGCGAGATCATGATCGAAAGGTCAAAATTGACCGTCTCCTTGGCCCGGATGGCCATCACGGCGATCAGGCCGATCAGGTTGCTGGAGAAGGTGTCAAACGCCGCCGTCCGGTCAAGGACCGTAGGGCCCACGAAGAGGCGGTACCCGCTGAGCAGCAAGGCGAGGCCTAAGAGCGCGAGCGTAAGGCGAATCGCCCATTCGAGAATCACGCTTCCACCTCCAAGAGGAGATTTTCGAAGACGTCTTTCGAGTGCTTTACCGATTCGAGGTCGTTGAGATCGAGGCAGTGAATGTAGATCTCGCTCCGGTCCTGGCTGATGTCGATGGGCACCGCTCCCGGAGTCAGCGTAAGCATCAGGGTGAGCGCAGTGATGGCACCGTCCGATTTCACCCGCAAGGGCAGCGCGACGATCCCCGGGCGGACCTTGACGCCGGGCGAAAGACAGATGCGGGCGACGAAAATGTTAGCGAGGAGGATGTGCCACGAAAAGACGACGGCCAAACGAATGTATCCAACGGTGAGCTTCAACGTGCGCTTCACATTCGCACCTCCCGTCGCCGAAACCAAGCTAGGGTTTAACCGCCATCGCGAGCCCCGGGATGACGGCGCTGATGTAACCCTGTCGATCCAAAAGCTGCTCGGCGGCGGCCCAAGCGTAAGAGAAGACCTGCTCGGCTCCGAGGCCGATCGCGATGCTGCCTGCCACCAACATCCCGATGGGAAGCAAGAGCCTGCGGAAGGCGGGGCTCGCTTCGCTCAATCGCCGCTCGCCCTTCACCTCTCCCCAAAAGCTCAAGCGAAAGATCTTGATCATCGAAAAGAGGGTGCCAAGGCCTACCACGACGGCGACGGCGACGCTCAAGAAGCGGCCCGCTTCAAGGCCGGCTCGGATCAAGGTGAGCTTTCCAAAAAAACCCGAAAGCGGCGGGACTCCGACCAGGGCCAGCGCGGCGACGAAGAAGAGTGCTGTAAACGTCCCGTGAGAGACCAACAACCCGCTCGTCTTCTCCAACTCCGTGCTGCCGGCTACCTTTTCAGTGGCTCCCGCGCACAAGAACAGCGCGGTTTTCACCACCATCTGGTGCGCCACGAAGATGATGGTGCCGGCGACGGCGAGCGGTGTACCCAAGGCGATGCCGAACAACATGTAACCAATCTGGCTTACGATGTGATACGACAAGATCTTCTTGAAGTCCGTCTGGGCGATGGCCCCGAGGATGCCCACCACCATCGTCAGGAGGGCGATGGGAAGCATAAGGGTGTCGTGGGTAAAGGTCGGCTCCTCGACAAAGAGCGTCGTAAATGTCCTTAAGATAGCGTAGATTCCCACCTTGGAGAGGATGCCTCCGAAGAAGGCAACGACCGGCGTGGCCGCTGCGAAGTACGACGCCGGCAGCCAAAAGTGCAGCGGGACGATGGCCGCTTTCGTGCCGAAGACGACGAGGAAGATGACGGCTACCGCCGCAAGCCAGCCGCCCGATGGCGCCGCGCTCGCGCGCATCATCAGATCCGCCATGTTGAGCGTGCCGTATGCTCGGTAAAGACCTGCCACGCCGAGGAGAAAAAAGCTCGAGGCGACGCTGTTGATCAGCACGTATTTTAGGGTCTCTCGCAGCTGCAGCCGACCTGCGCCAAGCGCCATCAGGAGGTAGCTCGCAAGGAGCATCACCTCGAAGAAGACGAAGAGGTTGAAGATGTCGCCGGTGAAGAACGCGCCGTTGACGCCGACGAGCAAGAATTGAAAACCAGCGTAAAAGTACCTGGCCTGAACTTCCTCCTCCAAGGTTTGCATCGCGAAGAGGAGGACGGCAAAGGCAGCGAGCGTCGAGACGGTGGCAAAGGCGACACTGACCAAATCGGCGACGAACGTGATCCCAAACGGAGCGGGCAAGTTCCCGGCGTAAAAGGGCTGGATTCCGCCCGTCCAGACGAGGCGCATCAGCGCCAAGTCCACGGCGAGGCCGGAGACGATGGAGAAGGCGCTCACCCAGCGCTGCCAAGCGAGGCGGCCCGGTGAAAAGAGCAGGAAGGCCCCCGCAACCAAGGGGATGACAATCGGCGCGACGACGAGATTGCTCACCCGGTCAGCTCCTCCAAATCATCGCTGGAAGTCTCCTCGTACGTGCGATACCCCAGCGCAAGCATCAGTGCGAAGACGCCGAGGCCGATGACGATGGCCGTAAGGATCAACGCCTGCGGCACGGGATCCGTCATGGGCGCGACCTCTTCGCCCCTGATGATCGGCGGGCCTCCGGCCTTGATCCCGCCGGACATGAAGAGCGCCAGGTTGATGCCGTATCCGATCAAAAGCGACCCGAGGATGACGCGCACAATCTCACGCGCCAGCATGAGATAGACGCCGCATGCGACGACGATGCCGATCGCCGCTGCCGTCCACACTTCCACCCTGCCATCACCGCCTTTCGATTCTTCCAGGCAATCGCGACGCTTTTAGAGCTCGCCGCAAATTTCAAGGCTCACCGTAAACTTCAAGCGCCCTTGAGCGCTGCTTTGACCTCAACGTCGTGACCTCATCCTTCTTGCCCTGCGGCTTTTGATCCGGCCGGGCGGCAGCGCCCAGACGGGACGCCATGGATTTGGCCTTTGCGCCAGCGCACGCCCGTCCGCCATCGTCATGACGATCCAATAGGCTGAGCCGAAAACCACCATGAAGACGCCAAGATCAAAGACGAGCGCCGTCGCCAGTTCGATGTCTCCCAGGATCGGGACGTGCCAATGCGTAAAGGCTTGCGTGAGGAAGGGATAGCCTGCTAGCATCGCGGCGATTCCAAGCCCCACGATCACAACCAGCCCCGAGGCGATGAGCTTTCGCGGGTGTACGGCGACCAAGGCCAACGCTTTCTGTCGCTCGTACGCCAAAGCCCAGATGGTGGTAGCGCAGGCGGCCGTCACCCCGGCGACGAAGCCGCCTCCTGGGTTGTGGTGTCCCCGCAGGAAAATGTAAATGGCAAAGACCAGCGTGAGATAGAAGATGATGCGGGAACCCGCAGGCAAGATGACGGGGTTGATCATCAACGAACTTTGAACCGGCTCCAGCGCCACCTCTACGCTGGTTCTTCGCGAACGGACCAGCGCGTGAACCGCGAGAGCCACCATGGCGAGCACCGTGGTCTCACCCATGGTGTCTAAGGCGCGAAAGTCGACCAGCATCACGTTGACGACGTTTCTACCACCTCCTAAGGGCTCGCTGTTCGCGATGAAGAACTCCCCGATGGATGGCCACAACCGGTGCGCGTGGGAGATGAGGACAAAACCTGCCACCAGCGCTCCGGCGGCGAGCGCCACCACGGCGTTGACACCTTCGACCCGGGTCCGGATGGGTTTCTCTTTCAGCTTGGGAAGAAAGGCGAACGCGAGAAACAGCGGGACGACCGAGATAGTCTCGACGATCGTCTGAGTCAAGGCGAGGTCCGGCGCTTGCCACAGGACCCAAAGCATCGCAACGGAAAAGCCCGTCGTCGCCACACCCAAAGCGGCGGCGATCCTCTGCTTGACGAGGACGGCCATGACCGCTCCCCCGGTCATCAGCGTGAGGACGACACATTCGGTCCAGGTGATCGGAGCGAGCGAGAGCCGCGCCCACTCCATACGCCAAAGGCCGTTTCGCAGCAGACCGTATCCCCCAGTGAGAACGGTAAAGCCCAAGATAAAGACGAGGTAATCCCGCAGGTAACCCGTCATCAGCCGCCGGGTGACTTTCTTGGAGCCAGTGTCCAAGAGATAAAGGATGCCTTCGTAAGCGGCGTTGACGTTCATGCGTGTGTCGCTCAGCCGCCTCAGCACTGCCTTCAGTGGTCCAAGCGAGCGATAGCCCAAAAGGCCCAGAAGAATCGCCGCGACGCTCATCAAAAGCGGCAGATTGACCCCGTGCCACAGCGCAAGATGAAGGTCGACCGGCGTTCCCCGCAAGGCGGCGACGGCCGCAGCGACGATCCCCTCGGCGAACACCGCCGGGAAGAGGCCGAAGAGCACGACTAAAGCGGCGAGAATCGCAGGCGGAGCCAAGAGTCCCCACGACGCCTCCTCCGCCTCCAGCGGCTCGGACCGCTCCGAGGAGTCCGACTTGAAGTGTGCGCCAGGTTCCNTCGCTCCCTTTGGTACCGGCTCCGCCTTTTTGCTCGCGAAGATCTTGTGCGCCAGAATGAGGCAGTAGACGACGGTAAGACAGCTTCCAAGGATGGCTGCCACCGGGAGCATCCGCGTGAAAAGATCGGGCCCTAGCGGAGGCTCGAGCATCGCGGCGAGGACCATCTCTTTGCTGACAAAGCCGTTGAGCGGGGGCACTCCCGCCATGGAGAGGGCTCCAATGGCCGTCAGCGAGGCGGTGACGGGCATCTTGCGGCCGAGGCCGGAGAGCCGATCGATCTCACGCGTCCCTGTCTGGTGGTCGATGATGCCGACCAGCATAAAGAGGCTCCCTTTGAAGAGAGCGTGGTTTAAGAGGTGAAAGATGCCGGCGCTTTGAGCGGCAGGAGTGCCGTATCCGAACATCGTCATGAGCAACCCAAGCTGGCTGACGGTGGAGAAAGCGAGAAGCGCCTTAAGATCCCTCTGCTGGACCGCAAGGTAAGATCCAAGGGCCATGGTGGTCATGCCCACAGCGGTGACGAGATAAAACCAAAGCCCGGTGCCGCCGAGGACCGCTCCCATCTTGGCGGCGAGAAAGACGCCGGCTTTGACCATCGTCGCCGAATGAAGATACGCGCTGACCGGCGTCGGCGCCGCCATAGCTCCCGGGAGCCAGAGGTGAAATGGCGCCTGGGCCGACTTCGAAAAGGCGGCGGTGAGGATGAGCAAGACGATGGCGGGGTAATACGGATGCGCTTGGACGCGGCTGCGCTCAAGGACGAGGGTTTGCAGGGAAAAGCTTTCTCCGGCGATCCCGAGCAAGACGATGCCGGAAAGAAGGGCAAATCCCCCGGTCACCGTGACCAGCATCGACTTGAGCGCTCCCTGGCGAGACTCGACGCTTTCGTGCCAATATCCGATGAGAAGAAACGAGCTGATCGAGGTGATCTCCCAAAACATGTACAGCGCGAGGAGGTTGTCGGAAAGGACGACCCCGAACATCGCGCCCATGAAAAGGAGGATATACATGTAATAGCGGCCCCGGTCTTCGCCTTCGTCGAGATAGTAGATGGAGTAGACCGTGACGAGCGCGCCGATTCCCGCGATGAGCAACGCAAAGAGCGCACTGAAGCCGTCGAGCCTCAGGGTAAGCTCAAGACCTAGGCTAGGCGCCCAGCTCCACGATGCTTCCGTGGGGCCCTGGGCAAGCTGCGACAAGAGCCGGAAGAGATATAGGGCAAATGCCAGCGGCAAGGGCAGAATTGCCCAACCTAGGTGCTTGCCGAACCTCCTCGAAAGGCCCGGCGTGCAAAGCGCCAGGAGAAACGGGAGAAATACGATCACATGGAGCGTCGAGAACATCACACGGTCCTTTCACTCAAGGATTTGGCTATGCGCTAAGGTCTGGGTGAAGGATCCAAAGCGTTCAGGACGCTCGTTGTCGAACGGCCTTGGCGTCGCCGGGATCGCGGGAGAATCTCCCCAGCAGAAGCGTTCCGATCATAAAGCCGGCGGCCAGCTGTATGAGGTCAAAGGACTCCCACAGGGCTGCCCATACTACGGCCATGATGATTTGATACGCGACCTTCCGAGACACGGATACCCTCCTCCCGGCGATGCCAAGGCCTTTTATCCTGCGCTGAGCCTGCACAGAGCCCTGCTAGGCGCTAAAAGAGGTAACAAAAAAAGCGTAACGCCCACGACGTACAAGCGCAGTACGTCGCCATGGCATACGCTTGAGAACTCCTACGAGGTTAGCTGCAGGGTTCGGACGCTCAAGTCGCCCTACCTGTGAAAACAGGATTCACCCCAAAAGAGTGGGTCCCCCGCTCCTTCCCGGATTCGGAGTCTAGACTTGAGCTTCATCAGCCGAAGTCCAGCTGTCTTAGATTGTCTGGTCGATGCAATCCCGATGATAGGTTGGGAATGGTCGACGATCCCAAGATACCAAAGAAATCCGAGGAAGTCAAGGGGAATTGATATGGGGGTGGGGGGTATTCCACTCAAAGACCTTGATTCCCCGGAGTTCTTTTTCCCTCACCCCCACGACCCACCATCCTCACGGTTTCAAAGCCCAGCTCACCGCGAGGTAGTGCGCTTTCGCCGAGGTCGTCGCAGTTCCTTGGGCGATGCTGGTGTGGGAGTTGAGCGCTTTGTTTCCCGTGACGCTACCCAGTGACGCGACGAGCGCTTCCCCGTCCTCGCCAGCGGCATACGCCGGCTGCACCCCGGCCATCAAGGCGAGCGCCGTGACCAAAGACAGCCAAACCTAGCTAGCCAGCGATCTCCTCCACCAGGGGAGCCCGCCTGCTTTGCGGATCCACCTGGATCTTCATCGGCGCCCTACCCTGCCGCATGAGCTCGAGGACGGCGGGAAAGTCCTCTAGATTGACGGTGACGCCAATGAGGGGATTTATGTCCAGAGCTTTGGCCAGGAGCAGGTTTCTCGCCGCTTGGAAGCTCCGCCGCACGGCGAACGCGCCGATAATCTCCAGGTCCCTCCGGAAGATTTCATAGGGGTTGACGCGGATCGTGCTCTCGTTGGGGCAGACGCCGAAGACCAGGAGTTTGCCGCCCCGGGTCACGTAAGACAGTGCCCCTTCGACGACGGCCGGGACGCCTGTCGCATCGATGACGAGCTCAAAGCCGTACGGTGCGATCTCGCGAAGCTGCGTCGCGAGGTCCTCCCCGCTGCGCGAGATGATCACGTAATCGGCGCCCAACCGTTTGGCGAGCTCTACACGGTCCGCCCTGACGTCGACGACCGTTACCTGCGAGGCCCCGGTCCGCTTGGCAAGCTGCAGGTGAAGAAGGCCGATAGGGCCCGCTCCGAAGATGAGAACGGAATCGCCGAGGCGAAGGCGCGCCCGCTCATGCCCGTAGACGACGCAGGCCAGCGGCTCGATGAAAGCTCCTTCGGCGAAACTCATATCGCCGATGGAGAAGACCGCTTGCTCCGGAGCGACGACGTATTCGGCAAAGGCTCCGGCGCGCGTGACGCCGATCGCCTCCCGGTTTTCGCAGTGGTTTGGAAGCTCGCGGCGGCAGTAGTGGCAGCGATCGCACGAGAGGTTGGGATCGACGGCCACCCGGTCTCCCGGGCGAAAGTTCGTCACCGCCTTGCCGGTTTCGACGATGACCCCCGAGAACTCATGTCCCGGCACCAGAGGGTATTTGGGGTCAAACTCGCCGACGTACAAATGGAGATCGGTGCCGCAGACCCCGGCCGCTTCGACGCGGATGAGGACGTCCCCCGGTCCCACGGCTGGAACCGGCATCTCCACCACGGAGACGTGATATGGGCTCTCAAAACAGACAGCTTTCACGCGGGCTCACCTGGCTTGGATTAGACGTTGCGACGGCGATGGCGTGCCTGTCGCCTCCCAGATGAAGATCTTCCAAGTCCTTGATGCCATCTCCTCTCTGCCCGGTGAACACAGAATCGTCCATGCAGTACGACGGTTCAGGGGTTCAGGGTATGGGTTCTGAGAGACTCCTGCAATTTGGGTCGGGATGCTCTCTAGACGACTGCTCAAGATGACGGCATCTGCGCTTGAGGCGTCACTTCTGAACAGCTGATATTTCACGCCTTCTAAGAGGGCTTCCCCCTGAGGGCGGATAATCTCCTATCTCCGGGTCAAAGCTGAAGGTGTCGCGGCCCTGCGCATACGACCTTTTGAATGCAATGCCAGGGAGGATATTGAGTGGAGATTCTGTTTGGGCTCATCGGCGGCCTTGGTCTGTTTTTGTTCGGCATGCACAACATGGCGGACGGCCTGCAAAAGACCGCTGGAAATCGCCTGCGGCGCCTCTTGGAGGTGCTTACGACCAACCGGGTCACGGGCGTGCTGGTCGGTGCCGCCGTCACCACTCTCCTCCAAAGCTCCAGCACCGTGACGGTAATGACCGTCGGCTTCGTCAACGCCCGGTTGATGACCCTGCAACAAGCCGTGGGCGTGATCATGGGCGCCAACATCGGCACGACGGTGACGGCCCAGCTGATCGCGTTCCGGCTAGACGAATACGCGCTGCCTGCGATCGGAATCGGGGTCGCTCTGCTGATGTTTGCCCAGCGGGAGCGGGTAAAGTTCACCGGGCAAGTGCTAATGGGCTTTGGCATGCTCTTTCTGGGCCTTGAGATCATGACGAGCGGGCTCAGGCCACTCCGGGAGTCGCTGGCCATCCGGGAGATGCTCCTTTCGCTCGGGGACAATCCCATCCTCGGCGTGCTGGTCGGCACGGGAATCACCGCCGTGATCCAAAGCAGCAGCGCTGCGATCGGGCTGTTGCAGTCGATGGCAGCTGAAGGTCTCTTGCCCATCGAGTCGGCGCTTCCCATCCTCTTTGGCGACAACATCGGCACCACGATCACCGCGGCGCTCTCCAGCATCGGCGCGTCAGTGACCGCAAAGCGCACCGCCGCCGTCCACGTGGTCTTTAACGTCGTCGGCACGATCCTGTTTCTTCTCACCTTGCCCTTCGTGACGCCGCTGATCGTCGCGACCTCAACCGACATCGTGCGTCAGATCGCAAATGCGCACGCCATCTTCAACATCACGAACACCATCATCCAGCTTCCCTTTGCAGGGCTCATCGTTTGGATCGTCGTGCGCTTGATTCCCGACCGCTCACATCGTGAGGCGCTCGAGGCTCCCAAGCATCTTGACGAACGGCTCCTTGAGACGCCGTCGGTCGCGATCAACGTCGCAAGAAACGAGATGCTCGAGATGGCGGCGCTCGCACGGGAGACCGTATCGCTGCCGCTTTCCACGTTCTTTGGCGCCTCGGGTTCGGAAAGCGTCGACAAGGCTTTTGCCACGGAACAGCAGGTGAACGCTCTGAATCTCGCCATCATGGAGTACCTTTCCAAGCTCGCCGCGAAAAGGCTGTCGAAAGAGCAATCGGACATGGTTACGGAGATGCTGAGCAACCTCGTCGACATTGAGCGGGTGGGAGACCACGGCGAAAACGTCGCGGAGCTCGTGCAGCTCAGTCAAAAGGAGCAATTGCCGTTTTCGGAGATGGCAATGCAAGAGATGAGGAAGCTCGTCGACATCACGCTTCGCGCTTACGATCTAGCGCTCGAGGCCTGGGCGGAGTCGAACCGCGCCAAAGCAAAACAAGTGTTTGAGCTCGAAAAGCAGGTCGACGCCTTGGAGCGCTCGATGCGTGCCGGCCATATCGAGCGGCTCAACCGGGGCGAGTGCCATCCGACGTCGGGCGTCGTCTTTTTGGACCTGGCGAGCAACCTGGAGCGGATCGCCGACCACGCCGCCAATATTGCGGATCAGGTGGTCGGCAGATGAGGCACAAGGAAGAGGGGCAATGACAGAACATGGCTTCGAAGCAAAAGCCCTCGGGAACCCGTCTTTCCCGAGGGCTCTTCTCTTGGTGGAGATGATCGGATTCGAACCGACGACCTCCGCCTTGCAAGGGCGGCGCTCTCCCAACTGAGCTACATCCCCATCACTGTACTCCGTGTGATCGCCGCGAGACCGCTGTGCCGAGCGCCAAAAGGGCGCTGCGCTCACTGTCATCCGACGGTCACCTACACATTATATCCGATTAGGCGGCGCTTGACCAGAGGTGGCTCCACGAAGGTCCTGCCAGACGCCTACCTCACTCCTGCCAAGCGCACCTCTGGCCGAGTGCCGCCAAGAATGCCGAGCTATCTCGTCCTCGTCCTCAGTCCTCTTCGTCGTCCTTCGCAGCGATCTGCGCCAAAGCGACGACGCGGTCATGAGCGTCGAGCCGCATGAGCTTTACGCCTTGCGTCGTGCGGCCAAGGCGAGATACGTCTTTCACGCCCATCCGGATCATGATTCCTTCCTGGCTGATGAGCATGATGTCGTCCTCGTCGCGCACAACTTTGACGCCGGAGATTGGACCGTTCTTGTTCGTCAAAGCGAGGGTCCGGATCCCTTTCCCGCCCCGGGCGGTGACGCGGTACTCATCCAGCGGCGTCCGCTTGCCGTACCCATTCTCGGTGACGACCATCAGGTCGCTGTCGGGCCGGACGACGTCCATCCCCACCACCCAGTCGCCTTCGTCGAGGGTGATTCCCTTTACGCCCCGGGCGGTGCGTCCCATGGGTCGCACGTCGCTTTCGGGGAAGCGGATCGCCTGACCGTTGCGGGTGACGAGGAGCATGTCCTGGTTGCCGTCGGTGAGCTGCACACCGATCACTACGTCCTCCGGATCGAGAGTGAGCGCGATGAGCCCAGCGTAGGGGCTGTCAAACTCAGACAGGACCGTCTTTTTGACGACGCCGTTTCGCGTTGCCATGAAGAGGTAGCGGTCCTCGGAGAACTCTGAGATGGGAATGGCCGCCTGCACCTTTTCGCCCGGCTGGATCTGGATCAGGTTGATGATCGCCGTCCCTCGGGCGTTGCGACTCGCCTCGGGGATCTCGTGGCCTTTCAGCCGGTAGACGCGACCCCTGTCCGTGAGGAACAGCACGTAGGTGTGCGTCGTGGTGATGAAGAGCTGCTCGACGAAATCCTCGGCCTTGGTGTTGAGGGCGGTGATGCCGCGCCCTCCCCGCCTCTGGCTGCGGTACGTGGTGACGGGAAGCCGCTTGATGTATCCCTGGTGGGTCAAAGTGATGACGATGTCTTCCTCGGCGATGAGGTCCTCGACTTGGAAGTCGTCCTCGGCCGCGGCGGTGATCTCCGTGCGGCGGGAATCGCCGTACTTCTCTTTGATCTCGAGGAGCTCTTCCTTGATAATCGAATCCCGAATGGAATCGTCGCTCAAGATCGCCCGAAGCCTGGCGATAGTCTTGAGGAGCTCCTGGTACTCGTTTTCAATCTTTTCCCGTTCAAGGCCGGTCAGGCGGCGAAGCTGCATGTCGAGGATGGCGACGGCCTGGCGCTCCGACAGAGCGAAGCGCTCCATGAGCTGCGACTTCGCCTGCTGGTCGCTCTCGGCGTTGCGGATGAGCTGGATGATCTCGTCGATGTGGTCGAGTGCGATGCGATACCCTTCGAGGACGTGGGCGCGCTCCTCCGCCTTGCGCAGTTCAAACCGGGTGCGCCTCGTGACGATCTCGCGCTGGTATTCGAGATAGTGATAGAGAATTCCATGCAGGTTGAGCACCTTGGGCTCGCCGTTGACCAGGGCAAGCATGATGACGCTAAACGTCTCCTGCAGCTGCGAGTGCTTGAACAGCTGGTTCAGGACGACGTGGGGATTGGCCTCCCGGTGAAGCTCGATCACGATGCGCATGCCGGAGCGATCCGATTCATCGCGCAGCGCGGTGATGCCGTCCACCTTTTTCTCGTGATGCAGTTCAGCGATCTTTTCGACCAAAGCCGCCTTGTTGACCATGTAAGGGATCTCAGTGATGACGATCCGGTGCCGGCCGCCCTGCATCTGCTCGATCCTGGTGCGGGCCCGCATGGTGATCCGCCCGCGCCCGGTCTCGTACGCCTCCCGGATCCCGTCGCGGCCGAGCACCAAGGCTCCGGTGGGAAAATCAGGGCCTTTGATGTGTTTCATTAAGTCGCTGACGGTCGCGCTGGGGTTGTCGATCAAGGCGACGATGGCATCGATCACTTCGCCGAGGTTGTGCGGCGGGATGTTGGTCGACATACCGACGGCGATGCCGGTCGCGCCGTTGACGAGCAGGTTGGGAAAGCGCGACGGCAGGGTTTCGGGCTGCTCCAGGGAGTCATCGAAGTTGGGGACGAAGTTCACCGTATCCTTGTCGATGTCGCGAAGCATCTCCATCGCGAGCTTCGACAAGCGCGCTTCCGTGTAGCGCATGGCCGCCGGCGGATCCCCGTCGATACTGCCGTAGTTTCCGTGCCCCTCGACGAGGGTGTACCGGTACGAAAAGTCTTGACCCATGCGGACCATGGCATCATAGATCGCCGCGTCGCCGTGGGGATGGTACTTGGCCATCGTCTCGCCGACGACGCGCGCCGACTTCTTAAACGGCCGGTCGGGACGCAATCCGATCTCGTGCATCGTATAGAGGATGCGGCGCTGCACGGGTTTCAGGCCGTCCCGAACGTCAGGAAGAGCGCGATCGACGATGACATACATCGCGAAGTTGAGATACGAGCGACGCATCTCCTCTTCGAGCCCGACGGGGACGATCTTGCCTTGCTGAAACTCCATAGCCAAAGCAGCTCACACCTTCGTCACGATGCTAGTAAAACGAGAAGTCAACTGTGGTAACTTCGTGAAACGACAGCCCGATCCTTTTCCTTCCGGGCGATTGCGCCGACCGGCGTCTCTTTCGCTTTGCTACTTGGACCCGCTTTAGACCCGGCCTCCTTTTCTAGCCTGAGACGGGACGGCCGTGTCCATTCACAGTCGCTCGCGCGCTGCATCGACCACGGCTCACGCATCGCACGCGGTAGCCGCGCGTGATACCGGCACCGTGCGACATATCCGATGCAATGCACCGGCCGAAGCGGCGAAAGAAGCCGTCCGACTCGTACCGGCCGTCGGCGTGCGCCTCGTATCGGCCGCCGATCGGACTGGACGCAACGCGATTGGCGCCTTCGCCGGTCGGTGCCCCTTTTGGACGTGCCTTGGTCAATCGAAGGGATCGCCGCATTGTTGCCTCGTCATGAAAAGAAGAAGCTCGAAGTTGGATTGTCAGCAAAAAGGCAGTCACGACGGCGGAGCAGCGGGTTTCCATGTGTGGACGACTCAAGAGATGACGAGCCCGGAAACGGCCCACGAACAACCTCTCCAAGGGCTCGACACGAGTTACCGAAGGAGTTCCCCCAACAGCTCCCCCAACACTCGGCAAAAGGCGCGAGCGTGCTCGAGCGTCGCGTTTTTGCCCATGTGGCCGACGCGAAGGACCTTGGAGCTCATCGCTCCCAAGCCGTTTGAGATGAAAAATCCCCTCTCTTGCAGCATGCGGCGTACGTGATCGGCCTCTAGACCTGCAGGCGTGCAAAACGCCGTGACCGAAGGAAGCGGGTGATCCGGATCGCCCACCAGTTCGAGGCCGAGCTGGGTGATGCCCTCTCGAAAAGCCCTGCTGACTTCGGAATGCCTTGAGAACCGAGACGTCAGACCCTCCCGCCGGATCAGTTCGAGGCTTGCCCCAAGGGCTCGGACGATGCCGACGGGCATCGTCACGTAGTACGGCTGAAAGTCCCTCTCCTCCTCGGCAAACGCCTTCCACACTTTCAGGTTCGTGCTCCAGCCCCGGATCGGCGTCGCCCGCCGGTCGATGGCCTGCCAGGCCGCTCCTCCTACACCGACGATGACCAGGCCGGGAGGGGCGCCGAGCCCCTTTTGGCTTGCCGTCACGAAAGCGTCGATACCCCAGGCGTCCACCTCGAGCGGCACCACGCCGGCGCTCGAGACGGCGTCGACCACGAAGAGGCGGCCCCGAGCCTTTACTTCGCGGGCGATCTCACGAACCGGGTTCAAAGTCGCGGTCGACGTCTCCCCGTGCACCACCATGACACCCTTCGCCTCGGGGTGGGCGTCGAGCGCTGCGCCAACGACGGCGGGATCAATGGCCTTTCCCCAGGGCGCCTCGATGCGGACGACATCCAGCTCGTTGGCGACAGCCAGCTGGATGAGGCGCTCGCCGAAGTAGCCGTTGGTCGCCACCACCACCTGCTCTCCGGGCTCAAAGAGGCTTGCGGCACAAGCGTCGACGCCGAGATGACCGGATCCGGGATAGACGAAGACGTCGCCTTTGGTTCCGACCAGCTCTCGGAGCTCCTGGACGATCCTGTTATAATAGTGAGCCCACTCGGCGCCGTAATGCGCGACAAGCTGGCCGCCCATGGCGGCCAGCACTTCATCTTCGACTTCCACCGGTCCCGGGATCATAAGGAGCGGCCGCTCTTTCTCCTGAGAGGAAGCAAGGGATCCGGGATCAAATGCCCCAAGTCCGAGCGGCGCCGACACCACCAGCCACCTCGCCGAGTTTCGTTTTCCGAGAGGAATTCCTGAACCCTGAGGCCGGGAATAAACGTCAGACGTTGAGCCGCTCCACGTACCTGGCGTTGGCCTCGATGAACTCTCGCCTCGGCTCGACCTTGTCCCCCATCAGCATAGAAAAGATCTCGTCCGCGGCGACAGCGTCCTCGATGGTCACCTTGAGAATGGTGCGGGCTTCGGGGTTCATCGTCGTCTCCCAGAGCTGCTCTGCGTTCATCTCGCCGAGGCCCTTATAACGCTGGACCTCGACGCCTTGACGGCCGATCTTTTCGAGCAGCTGGTCCAGCTCCTCGTCGCTCCAGCAGTAGTGCTCTTCCTTGCCCTTGCGCACCAGGTAAAGCGGCGGGAGCGCGATGTAGACCCGCTCCTTTTCGATGAGCTCCCGCATGTAGCGGAAGAAGAAGGTGAGGAGCAGCGTGCGGATGTGCGCGCCGTCCGAATCCGCGTCGGTCATGATGATCACTTTGCCGTAGCGGGATTTCGTGATATCGAAGTCCTCGCCCACGCCCGTGCCCAACGCCGATATCATGTCGCGGATCACGCCGTTGGAGAGCATCTTGTCAAGCCGCGCCCGCTCGGTATTGAGGATCTTTCCCCGAAGCGGCATGATGGCTTGAAAACGCCGGTCACGCCCTTGCTTGGCGGTACCGCCGGCCGAATCGCCCTCGACGAGGTAGAGCTCGCAGAGCTCGGGATCGGTCAGGGAGCAGTCGGCCAATTTGCCAGGGAGCGAGCTGATCTCCAGGGCGTTCTTTCGCCGCGTGAGCTCTCGCGCCTTCCGGGCCGCCTCGCGCGCCCGGGCCGCCTGAACGGCCTTTTCGACGATCAGCCGGGCCTCGGTGGGATGCTCCTCCAGGTACGTAGAAAGCCCCTCGGAGACCACCGACTCGACGATGCCGCGCACGTCGCTGTTTCCCAGCTTGGTCTTGGTCTGTCCTTCAAACTGCGGATCGTACAGGCGAACGCTCAGCACGGCGGTGCAGCCTTCGCGCACATCGTCGCCGGTGAGGCTTTCCTCATTGCTTTTGATGAGGTTATGTTTTTTGGCGTACTCGTTGAGCGTGCGCGTCAGCGCGCTGCGAAAACCGCTCAGGTGCGTACCGCCTTCTTGCGTGTTGATGTTGTTCGCAAAGGTGTAAACTGTCTCGGAATAGCCTTGGTTGTACTGCATCGCGAGCTCGACGATCGTCGTGCCGACCGTGCCCTGGATGTAGATGACATCTTGATGCAGCGGGTCCTTCAACTTGTTGATGTGCTCGACGAAGCTCACGATGCCGCCGTCATATTGGAAGCGGCTCTCTTTTCCGGTCCGCTCGTCTTTAAAGACGATGAGGATGCCGCGGTTCAAAAACGCGAGCTCGCGCAAGCGCGCGCTTACGGTTTCCGCGTTGTACTCCAGGGTTTCGAAGATCTCGGCGTCCGGCATGAAGGTGGTCGTCGTACCCGTGTCGTTGGGGTCGGTCTCGCCGATCACCTGCAGGTCATACTCGGGCACGCCCCGCCGGTACCGCTGGCGATAGATTTTACCGCCCCGGCGCACCTCCACCTCGCACCACTCGGAGAGCGCGTTGACCACGGAGACGCCGACTCCATGGAGGCCGCCGGTGATCTTGTACCCGCCGCCCTCGCCGAATTTGCCGCCGGCATGGAGGACCGTCATCACCGTCTCCACCGCGGGCCTGCCCGTTTTGGGATGGATGCTGACGGGTATGCCGCGGCCGTTGTCGCTCACCCGGACGGCGCCGTTTTTGAGGATCGTCACGGTGATGGTGTCCCCGTAACCGTTTTGAAGCTCGTCGATGCTGTTGTCGACGACTTCGTAGATGAGGTGATGCAGCCCCCGTTCATCGGTGCTGCCGATGTACATGCCGGGGCGACGGCGCACGGGATCAAGGCCTTCGAGCACCTGAATCTGCTCGGCCTCGTAAACAACCTCCTTGCGATCCTCAGGCATAGGAAACCTCCATACCGGCCGACTAAAGACCGTGGGGCTCCCCTCACGATCCGCATCGGCACAAAATCAGGGTGACTCGATGCGCGGGCCACCCCAACATCTCTATATTACGCCGTTTCGTCCGGCACTGTCAAACCGACCGCCCCTTCGATGAGGCCGGCTTCGATCCTCTTTTTCAGGGTGCTGGCCGCGATCGCGCAGGCGTAGACGTGCGTGTCAGTGACGACATACGAGTTCACCGTCCCCCCACTGACGTCGCTGTACGCTCCGCGAGTCGCCATGTGTTGGAGAAAGCGACGGGTCTTTTTGGACTTTTCCCCCGACGGCGCGTCGAGGATCGCGACGAGCTCATGGGCGAGGATCGAAACCTCCCCTCCCAAGTGAAGGTAGATCCCGCTGCCGGCTCGGCGCTGTCGTCGGATTCTCCGCCTTTCGCTCATCGCTTGTTGGAACCCTCCGCTCCTTCTTGAGGCAGGCGCCCATCGCCCAAAGGTAGACGCCCGCCCGGCCGGGCCGGCGAGATCCTGCTAGAGGCGGCTTGATGCGACAGTCCCCGCGCGTATCTCGTAAATCGCGGCCTCTTTTAGGATGCTCTCCGTGAAGCTTTCTAGGCCGGTGGTCGTGATAAACGTGTTGATGCGGCCGCTCACGGTCTCAAGAAAGCGCGCTCTTCGGGCCTCGTCCAGCTCGGACATGACATCGTCGAGGAGGAGGATCGGGTACTCGCCCGCCTCGTCCCGGATGAACTCGAGCTCCGAAAGCTTCGTCGAAAGGACCGCCGTCCGCTGCTGCCCTTGCGAACCGAAGTAGCGCAGGTCCACATCGCCCACCATGAATGCGACGTCGTCCCGCTGGGGCCCCACCAGCGACGTGGCGCGCACCACCTCGTCCCGCCGCACAGCTGCCAACGCCCGGCGAAAGCGCTCCGCCACCGCCTCGACGTCCTCCCACTCGTCGCTCGGAGGCTCATCCGGGGCCGCGAAAAACGGCCTGTAGACCAACGCGAGCTCCTCTTTACCGCCGCTGATCCGCCGCTGCATCTGCCGGCTCCAAGCGGAGAGCCTGCGGACGGCCTGAGCCCTTTTGGCTACGATGCGCGAGCCGTCGGCGATCAGCTGCTCGTCCCAGTCCACGAGCGCATCCCGCCCGATACTTCCAAGATGGATCGCTTTGAGCAGGTTGTTTCGCTGGCGGAGCACCCTCTGGTAACGGGTGAAGTGGTGGCGGTACGCCGGGCTCACCTGGGCGATCTCGATGTCCAGGAAGCGCCGGCGCAAGGCCGGCGCCCCCTTGACGAGCTGTAAGTCGTCGGGCGAAAAGACGACGGCGTTGAGCGTTCCCAAAAGGTCCGAGTGGCGGCGCAGGCTCTCTCCCGCCACCTTGATCTCTTTGCCGCCGTCTCGCTTGAGGAGCACTTCGATGCGGCTTGCCGCTACCTCCCTCTCCACCTCCGCCCGGACTCTGGCAAAAGCCTCTCCCCAGGCGATCAGTTCCTCATCGCTCGTCGTCCGAAACGATCTGCCCAGCGCCGCGAGGTAGATGCCCTCGAGAAGGTTGCTCTTGCCTTGCGCGTTTTCCCCGACAAAAACGTTGAGGCCTCTCGTAAACTCAAGCGAGAGCTCCCGGTAGTTGCGAAATTGCAGGAGCTCGATCCGCTGCAAAAACACCTCACGAAGGCTCCCGGTCGGCGGTTCTGACGCGATAGGTGCCGCGCCCTGCAAGGCGCACCACGTCCCCCGACCGCAGCGTGCGGCCACGGCGGGTTTCGATCTCCCCGTTGACCCGCACCGCTCCCTGCTGGATCAGGGCCTTTCCTTCACCGCCCGTGTTGACCGCTCGCGAGAGCTTCAAAAACTGGTTGAGCTCGATCTCAGTCCCCTCGATCACCACGTCTTGGGGCGAATCGTGGGTCGTCTTCACCTTACCCCACCCTCACTGGCATCACGACGTACAGATAATCGCTGTCGCCTACGGGGACGATGCTCCCCTGCCTCAGCCCGTGCCCGAGGCCCAATTCCACCTCGTCGCTATCCATAGCCCGGAGCGCCTCGGTCAAGTAACGGGATTGATATGCCGTCTCGTTGTCGTCGCCCTCCTTGACGACGACCAGCTCCTCATAAGCTTGCCCCACTTCGGCCTCGCGCGACGTCAAGGTGAGGATGTTTTCCGCCACCGCAAGCCGAACGACCGGCGTGCTCCGGCGGGCCACCAGCGAGACTCTCTCGACGGCGGCGAGAAACTCGTCGCGATCGAGGCGAACCCGGGTCGGCTGCTCTTTCGGGAAGACCCGGCGGTAGTCGGGAAACTGCCCGTCGATCACCCGGGAAATCACCTGTACGTTCGGCGTACGAAAGACCGCCTGGCTCTGCGAGACGATGAACTCGACGTCCGACTCCTCGCCGGCCTCGAGGATGCGCATGAGCTCCGCCAAGGTCCGCACGGGCACGATGGCTGACCTGGATTGTGAAAGCGGCTGGGCAAGCTTGCCCTTATGAAAGGCGAGGCGGTTGGAGTCGGTGGCAACGAGCCTGATCTCATCGCTTTCCAGCTCCACGAAGACACCGGTGAGAAACGGCCGGGAGTCATCGGTCGCCGCAGCGAACAAGGTGTGCCTGATCATGCGGCGCAAGGCGCCCTGGCTGACGCGTCCCATCTCATCTTCGTCCACCTCGGGCAACGAGGGAAACTCGTCCCCGGCCATCGTGTGGAGCGTAAATCGCGACCGTCCGGAGGCGATCTCCGCCACGCCGTTTTCGCCCGTCCGGTAGACGACTTCCTCCCCGGCCAGCTTACGGACAATCTGGCCCAGCATCTTGCCGCTTAGCACCGCGGTTCCTTCTTTCTGGACGCGCGCCGGCACGAAGCACTCGATGCTCATCTCGAGGTCAGTCGCGACCAGATGCAGGCGGTCTCCTTGCGCTCTCACGTAGATGCCTTCGAGAATCGGCATGTTTTCTTTGGTTGAGACGGCCCGCTCTACGGTCGCGACGCCTCGAACGAGCTCTTCGCGTTGGCAGATGAACTCCAAGGGCACATCCTCCCGTGTGAAGCATGGTGCAGCATGCATCTCCGAGGGCGGCGATGCGTATCAATCCATCCATCTATCCATCTACCAATCGATCGATCCATCCATCGATCGATCTATAGTTCATGTCCATCTATCGATGGATTCAATGGATCGATTTTCGTCGTCGTCATAGTAGGCGTTGTGCACGCTGTGGAAAGAACGTCCTGCACCCCTCGAAAAAGGCGTTTGCGACTGTGCGCTTCGCGTTGACGGCGGCGCGCAGGCGCTCACACCGTCCACGACTGCTCTTCAGTTGCGGCTAATGCCTGCCGCGTTGTCGACAACGCATCCCACGGCGCGTCCACATCCAGCAAGTCGATTTCCCTCGGCGCGTCCACAAGTTATCCCGTGTTCGTCCACAGGCATGTTCGCCTCAGCCGTTTTGAATCTTTTGCGTCAGTTCGCGCAGCGTCTGCGACAGCGACGGGTTGGTCGCCGCTTCTTCCTTTATCTTTTCGCACGCGTGGATCACTGTCGAATGGTCGCGCCCGCCAAAGGCTTCACCGATCTCGGGAAGCGACGAATCGGTGAGTTCTCGCGTCAGATACATCGCCACTTGCCGGGGCAAGACGAGGTTGCGCGTGCGCTTTTTCGCCTTCATGTCCCCGACGGAGACGCCGAAGTGCGAGGCGACGACCGACTGGATCAGGTCGACCGTGATCGCGCGGCTTTTGGTCGCGGAGACAAGATCCTTCAAGGCCTCCTCGGCCGTTTCCGGAGTGAGCGGAAGGTTTTGCAGCGACGCGTAGGCTACGACCCGGATCAAGGCCCCTTCGAGCTCGCGAATATTGGATTGGATGAGGTTTGCGATGTACAGGTATGTGTCGTTGGGGAGCGTGAGCCCTTCATCCGCCGCCTTCTTGCGCAAGATCGCGACGCGCGTCTCAAGGTCCGGCGGTTGAATGTCGGTAGTCAGCCCCCACTCAAAGCGCGAGCGGAGCCGCTCCTCCAACGTGGGGATCTCTTTGGGAGGCCGGTCGCTCGAGATGACGATCTGCTTTTCGGCCTCGTAGAGCGCGTTGAACGTGTGGAAGAACTCCTCTTGGGTCTGCTCCTTGCCTGCCACGAACTGGATATCGTCGATCAAAAGGACGTCGACGTTGCGGTATTTCTGTCGAAACTCGGCCATCGAGCGCTTTGCCAGCGCGTTGATCAGCTCGTTCGTAAAGGTCTCCGACGATACGTAGACGACGAGCATGCGGCGGTGATGCTCCCGCACGTAGTGGGCGATGGCCTGCATCAGGTGCGTCTTTCCAAGGCCCACCCCGCCGTAGAGAAAAAGGGGGTTGTAAGCGCCTGCCGGATCTTCGGCGACCGCAAGGGAAGCGGCCTGTGCGAAGCGGTTTCCCGGACCGACGACAAACGAGTCAAAGGTGTAACGAGGATTGAGCGTGCCCCCTGCCACGCTGGTCTGGGTGCGCTGGCGCAGGAATCCCGGCGCCACACGAGAAGGCGGCGCGTCGTGGGCGGCGCTCACTCTGAGCGGCTCGGGCGCCGGTTTGATGCTGCCGTTGTCGGAAGCGGTAATCATCTCGATGTCGATGATGTCCGGCATGAGCTCCTGGCACATCACCTTAAGGTCATTGAGGTGCCTTGCCTCCACCCAGTCCCTCTCCCAAGTGGTGGGGAACCCAAGTGTGAGCCTGCCGGAGTCAAAACTCACGGGACGAGCGTTTTGAAGCAGCATATCCAGCGTGGCGCTGCCGATGTCGCGCCGCGCCCGTTCGACGACGTGCTTCCAAAGGTCTGTTAGCTGAAGTTGCATCATCGACCATTTGCCTCTCTGCCGCCTTGCGCAGAAAGGCGCCTCCTCTTCGCCGGACTTTGCCGTGGGCGAGGACCGTGGGTTGATTCCACGCACGGGTGTCCTCCCCCTCCCCCAAAGGCGTGGGGAATTCACAGAATCCACATGTTGTCCACAGGCTCTGACCTGGGCAAAATCGGTCAGAATCCCGTGCACGGGCGTCTTCGTGCCATGGCTTTTCCACAGCGCTGTCCACAACCAAAAGGCCAGCTAGAAGCGGGTTTGCTACGACGACCGGCCTCGTCGCTCGGCCTTTTGCGGTGGGGCGAAGCGCCGTCGCCATCGTGTTGCCGGCTGCACCACCCCCTCGTTGGGGCCGGGGAGAACTGTGGATAACTCAAGCGTGGATGTCCCGAGTTTTCCACAACTCGTCCACAACCGATCCCCAGGGCTGTCCACAACCCACCTAAGAACAAAATTGCCGAAACGTCGATGGGATCGACGTTTTCGGCGCGATCATTCTAGCAAATGCTCCCGTCGGTCGCAAGGAAGGAACAGTCGTTTGGAATCCACAAGATGTTGAACAGCAGCCAACAGGGCCGAGGGTGCCCCGCGTTTTGCTTTCCGGTGAAGCGCCTCCGGCCTCAAGGCGTGAAGGGAATTCCCTTGACCGGCTTGGAAAGGCTACGATATAATGAAAACAGTGTCCTTGCGGAGGTGTCCTCGGAAATGAAACGCACGTACCAGCCCAAAAAGCTGTACCGCAAGAGAGTTCACGGCTTTTTGGAGCGCATGAGCACAAAGGCGGGTCGTCGCGTCATCAAGAGGCGGCGCGCGAAAGGCCGCAAGCGCCTGACCGCGTAAGGGCGAGGCCTCGGGGCGTGACCCGTCGGGGCCTACTCTTTTGCCCAGCGGGGACGCGCTGCTTTCGAGGCGTCGGATACCGTCGATCCGCTGGTCGCTGGAGTGCGACATGTCACCGGCGCGCAAGGCGATCCTCAAGAGGCCAGATGAGTTTCAACGCTGTTACCGGCAGGGAAAGGTGTTTAAAAACCGGGTGGCAGTCCTCCATGTCTTTTATCGCGGCGATGGCGAACCGGCGAGGGTGGGCTTTTCCGTCAGCAAAAAGGTGGGCAAAGCCGTCGAGCGCAATCGCGTCAAGCGGTGGCTGCGGGCGGTAGTCTTGCCGATCGCGGGAGAGCTCCCGGCCGGGTACGATCTGGTCTTTTCGGCGCGCACCCGGGCGAAATTTGAAGGGTATTGGCCTCTCAGGCACGGCGTGTACGAGCTTCTCAGAGAGAGCGATCTCTTGCCGAAGGAAGCGGACCTGAGTTGACGGAAGAAGGGCTTCACCGTCCATCTGCCGGCAGGATCTCCCCCCTCCGTTGGCCGCGCCATTTCTTTGCTGGAGCGATTTGGGTTTACCAGAAGCTCATTTCGCCTCTGTTTCCGGGGAGATGTCGCTTTTATCCGACGTGCTCGGAGTATGCGCGCCAGGCGTTGCTGCGCTACGGAGTGCTGAAGGGCGGTTATATGAGCGTGCGCCGCCTGCTCCGCTGTCATCCGTGGCATCCCGGAGGTTACGACCCGGTCCGATAGGAAATGGAGGCGGGCTGATTGGGTTTGTTTGACTCGTTCTTTGGATGGCTGCCGGCGGGAATTCAGGCAATTTTGGTGTGGCTTGCTAACATTACGGGGAACGCCGGGCTTGCCATCATCCTTCTTACGATCCTCGTTCGCCTGGTTCTTTTTCCCCTCACGAAGAAGCAGACCCAGTCCATGCTGGCCATGAAGGAGCTCCAGCCCAAGCTGCTGGAGATTCAAAAGAAGTACAAGGATAAGCCCGAGGAGTACAACCGGCGGGTTCTTGAGCTCTACCGGGAGAAGGGCGTGAACCCCTTTGGGGGATGTCTTCCTCTTTTGATTCAGTTCCCGGTCTTGATCGCCCTTTTTCAAGTACTGCGGACGTACACCTTTGAAGGAGTCGATCCTCAGTTTCTCATCTGGACGCTGACCGAGGTTGATCGCTATTACATCCTGCCGATCCTTTCGGGCGTGACCACTTACTTCGTCTCCGCCATGACGGCGAGCGGCGACCCGTCGCAAAAGATGATGCTCTACATCATGCCGGTCTTCCTTGCATGGATCTCCAGCAGCTTTCCGTCGGGCCTCGTCTTGTACTGGATCGTAAGCAACCTCTTTTCCATGGGTCAGCAGTACGTGCTGATGAGGAGCATGCCCGCTGCTGAAGGGGGGGCCAAAGCAAAGTGAAGTCCATCGAAAAGCTCGGGAAGACGGTCGAAGAGGCGATCGCTCTAGCTTTGGAGGAGTTGGGAGCAAAGCGCGACGAAGTCGAGATCGAAGTGCTGGAAGAGGGTTCCAAAGGTTTTCTCGGCTTGTTAGGAGCCCGGCCCGCCAAGGTCAGGGTGACGCTGAAGGATTCCCTCGGCGAAAAAATCGAGGCTGCCAAGGCGTTTCTTGCAGGGCTTTTGGAACGGATGGGGGTGCAGGCCGAGGTCACCGCTACCGTCGGCGAGGACCAGCTGGTCTACATCAACATGACCGGCCGCCGTATGGGCGTGGTGATCGGCCGGCGCGGGCAGACGCTGGATGCGATTCAGTATCTCGTGAACCTGGTTGCCAACAAGATTCCGGGACCGAGAGCACGCATTGTCCTCGACGCGGAGGGATATCGCGAAAAGAGAGCGGAGACCTTGAGGAATCTCGCGGAAAAGCTTGCGAAGAAGGCCAAGACCGAACGGCGCAAAGCCGTTCTCGAGCCGATGAACGCCCTTGAACGCCGCATCGTCCACCTCGCCTTGGCCAACGACGACGAGGTGGAGACGAGAAGCGAAGGCGAAGAACCGTACCGGCGGGTCGTGATCGTGCCGAAGCGTTCGTAGGTGCGCCTTTTGATCCGATAGCCTCGGGTATCCGCCTCCTTCCCGGTTTCGGGGAGGGGGCTTGTTTATTCATTCACCGTCGGTGAGGACGGCGTCGGCTCGGCCGGCGATGGTCCGCCACTAGGGTGAGCCGGTCGCCGTGCGGAGCGCGCCGGGGAGGAGGTGCCACCAGGATGCATCCCGAGCTCGTGTCAGAGACGATTGCGGCCATTGCGACGCCTCCGGGAGAAGGGGCCATCGGCATCGTGCGCATGAGCGGGCCCAAGGCCATCGCGATCGCAGAAAGCGTCGTCCATTCCAAAAGGCGTCTTTCGGAGGTTTCAAGCCACTCCTTGGTCTATGGGAAGGTGCTGGACGAGGAAGGCAAGGTGCTCGATGAAGTCCTGGTCGGGGTGATGCGGGCTCCTCGCACATACACGGGAGAAGATATCGTCGAGATCAACTGCCATGGCGGCCCGCTGATCCTCGAACGAGTGCTTGCGCGGCTCCTTCGGGCCGGGGCGCGGCTGGCGGAGCCCGGCGAGTTCACCAAGAGGGCTTTTCTCAACGGGAAACTGGACCTTGCGCAGGCTGAAGCGGTGATTGATCTTGTGCGGGCGAAAAGCCCGAAGGGCGCTGAGATTGCCGCCGTACAGCTCGAAGGGAAGCTTTCGGCACGAGTGAGAGCCCAAAGAGACGAGCTTTTGGACATCCTCGCGCATATCCAGGCGGTGATCGATTACCCTGAGGAGGGGTTGGTCGACGTCGATCCGGTGGAGATCCAGGGGCGCCTTGAGCGGATCGGGCAGGAAATCGGCAAGCTTTTAGCGACTGCTGATGCGGGGCGAATCTACCGGGACGGCATCCGGGTCGCCATCGTGGGCCGGCCCAACGTGGGAAAGTCAAGCCTCTTGAACGCGCTCCTGGGAGAGGAGCGGGCGATCGTCACTCCGGTGGCCGGCACCACGCGGGACGTCATCGAAGAGCGGGCTCTCTTGGGCGGGATTCCGTTTACGCTGGTCGACACGGCAGGGATCCGGGAGACTTTGGATCCCGTGGAGGCCATCGGAGTCGAGCGGACGAAGAAAGCGATCGCCGCCGCGGATCTGGTGGTAGTCGTCATCAGCGGCGCCGAACCGCTGGGTGAGGAGGACCGGCGGGTAGTCCGGCATGTGCAAGAGGTCCAAGGCTCGCGGGCGGTGCTGGTGGCCGTGAATAAGTCGGATCTTCGGCGAACATTGCGCGAAAGCGACGTGCAAGAGCTATGCGGATCGTGGCCGTTCGTGTGGGTGAGCGCCGCGACTGGGAAAGGCCTGGATCGGCTTGGGGAGATGGTCGCCGCGCTCGTCGTTGGCGGGGAGTTCTCCCAAGACGCGATCCTCGTCACACGGGCGCGCCATCGGGAGGCGCTGGCCCGCGCCTTGGAATCCCTAAAGGAGGCGCAAAACACCATTGCGATGGGCCTTCCGTTGGATCTGGTAAGCGTCGATCTGCAAGGGGCGCTCGAGGCCCTGGGCCAGGTGACCGGAGAGAGCGTCTCGGAGGAGCTCGTAGCACGCATCTTTGCCCAGTTTTGCGTGGGGAAATGAGGTTGCACGCGGAAAACTCGGATGTTACATTAGCGTGGTGAGTAAGGCCGCAAACCGGCGCTGGAGCGGCATTTTTGGGAGGTGATGGGGATGTCCGAGCGCTTTGATGTCATCGTGGTCGGCGCGGGCCATGCCGGATCGGAGGCCGGGCTTGCGGCGGCCCGCCTCGGCATGCGGACGCTGGTCTTGACACTCAACCTGAGGAACGTGGCCAGCATGCCGTGTAACCCGTCCATCGGGGGACCCGCGAAGGGGAACTTAGTGCGTGAGATTGACGCTCTCGGTGGCGAAATGGGCGTGAACATCGACGCGACGTGCATGCAGGTGCGGATGCTCAACACGGGCAAGGGACCCGCAGTGCAGGCGCTCAGGGCGCAGGCTGACCGTTTCGCATATAGCCGTAGGATGAGAGAAGTCCTCGAGCGCCAGCCCAATCTTGAGCTCAGGCAGGGGACGGTCTCGGACATCCTCGTCGAGCACGGCCGGATCCAAGGCGTCGTCACCATGCGCGGGGAGCGTTACCTGGCCCCGGCGGTGATCTTGACGACCGGTACCTACATGAACTCGCGCATCCACATCGGCGAGATCAACTTTGAGTCGGGCCCCCGTGGGCAAAAGACGACAGACCGGCTTTCCAAATCGCTCCTTGCCCACGGGTTCGAGATCGTCCGGTTCAAGACGGGAACGCCGGCGAGGGTAAAAAAGGAAAGCATCGCCTACGACAAACTTGAGCCGTTGGCTGGGGATCCGAATCCCGAGGGCTTCTCGTATCTGACGGGACGGATCGAGCGCGAGCAAGCGCTCTGCTGGATCACCTACACCAACGAGCGAACGCATGAGATCATCCGTGCCAACATGCACCGAGCGGCGATGTACAGCGGGGCGATCACGGGTCCCGGTCCGCGCTATTGCCCCTCCATTGAGGCCAAGCTCAACATGTTTCCCGATAAGGGCCGCCACCAGGTCTTCATTGAACCTGAGGGGTGGAGGGCTGACGAGATGTACCTGAGCGGGCTTTCGACGAGCCTGCCCAAAGAGGTGCAGGAGGAGTTTTTGCGTACCATCCCCGGCCTCGAGCAGGTGGAGATTACCCGCTACGGTTACGCCATTGAGTATGACGCCCTGGTGCCTACCCAGATCGAGGCGTCGCTCATGACCAAGAGTGTGCGCGGGCTGTTTACGGCGGGCCAAATCAACGGCACGACAGGCTACGAAGAGGCCGCGGCACAAGGGATTATGGCAGGGATCAACGCCGCACTGTATGTGCGGGGCGAAGAGCCGCTCATCCTCGACCGCTCTCAGGCGTATATCGGCGTGCTTATCGACGACCTGGTGACCAAGGGGACCAATGAGCCGTACCGGATGATGACGAGCCGATCGGAGTACCGCCTGCTGCTTCGCCACGACAACGCCGACAAGCGCCTGACGCCGATCGGGCGAAAGGTGGGGCTCGTCACGGACGAGCGGTACCGGCTCTTCGAGCAGCGCTGGTCCGCCGTGGAGGCGGCGCGCGCGTACTTGAGCGAGACCCGGATCGGCTACAGCCAAGAGGCTCGTGCGCTTCTTGAGCGGCTCGGCACGCAGCCCATGCGGCAAGGTGCGGCGTTGAGCCTAGCAGAGCTGCTCAAGCGGCCTGAGATGAGTTTCGAGAAGCTGATCGAGATCGCGCCGGCGCTGGAGTGGGTCGACGAACGGGTGCGGCGACAGGTTGAGATCGAGGTGAAGTACGAAGGGTATATCGCAAAACAAGAGGAGCAGGTGGAGCGTTTTCGGCGCATGGAGGAGAAGGGTATCCCCGACGGAGTCGACTACTTCTCCATCCCAGGCTTGTCGCGGGAGGCTCGCGAGAAGCTTTCGAAGGTGAGACCGCGCTCGATCGGACAGGCGGCTCGCATCTCGGGGGTCTCGCCGGCGGACATCTCGGTCCTCTTGGTCTACTTTCACGCTCGCGGGGGACGACCCCACACGAAGGTGGTCGCCGCGCATGGGTGAGCTTTACGGTCCGGAGGATTTGGCCTCCTATAGCGTTGACTTTTCGCGCTGGCTCGATGAGAGCTTGGCGGATCCGCTCTTTGTCCCCGTCTCCCCTCTTGTGACTTCTGAGGCGAAGGAGAGGATCACTCGTTTTGTGACGCGGCTCGTCGAAGTGAACCGGGGCCTCAACTTGACGGCCATCACGGAGGCCCGGGACGTGGCGGTCAAACACGTGGCCGACTCGCTCACCTGCCTTCTGGTCGCGCAGTGGCCGACCGGAGCCAGGGTGTGTGACGTAGGGACGGGCGGGGGCTTTCCCGGGATGGTGATCGCCATCGTGCGCCCGGACTTGGCAGTGCACCTCATCGATGCGGTCGGAAAAAAGCTGGCATTTCTTTCCTCCGTAGCGCAGGAGTTGGGATTGCGAGCGACGACGTGGCACGGCCGGGCCGAGGAGCTGGGTCGGGACCGGCGGCTGCGGGAGTCGCACGATGTGGTGGTCGCGCGGGCGGTGGCCCGCCTGTCAGTGCTGGCGGAGTACTGCTTGCCCCTCTGTAAAGTTGGCGGGTGGTTCGTTGCGATGAAGGGACCGGGCGTGGTCGAGGAGCTTGAGGAGGGACGCAGAGCGCTGCACGTCCTGGGGGGCCGGGTGGACAGCGTGCGGGAGATCGAGCTCCCGTGCGAGGCGGGCAAACGGACGCTCATCATCGTCCGCAAGGAGCGGGCCACCCCTCCCGCCTATCCGCGAAGGCCGGGGATTCCGGCGAAACGCCCGCTGGTTTGAGGATGTTACCGTAACTCGCGAGGGCCGCCTGGCCTCTGCCGGCGTTCTTTTGGTGCGCGCTGTTGCTGGCTCTGGACGCTTCGGAACGGTCTCGGTGGCTCCTTTGTTTCGATGTCTCATCTCTCGCATTGCACCGGCATCCCATAAGCCGCACTGAGGCATTGCGCGCCTTGGATGCGGGGACGCGCCAAGTCTGGCTAGCATGCTGGGTGTGAGACAGCGGGTCATGGTGGTGGACCGCATCGTCGGGCAAGGCGGCGGAGTCTGGGGGTGTCGCCTCGCATCGAATGTTCCGGTCCGACCCACCGTGTTGACTTGCTCCCCTTCCCTCTCCTTGTCCTTCGCCCCCTTCATTGTCCAACGGGATTTCCGCGATGTTCGCCGGGTTGTCCTCGTTGTCCCCAGTGTGTCGGTTGCGGTCGGTGCTCACCCAGGACCTCCATTTTCCGACTCTTGCGCCTTTCCCCGCTTTTGATCGCGGCCTCGTATGAGCAGCTGGAGTGTCGTTATGGGACGGTGATCCTGCTGAAGTGAAAGGCGCGTCGCGTTGCTCGGAAAAGCTGGGAGGCTTGGGGTTGGCGTCCCGGCGTTGCGGCGGGTGAAGGCCTGCTACTCGTCCCCGTCGGCGGAAGACACAAGAGAGTGCTGTCGCAGGCTGAGGAGCCGGACGCGGTAGCAGACGGGCCGGCGAATGGGCGGCGCGGCGAGAACCGGTTCGGAGTCGAGGTGCGAGCGCCTTGCGGGGCGGCGCATTTTAGAGGAATGCATCGTCAAGCTCTCGAAACCTGGGATCGTCTTTAGTCTGAAGTGGGGTGCGAGCGGGTGCGTCTAGGCGATCTTCTCCGCGCGAAGGGAAAAGGCGAAGCCCCAAGGCCGCGGATCAGCTTGCCTGGCGATGAGGCTGCCGCTTGGCGAGAAGAAGTCCTCTCCCTTCCCCTCGATCGGATCGTGCCCAGCCCGTATCAGCCGCGCAGGGAGTTTTCCGAAGAGCAGCTCGAAGAGCTGGCGGCGTCCATCCGTGAGCACGGCGTGCTGCATCCGGTAGTTGTGCGGGCGAAGGGCGACGTGTATGAACTCGTCGCTGGCGAGCGGCGGTTGAGAGCCTGCCGCATGCTGGGATGGGAGCGAATTCCGGCGATCGTGCGAGAGATCTCCGACTCGGAAGCTGCGGCGGTCGCCCTCATTGAGAACTTGCAACGGGAAGAACTGGGCTTTTTCGAGGAGGCCGAGGGTTACAAGCGGCTCTTGGATGAGTTTGGCCTCACGCAGGAGGAGCTGGCGAAGAGGCTTGGCAAAAGCCAGTCCGCGGTAGCCAACAAGCTGCGCTTGCTGCGCTTTGAGGCGCCGGTGCGGGATCGCATTTCCCGGGAAATGCTGACCGAGCGGCACGCCCGGGCTCTCTTGCGCCTGGAGACGGTGGAAGAACAGCTCAAGGCGCTGGAGATCATCACCAAGAGGCAGCTGAACGTGCGGGAGACGGAGCTCCTCGTGGAGAGGTTGGCGCTGGGAAAAACGAAGGGAAAGAAGCAGAGCCGGCGGCCGGGCCAAGGAGCGAAAAGGGATTACCGGCTCTTTAAAAGTAGCCTCAAAAAACTCGTGGACCAGATGAATGCCCACGGGGCCAAGGTGGAGTTTGATGAAGTTGAAGAAGGAACTTTCGTTGAAATACGAATTCGTATTCACCACCAGGGAGAAGGAGGCCGCTAGGGCTTGGGACGCGTCATTGCGATCGTAAATCAGAAAGGTGGCGTCGGCAAGAGCACGACGGCGGTCAATCTAGGCGCTTATCTGGCCTGCGCGGGCAAGAAGGTGCTGGTGGTCGACATCGATCCGCAAGGAAATGCGACGAGCGGGCTCGGTGTCGAAAAGGCGGAGGTCGAACGCTGCGTCTACGACGTACTCATCGGGGAGATGGACATCAAAGAAGTCATCCGGCCCACTGAGGTCGAGGGACTTTTCATCGCTCCCGCCACCATTGCCCTTGCCGGCGCGGAGATCGAGCTGGTGCCGCAGATCTCGCGGGAGTTCCGGCTGAAGCGAGCGTTGGAGCCGGTGGTCGGTGAGTACGATTACATCCTGATCGACTCTCCCCCGTCACTGGGGCTGCTCACTGTCAACGGGTTGACCGCGGCTCACGGGGTGCTCGTTCCGATCCAGAGCGAGTACTACGCCCTGGAAGGTCTAAGCCAGCTGATGAGTACGATCGAGATGGTGCAGAGGCATCTCAACCCGGGCCTGCAGGTGGACGGCGTGTTGATTACGATGTACGATTCCCGGACCAACCTCTCTCAGGCGGTGTTGGAAGACGTCAAGGCGTTTTTCGGTGGGCGCGTCAAGGTGTACGACACGATCATCCCGCGAAACATCCGGTTGAGCGAAGCGCCGAGTTTCGGCAAGCCCATCGTCCTCTACGACGATCGCTCGAAAGGTGCCCAGGCGTACAGGGCGTTGGCGGAGGAGGTGTTGGCTCGGTGAGCCGGAAGGTATTGGGTCGCGGGTTGCGGGCTCTGATTCCTGAAAGCGATTCGGATGAGGCGACGATTCGGCAGATTCCCGTCGATCAGATCGTGCGCAACCCGGAGCAGCCGCGCAAATACTTTGACGAAGAGCAGCTGAACGAATTGAAGGAGTCGATCCTCGCCCACGGGGTCCTCGAGCCTATCATCGTGCGGCCGGTCGAGGGGCGTTATGAGCTGGTGGTGGGCGAACGGCGCTGGCGCGCGGCGCAGCTGGCAGGTCTTTCGACCATCCCGGCGTCGGTGCGGCCGCTCAGCGACAAAGAAGCGATGGAGCTGGCGCTGGTCGAGAACCTGCAGCGGGAAGACCTGAATCCGATCGAAGAGGCGGAAGCCTATAGGCGATTGATGGAAGAGTTTGAAATGACCCAAGAGCAAGTGGCCGAACGCGTCGGAAAGAAGCGTTCAACGGTGGCCAACCGCATGCGGCTTCTGGAGATTGAACCTGAGCTGCGGGCGGAGATCGCGGCCGGAAGGCTTTCCGCAGGGCACGCAAAGGCACTGCTTGCGATTGGGTCGTCGAGTGAGCGGCTCATGGTGGCAAGGCGTGTCATCGAAGAGGGTTGGTCGGTGCGCGCGATCGAGGAGTACGTCCGGCAAGGAGTGAAGAAGGCGGTGACGGTGCGCCGACCGGCGCCGCGCAAGGAGAGGGATCCTCTCGTGCAAGACATCGAGGAGCGGCTGCAACGGTCGCTGGGAACGAAGGTGCGCGTGGTGCGCCATGGGCAGCGGGGCCGGATTGAGATCGACTATTATAGCCAGGACGACATGGAGCGGATCCTCGAGATTATCGCGGGGTCGGAGCGCTAGAATTGGAAACGAGGTTTTTCAGGCGGGCGCTGTTTGGGGGGAAGTTTCAGCTGCGAGCGGCTGCGCGGCGGGGGTCGGAGTGGAAACAGGCTCCGGCCGGAACGTGGGAATCGGAGTCGGGGGCAGCGCTTCGCAGCGTTTGCATAGCATACGGAGGCGGCCAAGGGTATGGAGAGGTCATTTGAGGACATTCTGAGCATGCTCGGGCCGGGACAAAACGTCACCTTGGAGACGGGGTCGGTCATCTACAAGGGCCCGTACGAGAGCCATATCCTGGAAGTCCACCCGACCGGGGTGAGGATTGCCGCGCCGATGGACCACGGCAAGCTCGTGCTGCTGCCGGTGGGAACCAGGGTGACCGTGATTGCCGACACTCCCGTCGGTAGCGTCTCGTTCGACACCACCATCGTGGACCGGACCGGTGGGCGCAATCGCTCGCTGTTGCTTGCCGCCCCCCCGCCTCCCGGGATCGAGGAGGTGCGGCCGCCGAGAAACGTTCCCATCATCGCGGTGAGCAGCGGCAAGGGCGGCGTCGGCAAGACCACACTCGTCGTGAATCTAGGCATCGCGCTGTGCCGGCTGGGAAAGAGAGTGTGCGTCATCGATGGCGACTTGGGGACCGCGAACGTCGACGTTCTGATCAACGTGTCGAGCAGATATAACCTCGCTCACGTGGTGCGGGGCGAGCGCCACATGCTCGAGGTGGTCGTTGAGGGTCCCGAGGGGCTCATCGTCTTGCCCGGGGGCTCGGGGCTGCAAGAGCTGACGACGCTGGACGACCGCAAGTTCGCGGCGATGCTGAGCCAGTTCCAGGAGCTCGAGGAGTACGCGGATATGATCTTGATCGACACCGGCAGCGGCCTCTCCCCCAGTGTCACCAACTTCGTGATGGCCGCGAGCGAGGCGATCTTGATCACGACTCCGGAGCCGCACGCGATCACCGACTGCTACGCGTTGATCAAAGTGCTCGCGGCCAAGGGCCACTCGGGACTGCTGCGTCTGGTGGTGAATCGCGCGGAAAACGACGCGGAAGCCAACGACATCAGCCGGAAGATGACGTTCGCGAGCCGTCGGTTTCTGCAGACGGAGCTGAGCGTATTGGGACATATCAGCGAGGATCCGGCGGTGGCGCGATCGATCCGTAGACAGGTTCCGCTGATGGTGAGCGAGCCGCGGACGAGGGCGGCGCATCAGATCGCGGCGCTGGCGCAGCGAATCGCGGGGATCGAGCAGGCGCCGGAGAGGGCCGGCGGAGCGCAAGGGTTCTTGCGGCGGATGAGAAGGCTCATTCCGGGCTTGGAGGGGCGGGCGTAGAGGGGGACCCACAGAGGTTTGCGATTCAAAGGGCGTGGGCCGGATCCGGGTGTGCTCCGTTTATCGAGAGAAATGGATGGGAGGAGCGGAATCGACTCGGGGCTGTGGCAGCGGACCCGCGTAAGGCGGGCGCGGTGCGGGACAAATGCAGCGGCCCGTTCGGAAGGCTGTCCCGAGGGGTTCGAAGGGGGCTGTGTTCCACGTGGAACACAGCCCCCTTCTGATAGTTGCGAAGCCAGAGGAAGAAGGGAGTGGCGGACCGAGGGATGTGGGACGATCCGAAGGAGTAGCGAGGCTTGGGCGTGGACGGCCGCGGGTGGGGTGGGACCCGGGGGGACGGTTGGGAGAAGCGGCAGTAGTCGCCGTGCGGGAGCCGGGAGCGAGATGGGCGCCCGGGCAGGTTGGAGGCGACAGTCCGGTGAGCGCGAAGGGTGGATCGGGTGTGAAAAGATGGTGCGGTCGTTCCGTCCGCCGAGCGGAGGCCGGCGGCAGTGGACGATAGCGGCGGACGAACGGTTCGCGCCGCAGTGCGTTCGAGAGTCACGGGCTTCGTGGAAACGCTGGCTGAGAGCCGGTATGTGATTGCGGGCGCCCTAGACCGCGATGATGGGAAACGGCGCGTGGCATATCGTGCGAGGGCGCACCAGAGGAGATGCTCCCCTGCCCTGCTCCACCCCACTCTGCCGCGTACCAGCGTGTCTCACCCCGATGCGATATGATGGGGGTTGTGGGACTGCCGGCTCTAAGGGGCGTTGGACTGCGCGTCCAGGCGGTTCGGCGGCGCAGTGTGGGGTGAAGGCTACCGGACGGGCGGGTACAGCAGCCAAGATTCTATGGGGATGTGGACGTGACGGACAGGGGTTGGCCGGGGGAGCCTTCTGCCGGGGGAACTGAACGCGGCCCAAGGAAGTGAGGGCGGCGTAGGCAGGACGAAGCGGGTGTGGTGGGGCTCGAGGGTGGAGCACGCGGAAAAGCGTTGCGATCGGAGGCGGGGTGACGCCCGCAGAGAACGCGGGGCGTCGACTCCCCTCTCGCGGGATGTGAATCGGAGCCGGCGCATATGGACGGGAGAGCTAAGTCGATGGATAAGGAGACTGCGCCGGGCCGGCGGAAGCGCAAGGCCGGTGGGTCAGACGTTTGGGCAATCGCCTTTGATCTACAAGATGTAGCCGCCGTGACACTGAGCTCGAGGGACCTCTGTTCCACGTGGAACACTACGCCCTTGCGCCGCTTCGATGCGTCAACAGCCCCAATGTGACACTGGAAGACGCAGCCCGAGGTTCTTCCCTCGTCCCCAAGATGGCTCCAGTGGACAAGCTGACGTGCACGGGATGACGAGACAGGAGCGATTGTGGCTGCTCGCATATGCGGAGGCGCAGCGAGGTCCGCGAACGACCGCAGCCGCCGCCCGGCACCCAACGGTATGAACCGAGCGGGATGAGATGTAAAGAGCCGAGCCGTGAGGGTTGTAGCCGAAAAGCGCAGGGAGATTCGTTGGAAATGTGAGAGGGGCTCTCTGGAAAAGCGAAGGTTGATACGTGGCCGTATACGCCCGTGGCTGTGATCCGGGAGCCCGTCGCGGTGCATCCCAGCTGAGACGCGAATGTCTGCCGATTGGCCGCGCTCAAGGAACGGTGGAGTTCGCAACGAAGCCCGTGATCGGAGGAAACACGCGATGTTCCACGTGGAACATCGCGTCCACGCTCAAGCGCCGCGCATCGAGAGGTGGAGCGCAGGAGAGCAAGCCTGGGAACTCGTCCTCCCTTCGCGCACTCCCCTCCACGCGCGGGCATGGACAGAAGCACCGGACCTCCCCAACCGACTGCCGACACCGCTTCGAAACTCGTGCCGGCCCTGCGGCAACAAGAGACCGCGCTCCCGTCTCCAACCCACCTCGTGAAGATGCACCAACGGGTCACCCAAGCAGCAGCCACGTCCGTCAGCCGGAGCATGTGACTGGATCGCCTTTGACGTGATGGTCGTTGTGGCCGAAAGCGCGCCTGAGTCCCGACAGCCCATCCCCGGTTCTCACCAGCGCGAGCAGGCAGCGCGAAGGGAACAGAACTGCTTCGATGCCTGGAAAACTCGGACCCCCGCATCGGGCGACTCAAGACGAGACGTCCTATAAGCTCGCTGCATCCAACCCGGCCGCTCCTTAGCCCCACGCCGCCCACTCCCTCGCTGGCACCCATCTGTCCCTCCGGCTCCATTACAACCCTCCTATCCCCGTCCCACTCTCGGAGGCCGCCGATCGTATCGCTCCATCGAGGTCGGCCCAAAGGTCCTCCGGATCCTCGATACCGACGCTGAGCCGCAACATCGACGGAAGCAGGTGCTCGTGACCCGGAATGCCCGCTCGCCGTTCGATCGTCGATTCCACGCCGCCCAGGCTCGTCGCGTGGCGGATCAACGTCACGCTCCTACACACCCTCTCCGCGCAATCGGCTCCCCCGCGCACCTCAAAGGTGATGACGCTGCCAAATCCTCTGAGCAGACGTCTCGCGGTGGCGTGCGTCGGATGGGACGGCGAGCCCGGATAGAGGACCCGGGCCACCAACGGATGTCGCTCGAGCCGCTCGGCAAGAAACATAGCGTTTTGCTGCGCCTGTTTGAGCCGCAGGGCCAGCGTACGGGCGCCTCGAACGGCCAGATACGCTTCGAGCGCCCCGGGGGTGGCGCCCGAAAGCTCGCGCGCAACACGGAGTGCCTGCCACAACCGCTCGTCCTGGGTCGAAATGACTCCGGCCAAAAGATCCGAATGGCCGCCCATGAACTTCGTTGCGGACTGTACGGAAACCGTCGCGCCCAACCGCAGCGGTTGCTGGTTGAGCGGCGTGGCAAAGGTGTTGTCCACCGCGACGATCGTCCCGGTCTTTCTCGGCGCGGCGCAAATCGCCTCCAAGTCGGCCACGATTAACCGAGGGTTGGAGGGTGATTCCAGCCACACAAGGTCCGCCACGCTGCACATCCGGATCCATTGGGCCGTGTCTTCCCCTGCAACGCGCCGGACGGTCCACCGGCCAAGCCTCGCTCCCCTCTCGGCGAGTTTCGCAACACCCTGATAACAGTCGTCAGGTATCACAACGAGCGCACCCACAGGAAGCTGCTCAAAGACGGCGGCGATCGCGGCCATCCCCGACGCAAAGGCTACCGCCTTGCCGCCCTCGAGACCGCCCACGACCCGCTCCAATGCCTCCCACGTAGGTGTCCCGTCGGTGCGGGCATACGACCGACCGTCGCCGTGGACGTTGTTTGACGCCAAAACCGGAGCCACGTTTAGCGGAGCGCCCGGCAAGTCCTCACGTCCCGCCCAGACCACCCAAGACTGAGGCCTCATCGAAAGCCGCTGCTGACCCATTCTTCCACCCACCCGTCTTTCGCACACCGCCGCAATCTCATGATGAAAGCCGTAACGCAGCATCGCCGAAAGCCGGCTATCGGCATCTTCAGGTTTTCAGGCCGTGCACCTTCGACAGGCGGGTCGAGATGGCCCTTTCGCGCCCTGCGGAGCGGCGATCAACCGGCGATTTCCCAGTTGGCTTTACAGATGGGCTCGACGCCTCGACCCGCTCAACCGGGCCCGCGGCTGCGTTTCGCTAAGCTCCGAGCAGCTGTGGCAAAGCCGCGGCAGGCAGTCGTCATCGAACATGTGTTTTGGGTTGTCGGGGCTTATAGCCTTTCTACCTAAAGGATTGGGCTAGTAAAGACGAAATTAAACATCGGTGACCAAGGAAAGTTTCCGGGATCGATCGGGTAGGGGTTGCCCACTAACCGGGGATCTGGATCGCGTGTCCCTGGCATTTCCGCCGCCCGTACGGGGGATCTGACACACTCATCGTGTCCGCGCGCCAGCAGGAACGGGATGCGCCTTGGCGCGCTGCCGACCAGGGAGGATACCCCTCGTGAGCCGCATCCGCCGATTCTTAGAGGAGCGCCGTGGCGTCACCGTCACGCTCCTCATGATCCCAGACGCTTCACGCAAAACACGCACATGGAAGCTGTCGCTCCTTGGCCTCTATGGCCTCGCAGCTTTGGTGCTGCTTCTCATCGTCTGCGCGGTCGTCGCATTCGCATGGGCGGGAGCCTCCACAATCTCCCTTGTTCAGCAGAGAGAGACCCTGAACGTTCTCGCGGAGGAGAAGGACAGACTTGAGGCCATTGCAATCGAGCAACAAGCCCGCCTGGTCGAGATGGCTAGGGAGACGGCCGAACTGGCTCAGCGCATCGCAAACCTTGAAGACGTCGCCAACCAGATCTTGGACATTGTTCCCGACGACATCCTCGCTGAGACCTTGAACCCAGACCTTCTAGGTGCACGCGTTCCCGGCAGACCGGAGGAGCAGCAAGAGGAGGACTCAGCCACGGCGGCCTCCACGGCGTTTCGAGACGCTTCCTTTAAAAACGCCGATGGGGATGACGGAGAAGGAGATTCCCTCGAGCTGACGGGCATGGGTGGGGCAGAGACGTCTCCCGCTGAGCTCCGTGACTGGATGCAGGAGAGACTGGACAACCTCAAAAGCGTCGTCGATCAGCAGAACCGCTTGCTGCTCCAGCTCAAGTCATCGGCGGAGATCTATGAGCACCGCCTGCGGCATACACCGAACGTGTGGCCGGTGATGGGAAGAATCACCTCCGAATACGGATCGCGCAAACATCCCATCAGTGGCCGCAACCACGTCCACCAGGGAATCGACATCGCGGTGCCGACCGGCACCCCGGTGAAAGCGACCGCTGACGGGAGAGTGGTCCACGCGGGTCCCGACGGCGGCTATGGGCTCGTGGTCGTCATCGATCACGGCTATGGCCACCGTACCCTTTACGCTCACAACTCGAAGGTCCTCGTCGGCCCCGGGGACGTGGTGCGCCGCGGTGACACCATCGCTCTTGCGGGAAGCACCGGGGTGAGCACGGGGCCCCACGTGCATTACGAAGTTCACGTCGACGGAGAGCCCGTCAACCCGAGAGCCTATCTCCCAAGGTGAAACCTCTTCGTGTCTTGTGCCGCTGTAACCGAAAGGCTCCTTCCCGATGCGGGCTTTGCCGCCGACCATCGATGCGTGTTCGTGCACGCTCGGGTGTGTGCACTCGCGTGCCCAACTTGTTCACGGATCACCGGGAGTGAGACCATTGCTCAGCTTTGCACGCAGGGGCAAAGAGACACCGGCTGTCTCAGGTCACGATACCCTCATCGCCAAAGGCGTCTCCGTACAAGGCTCGATTCACGCGCAAGGCGTGCTCCGCATCGACGGCAAAGTGAGCGGCAGGATCGTCGCCGAGGGAGACGTGATCGTCGGTCAAGAGGGCCTCGTAAGCGCCGACGTATCAGCCAGCAATGTCATCATCGCCGGCGAGCTCCAAGGGAACGTCGCCGTTTCCGGGCGTTTGCACATTCTCTCGGGAGGCAGGCTCTTCGGCGACGCCAGGGTCGGAGTCTTGGTCGTCGAGGAAGGCGGGATCTTTAAAGGCGAGTGCGAGATGGACGTCCGCCGCCCGGGCGAGGAGCCGGTGCGCATTGTCCGAAAAGTCGACAACTCGCAGGAGGGAACCGCCGAGCCGGCAAGCGACGCCGCAATCAGCGCCGGCGGACAAGCCGTCTGAGCGCGGGTCGCTGGTCTCAAGGTGCGCACGGCGTCACGGCGTTCATTCGCCTGAGACACAGACCGCCGTGCCCTGTCTTGCTGCGCGCAATTGCCGGCGGCCAGCGTGGCAAGCTATACGCCGCCGGTCGCCGAATGGGCGGCAGGAAGGCTCGCAAACTCCGGCCGACCCTTCAGTGCGAAGCAAACCGGCCACACGCGAATGCCGGGGAGATGAGACCGATGCGACGAGTCGTCATCGTGACCGACGGGGATTGCAAGGCTTTGGAAGCCGTGGAGACGGCGGCAAAAAACGTCGGCGCCCGCTGCATCTCCATCTCCGGCTGCCGGCATCCGGACGACGCCCGGTGGACGCCCGAGGAGATCGAAGAGCTCATCCTAAGCACTCCAAGTGATCCCGTCATCGTCATGGTTGACGACGAAGGCAAAGCCGGTGAGGGAAGGGGCGAGGCGATCGTCCGCCATCTATGCCGCTCGCCCCGCATAAGCGTCCTGGGCGTGATCGCCGTCGCCTCCGACCTCGACACGGGGAAAGGGACGAAGGTCGACGCTTCTGTCACGGCCGACGGTCGCGTCATCGCCGGCGTCGTCGACAAGGACGGCAATCGAAAGCCCGGAAAGAGCACCCTCCACGGGGATACCGTGGAGAACCTGGACGCCCTGGATATCCCCGTCATCATTGGGCTTGGCGACCCGGGCAAGATGGACTTCGCCGACGACGCCCGCCTAGGAGCCCCCGTGACGACCAAGGCGATCCGCCTCGTCCTGTCTCACCTCAGCGATGAGCAGCCGCTGAAGCCCGGTCCGTGAACGATCGAGGACATTTCGCCTCCCCAAGTACCATCGACACACGCCTTCCCGGAAGGAGTCTAAGCAGGCAGTGACCTCCTTTCCAGGCTTCCCCCACGCAGTTGCCCTCAACCGCCTCAAACGCCGCGCCACGGCCATCCCACGGCAGGAGCTCCCGCTGCAGCATGTAATTTCTTGAGCTGATCGCGTTCAGCGAAATCTTCAAAGAAGGGGTCTCGAATCGTGAGTCTCAAGGTCGGATTCATAGGCACCGGTGGCATCGCGCGCAACCACCTCGAGAACTTGAAGAAGCTGGACGTTGAGTATGTAGCCATGTGCGATGTCGACGAGGCGAGAGCCCGTCAGGCGGCGGAGCAATACGGGGGCAAGCCCTACACCGACTTTCGCCGGATGCTGGACGAAGTCGAGATGGACGCGGTTTGGGTCTGCTTGCCGCCCTTTGCCCACGGCGATGCAGAGGCGGCCGTGATCGAGCGGGGGGTGCACATGTTCGTCGAAAAGCCCATCGCCCTCACGCTGGATCTCGCCCGGGAGCTGGAGGAGAAGATCAAGGCGGCGGGTATCATCACGAGCGTCGGATATCAGTGGCGCTACCAGGAGAGCGTCGCCACCGCCAAGGCGAAGCTGGGCGAAGAACCTATCGGCATGATGCTCGGCTATTGGGTGGGAGGCATGCCGGGCGTCTGGTGGTGGCGGAGAAGGGAGACTTCGGGCGGTCAGGTCGTCGAGCAAACCACCCATATCTTTGACCTTGCCCGCTATTTCGGCGGGGAAGTGAAGGAGGTTTACGCCGCGCACGCCCAGCGCTTTTTGCACAAAGAGGTGGAGAACTTCAACGTCGACGACGTGGGCACGGTGACCCTGAAGTTTGAGTCGGGAGCCATCGCTAACATCTCCTCAGGGTGTATCGCGCCGTACCGGGTGGGCCTAGACATCATCGCGAAGAACAAGGTCTTCTCCATCACAAGCCACGGCCTTACCACCGTCGCCGGGGGTGACCGCGAGACCTTGTCGTTCTCTGACAACGCTTATCTCGAAGAGGACCGCGCTTTCCTTGAGGCGATCCAGACGGGTGACCGGTCCAAGATCCGCTCCGACTACAGCGACGCTGTCAAGACCCTTCAGGTCACCCTCGCCGCTAACGAATCCGCTGCTTGCGGCGCACCCGTAGCCTTGTGATCACCCAAATCGCCGACGATGGGGGACCGCGGCCATGAAACTGTCCGTCTGCATCGATATGATCTACAATCACCTGCCTCTCGCAGACCGCGTCGCCAAGGTCAAGGAAGCAGGGTACGACGCCGTCGAGTTTTGGGGCTGGCAGAACAAAGACCTGGACGCCCTCGAGAAAGCGTGCCACACTCACGGGGTGCAAGTAGCCGGCTTTTGCGTCGATCCCATGGGAAGGCTCGTCGATCCGGAGACTCACGAGACGTTTTTGCAGGGCGTCGAGGCCAGCCTCGCCCAAGCCGTGCGCTTTGGGACGAAAGCGCTCATCGTCACGGTGGGGCAAGAGAGAGAAGGCATCCCTCGCGCCGAGCAAAAGGCGGCGATCATCAGCGCCCTTCGCCGCGCCGCACCCTTGGCTGAAAAGCGGGGGGTCGCGCTGTGTGTTGAACCCCTCAACATCCTGGTCGACCACAAGGGATATTTCCTTTCGACCACCGACGAGGCGGTCGAAATCATCCGAGCGGTCGATAGCCCCTCCGTGAAGCTTCTCTACGATGTGTATCACCAGCAGATCACGGAAGGAAACCTCATCGCCCGGATCAAAGAGCACGCCCCGATCATCGGTCACGTTCACATCGCCGACGTCCCGGGGCGACACGAGCCGGGCACCGGCGAGATCAACTACGCCAACGTCTTTAAGGCCATTGACGAGGCGGGATATCAAGGCTTCGTCGGCCTCGAGTTCCGGCCGAAGCAGGAGACCGCAGCGGCGCTCGCCGCCGTGCGAGCGCTCGCGCGCTAAAGCCGCGTTGCGGCGGAGACCCCCGGCGGTGAAAGCCCGACCCTCAAGAGAACTTTTAAGAGAGCCTGGGCCTTTCACCGCCGGGCACGCGGCCGCGGGCCGCAGGCTTGAAGGTCCATTCTTGAAGGTTCACTGTTGAGGAGCGTACGATCGGAATCACGCACGAAAATCCAACTGGGAGGGGCCTCGACCTTGAGCCTTGAGCTTCGCTTTCGCCAGATCCACCTGGATTTTCACACGAGCGAGCACATCGAGGGGATCGGCGCCGACTTCGATCCCGAAGAGTTTGCCGCGGTGTTGAAAGCGGCCCACGTCGATTCGATCACCTGCTTTGCCCGTTGTCACCACGGCTGGATCTACTACGACACCCGACTCAACCCGGAGCGGCGCCACCCGCACCTGGTCAGAAACCTCCTGGCGGAGCAGATCGAGGCTTGTCACGCGCACGGCATCCGGGTTCCCGTCTACACCACCGTCCAATGGGACCACTACACCGCGAACGAGCATCCCGAGTGGCTGGTCCTCGACGAGCGCGGCGCTCCGCGGGGCACCCCTTTGTACGAGCCCGGGTTTTACCGTCCCTTATGCGTCAACTCGCCGTACCGCGAGTTCCTCAAAGCGCACTTGCGGGAGATCATCGAGATGCTGCCCATCGACGGCCTCTTCCTCGACATCGTGCAGCCGCAAGACTGCTCGTGCCGCTACTGCCGCCGGCTCATGGAGGAGGCGGGCCTCGATCCGGCGAGCGAAGCTGACCGGCGCCGCTTTGGGCTTTTGACCATCAACGAGTTCAAGCGGGAGATCTCGCGGTTTATCCACGACCTCAACCCCGCGCTCAGCATCTTCTTCAACGCCGGGCACATCGGCCCAAGGCACCGGCCGGTGAAGGAGGCGTACACCCACTTTGAGATCGAATCGCTGCCGAGCGGCGGGTGGGGATATGCTCACTTTCCCGTCTCTGCGCGCTACGCCCGCACGCTTGGTCTCGACTTCTTGGGCCACACGGGTAAGTTCCATACCTCGTGGGGCGATTTCCATTCGTTCAAGAACCAGGCGGCGCTCGAATACGAATGTTTCCGGATGCTCGCCATGGGCGGAAAGTGCTTGATCGGTGACCAGCTCCACCCGCGAGGAAAGATCGACCAGGACGTATATCGTCTCGTCGGTTCGGTCTACTCCCAGGTNGAGGCGAAGGAGCCGTGGTGTCGCGGGGCAAAGCCGGTGGNGGAGATCGGCGTGCTGACGCCCGAGGCCTTTGTGNCGCCCCACAGCCCCGGGGAACGGCTCACTCCTGCGATCCGGGGCGCAACCCGCATCCTTCAGGAAGGTGCCCACCAGTTCGATATCATCGACGCGGAGTCCGATTTTTCTCGTTACTCGGTGCTCATCCTTCCTGACTCCATCCCCGTCGACGAGGCGCTGGGCGCAAAGCTGGATGCCTTCGTGCGGGGCGGGGGAGCGCTCATCGCCTCCTACCGCTCGGGCCTTGCGCCTTCCGGCACGGAGTTCGCGATCCACAGCCTCGGCGTCGAGTGGGTGGGAGAAGCCCGGTACAGCCCCGACTTCTTGTTGCCGGGGGAGGAGATAGGAAAAGGCCTGCCCAAGACAGAGCACGTGATGTACTTGCGCGGGGCCGAAGTGCGTGCGGCCGCGGGCTCCAGGGTGCTGGCGCAGGGGATCCGGCCCTATTTCAACCGGACCTACCGGCACTTCTGTGGGCACCGCCACGCCCCGTCCGCCGGGGAGCCTGTGTATCCGGGGATTGTCCAAAACGGCCGCGCCATCTACTTTGCACATCCGCTCTTCACCCAGTATGACAAAAACGCCCCGCGCTGGTGTAAGAAGCTCGTCCTCAACGCCCTGGACTTGCTGCTCGACAGGCCCTTGATCCGCCATGACGGCCCGAGTAGCCTGGAGGTTCACTTGAGCGAGCAGGCGCAGCACGACCGGTGGATCGTCCACCTTCTCCACTACATCCCCGAGCGGAGGAGCCAGGAGCTGGACGTGGTGGAGGACGTGATCCCCCTTCACGACGTGAGCGTAGAGGTGCGGGTCCCGAGGGCGGTCGAAGCGGTTCGCTGCGTGCCGCAAGGGGAGGAGCTCCCGTTTGAGATCAAAGACGGGATCGTGACCTGGCGCCTGCCGCGCCTCGTCGGGCACCAGATGGTCGAGCTTTGCTTCAAGAAGTAGGCCTCAAGGAGCGGGGATTGAACGAAGCAAGAGGCGCCAGTGAATAGCCCTCACGATCATGGCCAAGCCAGCGAGCCCGGGAGGCGATCGCCTTGGCTATTGCCTCAGTGCGCGGAGACGGTTCGATCGTCGCCCTGGAGGCCCTGGCCTGCTCGGACGATCCGCAGGTGCGCATGGCTGCCGCCGTGGGGCCGGCACGAAAGCCGGCCCTTGGAGCCGAGCGCTGCTCAAACGGCTCGCAAGCGATCCCGATCCTCTCGTCGCTCGCCACGCGCGAAGCGTAAGCCAAGGACCGGCAGAGTGGAGACGGCTTTGCGGAGAACGGCGGAGAAAGGGGTGAAAACATGCTCCGGCCCAACATCGATGACCGCGGCGCATCGGCCCGCCGGACGATGGGCGTGATCAGCCTCGTCCTCGGAGGCGCCGTGGCTCTCTGGATCGTTCAAAGCGACCTGCCCCCCTGGTGGGCGGTGATTTTGTTTCCGGTGTTCGTCGGTTCGGGACTCGGCTTTTTCCAGGCCAGGTACCGCACGTGCGTCAAATTCGCCGCCGAGGGCGTCTGCGATCTGGGAAGCGGCGTACAAAAAGTAACCGATCCCCAATACGCTGAGGCCATACGCCGCCAGGCGAAACAAGTCTGGCGCGCCGCTTTGGGATTTGGCGCGGGTATAACTCTCGCCGTCTGGCTCATCGGGCTCGTCGCCGGCGGATGACGGCGGCCGAGGAGAGCCGTCTCGAGCCTCTCGGCGTTCCGGCCGCGCGCCCTATTCCCGCAGGCTGTTCAATTGCACCCCGAAGCGGCGAAGCCGCTTCAGATGGTGTCGCATCCGGTGTAGCCTCCGTCGACGTAGAGCACAGCCCCCGAGACGTAATCCGAGGCCCGGCTGGCAAGAAAGATCGCGGCGCCCGCAAGATCCGTGGGGACACCCGGGCGGCCGGCGGCGATGCGCGAGATGAGCTCGGCTCGCCACTTTTCGTCACGGAAGAGGGAGTCGTTGATCTCCGTGTGAAAAAAGCCGGGAGCGATGGCATTGACGCAGATCCCAACGGACGTCCACTCGGCGGCCAGCGCCCGGGTCAGCTGGACGACCCCGCCCTTGCTGGCCGAATACGAGATGCGACGGGGCAGCCCGACGGCCGAGGTGACGGAGGCGATGTTGATGATCTTGCCGCTTCCTTGCGGGATCATCTTGCGCGCCGCCGCCTGGCTCATCCAAAAGGCGCCCGAAAGGTTGACGTCGATCACCCGCGTCCAATCCTCTGGGCTCATCTCGACGGCGGGAGTGCGGTTTGTGATGCCGGCGGCGTTGACCAGGATGTCGATTGTGCCTAGGGCGCCTGCCACGTGTTCGACCGCGGCCCGGGCGGAGCCGGGATCAGAGACGTCGCACGAGATGGCGAGCGCTCGCCGGCCCATGGCTTCGATCTCGGCGGCGACCTCGCGCACTCGCTCCGTCCTGCGGGCGAGCACGGCGACGTCGGCCCCCGCGCCCGCGAGGGCGCAGGCGATGGCTTTCCCAAGGCCCTGGCCGCCGCCCGTGACGATCGCCACCTTGCCTGAGAGTCCAAAGAGCTCCTCGATGAGCGACACGGGGATCCCCTTTCTTTGGGTGTTTTCGGAATTGACGTGATCGGTGCATTCGTCCTGGAAAAGAGGGGACCTGCCCACCCACGCTAATCTTGGGGACGAAACCGGAGAGAAAAGAAGCGGCATCGCTTGGTTGGCCGTCCGCAGGCCGGGTACAGGAGATTTCAAGCAACGGGGCGAACGATGGGGGCGAAACGTCCACCTTTAAGCTTTGAGAAGGGAGATACCGTATGGCGACTCCAGAAGAACGGCTCAAAGAGCTGGGCCTAGAGCTTCCCGCACCGCCCAAACCCCTCGCAGCGTACGTACCGAGCGTCCGGGCAGGAGATCTCGTCTTTATCTCCGGTCAGGGTCCGATCCGTGATGGAAAGCCTGTGTGGGCCGGCCGGGTCGGAAGCGATCTCACGCTCGAGCAGGGGCGCGAGGCGGCGAGGCTTACGATCCTCAACGCCCTGGCCGTTCTCAAACAGGAGATTGGCTCGCTGGACAACGTGGTGCGTATCGTCAAGCTCTTAGGATGGGTGAACAGCGCCCCCGACTTCAACCAGCAGCCGGCGGTGATCAACGGGGCTTCCGAGCTCTTGGAGCAGGTGTTTGGCGAGCGCGGCAGGCACGCGCGATCGGCGGTGTCAGCGCACACGCTGCCTTTTGACATCGCCGTCGAGATCGAAATGATTGCTCAAGTGAAGTGAGATGGCTCTTCCCGCACCGCCGGCGGGGTGGAAGGAGAGCGGGGTCTTCTCGCTCAATGCTCCCGTGTGGCGGCCACTTGGGCGCCGATGGCTCGCCAGTGCTTGGTGACGGAGTCCACGAGGCTGTCGGCGATGAGGTCGGCGAGGCGCATCACCAGGTTGAGGCGGGTGTTCTGCAGGACGAAATACTCCATGAAGCCGCCGACGTTGACCACGCCGACGATGTGAAAAGTGCCGACGGGAGGAAGGGTCTTGTTGACGCCGCTGCCGGGCTTAAGCGGGCCGGGCTTGACACTGATCGTGCCGACGTTTTCGGCCTTGCCGAGGCAGGCGTCGACGGCGATCACCGGCTCGCCTTGAGACTCGAGGCGTAAAGCGGTGAGGCGCTCGGCAAGGTTGGCCGCATGGACCGGGCTTTCCAGCGTGCCGTAGACCGTAACTCCCGGCGGAGCCGCGCGGGAAAGGCGTGTGCCCACCAGCGGGCCGAGGGCGTCTCCCGTGGAGCGGTCGCTGCCGACGCAGACGACAGTGATGGGCCGAGGCGCCGGCGAGAAGGAGGCCAGATGGGCGGCGATCGCTTTCGCCAGGCTTTCGCGGCTCTGCGGGTCGTCGATGTGAACGCGGGTTTCACACGGGCGGGCGTAGGCTCCGGGCCCGTCATGCCCGGATTGTGCCGGTCCCCAGGTCTTGGAGCGAAGCTGCCACATCCGGCTCACCTCCGACGTGCCCGCACGGCGTACCGGCGTTTATGGCAGGCGCCGGTCACACCGCGCGGCACAAGCTCCTTGGAGCGCGCATCGACAGTATATGTCCAGTTGAGGAACGCCTATTCAGCGATGCCGCGCGCGGCCCATCGCCGGGGGAGCCTATGGGGGAGTGGCATGCACCGGCATCAGGTCCGCCGCGAGCCGAAGCGTGCGGGTTCAACCCCGCCTTCTCCCGGGAAAGGGTTCGGTGGAAAGCGCCACGAAATGAACAAGGATCAACTTTTGGGAGGATGGCCATGGGCAGGTACGCGTTTCTCGAGGGAGCCTTTGTCCCCCTGGAAGAGGCCAAGATAAGCATACAGACCCACGCCTTTCTCTATGGGACGGCGGTGTTTGAGGGGATTCGCGCTTACTGGTCCGAGGAAGAGCAGGACCTTTTGATCTTTCGCATGAGGGAGCACTACGAGCGGCTGCTCAACTCCTGCAAGATCCTGCAGATTACGCCCGATTATTCCCTCGACGACCTCTGCCGTATCACCATCGAGCTCCTTGCCAAAAACAATGACCGGGAGGACGTGTACGTCCGCCCGGTGTTTTATAAGAGCCAGCTCGGGATCGGAGTGCAGCTTGCCGGGCTCGACGATGACTTTTTAGTCTTTGCGGTGCCGATGGGGCCCTACCTCGACCTGGAAAAGGGACTTCGGGTCAAGGTCTCGTCGTGGCGGCACATCAACGACAACGCGATCCCAATGCGGGCGAAAGTGAACGGCGCCTATGTGAATGCAGCGTTGGCCAAGTCGGACGCAGTCCTCGACGGCTACGACGAAGCCATCTTCTTGACGGCGGACGGGCACGTCTCGGAGGGGAGCGCCGAGAACCTCTTCATCGTGCGGCGGGGCGAGTTGATCACCCCTCCGGTCACCGATGACATCCTCGAAGGGATCACCCGCGCCACCGTCATCGAGCTGGCCACGGCGGAGCTGGGCCTCAAGGTGGTCGAGCGCGAGATCGATCGCACGGAGCTCTACATCGCCGACGAGGCGTTTTTCGTCGGCACGGGTGCGCAAGTGAGCCCGATCGCCGAGGTCGACCACCGCGTGATCGGAGATGGCCGCATCGGCCCCATCAGCCGCCAGATCCAGCAGCTCTATTTCGATGTCGTCAAAGGGAAGGTGCCTAAGTATCGGCACTGGTGCCAGCCGGTTTACCGCGCGAACCGCTGACGCAATGCCGCTAGCAAGGCCCGCCGGTCCGGTCCGGGTGTTCCGGACGACGGGCTCTGGCGCTTTGGCGGCAGTAGCGTGACTCGTCTCGCCCCGGCGGGCGCCGGGGCTTTGCCGTGTGCATACCGCAATCGCGATGGAAGTGGAGGTCAGGCCAGTGAAGTTTCTGGAGTACCAGGCGAAAGAGGTGTTTGCGGCGGCGGGTATCCCGACGCCCCGGGGCAAGGTAGCCACGACGCCCGAAGCTGCGCGGGCCATTGCCAGCGAGCTTGGCGGAAAGGTCGTCGTCAAGGCGCAGGTGCCGATCGGCGGCCGCGGCAAGGCGGGGGGCGTCGCGGTCGTAAGTGACGCCGATCAGGCCGAAAAAGAGGCGGCGCGCATCCTGTCGATGAAGATCCGGGACTACCCGGTCCCCGCGGTGCTGGTCGAAGGGGCGGCCGACATCAAGGCCGAGTTTTACCTGGGCATCACGGTCGATCGCGCCAAGCAAGCCCCGGTGCTGATCATCTCGTCGGCGGGCGGGATGGACATCGAGGAGGTCGCAGAGACCCACCCGGACAAAGTGGCGAAGGTGTGGCTCGACCCCTTGATCGGCCTTTGGCCGTTCCAGGTGCGTGAGGCTTGCTACCGGGCTAAGGTCCCCGCTGATCTGATCAAGCCCATGTCCGATTTGATCGAAAAGGTGTATGCGGTCTTCAAGGAACAGGACGCCATTCTCGTCGAGATCAACCCCCTGGCGCTCTTGGGCAACGGGGAGCTCGTCGCTCTCGACGGCAAGATGGAGACCGACGACAACGCCCGGTTCCGCCATCCCGACGCGAAAGGCGTCGACGAGCAAGCGGAGCATCCGCTGGAGCAGCGGGCCAAGGAGCTTGGGCTCTCCTACGTCAAGCTCGACGGCGAAGTGGGCATCGTCGGCAACGGCGCGGGCCTGGTCATGACCACCCTCGACATGATCCAGCGCAACGGGGGCAAAGCCGCCAACTTCCTCGATATCGGTGGCGGCGCCAAGGCCGAGGTGGTCCGCAACGGCCTCAGCCTCATCCTTTCCGACTCCAATGTGAAGTCCATCCTGATCAACGTGTTCGGCGGCATCACCCGTTGCGACGAGGTGGCCAAGGGACTCCTCTCGGTCATTCAAGAGATGGAGGTCAAGGTGCCCATCGTCGTCCGCCTCGCGGGCACCCGGGCTAAGGAGGGCCGGGAGCTTCTGGCTGGGAGCAACCTGCATACGGCGGAGAGCTTCCAGGAGGCGGCGAAGAAAGCGGTGGAGCTGGCCAGAGCCTGAGGTCGGCTCGGGGCGAAAGTTTTCGGAGGAGGTCTCGCTCGCTTTGAGCATCTTGATCAATACCGAGACGCGCGTGCTTGTCCAAGGAATCACCGGGCGCGAAGGCGCTTTTCACACCAAGCAGATGCTTGCCTACGGCACCAAAGTCGTCGCCGGCGTGACCCCGGGCAAAGGCGGGGAGAGCGTGGAGGGGGTGCCCGTCTACAACACGGTGCGGGAGGCCGTTGAGAAAGAGGGCGTCAACACCAGCATCGTCTTCGTACCTCCTCGCGCCGCCGCCGATGCGGTGCTGGAGGCGATCGACGCGGGCATCGGCCTGGTCGTCTGCATCACCGAGTGGATCCCGATTCACGAGATGATGCGGGTGACGGCTTATGCCCGGGCCAAGGGGACGAGGCTGATCGGCCCCAACTGCCCCGGTTTGATCTCTCCGGGGGAGTCGCTTGTCGGGATTTTGCCCGGAGTGATCTTTCGCCCTGGGCCCGTGGGGCTCGTCTCCCGCAGCGGCACTTTGACCTACGAAGTAGTCAACGAGCTCTCGTCCCGGGGCATCGGCCAGTCGACCTGCGTCGGCATCGGCGGCGATCCCATCATCGGCACGCGGTTTATCGACGTCTTGAAGCTCTTTGAGGCCGATCCCCAGACCGAGGCGGTCATCATGATCGGCGAGATCGGCGGTTCCGACGAAGAGGAGGCGGCCGAGTACATCAAGAGCATGACGAAACCGGTCGTCGGCTTTATCTCCGGGCGCACCGCACCCCCGGGCAAGCGGATGGGGCATGCAGGGGCGATCATTTCCGGCAAGACCGGGACGGCCGAGAGCAAGATCCGGGCGCTGACGGACGCCGGAGTCCCGGTGGCCGATACCATCTCCCAAATCGTCGACCTGGTTCAAGAGCGACTAAAGCGCTGAGGCGCGGGGCCGCCTCCGTGGGGTTCCCGGTCGGCGGCGGAGGCTTCGACGGTCCATCGGGGGGAAGGGACGCAACGCCCTTCCCCTCTTTCGTTTGCTTGAACCCGTGAAGCGCTGCTCCTACAGGAGCTCGCGCCGAGGCGAGCGCCGCCGAGGGGCCGGGGAGCCGGTGGACGCGGGAAACGTTGGGACTTGGGAAAGCGCGGTCCAAGGAGACATAAGATTTTGGCGAAAGAGAATCCTTGAACCGGGTGCACAGAAGCTCTGGCGAGCTGCGGACGATGCCCGAGCGGCTAGCGCTTCTTGACGATGAGAAGCGTCTTGCCTTTCCACTTTAGGATGGGGTTGAGCAAGACGCCTAGCAACCGGATCAACATCGAACGATGTCCCCCTCGCTGGGCAGTGGTCAAAGTGCGGTTGAAAGGCGTTGTATTATACAACGCCGGTCGCAGAGCTGTGACACTGCCGGGCCGTTCCCCCGGCGCTCAAAGGGAACCGCGGGCGCGTGCAAAAGGTCGTTGGTGAGGGGCCAAAGTGAAAAATGAGGAGACGGCAGGTATGACGGACGGTATGCGGGAGGCAAGGCGCACGCCTCTGGCCGAGCGGCACACCGGCCTTGGGGCCCGGATGATCGACTACGCCGGCTTTTGGATGCCAGTGCAGTACACGGGGGTCCTATCGGAACACCGGGCAGTCCGAGAGGCTGCGGGGCTCTTCGACCTGTCGCACATGGGGGAGTTTCGCTTTGAAGGGCCGGACGCCCCCGCCAACCTGCAGCGGCTGTTGACCAACGACGTCCTGCGCCTCGTCCCCGGACAAGCGCAGTACACCCTCCTTTGCAACGAGCGCGGCGGAGTCGTCGACGACTGCCTTCTCTACAGACTCCACGACGGCGCCTACCTTTTGGTCGTCAACGCGGCCAACATCGAAAAGGACCGCGAGTGGCTGCGGGCGCGACTCGAAGGCCGTGCCGCGTTGAAGGACCTGAGCGACGAGACGGCGCTCCTCGCCGTGCAAGGGCCAAGAAGCGCTGAGATCGTCTCGAGCGCGTTGGGAACGGACGTCGCAGGGGTTCCTTCGTTTCACGCCCGGCCGGTCCGAGCCTGCGGGACGGAGGTCCTCGTCTCCCGCACCGGCTACACCGGGGAAGACGGGTTTGAGCTGTATCTCGACGCGGCTCATGCGATTTGCCTTTGGGACCTCCTCCTGGATGCGGGAAGCGGCGCAGGCCTGGTGCCGGCGGGCCTTGGCGCCCGGGACACGCTGAGGCTCGAAGCAAGGCTTCCCCTCTACGGCCACGAGCTCAATGAAGAGATCTCGCCGCTGGAAGCAGGGCTTTCCTTTGCAGTGAAGCTGGATAAGGGCGACTTCGTCGGCAGGGCGGCGCTAGCGGCCGAACGGGAGCGGGGCAGTGCAAGAAGGCTCGTGGGCTTTGAAATGCTCGAGCGAGGCGTCCCCCGCCAGGGATATGCGATCCTGCATGCTGAAGAGCAGGTCGGATGGGTGACGAGCGGCTGTTTCTCCCCCACGCTGGAGCGGGATATCGGCATGGGGTACGTCCCTGCTGCGCTGGCTCAAGAAGGAGCCGAGCTCCAGATCGACATCCGGGGAAAGCCGAAGCGGGCGAGGGTGAGGAAGGGGCGTTTTGTCCAACGCCCTAAAGAGCGCACGACGTGAGGATCGCCGCAAACGGAGTGTCTTGCGGGCGAGCGGCATTGGTGGCGACAAGCTGAACCCGCAAGCGGGGCCTGAAGCCACCAGTCGCCGCCCTGACGGTTTTGGAAAGCCACCGTGAGGAGGGGACGCTTTGCATCCCGAGGAACTGAGGTACACTAAGGAGCACGAGTGGGTGCGCGTGGAAGAGGGGCGCAAAGCCCGTGTCGGCGTCACTCATTACGCCCAGCACCAGCTGGGGGACGTGGTCTTCGTCGAGCTTCCCGGGACAGGCGATCGGGTCGAAGCCGGTAAGAGCTTCGCCGTCGTCGAGTCGGTGAAGTCGGTCTCCGACATCTATGCGCCCGTCGGGGGGCGCGTCGTCGAGGTGAACGCTCAGCTAGAGGACCAGCCCGAGCTGATCAACGAAGACCCGTATGGAAAAGGCTGGATTGCCGTTATCGAAATGGATGATCCCGCGGAGATCAATGCGCTGCTCTCCGCCGCGCAGTACAAGGAGCACATAGGGGAGGCCTGACGCCTCGTTGGACTACATCCCTACGACACCCGAACAAAGGGAGTTCATGCTGCGAACGATCGGCGTCGCCTCCGTCGAGGAGCTGTTCTGCGACATTCCCGAAGAGCTGCGCTTCAAGGGCCGCCTAGATCTGCCGCCCGGGCTTTCGGAGCCCGAATTGCTCGCCCACCTGCGGGAGCTCGCCGGGAAAAACCGCCACCTCGATCAGCTCGTTTGTTTCGCCGGCGGCGGCGCCTACGACCACGTGATCCCCAGCGCCGTTCGGACGGTCATCTCACGCTCGGAGTTTTACACGTCATACACCCCCTATCAAGCCGAGATCACTCAAGGAGTGCTCCAGTCGATCTTTGAGTTTCAGACGCTCATCTGCCAGTTGACCGGGCTGGACGTCGCCAACGCTTCGATGTACGACGGGGCGTCGGCCTGCGCGGAAGGGTTGATCATGGCCTGCGCCCACACGGGAAAGGCTAGAGTGCTCGTGGCCCAAAGCATCCATCCCGAGTACCGCCTCGTCGCCGAGACGTACCTGCGCCACCAAGGAATCGCGGTCGACATCGTCCCATGTGCGCAAGGCGTGGTCGATCTCGCCGCGCTCGCCGAACGGCTGGGAACCGATGTCGCGGGCCTCCTCGTCCAGCATCCCAATTTCTTCGGGCACCTTGAGCCCGTGCGGGAAGCGGCGCAGGCCGTCCACGCCGCCGGCGGGCTTTTCGTCGTGGCGGTCGATCCCATCTCTTTGGGCATTCTCGAGCCGCCGGGGGCATACGGCGCCGACATCGCTGCCGGTGAGGGACAAGCCCTCGGCAACCCGCTCTCCTTCGGCGGCCCGTACCTGGGATTTCTTTCGGCTAAAGAGGAGCTCGTGCGCAAGATGCCAGGCCGGATCGTGGGCGAGACCGTCGACGCTCAGGGGCGGCGAGGTTACGTGCTGACGCTTCAAGCTCGGGAGCAACACATTCGCCGCCACCGGGCGACCTCGAACATCTGCACCAACCAGGCGCTGAACGCTTTGGCGGCCAGCGCCTACCTGGCCTTGCTCGGCAAGGAAGGTTTTCGGGAAGCTGCATACCTCTCGTTCCAAAAGGCGCACTACCTTGAGGCGCGGCTTAGAGAGCTCTCCGGCAAGCCAGGCGGATTGAGCCGCCGTTGGGATCTTCCGTTTTTCAAGGAGTTTGTGATTCAAAGCGCCGTGCCGGCCGGTGAGCTCCAAAGGCGTCTCATCGCCCGGGGCTTCTTGGCGGGACCGTCGTTTTCGCAAGTGGGTCTTGAGCCGGACAACGCCCTCCTCGTCTGCGCGACCGAGGCGAGGAGCCGCGCGGAGATCGATGGCTTCGTCGAGGCGGTCAAGGCAAGCCTCACGGAGTGAGGGAAGGGGGCCGGAAGCGTTGAACGAGATGAGCCGGTTGCTCTTTGAGCAGGGGGCACCGGGCCGGAGAGGATTTCGCTTTCCCATCTGCGACGTGCCTGAGATTGCGTTAGAGGACGCCCTCCCGCCCGAGAGCTTGCGCCGAGAGGCTGCGCCTCTTCCCGAACTTTCCGAGCTCGAGGTGATCCGCCACTACGTCCGCCTCTCACGGCGAAACTACGCGGTGGACGTCGGCATCTACCCTCTGGGATCGTGTACGATGAAGTACAACCCCAAGGTGGATGAAGAAGCCGCCGATCTCACCGGCTTTAGGCGGCTCCATCCGTACCAGCCCGATGAGACCGTACAGGGCGCGCTCGAGCTCATGTATCATTTGGAACGCTTCCTCTGCGAGATCGCAGGCCTCGCCCGGGCGTCGCTGTCGCCCGCCGCGGGCGCCCACGGGGAGCTCTTGGGCTTGATGCTGATCCGCGCCCATCACGCGGCCAGGGGTGAAGGAGATCGCAGCGAGATTCTCATCCCCGACTCAGCCCACGGAACCAACCCGGCCAGCGCCGCGATGTGCGGTTACCGGGTGGTCGAGATCCCTTCCGACTCTCGGGGAGGGATGGACCTGGAAGAGGTAAAGCGGCGGGTGGGGCCCAAGACGGCGGGGCTGATGCTCACCAATCCCAACACTCTGGGCCTTTTCGACGAGCGCATCGCAGAGATCGCTCAGGTCGTCCACGAAGCGGGTGGTCTGCTCTACTACGACGGCGCCAACGCCAACGCGATCCTCGGCATCTCCCGCCCGGGCGACATGGGTTTTGACATCGTCCATTTCAACCTGCACAAGACCTTTGCGACGCCCCACGGCGGGGGTGGCCCGGGTGCCGGGCCCGTGGCGGTGAGCGAGGAGCTCGCTCGCTTCCTTCCCGTCCCCACCGTCGAACGCCTGCCCGACGGCACGTTCTACTTGGAGCGGGAGCGGCCTGAGGCGGTGGGGCGGATTCGCTCGTTTTATGGAAATTTTGGAGTGCTGGTGCGGGCGTACGCCTACATCCGCGCCCACGGCCCCGAGGGCCTGCGAAAGGTGAGCGAGCATGCGGTGCTGCATGCGAATTATCTGATGCGGCGGCTTGCCCCCTACTTTGAGCTGCCGTATCAGCGGCGCTGCATGCACGAGTTTGTCCTGTCGGGCAAGCGGCAAAAGGAACGGGGCGTGCGCACCGCCGACATCGCCAAGCGCTTGCTCGACTATGGGATCCACGCGCCCACGGTCTACTTCCCGCTCATCGTCGAGGAGGCGATCATGATCGAGCCGACGGAGACCGAGCCTCTCGAGGCGCTCGAAGCTTTGGCAGAGGCGATGATCGCCATCGCCCGGGAGGTGGAGACCCACCCCGACACGGTGAAAAGCGCGCCTCATGAGACGCCGGTGGGCCGGCTCGACGAGACGCGCGCGGCAAGGCATCCCGTCTTGCGCTGGACGCCGAAGGAGCAAAACGCTGCGGCATCCACGTGACATCCGCTGCTTGGGCGAAAGGTCGAAGCGGGATTCAAAAGGAGAGTGCACGGTGAACTGGCGGCTCCTGTATACCGGCGCCTTGCCGGGCGCCCTCAACATGGGGATCGATGAGGCAATCCTCCAGTCGGTGGCCGCCGGGGGCGTACCGACGCTGAGGTTTTACGCCTGGAATCCTCCGGCGATCTCTTTGGGCTGCTTTCAGGATGCCTACAGGGAGATCGACATGGACGCCTGCCGCGAGCTGGGCGTCGACGTCGTCCGCCGGCCTACGGGAGGAAGGGCAGTCTTACACGACGTCGAAGTCACCTACTCATTGATCCTGCCCGAGGCAAACTCCATCATCCCCCGCGGGATCACCGAGTCGTATCGGTCGATCAGCGAGGGAATGGTGCGCGGCCTTGCGTCCTTGGGGCTTGATGTGAAGATGGTCTCGCTAAGGCGGCGCAAAAGCCAAGGCGGGGCCGGCGAGGAGCAAAGGGCCGGTGAGGCGGCGTCCGATACCGCTCCTATTGCCTCTCAGCGCTATGTCATCACGGTCGATGCTCCCGATAAGAAAAGCCTTTCGGCTGCGTGTTTCGACGCTCCGTCTTGGTATGAGGTAGCGGCCGGCGGCAAGAAGATCGTGGGCAGCGCCCAGGTGCGAAGATGCGGCGTCTTGCTGCAGCACGGTTCCATCCCGTTGGCGTTGGACGCCGATAAGCTCTTTGCCTGTCTCAAGTTTCCAGACGACGCGGCCCGGGAGCGGGCTAAGGCGGCTTTTCTGGCCAAGGCGACGTCGGTGCGGGACGCGCTCGGCCGCGAGCTCTCTTTTGAGCAGGTGAGCGAGGCGGTCGCGAAAGGTCTAGCCATGACGCTCGGCATCACGCTAGTCAAAGGAGAGCTTTTGTCCAGCGAGGAGGAAGCGGCACGGGAGCTTGCCCGCACCAAGTACTCGCATATCGACTGGCACAAGGAGAGCGGCCGGGGCGGGGTCCAGACAGCGTAGCGTTTAGACAGCGGCGAACCCCCATCGGAGGCTTCAGATTCATGTTGAAAATCGGGTACTTGGGCCCGCGCGGCACTTTCACCGAAGAGGCCGCAGTCCGCCTTTTCGGCGCGGGCAAGGCCGCGTGCGAGTTTCTTCCTTACCGCACCATCCCAGAGGTGCTCGCCGACGTCCAAGCCGGTCGGCTGGATCGCGGCGTGGTTCCTATTGAAAACTCCATCGAGGGCTCAGTCGCCGTGACACTCGACGTGTTGGTGCACGAGGTCGAGGTGTACATCACGGCCGAGGTGGTGCTTCCCATCCGGCACCACCTGATGACGAGGCCCGGCGTGGCGCTGGAGGAGATTGAAGGCGTCATCTCACATCCCCAAGCCCTGGCGCAATGCCGAAAGAGCCTGGATCGGCTGCTGCCCAAGGTGCCTCAGTCGGCCGCGACCAGCACCGCCGAAGCGGCGGCTATTGTCGCCGCCTCGGACCGGCCTCTCGCGGCGGTGGGAAATCACCTCGCGGCATCCCTCAACGGCCTAGTGATCATCCAATCGGACCTCCAAGACTTCGACGCCAACGCGACGCGCTTTGTCGCCGTCGGGCGCGAGATCGAGCCGCCGACCGGGCATGATAAGACGTCGGTGGTCTTTGCTTTCGGAGTGGATAAACCGGGCATCCTTTGCCGTTCGCTGATGCCCTTTGCCGAGCGTGGCGTAAACTTAGTGAAGCTGGAATCCCGGCCCGCCAAGCGCAGCCTGGGTGATTACATCTTCTTCGTTGACATGGAAGGGCATCTGAGCGACGAGCCGGTGCGCGAAGCCCTCGCTGAGACCAAGCGGGAGTGCGCTTTCTTCAAGGTGCTCGGCGCCTACCCTCGGGTCGACTATCACCGGGCGAGCAACGGCGGATGAATCGTGGGACGGGAGAGCGTCCAGTGGTCTTAGAGGCATTTTCAATGCCTCCTGGCTGAAAGTTCGCTTCGGTGATGGGGATGCGACGTCTCTTGCGACGGTGGGACACCCATTAAATGGCAATCCGAACAAAAGAGCGGGAAGGATAATCGATCGTGTTGGACCTTGACAACGGCTCGTTCCACAGCCACAATTATCTTGGATTCAAGATACTCGAAGTCGAGAGGAATGGGTCGCATGGCGGTGGGTGGTGACGGCGGTCGGTACGGCGACGCGGCGGATCGGGCTCTGTCGCTTTGGGTCGTCATCCACCGCGCGTACGCTGCCCTCCAAAAAGTCGCGGCGGCCGACATCAGGTCGCGCGGCTTCAACCCCACCGAGTGGGGCGTGCTCGAGTACCTGTATCACAAGGGAACGCAGCCCCTAGCCCAGGTGGGCCGGGAGATCCTGATCACCAGCGGCAGCGTCACCTATGTCATCGACAAACTCGAGACGCGAGGGCTTCTCCAGCGAATCCCGTGCCCCAACGATCGGCGGGTGATTTACGCCAGCCTGACGGAGAAGGGGCGAGAGTTGATGGCGCGGGAGTTTCCGGGACATGCCGCCGTGATCCAGCAGTTGATGGCTCCTTTGGATCCAGGCGAGCAGGAGCTGCTAAAAAGCCTGATGAAGCGGATCGGCCTTTCGGCTGCCGGGGTCGAGAGTCCACAAGAGCATCGAAGCGTGTGATCAAACATTGTTGGAGGGATCAGAGATGGCGCAAAAGTGGGTCGTGGATCCGACACATACCAACGTGGAGTTTGCCGTCCGGCACATGATGATTTCGACGGTGAGGGGGCGCTTCAGCAAGTTCGAGGGCGTCATCGAGGGGGATCCCAACGACCTCACCGGTGCCCGTATCGAGGGGACCATCGACGCGCAGAGCATCGACACGCGGCAGGAGGACCGGGACAATCACCTGCGCTCGGCCGACTTCTTCGACGTCGCAAATCACCCGCAGATCACCTTCAAGAGCACCAAGGTGGAAAAGGTGGGCGACAACGAGTACAAGGTGACGGGCGATCTGACGATCCGCGGCGTGACACGCCCGGTGACCCTTGACGCGACCTTCGAGGGCCGGGGCAAGGACCCCTGGGGCGGCGAGCGGATCGCCCTGTCGGCGACCGGCAAGATCAACCGCAAGGACTTTGGACTCACCTGGAACGCGGCTCTCGAGACCGGCGGCGTGCTGGTCAGCGAGGAAGTAAAGATCGAGATCAACGCCGAGGCCGTCCTGCAGGCGTAAACGGGAAGGCGCTCCCGGGACGCCGCGAAAGTTCAACCGAGCGCCCTTTGAAGAGGGAGTCTCGAAGCGAAGGCGGCCTTCGGAGGCAAAACGGCCTGGATGTGCTGCTCCTTTTCGACGGCGAAGCGGCCGGCGAGGGCGGGAGGACCCCGCGCCCGCCGGCCGCTTGTTCCTTAGACCCTCGTCTACCGCACGGGAGACGGCGCAGACGTGCCGCCCCCCGCTTCGCTGGGCGTGCCGTCCGGCTTAGCGGGGCGGAACTGGTCAAGCATCGCCAGGGAAAGGTCGCGCTGAGCGAGGAGGACTACCTGGTCGCCCGGCAAAAGGACCGCCTGGCCTTTCGGCATCACCAGTTCGTCATTGGCGCGCTTGATGGAGAGGATGGTCGCACCCCACCTCTCCTTGAGACCGCTTTCCGCTAACGATCGGTGCGCAACAGGAGCGCCTTCTTCCACCGTGGCCGTGACGAGAAAGCTCCTGTCGCCGACGGGGAGCACTTCGTTGAAGGGGCGCATCTCGAGGGGCAGCTCGTACGCGGCGCTCTGGAGCGAGCGATACGGCCGCGAAAGGAACAGTCGCGTCACGGCGCCGGTGACAAGGCCGATGGCCCAACCGGCGATGAGCCCCGCGAAAGTCCCCCCGGCCGAGAGGGAGATGACCGAGAGCGTCTCTTGGATGATGGGCAGTGTCTCGACTGCCTGAAGGTTGATCAACCGCTCGTAAAGGGAGAGCCCCGCGATCACTGAGACAAAGGTGGAAATCGCGTGACGTGTCGTCGCCGCCCAGACGTACGCGAGCCCCGACGTGAGGATCGCCCCCATCCACGGCGTAAGGCCCAGGATCGCCAATACGCCGACCACGGCGCCGACCAGGACTCCCTTTCCCAGCGTGATGGCGGTGGAGAGGATGCGGGGGCGAAGCGCTACGAAAAATTGCTCCCAGTCGGAAAAGCGCAGGGGAGGTCTTTCGAGGGCGACGAAAATATCAAAAGACAGCAGGGATGCAAAGATTGCAACAAAGGAGCTGGTCAGCCCCGGGATGAACTGAGTGAAAACGTAAGCGCTCCCCACGGTAATCGCCCGGGCCAACCGAAGCCATGCTTTCTCGTACTTTTCGCGCTGCCAGCGGATCATGGCTGGATTATACCACCGCGCCGCACGGCGGGTCCAGTCTTCGTCCGCTGGAGCGGCTTAGGGCGTGTAGTGCCCGAAGGGCCGGGCGGTGGCGCAAGCGAGATCCTCATGCCTTCGGTGGAAAGGAGCAAGAGCCCGTGCGCATCGACGCTCACCAGCACTTCTGGCGTTACCGGCCAGAGGAGTACCCGTGGATCACCGACAAGCTGGCCGCGATCCGGCGTGATTACATGCCAAGCGACCTCCGGCCGCTCCTTGAGGCCGCCGGCTTTCAAGGCTGCGTCGCCGTCCAGGCGCGCCCTACGTTGGAGGAGACCCGCTGGCTGTTGCGACTGGCCGAGGAGCACTCGTTCATCCAAGGCGTGGTGGGCTGGGTCGACCTGACGGCCGACGACGTCAGGGGACAGCTAGAGCCTTTTGCCCGCCATCCGCGTCTCAAGGGGATCAGGCACCTGCTCCAGGATGAACCCGACGACGCATACATGCTCCGGCCCGACTTCCGCCGGGGGCTCCGGATCCTGGGCGAGTTCGGCCTCACGTACGATCTGCTCGTCTTTCCCCGGCACTTGCCATATGCGGTCCGGCTCGTTCAGGAGTTGGACGAGCAGCCTTTCGTCGTCGATCACCTCGCGAAACCCCCGATCAAGGCGAAAGAGATCTCTCCCTGGCGGGAGGAGATCCGGCGCCTCGCCCACTTCGACAACGTCTACTGCAAGCTTTCCGGCATGGTGACCGAAGCCGATTGGAGCGCTTGGAGGCCGGAGGATTTCACACCGTACCTCGACGTCGTGCTCGAGGCCTTCGGTCCCAAACGCCTCATGATCGGCTCCGACTGGCCGGTCTGCACCCTCGCGGGCGAGTATGAGCCAGTGATGGCGATCGTCATCGATTACATCAGCCGTTTGAGCCAAGACGAGCAGGAAGCGATTCTCGGCGAGAACGCGGTACGTTTTTACAAACTGGACGCGTAAGGTGCGACGATCATAAGCGTCCACGGTGCACTTCGTTTCGAAGGACGAGGCGAGGGGGCGAAAACGAGATCGGGACCCACGAAAGCGAGAGCGAGACCAAAAGGAAAAGCGGGAGCCTGGCAACGCAGGCTCCCGCAGCCTCGTCAATACTGGGTGATCGGTACGATCGCGTTGGCTCGACGCTGGATCTCGTCAAGAATAGGCTTCGCGTCGGCGTTCCCGCGCCAGACGGCCTCCAGGCTCTGGTCGCCGTAGAGCATGAGTTCCATGCTCCCGGGCCGGATCAGGAGCTCGTTGGGCATGGGCACCGCCCACTCCATCGAACGGGCCATCGCCTCTTGCCACGTCGGACCGGAACCCTCGACCAAGCTGGCCAGGTGCTTCGCCGAAGGGAGGTCGCCCTCGCGCAGGGCACGGATCTCCGCCCCTTCGCCGACCAGGATGTACTTCATAAAGGTCCAAGCGGCCTCTTTATGCCGCGAATTGGGGTTCATCGCGATGGCCGGGTTGGAGATCATGGCCGTCCGGCCGCCGTTGATGCCCACCGGCATCGGAACCACGTCGACTTCGATGGGGGCGATGAGATCGATCACCCACGTATACCAGCCGCCCGCGATGGCCATGCCGAGGCGCTTCTCCCGTAGGTGCATGGGCTCGTCGATCCCCTGGTAGGGGTTGGTCGACTGGTCCTCGACGGTCCACTGCCTCAGGTATTCGACGGCCCTCAGGTTGGCGTCGGAGTTGAGGGCGAGGTTGCCCGAGCTGTCGGAGAACGTGAAGCCGTTGGTCATCAGGAACGAGTAGATGGGGCCCCACCAGTTGGGCATGTAAAGACCCCACGACTCCCGGGTGCCGTCGGGGCTGATGCGGGAGAGCTTGCGGGCGAAATCCCGCATGGCGTCCATGGTCCAGACGCCGCGGCGCTCGAGCGAGATCGGGCTTTCGAGGCCGGCCTCGTCAAACATCGTCTTGTTGAACCAGACGAGGCCGTTGGGATTGACGTACTCCGAGACGCCGTAGACGTGGCCGTTCAAGGTCATGGCGGTCCAAGTGGGCTCCCAGATGGCGTCGTAGTTGAGCTCTGGATCCTTCTCGAGGAAGCTGTCGAGCTCGGCCAAGAGCCCTTGGTGCGCCCAGGCCAAGATGTCGGCCTCGTAGACGAAGAAGACGTCAGGGCCTGTACCTCCGGCAAACATCGTGAGGAGCCGGGTGACGTATTCGTCGGAGAGTACTGGCAAGAACTCGACTTGGATATCGGGGTGGCTCGCGTTAAACGCCGCGACGATATCGGCATAGGGCTCCCGCACCTCGCGGGTGGCAAACGTGATGGTCACCTGAGCCGCCGCGGAGCCTGCAAAGAGCAAAAGGGTCAGCATGGCGACGGACAGCGCCAGCGCGGTGATGCGTTTCATGACAAATCCTCCTCCCTAGATGAGCGATCCCTCAGGGTCCTCGTTTACCGGTGGTCGCGTTCGGCAACGTCCAAGGGTTCAAACGGCATCTCAAAGGCTTCGCGTCCGTTCCACCCTGCTCGGCGGCGACTCCCCCCTTTCTTGCAAGGCCAGCGGGTGCGGTCCGAGGTCCATCTCTTACGACGCCCCGGGCCGCAACGCCAAGTGATGCCCGCAAGAGCGGCGGATGATGAGCTCCGTCGGCAGGATCACCTGGCGGCGCTTCTTTGGCTTTTCGCTTTCTTCGATGCGGGTAAGCAGAATCTGAGTGCCCACGTATCCGAAATCGTAGCGGGGCTGTCTCACCGTCGTGAGAGGAATGTCGGCGAGGTTTAGAAGCTCGATGTCGTCAAAGCCCACCAAGGCTAGATCCTCGGGGATGCGCAGGCCAAACTCCCGTGCGGCTTGCCAGACGCCGAGCGCGCTGATGTCGTTGGCCGCAAAGATCGCCGTAGGCCGGTTCTTGAGGGAAAGGAGCCTCACGGCCGCCTCATAACCGCCCCGCTTGGTGAAGTTGCCTTCGGCGATCAGCGATTCGTCGATCTCGATGCCGGCTTGCGCCAGGGCGTGCCGGTACCCTTGGAGGCGGCGCACGCCCGAGTGATAGTTGAGCGGCCCAGTCACATGAGCGATGCGAGCGTGGCCCAGGTTGACGAGGTGGCGGACTGCCCCGGCGGCCGCCGTGAAGTCGTCGACGCCGACACTGTCAAAGCTCGTGCCGGGGGACGAGCGGTCGAGGAAGACGACGGGCCGTTCCATTTCCGTCGAGAGGGTCTGCAGCGCATCTTCGTTGGCGGTCGTCAGGCTGCTCAAGACCAAGAGCCCGTCGACCCGGTGCTCCGCGAGCATCCGGATGTAGTTGAGCTCTCTCGCATTGTCCCAGCGGGCGCTGCAGAGGATCAAGCTGTATCCCTTCTCGGAGAGGGCTGCCTCCACGCCGCGGATGATCTCGGAGTAGTACGGGTCGGCGACGTCGGTGAGGACAAAGCCGACCGTCTGGCTCCTCTTTGTGACGAGCCCGCGGGCGGCGACGCTCGGCCGGTAACCGAGCTCTTCGATCGCTTCGAGGACGGCTTTGCGCGTCTTGGGGCTTACGGGTCCGCCGTTTAGCACCCGTGAGACGCTGCTCTTTGAGACACCTGCTCGCTTGGCCACATCGAAAATGGTAGGCACGGAGAGCTCTTCCTCCGGCAGCTGGATCTCGCACCCACGAGTTGGGAACGCTCCCAACACAGGGAGTTTTCTCCTCGGATTCGTTCGGCTCCTGCCGCAAGGAACGCGGATGGGATGGCGGGTTTCCCAAAACGGCGCACTCTCGCGACGGACAAGATTTCGTTAAACGCTGGTGGCGCGCGCTCGTTTGCGAGCAAACGGCGTGCACCGGGAGCGCGGGTGGCATCCAGGTTCCGGCTTGGTAACGCTCCCAATTCAGCGGGCGCGAAAAAGCTCCTCCGGGAAGGAGGAGCTCGATCACCATTCGGCGACGGATCCGTCCTGGTGGCGCCAGACAGGGTTGTGCCAGTCGTGGCCTTTGGCCGCAGCCTCCCGCACCTTTTCCTCGTCGATCTCGATGCCGAGGCCGGGTGCGCTGGGAAGCGCTACGAAGCCGTCCTTGTAGGCAAAGACCCTGGGGTCCTTGAGGTAGTCGAGGAGATCGGTCCCTTCGTTGTAGTGGATGCCGAGGCTTTGCTCTTGGATCAAAGCGTTGGGGGTGCACGCATCCACCTGCAAGCAGGCGGCGAGGGCGATGGGCCCGAGTGGGCAATGAGGTGCCAGCGCCACGTCGTACGCTTCGGCCATGGCGGCGATTTTGCGCACTTCCAGGATGCCTCCGGCGTGCGATAGGTCGGGCTGGATCACATCGACGTACCCGTCGGCGAGGATCCTCTTAAAATCCCAACGGGAGTACATGCGCTCGCCCGTCGCGATGGGGGTGGAGCAAGAACGGGCGATCTCGCGCAGGGCTTCGTTGTGTTCGGGCAACACCGGTTCTTCGATGAACATGAGCTGGTAAGGGTCGAGCTCTTTTGCCAGGCGCTTTGCCATGCTCTTTGAGACCCGGCCGTGAAAATCGACGGCGATCCCTACGGACTTGCCGACCGCCTCCCTCACCGCGGCGACCCTCGCGACGGCCGCTTCCACCTTGTCGGGCGTGTCGATGCGGGCCAGCTCTTCCGTGGCGTTCATCTTGAGCGCCGTATAGCCGTTGGCGACGGTGGCCTTTGCGGCGTTGGCCACGTCGCTGGGGCGATCGCCTCCGATCCAGGCGTAGACGCGGATGCGATCCCGAGCGGCACCTCCCAGCAGCTCGTAGACGGGGGCGCCGTAGTACTTGCCTTTGATGTCCCAGAGCGCCTGCTCGATGCCGGAGATCGCGCTCATGAGCACGGGGCCGCCCCGGTAAAAACCACCCCGGTAGAGGACTTGCCAGTGATCCTCGATGCGCATTGGATCCTTCCCGATCAGATAGCCCATGAGTTCGCTGACGGCCGCTTTGACCGTTTCGGCCCGGCCTTCCACGATCGGCTCGCCCCAACCGGAAAGCCCCTCATCCGTCATCACCTTGAGAAACAACCAGCGTGGCGGTACTTTGAAAAGCTCATATCCGGTGATCTTCAACGTCCGACGCCTCCTTCTCAGCACGGCCCTAGCGCCTGGGAGGTACCTATGCTCCCATATGTTCCCGACCAGTGCCAGAGTTCCTATCGATCCGTTGTCGACGAGCCCTCGACGAACGTGTAGAAATGCGCCAGCTAGCCATCCTTTCCTATATAGGGCGCCGTCTTCGATGTGGCATGTGTCCTAAAGAGGCGTGGATGGACGTCCCTTCATGTGTTGGCCTACCAGGGCTATATTCGAAGTGTACACTGTATGGGAGGTGGAAGTGGCATGGCAAGCGACAAGGACGTCGTCCTTAAAGACCCGCCATATATCGACCAGCTCTTCGGCTCGGTGCGCTTCGCGTGGGTGTGGGCGATCGTCCGCATTTGGCTAGGCTGGCAATGGTTTCAGGCAGGCCTCCACAAAGTAGGCGATCCTGCCTGGGTTGGGGGTGGATCGGCGCTCAGGGGTTACTGGACCCGGGCGGTGGCCATTCCGGAGACGGGGAATCCACCGGTCTCGTATGACTGGTATCGGGCGTTTCTCCAGTTCTTGCTGGACGGCGGGCACTACACCTGGTTCGCCAAGCTGGTGGCTTGGGGCGAGCTGCTGGTGGGTGTCGGTCTGATCCTCGGTGCGCTGACGGGGTTTGCAGCGTTCTTCGGCGCCTTGATGAACTTCAACTTCATGCTGGCAGGCAGCGCCAGCACCAATCCGGTGATGTTTCTCCTGGCGGTCCTTCTCCTTCTTGCCTGGAAGACGGCCGGGTGGATCGGAGTCGACCGGTGGCTGCTGCCGCTGCTGGGCACGCCTTGGGAGCCCGGCACCTTGAAGCCCCGCCGTACAAAGAGCGAAGCGGCGAGCTGATTTCGACGATCACTCCAAGAAAGACCCATCGATCCTGGGACGGGCCGCTTGCCGGTAGGCAGGCGGCCCGCCGCGTTGTGATGCTCCCCCACGGACTTGCCCTGTCTCCCATAGAGCCGAGGTGTGCAACGCTTCAACGCAAGAGATGACAGGCTTGACTCAAGACCAGACTGAAAAGAGGAGGGCGCGCTCAGTCCGTCAGCCGGAACGCGATGACGATCACCGCTTTGCGCACGGCGGGCTCAGCCTCGCTAGCCGCCGGTGCGAACCTCCATTGGAGCACGGCTTCCTTCGCTGCTTGATCCATGTCGGTGCGTCCGGAAGACGAGATGACCCGGACGGCTTGCGGCACGCCGGCGAGATCGACGTCCACCTCGAGCGTCACCGCTCCCTCGATGCCCATCTGGCGCGCCCGCCTGGGATACTCGGGAACGGCGGTGACCAGCACCTCGGGCCCGCTCATCTTCTGTGTGGCCGGTGGATCGGGTTCGAGGATTTCAGGATCGAGCGTGTGCTCGCTGTTCACCAGGCCGCCGAGGCTCAAGCCGCCGGGGAGGGCAAGTGAGCGCCTGACCGCGGCGGGGGCTTCCAACGGAAGCGGCTTGGGCGGGCCCTGCTCGAATGTGCCCAAAACGGTGACGGCCGCTGCGGCCGTGGGATTCGCCTCGGAGGCCGCACCTTCGGAATCCATCCTCGGGGAGGGCGCTCCGAGGCCACGCGGGGGCGCCGCGGAAAGGGCAGCGGGCTCATGATGTGCTCCTCTATGCCCGGAATGAGCCCCGACGCCCTCGCCCGGGGTTTGGAAGGCGAGGGCCGGCGATGGCTCATCCCCTTCTTGTGGGGCGGATGCCGTGCCGGGGAAAGCACTCGGGACGGCGAGGAGACCTGGAGGCTCATCGACCGCTCCGCCTGCGGCAGCTTCCAGCACTCCTTCCGAGATCCCCACATCCCCTTCCTCGACGTTTTCCTGGATTTTCCCCGTTTCCTCAGCACTCGCTGAGGCTACCTCGTCCTCGCGACCGGTTCCGACCGCGGCGACGCCGCCCACGGGTTCGACCGATGCAATCGGTTCATGCGGCGGGTTGTATGCGAAGGAGGGAGTCTCTTCCCGCATCGGGCCTTGCTCGAAGGTGGAGGCCCTGTGATCTGCTGGTTCGTGTTCCGCAAGAGCGACGCCCCGGGCAGTGGCAGGGGGGGTGGGTGGCGCCGCTCCCTCGGGGACCTCTCCTGGAGGAAGTTGCTCCTTGTGGCTTTGGTCAGGGTGGGTGCCGGGATCATGCCCAGGGCCTTGCCCGACTGCGAGGCCAATTCGGACCGGCTCGAACCGGGTTGAACTTGCGGCCGGCTCGTCCTGAGCTAGCACATCCGAAGCCGGCTCGTCTGGAAAGGCACGGGTTTTGCCCGCGGTTTGTGCGGCGGGTGCGGACGAAATCTCCCAAGAAGGACGGCCAGGCGCCAGCCCTGAGGTCGAACTAACAGCCGGTTCGGCACCGGAGAGAACGTCGCCACGCGGGCTCTTGAGCGTATCGTGATCGGCAGCTGCCGGCGGACGGGAGACGGGCGGGTCCAGCGGTGCAGGGACGGACGGTGAGTATTCAAGCGGGGGGCCGACCGGAGCAAAAGAAGCCGAGGAGCTCTCTGACGCACCTATCTCCGTCGCTGCTAGCACCTCCGGCGCCTNCTGGGGCGGCTCCTCCCGCGCCGCAGAGACCGGCTTNCCCAGTCCACCGGAAGGCGAGGAAGCCGCGGTAGAGATGGCCGCGTCGATCGGCTCGCTTGCCTGCAGCGCCGCGGCATGAGCCTCTCCGGGCGGCAGGCCCGACGGCTCGCGCCGCTGAGGCCGGGATTGGCCCACCACGGGCCGGCTTAGACGGGTTGGAGGGGGAACAGAGAGCGCGACGGGCTGTCGCTCGGACGGTGCCGGCGCTTGCGGCTCAAGTGCGGACGACGCAAAAGCGACCTCCTCCTCGACGATCCAAACGCGAGAGACCGGTCCTTCCGGAAAGAGCCCTGCGACGATCATGAGGCGGCCGTCGGAAGGGCTTTGAGGTTCGTCGACCCGGATGCGCCAGGAGGCAAAGGCGAGGACCGCCGCGTGGATGAGCGCTGAGAGCGCGAAAGCAGCGAGCCAAATCCGGCGTTGCTCCATGGCCACGGCGTCTCAAAATTTCAGCGAGGCTCCGACCAAGACCGTCCTTCCGGCCGATGTGGAAAGGGCCTCGCCGGGCTCCTCTTCCTGCACGTCGAAGAGGTTATACCCTTCGACGAAGATGTCGAGGTTCCGGCCAGCAGAGTGCACGATCCGGCCGTTGGCTACCGCTTGCGAGGAGAAAGAGGCGCCGATGCCGTCAAGCCGCTCTCCGAGCACTTGCAGCTCCAAGTTGCCCCGGGTCGCCTCGCCCGCGTAATAGAGGCCGAGCCGCACCTCGCTGGAGGGGACATAGGGGACCTTCGCCCCGGTGGCAACCTCCCGGTCGTCGATGGAACGCCAGCTCAAGATCGACGAGAGGCCTCTGCCGAGCGCCGCCCGAAGGCCCACCTCGACGCCTTGCGCCACCGTCTCCGAGAGATTGACCGGCCGGACGGCGCCTTGCCCATCGGATTTCCAGGAGATCCGGTCGGCGATGCGCTCCTGGTAGACCCCGATGTCGATCCCGCCTCGCCCGATCTCTCGTGAAAGGCCGAGCTCATAACGCCAGCCCCGCTGCGGCTCCAGCTTGGGATCGCCTGCAGCCTGCGCCTTAAGCTCAGTCAAGCCGGGGGTCCGGAACGCGTGGGCGGCCGAGGCCCGCAGCGTGATCTGGGGCAGCGGGCGAACCGTTACGAGCAAGCTCGGCGAGAGGACGGGGGCAAAAGCCGGGGCGAAATGAGCCCGTGCCCCGATGGTCGCCGAGGTATTCTCCCCGACGTTTTGCGTCAGCTCGCTAAAGAGCATCCGGCTTTCAGCCACCGTGACTGGGGTTGCAAAAGCGACTGTGTAGCCCGCTTCCCGGGTCGCGAGAGCACCGACGGTGAGTGCTCGATCGGCTGTCTCCAGCGTTGCGCGCACCTCCGTGCCCACGAGCGACGTCTTTTCTCCGCTGAACCCGCTGAAGAGCTCAAATCCGCGGCGCGCGATGCGCGCAAAGCCTTTCGTCTCGACAAGGCCTTGAGGCAGCTCGTAGGCGTACGAGACGTCCAGCGCCGCGGCGTCCTCGAGGCGCTCCGCTCCTTGAGCGGCGAAACTGCCGTCCTCGCCAAGCGGCCGCTCGGCGACGCCGAAAGTAAAGCTCGCGCTGAGCTCGGAGCGGGGGGAGAACTCGTGGTCAAAGCGGAGCTGAACGTAACTCTGGCGGTCGTAGAGGCCGGGGACAGAGGAAGGCTCCGACGTCATCGAGGCGCTCGCGCGGTAATCGGTCGTGTTGAAGGAGCCGGCGTCGACTGCCGAGATGTCGCGTCCGGCAAAGCCAGAGGCGCTGCTCACATGCGCGGCCGTGGCTTGCGCCGCTTTCGTGACGATGTTGATCGCCCCGGCGCCGCCCAGCGAGCGGCGGCCCTTGATGATCTCGATGCGTTCGACCATGGACAAGGGAAGGTCGAGGACGACCGGTGCTCCGAGGGCGGGAGAGGGCGAGCCGTCGAGCAGCAGGAGAGCCTGCGTGAATCCGGCGCCCTTCACCCCGATCTTGTCGATGGAACCGCGCGGCCCGTACTGGAGGACGACCACCTCCGGAGTGAGGCGAAGGGCGTCAGCCACCGTCACCGCGCCTGCTTGTTCGAGAGTGCGGACGTCGAGAACGGTCACCTCCTCGTCCCGGTCGAACTTGCTAGCGGTCACGATCAACGAGTAGAAGGGCGTCTCCGCGGCCCCTGGCTCCGGCTGCGCGGCGGAGAGCGCCGGTGCCAACGTCAGCAAGAATGCGATGACGGCGAGTATCAACAAAATGCAGGTTCCCCTGCTGTGCGATTCCTCCACGCCCACGTGATGCGACCTCCCAGTTGTCGATCGCCGGCGCTCGCGCCGGGCTTTCGCAAAGGCTCGACGGAATTCTACGGAATTNGCAGGCNCACGAGACAGCTCGTCTTGCTCGCGGTGATCTAAGCCTTCAGGGCTCTCGTCGCGTTGAGCACGGCGATGAGCGAGACCCCGACGTCGGCGAAGACGGCCTCCCACAGGTTTGCCACGCCCCACGCGCCGAGGACGATGAAGCCTGCCTTGACGGCGAGGGCGAGGGCGACGTTTTGCCAGACGATGGTGCGGGTGCGCCGGGCAATGGCGATGGCCTCCGGAATCTTGGAGGGCTTGTCGTCCATGATGACGACGTCGGCCGCCTCGATGCTGGCATCGGATCCCAGGGCCCCCATGGCGATGCCGACATCGGCCCGGGTGAGCGCCGGAGCGTCGTTGATCCCGTCGCCGACGAAGGCGATCTTTCCTCCGGCGTTTCCTCGCCGCAGCGCGACCTTCTCCAACACCTCCGTCTTTTCCTCTGGGAGCAGCTCAGCGTGGACTTCGTCGATTCCAAGGGCCTGTGCGACGCTCTGGGCGGCGGCTGCGGAATCTCCGGTGAGCATCACGGTCCGGTTGACGCCGAGGCGCTTAAGGGATTCGACGGCCTGGCGAGCGTCGGGCTTGATCTCGTCGGCGATGATGACGCGCCCGGCCAGCGTCCCGTCGACGGCGACGTTGACCACGGTTCCCACGGCGCTGCAGTCGTCGTGGGGGACGTTCTCGCGGTGCAACAGGCGGTCGTTGCCCGCGATCACCGCCTTGCCGTCGACTGACGCTTTGACCCCATGCCCCGGGATCTCCTCGTGGCCATTGATCCGGGACTCGTCGATCCTTTGATTGTATGCCTTAAGGATCGAAGAGGCGATGGGGTGACGAGAGTAGCGCTCGGCGTGCGCCGCATAGTCTAGGACCTGCTCTTGGGAAAAGCCGTTGTAGGCCGAGATCTGCCGGACCTCGAAGACGCCTTCGGTAAGCGTCCCGGTCTTGTCCATGACGACGGTATCGACTTCCGCCAAGGCGTCGAGGAAGTTCGCCCCTTTGACGAGGATCCCGCGCCTTGACGCCCCTCCGATGCCCCCGAAATACCCCAGCGGGATGGAGAGGACCAGCGCGCAAGGACAGGAGATGACAAGGAGCACCAACGCTCGGTAGATCCATTGGGAGAGCTCCGCACCTTGAACGATGAGAGGAGGAAGGAAGGCGATCCCAAAAGCGGCGCCGACGACGGCGGGGGTGTAGTAGCGGGAGAACTTGCGGATGAACTTCTCCGTCCGGGCTTTTCGAGCTCCGGCGTTTTCGACCAGTTCCAGGATCCTTGCGACGGAGCTTTCGCCGTAAGGCCGGGTGACCCGGATCGCAAGAAGGCCGCTGGTGTTTACCATGCCTGCCAGGACCAGATCACCCGGTTCGACCCTGCGAGGGACCGGCTCGCCGGTCAGCGCGGAGGTGTCGACGAAGGAGCTCCCGTCGATCACCTCGCCGTCCAGGGGAATCCTTTCGCCCGGGCGGACGACGATCTCCTCTCCCACTTCGACGTCGACGGGCGTGACCTGCACCGTCTCGCCGTGTCGCCGGACGCTGGCTCTGTCGGGCCGGATGTCCATCAGCGCCTTGATCGACCGGCGCGAGCGGTCGACCGCATAGTCCTGGCACGCTTCCCCGACGGCGTAGAAGAGCATGACGGAGACGGCCTCCGGCAGCTCGTGGAGGAGGATGGCCCCGGCCGTGGCGATGGTCATCAGGACGTTTTCGTCGAGAAAGCCGCCGCGGCGAAAGCTTCGCATCGCACCCGCCACCACCTCTCGGCCGGCCAGCCAGTAGGCGAGGAAAAAAAGGCCGTACTCGGCGAGGGAGTGCGGCGTTTGGTGAAGGAGCTCCTCAAAGATGACGCCGGCGATCAGCAGTGCGGCAGAGAGCACGATCTCGCCGATCCGCCGCGGGGTGAGAGCCTCTTCTCCGTGCTCGTGCTCATCGTTGTGACCGTGAGCGCGCTCGTGACCATGCTCGTGGCCGCCGTGCTTGTGTTCGTGCTCACGTTCATGCCTATGGGTGAACTTGTGTGCAAGCATCGGCTCCACCCTATCTTTCCTCTTGGAAATGCTCCTGGGCCAAGCGGATCAGCTCGACAACATGCTCGTCATCGAGGGAGTAGTACACCTGCTTGCCCTCGCGGCGGTACTTCACAATGCGAAGCGCCTTGAGCAGCCGCAGGTGATGCGAGACGGCCGGGAGGCTCATCTCCATGATCTCGGCGATGTCGCAGACGCAGAGTTCTTGCAAGGAGAGAAGGTACAGGATCCGGGTGCGGGTCTCATCGCCCAACGCCTTAAAGAGCTCCGAAAGCCCTGCGACCTCCAGTAACCTCTCTCGCAGCGCATGCTTGGCTTCGGGGGAGGATGGGTCGTACACGTCGCAGCAGTCGGATGTAGCTTTGGGACGTACCTCGGCCACCGCTCCGCACCTCCCGATAACTATTAAGCANGTGTTTAATTGTATNGTATGGCCTTCGGCAATACGTGTCAAGGGTATGTNGCCACAAAATCNCGAAAAAGAAGACACAAGGCTCCTGCCGGATCTTCCGGCAGGAGCCTTGCGAGAGGTCATTTCACTTGTTCGAGCTGTTCCAACGCCTCGAGCATCTTGAGGGCGCTGCAGCCGCCGGATAGGCTGCAACCTGAGCATCCGCCCGATCCTTTGGCCGTGCCGCAACCGCCGCCGCAACCCAGGCCGGCCGCCTTGGAGGAGGGGCGGCCCACCTTAGCGATGAGGTGCTTGGTTCGCTCCCGCATGAGTTGGCGTCGCGCCGTGTAAGCCTCAAAATGGTAACACGAGTCCAGCTCGCAGTCGTGGCACGTGCCGACTTCCTTTAGGTGGGCGCAATCCCGGACCACGCACTCGCCGAGCTCGAGGCGGGGACAACCTTGGCACAGCCCGTGCTGAAATGCGGGGCACGTGTCGCAATACAGCCCGCACTTGGAGACGATGTGGCGTTCGCCGTCCTCGTCTTCCGTCCAGAGGGCCATGTCCACCTCTTCCATTGTGGATCACTCCCGCCCTGCGCCGATGCGCGTGGGCCTATTCCATTGACAAATGACCAATACTCGTCGGATGCCTCGTTCCCTTGTCAAAAGTCCGCCGCACTCTCATTCCGATGGGCCGGCGGTGCTCAGCGACTGGTAACGAGGCCAGTTCACCTCGACTTTGGCATTGGAACGCAGCTCCGAGACCACTTCGTGCACGGGCCTCGCCTTTTGGTCGATGAGGTACGCTTCGATGCGCTCGCGGGAGTTCTCCAGCGTCGCCTCGACCGCCTCCTTGCGTTCGTCGACTCGAATGATGTGCCAGCCGAACTGCGATTCGACCGGCTCGCTCAGCTTGCCTACCTCAAGGTTGAAGGCCGCTTTCTTAAACTCCTCGACGATAGGCGAATCCTCGTCGATAAAGCCGATCTCGCCGCCCTGGGCGCCGCTTGCCGTATCGAGGGATTTCGCTTTGGCCAGCTCGGCGAAGTCCGCGCCCGCCTTGAGCTGGGCTAGGATCTCCTTGGCGTCATCCTCGGTCTCGACCAAGATGTGGCGAACCCTGATCCGCGCAGGCGTATGCAGGAGCTCCTTGTTGGCTTCAAAGAACTGGGCGATCTCCTCTTCGGAGACGGTGACATCTTTCCGGCTCAATTTGGTGAGGATGAGGTTGAGCCGGATCTCGTAGAGGAGCCGGTCCAAAGTGAGGTTGTAGCGACTGAGCTCCGCCTCAAACGCCTCCTCCGACGCGAAGTTCTGCTTGATCGCATCCAGCTCGCTTTGGACCTCTTCCTCGCTTACGGTCACGCCGAGGCGTCCCTCCGCCTGGGCGATGGCTTTCTCCATGATGATCTGATCGAGGATCTGCTCGCCGGCGGCCTCTTCGAGCCGCTCGAAAAACTCCTCCCTGCTGATGGGTTCCCCGTTCACCAAGGCGACGACATCGCCGTCATGGGAAGCGGAGGTGAGCGATAGTCCGGCGAAGGCGAGGAGCCCGCCGAGGACAAAGGCAAGGCCCAAGAACAACAGGTTGCCCCGGTCTTTCAGCCTAAGGAGCTTAGACAAGTCTATCCCTCATTTCGAATGCGGATTGAGTGAGGCTTCCCTGCCCTCTTCGGGGTCGACGGGCGCTCCCCTCTTGGGAAGTGGAGTTGTTCTTTGAGGATCGCGCCACTTGGGCCAAAGGTTGGCCGGGATGGGCGTGGACGACCGGCGGCGAGAGCGGGTTCTGCGTGGCCAGGCGGGACCGGGCGGTTTCGCTGATCGGGCCGCAAGACGGGGCAGCAGGAGGCGGTCCTTTCCAGAGCGAAGCCGTGGCGGTGGCATCACCAGGCGAAGGGAGGTAGCCGGCGTGCCCGAGAAGTTTTACCTGGGCGATGTCGTGCGCATGAGGAAGCCGCATCCTTGCGGTGACGACCGTTGGGAAGTGATGCGCACCGGGATGGACTTCCGCATGAAATGCCTGGGCTGCGGCCGCGTCGTGATGCTGCCGCGCCGGAAGTTTGAGCGGGGTGTCAAGGAGATCTTGAAGCGGGGCGTCGATGAAGCGGATGAAGAATGATGCGGGGCCAGAGGAGGGGGGCTAATACCGGGGAGGTTCGTCGTTTTCGGTGAGGAGCTCCTCAAGCTTTGCCCGGATGACGTCCACGGGCAAGCTGATCTCCCGGGCGATCTCTTCGAGGGGGCGCTCGCGCCGCACCATCTCGATCAGCCTTCTTTCTTGCTCCGCTGTCCAACGAAACCGGGTCCGATCCATCGCAACGACACCCTCCAAGTTCGAGAAACTAGATTGATAAGCCTGATGAGATGACGTGAAAACACCGGCAAGCCGGTCGCACGGGTGAAGCGTCCAGTGTTTCACAGTGTAACCTGGCGGCCTTCGGCTGATGCGAAAGGAATGGAGCCGTGTATCGAGCGGGTTTGATCGGTCTGCCCAACGTGGGCAAGTCGACTCTCTTCAACGCTCTCACCAAAGGGAAAGCTCAGGTAGCCAACTACCCGTTCTGCACCATCGATCCCAACGTGGGAATCGTCGCCGTGCCCGACCCGCGGCTGGAAAGAATCGCCGAGGTGACCAAGCCGGAACGGCTCACCCCGGCAGCGTTGGAGTTTGTCGACGTCGCCGGTTTGGTCAAAGGCGCGCACCGTGGGGAAGGCCTCGGCAACCAGTTCTTGAGCCACATCCGGGAGGTCGACGTGATCGTCCACGTCGTCCGCTGCTTCGAGGATCCCGACATCACGCACGTGGACGGCGACGTCAACCCGGCGCGGGACATCGGCGTCGTAGAGACTGAGCTGCTCCTCAAGGACCTGGAGACAGTCGAGCGGCGGATCGAAAAGACCGGGCGGCTCCTCAAGACGGGGGAGAAGCGCTACCAGCTGGAGATGGAGCGCTTGTTGAAACTCAAGGATTTGCTCGAGCGGGGCGAGAGCGTCCGCCTCGCCCGTTGGGACGAGGAGGAGAAGACGCTCATCGCCGAGTTATCGCTGCTCTCCGCGAAACCCGTGATCTACGCCGCCAACGTGGCGGAAGACGACCTCGCCGGCGAAAGCCCTCTGGTAGCGAGCGTAAGGGACCTGGCCAGCGTGGCGGGAGCCAACGTCCTGGTCGTGTCGGCGGCCATCGAAAGTGAAGTCGCGGAGCTCGAGCCCGAAGAGGCGCGGGCGTTCCTCAAAGAGCTGGGCGTTGACGAACCAGGCCTAAACCGGCTCGTCCGGCTGGTGTACGAGATGCTCGACATGGTCACCTTCTATACGGTCAAGGGGCCTGAAACCCGGGCGTGGGCGGTGCCCCGAGGGACTCGGGCGCCGGAGGCGGCCGGGAAAATCCACCAGGACATGCAGCGGGGCTTCATCCGGGCGGAGGTCATCGATTGGGAGAGCTTTATCCGCTTCGGCTCCCTGGCCAACGCCCGCGAGCAAGGGGCGCTGCGCTCGGAGGGGAAGGAGTACGTCATTCAAGACGGCGACGTCGTCTTGTTCCGGTTTAACGTATGAGGGATTGCAAGCTCCGCAGCGACCGCCCATTTTTGAGGGGCGTCCGGCCTTGGGCGCCCAAGCCTCAAACATCCCCTGATCCGCGCAGTTGTAAGTGACCGTTGGGAAATGGTATAATTACTTTCGTATGTCTATCCCTGCCCCAGGGAGGCCCCTGGGGCCGCTATGTCCATAGGGAGGAGGTGAGCCGGCAGTGAAGCCGTATGAAGTGATGTTTATCCTCGATCCGACCGCCGTGGCCGACGACGCCGTCGACGGCTACATCGAGCGGGTGACGAACCTCATCACCCAGCAGGGCGGGACGGTGACGGGGGTCGACAAGTGGGGAAAGCGACGCTTTGCCTACGAGATTAAAGGGCGCACTGAAGGCTACTACGTGGTGATGACGTTTCAAGGCAGCCGCGAGGTGGTCGCCGAGTTGAACCGCGTCTTGCGGCTTACCGACGACGTCATCCGGCACTTGGTCGTCCGCCAGAACGAGAGCGCGAAGGCTGCCGCGACGTCGTCTAGCTCGACGGCCCAAGCCACACCCGCGTCCAGCGGAGAGGCGGCGGGTGAGGGCGCTCAAAGCGGCGGACCGGAGGCCGGGGCCAGCGAGGCCGCGCCCAGCGAGCCGGTGGCCACCGAAGCGGCTGAAGCGACGACGTGATGGCCCCATCATCCTCAGCCGAAAGAGGTGTAAGGGCGAATGCTTAACCGGATCATCCTCATCGGTCGCTTGGTGGCTGATCCGCAGCTTCGGTACACGCAAGGTGGGACGGCCGTCGCCAACTTCCGGATCGCGGTGGACAGGCCCTTCACCAACCAGCAGGGCGAGCGCGAGACGGATTTCATCGACATCGTGACGTGGCGGCGCCTTGCTGAGGTGTGCGCGCACAACCTCAACAAAGGGCGGCTGGTCGCTGTCGAAGGGCGACTACAGGTTCGCGACTACGAGTACGAGGGCCAGCGCCGCCGCCAGGCGGAGGTCGTGGCCGATAACGTTCAGTTCCTCGATTGGCCTAAAGACGGGAGCGGCGGTGGGAGCGGTCCCAGCTCCGCGAGCTCCGGGAGCTTCAGTTCGGGGAGCTTCGGCTCGGGGAGCTTTGGGGATCCCCGGTTGGAGGACGACTTCAACCCGGACGACGTTCCCTTTTAAGGAGGTGTCTTACGTTGGCGAAAGATCGGCGCAAAGGCCGCCGCAAGGTGTGCTCGTTCTGCGTGGATAAGATCGAGTACGTCGACTACAAGGAAGTCGGGCGGCTTCGCCGTTACCTGACCGAGCGGGGCAAGATCCTTCCCCGCCGGATTTCGGGCAACTGCGCTCGGCATCAACGGCAACTCACTCGTTCGATCAAACGGGCTCGGCAGATGGCCCTGCTCCCCTACACGCAGGACAGCTGAAGCCCGGGCGGCGAGTTCCACGCGATTTGGAGGCGTTTTAGAGGCGGCGCACCGCAGCATGCGGTGC
>NICF_comb_assmDRAFT_10000042_pt1 | contig 80682 bp, 81 predicted proteins | sample NewIslPassag4_SG_FD_11279 | JGI IMG/M metagenome (IMG submission 11279)
CCCCCGCCGTACTCCTTTGGCCAGGCCATGGTGAGCCAACCGTGTTCGGCGAGCTTCTTTTCCAGTTCGGGGTCGGGCTCCTCTTCCGAAGCCTCCCCGGTCGCATGCTCATCGAGGAAGGCCCGTAGCCGGGCACGGAATGCTTCTTCCTCGGGCGTAAACCTGAAGTCCATGCAACTCCTCCTCCGTATGCCACCCCTCGGGTTAGGCGAAAGGCGACGTGGCGGGTGTTCCCAGAACTCCCAACGCAACGAGCCGTTCGATCTGGTCGTGGCTGAACCCGGCAGCTTCAAGAACGGCCACGGTGTCTTCGCCGTAGGCGGGAGAACGGTTGGCTGCTCGATACTCGAGGGCGCTGAACCGTAGCGGTGCGGCCGGCATGAGAATCGGCCCGACAACGGGGTGGTCGAATTCGTAGACGGCACCGGAAGCGAATGCCTGTTCGCTCAGCAGCGCCTGCTCAAGCGTCTGGATAGGCGAGCAAGGGATGCCCCGGGCATCGCACGCCGCGACGAGGTCGTCCGTTCGCCAGGTGGCAATGGCAGCCCGCGCCTTCTCATACAGGGCCTGGAGCAGGGGACGCGGGTCATCGGGCATCACGAACGTGGGATCGGTGAGTGCCGGGTCGTCGAGTCCGAGCAACTCTGCCAGTGGCCTGGCAAGGCGGCCGGGACCCGCGATCGCGACGAAGCCATCGGCCGTGGCGTAGGTGTTGTAGAACCAGCGGTTACTGGCGGATTCGCTGCGCCGCCGCTCGAAGAGATCCTGCCCGGCGATCTCGCCAGAATTCGCCGCACGAACGAGTTCCTCCTTCCAGCCGTCGACGGCCCGGACGACGTTCGCGGTCCCGTGCTGGAGTGCGAATGCCGCGGCGAGCAGCGAGGTTGTGACACGCTGCCCCTGGCCGGTGCGGTCACGGTCACGGAGCGCGGTCACGATTCCGAACGCGAGCGTGGTAGCGGCCATGTAGTCGCAGAGGAAGGCCTCGCTCTGGACAGGCCGGCCGTCGGCCCACGACCGGTTGGAAATCATGAGCCCGGACCAGGCCTGCATCATGACATCGATGGACGCACGGCCAGCTTCCGGACCTTCGTCACCGAATCCCGAGATCTCGCCATAGATGACCCGGGGATTGGTCTTGCGGACCGTCTCATAATCCAGGCCGAACTTTTCCAGGCACCCGGGCGAAGATTCGAAATTACGACATCGCAGGTATCCACGAGCTGGCGGGCAATACGGCGGCCCTCTTCCGCCCGGAGGTCGATGGCGATATCCCGCTTTCCGCGGGCCTTGATGATGAATTGCCGGCCCTCGCCAGGAACGATCTCGCTGTTGCGGCGAGTCTCATCTCCGTCGATGTCCTCGAACTTGATAACCTCCGCGCCGCCATGCGCGAACAGCTCGGCCGCGTAGGGACCGGCAACGTATCGCCCAAATTCCGCGATTCGCAATCCTTCGAACGGTCGCTGTGTCATGCCCCTGAGCCAGCAGCGTAGAGTTGGGGGAAGGTTTCAACGATGGCGGCGTAGGCGTCGAGCAGGTGCCGATCCTCGCGGAGGTTGAACGACGGTGGAGGAATGTGGAACCCGCCGAACGCCTCGACCACTTCGATGTCGTCGTCGACGACGAAGTCGGGAACAAATGGAACGCCGTACTCAGTGAGGCGCTGTCTGTGCAGCGAGACAGGCTTCCAATAGCACCCCGAGACGTAGGGCTTGAGCCCATGCACCTCAACCACCTCCCATCGGACACCCACGCCGGACCACACGTACAGTTCTGCACCCGCGCGGTGCAACTCCTCGAATACCTCACGAGCGAACGGTCTGAGCCGCCGATCAAAGTCGATCAGGGTGTCGTCCACGTCGAAACAGATCCGGACGGGGGCGCTCATACCTGCTCAGGCTTCGCGGAGGCCGGCCACCGCCGCGAGTGTCTCTTCGGCCTCGCGAACCCACTGGGCGTATATGTCAGCAACGGTGGTCTCCGCGTTGAGATACCCGATGCCCTGCCCGGCGGGGGAGTGCATCAAAGGCTCAACCTTGTACTCATCAATGGCGCCCAGCAAATCTCCCACCAGGATGTCCTGGTATGGCATGCGAAGCGGGGTCGGCGCTTCCGGCTGCTCCCACTCTTCGCTCCAGGCGGTCCGGATCTGCCGCAGCGTCTTCCCGCTGTCGGCCCGTGAGATCACCGTGTCTTCGTGCTTCGCCCTGAGGAGCTTGGCCAGGATCAAGGGGTCGGTGTGGTTCTCCTTGGTGGTGAGCCACGCCGTGCCCACCCAGACGCCCTGTGCCCCAAGCGCGAGCGCGGCGGCGACATGCCGGCCGGTTGCGACGCCCCCGGCGGCGAGGACCGGTATGTCCCCGGCCATCTCGACGATGCTCGGAACGAGTGAGAAAGTGCCGATCTGCCCGGTATGCCCTCCCGCGTCGTACCCCTGCGCGACGATGATGTCGACGCCGGCATCGATCGCATAGCGAGCATTGCGCGGCGAACCGACGAGCGACACCACCTTCTTGCCGGCCGCCTTCGCCTGCTGCACGACCTCTTTGGGTGTGCCAATGCCAAGCGCGAGGATGTCAACGTCCGACTCCAGCACCACCTCGACCTGGCGCCGGGCCATCTCTTCGGACCGGACGAACCGTGAGCGTGCCCCCGGCTTCGTGGGGCGCCCGACGTTGTACTTCTTGTAGAGGTACTCGACAAAGGCGCGATGCTCTGCGGGAAGCTCGGCCTCGATCGCCTCACGGTCGTTGTGCTCTGGCATGCCGCGGGGAATCACCAGGTCGATGCCGAAGGGCCGATCGCCGACCCGCTCCCGAATCTCGCGGAGCACCTCCCGGATTTCCTCCGGCGTCTTGCGGGTTCCTCCATAGATACCGATCCCACCGGCTTTGCAGGCCTCGACGATCACATCCTGGTGGTGTGCGAAGGCGAAGATCGGGTACTGGATTCCGAGATCCCGGGCGACAGGGGTACGAGAGAGAATTGACACTTGCCGTTCCTTTCGGTTCGACGCTCAACGGCGCCGCTTGGGGTCGAATGTGTCGTTCAGTGAGTCCGCGAGAAGGTTGAGCGCGAACATCATCGAGGCGAGTACGAGCGCAGGGAGAAGCACGTAGTAGGTGCCTCCGCTGAGCATGTAGTTCCTGCCAACGCTCATGAGGTTGCCGAGCGACGGGTTTGGCGGCTGAATGCCCAACCCGAGGTAACTCAGCCCGGCCTCCACAAGAACCGCGAAGGCCATCGACAGCGCCGCCTGGACGATAAGTGGAGGCAGCGTATTGACAACGATGTGTCGACACACGATGCGGAAGGGGCTGCACCCCAGCGCCCGCGCCGCGAGCACGTAGTCTCGCTGCGATTGCTGGAGCAGACCCGCTCGTGCGAGCCGGGCGAAGATCGGGATGTTGGCTAGCCCGATAGCGAGAGCGACCTTCTCGACACCGTTGCCGAGGACGACCAGGATGACGAGGGCCATCAGGAGCGTAGGAAAGGCCAGCATCGCGTCGATGATTCGCATGAGCACCGAGTCAACGAGGCCGCGAGCATACCCCGCGATGTAGCCCACCGTGCTCCCGACNACCGATCCGATGACGACGGCGCCACAGCCCACCAACAGCGAGAGCCGTAGCCCTTCAATGCAACGAGCGAACAGGTCGCGGCTGGCTTCATCGGTGCCGAACCAGTGATCCCAGCTCGGCCCCTGGAGCCGCTGGCCACGGAACTGCTCCAGTGGATCGAGATGGATGACGAGGGGCAGAACAAAGGCAGCCAGGAGGATGAGCGCAAGTAGTCCTACGGCGAGGACACCATTGAAGGTGTGCAGCATCTTCCAGATGCCATCGATGAGCAGCGATGACTGGCGGATACGCCTGAACCGACTCTCGCGAATGAGTGCTTGTTGTTCGAAGACGGCGGAAGCGCTCATGAATGTCGCACCCTCGGGTCGGCCAGGCCGTACAGGATGTCAGCGAGGAGGTTCGCGAAAACGAAGACCAGGACCAGCATCAGAACGAGTGCCTGGATCAGGACGTAATCGCGCCCCTGGATGGCCCCCACCAGCAACCGGCCAAGTCCGGGCCGCGCGAACACCTGCTCCACCACGAGCGCCCCGCCAAGCAGGCGGCCCAGTTGAAGCGCGCTCACGGTAATGACAGGAATCAGGGCATTGCGCAGCGCGTGCCGGTTGATAATCACGCGCTCACGAAGGCCCTTCGCCCGCGCCGTTCGTACGTAGTCCTCGGAGAGGACGTCTCGCATGGCAGTGCGGACGAAGCGCATAAGCACTGCGGCCGTGACCGAACCAAGAGCAATGGTGGGGAGGATGAGGTGCTTTACGGCCTCCAATGGGTCCTCGGTGAAGCTCACCGCGCCGCCCGCGGGCAACCAGCCCAACCACACAGCGAACACCACGACCAGCAGAATGCCCAACACGAACGTCGGAAAGCCGACGGAAACCGAGGCAATACCGTTCACAACGACATTCCAGGTCCGGCTTCGCGCGGCGAGGACGCCGCCGACGATGCCAACAACGAGCGTGAACAGGTACGCGGATACCCCAAGCTGGAGCGTCGGCTCCAACTGGTCGCGGATGACTTCGGAAACCGGAAGCCGGTAGCGGAAAGAGTTTCCGAAGTCCAGGCGGAGAGCATCACCCAGCCAGCGAACGTACTGGGTCACCGGGGAACCGGTGAGGCCGAGCTGCTCTCGAGTTTGCTCCACCTCCTCGGGCGTCGCGTCGGAACCTGCAAGGAGTGCTGCCGGGTCGCCCGGGACCAGGCGAATGAGCATGAAGATGAACACGCTCACCAGCACCAGCACCGGCACAATCTCAATCAGCCGCCTGGCAATGTAACGGCCCATGCCCTTCGCCCCTTATGCGAGCCCCACGTCCTCCCAGTTGGGCCCATCGAACGCGTCGATGCTGAAGTTCGCGATGTCCTTCGACACAACCCACTGGTCTTTAACGTCGGTAATGAGGAACACCCACATGTCCTCGTCCCAGATCCGGTTGAACTCGCGGTAGAGCTCGTTGCGCTCTTCCTGCGTGCGGGCAGCAGCAATGTCCTGTTGCCACTTTTCGTAGCGGGGAGAGGTGTAACCGGCGGCGTTCGGAATTCGAACCTGGAAGTTCATTACCGGTAGCGTGTCGGGGTGCATGCCAAAGAACCCGAACGTCGTCTGGTACATGCCCGGGAAGTTGTTGTTCTGGAACCGGTCGTTGAACTGGGCCGCGTCGACGAGTTCAATCTCGATGTTCAGACCAGCCTGGCGCGCATCGGCCTGCACAATCTCGAACATCCGCTGGCCTTCGAAGTTTTCGCTCGTCGTCATGAGCGGAATGGGCGGGGTGCCGTCGGAATAGCCGGCGGCCTCGACGAGCTTGCGCGCTTCCTCGAGGTCGAACGGGTCTTCGTTGTAGCGTTCTTCGAACGCCAGGGAGTCGGGGCCCCAGAGGCTGTAGCGCGGCTCGTAGAAATTGAGCATCACGTCTTCGGCGATGCGCTGGCGATCAACGGCCCGGTAGATGGCGCGCCGAATACGAGGATCACCAGTCACTTCGCCATTGGCATTCAATCCCCAGCAGAACGCCCGCGTGAGACCGGCTCCCATGACGATCGAGAACCTGTCGCTCTTGCTGAAGCGCACGACGTCGTCGGGATTCAGGCGATTCGTCATCTGGACTTCGCCCGTCTCAACGGCGGCCGCCAGCGCCGAAGTATCGCCGTACTGACGGAAGTCCACACCATCGAGCCGGACGGGCTTCCAGAAGCCCCGGTGCGCCTCCCAGGTAGCCCCCTGCTGCGGGCGGAACTCCGTCATCCTGAACGGGCCAGAGCCGTTCCAGGGTTTCCCATCCAGGCGGTCTTGCAGTGTCCGGACGTCGATGATCGCGAAGTAATTGAGCGCATCGAAGACGAGCTGGCCGGGACGCTTGAGCTTGAAGCGAACCGTGTTGTCGGATGGCGCTTCGATCGAATCGATGTACTGGTTTAGCGGCCCCTTCGCCTGCGAGTTGGGCGTCGCCGAATCGTTAATGGCGTTGAAGTTGTCGATGACGTGCTGCGCGAGGATGGGCGAGCCATCGTGGTACTGGATGTTTGGACGCAGCGTCACGACGAGCTCGGTCTCATCGCCGTTGAATTCATAGGACTCGGCCAGCCGCGGCTCCGGCTCGAGCGTGGTTTTGTGATAGCGGAAGAGCGTGTCGTTCAGCGCGTAAAACAGCGCGGTGCCGTAGGAAGCGACACCGTAAGGTGCAGTCGACCAGATGGCTTCGTTGCGGTCGGCCCAGGTGAGCCGGCCACCCTGCCGCGGCTCCCCTGTCGAGGTCGCGGTACCCGTGGCGGTGCTACCTCCCGCCTCGTTGGGGCCGTTGTCGTCGTCATCATCGTCGCCACAGCCAACCGCAACCAGACCGGCGGCGCCCACGCCGAATGCGCCGGCCGCGCGGAGAAGGTCCCGGCGACGCCAGCGAGCGTTCCGGGCTCGAGTCCAGTAGTTCGACGAATGTTCCATGTTGCTGTTCCCTCCCAGGAATACCGGTGAGCGCCCGAATTGCCGATGCTCACGCTCGCCCGCGGTTTGTTCGAGCCGGCCGTTCGCTCAAGCGACCGGGTCTCGTTCGTTTGGTTCGGTTCCTCCTGTGGCTGGCCCGCGAGACCAGGCCGGGTCAGTTCCTACGGGCGGCGCGACTCCGAGTTCGCTGCGCGCCCTGTCCATGAGCTGGCGCCAGGTGGCCAGCACCTGGTCTTCTCGTTGGTAGCTAAGGTCGCCCGCAAAGGCGGGGCTCGCCTGGCGGCCGAACTCGACGTTGTCGCGGAGCCACCGGGCGGTCAGGCGGGTTGCCGATTCCACATCCAGTACGTCGCGGTATCCCAACAGGTCCCGTGCCTTCGCCATCGAGAGCACGAGGCTCGATTTCTCGGCCAGCGGGTAGGCGCCGCGGCACAACTCGGCAGGCACATCGATGAACTCCAGTGCGGCGCCGAGTTCATCGAGGATGACATCCGCGACAGCGCGGGCGTTCAGCACGCACTCATCGCCGGCATTGAACGCCTCCCCGGCCGCCTCGGGGCGCGTAGCAGCGAGGTAGACCAGATGGGCGAGGTTCTCGGAGTAGCCTCTCTGGAAGTAGGTGGCGCCGCCGTGTGGCATCGCCATGACCCGCCGGCCGTCGACGACGCGCTTCACGATCGCCCACTCGTGGGCGAGGTGACTATGCGGGCCGTAGACGCCCGGATAGCGGACGACGACCGCTTCGAAGTCGCCCCGAGCATACTGGGCGAAGAGCTGGTCCTCCCCCGCAGCAACCTTGCCTGTGTAGTTCGCTGCGCTGTATTGGCGTGGCGCCGACTCCACCAGCGGGAGCGGAACGGTGCCTGCCGGAGTAGGCTTCATCGTCCCCTCATACACCGGCTGGCCGGTGATTCCGACGAAGCGGCGCACTCTTCCCGCGAGCTGGTTGGCCAGCGCCCTTAGACGCCCCGACGTACAGACAGCGATGTCCCACTCACGATGGCCGAGCGTGGATGCGATCGAGCCCGGCTCGCGCGGGTCGCCGTGAAGGTGCTCGACCTCGCCGGCGAATTGAGTTTCATGACGACCGGAGTGGAATACTGTGACGCGGCAACCGTCCGCGATGAACCGGTTGACAATCGGGATGCCGGTTGGTCCCGTGCCGCCAACCACCAGCACGCGAGTCATCGCATGAGTCCTCCCGTGGCCGTCGCGACGGCATCCTGGCCGGCATCGACAGTCAGGCTACGTCCACGAGGAGCTCTACGGCCGGGAGCCTCAGTGGGAGGGTTAGCACGGGGCGATGTACAGAAAGCGACCATCGGACCTTGCCATCGGAACCAAGGAGCGGTTGCCCCGACTCGTGTCTCGGATCACACTGAAACGATTCATGAAATGAAACGTTTCACGTGCGGCGGAAATCTACCCCGGAGTGAGGGACATGTCAACCGAGGGCACTAACCCGCAATCAGCACGAGGAGTCACGATCCGCGATGTTGCGCGCGCGGCGGGGGTGTCCGTCGGGACGGTATCGCGCGTCCTCAACGGCCACCCCTCCGTCCGAGCCCCCATGCGCCAGGCAGTTCTCGAAGCGGTCCGCGCCCTCGGCTACGAACCAAACGAATTCGCGCGGCAGCTACGGGGAGGGCGCAGCAGGGCTATCGGGATAGTGGTGGACGACGTTATCCACTCCATGAACGGCTACGCGGTGCACGGAGCCGACGATGCCGCGAGAGAACGCGGCTATTCGCTCCTGGTCGCCGAATCGCGGGGCGACCCGGCGCGTGAGCTGGAGCTGGTGCGCAACATGCTCAGCCGCCGGGTAGAAGGACTGCTGTCGTTGCCCCGCCGCTCACGCGGCGCCATTGCGGCGGCCGCCCAGGAAGCTGGCGTTCCCGTCGTGTTCTTCGGCCAGGTGGCGCCTCGCCCCGGGACGATCTCGGCGGTAATCGACGAAGTGGACGCAATCCGAGAAGCCATCCAGGACCTGGCGCGCCATGGCCACCGCCACTTCACCATCATCGGCGACGAACGACGACCCTTCGGGGCGCGGCGTATCCAGACCATCACGGAACTCGCCAGCGAGGTATCGGAGGATACTCGAACCACCCTGACCATTACCTCGCTTGAGGACCTTCCGGCCGCCACTGAGCGGGTACTTCGTACGCCGGACCGTCCAACGGCGGTCATCGTGATGACGCACCGATGCGTCCCGCTCGTATTGCTGGGCATCCGCAACGCGGGCCTCGAACTGCCACGCGATGTGTCGATCGTTGCGTTTGGTGACTCTGAATGGGCTGCTGCCCACCGGCCGGCGCTCAATGCCATCATCGCGCCCTACCAGGATCACGTTGCGGCTGCCACTCACCTGCTTATCGACCTGATCCAGGGGAAAGGTGGAGAAGTGGAGGCGCCGGTACACCGGTCTCACTATGTCCGTCGAGAGTCGGTCGCCACCGCCCCGGACCTGTCTTCCTGAAGTACTCTGCTCGAAGTCGAATCAGAAGGGCTCCTTCGAACGATTGGCGCCAACGGGTACCAGGGTTACCGCGGTCCCGAATCGGTGAGCGTGCCGAGGTTGCGGGTTGGAGCAGCCCCGCCGGCCTGTTCGAGACCGATGGTGACGGTTCGTGAGAGAAATAGAGCCGAGTCTTGTACGACTCGGCTCCGTTATGTGTATTGGTAGCGCGTAGGGGATTCGAACCCCTGATCTCCGCCTTGAAAGGGCGGCGTCCTAGGCCTCTAGACGAACGCGCCGTAGCCCGATGGTAGCATGGGTCTTTCTACGGCGCATGTCGGCACCGTTCCGCTAGAATTCGCAACCGAATGGAGCCGATCTTCTTCGAGACAATCGACGAATTGCGGGCCTGGTTCGAGCAGAACCACGACCGGGAGCCTGAACTCTGGATCGGGTACTACAAGAAAGGGAGCGGCCGAACGAGCATCGGCTACCAGGAGTCGGTGGAGCAGGCGCTCTGCTTCGGCTGGATCGATGGCATCCGGCGGAGCATCGACGAGCATTCGTACGCGAACCGGTTCACGCCGCGCCGCCCGGGAAGCAACTGGAGCCTCGCCAACGTGAAGAAAGTCGAGGAGCTAATGGCGGCGGGGCTCATGCACGAGGCAGGTATTCGTGCGTTCGAGGCGCGGAAGGATGCGCGAACCGGCGTCTACAGCTTCGAACGGGAAGCGCCGGCAACGCTCACCGAGGAGGAGGAGCGCCAGTTCCGGGAGAACGAAGCGGCGTGGGCGTTCTGGGAGTCGCAGCCCCCGTCGTACCGGAAGACGGCGCTGCACTGGGTGACCAGTGCGAAGCGCGATGAGACGCGAGCCCGCCGGCTGGCACAACTCATCGCGGATTCGGCGGACGGTCTGCGGATCGCGCTGGTACGCCGGGAGCCGAAGAAGTAGCTTCGCAGCCTGACGCCAAGCGCGTAGGCTGGCTGCATGGATCGGGTCAACCTCGGAAGGACAGGACTGTCGGTTTCCCGGCTCTGCCTCGGGACGATGCAGTTTGGCTGGACGGCCGACGAAGCTACCTCGTTCGCGGTTATGGATGCCTACGTCGAGGCGGGCGGTAACTTCCTCGACACCGCGGACGTGTACACCGCATGGGTTCGCGGGAACAGGGGCGGCGAAAGCGAGACCATCCTCGGCAAGTGGCTGCGCGAGCGCGGCAACCGCGACTCCATGGTGATCGCGACGAAAGTGAAGGGCCGGATGTGGCAGGGCCCCGACGGTGAAGGGCTCGGGCGCGACCACATCATCAAGGCCGTGGAGGGTAGCCTCCGGCGGCTGCAGATCGAGACGATCGACCTGTACCAATGCCACTCGTTCGACGAGAACGTGCCGATTGAGGAGACGCTGCGGGCGTTCGAAGAGCTCATCCGGGCCGGGAAGGTTCGCTACATCGGAGCTTCGAACTACCCGCCACCACAACTCCGGGAGGCGCTGCAGGTAGCTGCGGAACAGGGGCTCCCGGCGTTCGCGTCGCTACAGCCGCACTACAACCTCGTCCATCGGCGTGAGTTCGAACAGGAACTCCAGGACATCTGCCGCGAACACGGCCTGGGCGTGATTCCCTACAGCCCGCTGGCGGCAGGGTTCCTCACCGGGAAGTATTCGCCCGAAGAGGAGCCGGTTCGCAGCGCGCGGGCCAACCACGTCGAGCAGTACTTCACGAACGAAGGGTGGGCTGTGGTCGCGACAGCGCGCGAAATCGCCGATACGCATGGGGTCGCGCCGGCGGCGGTCGCGCTCGCGTGGCTGCTTCAGCAGGACACGATCACGGCGCCGATTGTGGGGGCCAACTCGCCGGAGCAACTGGCCGATCAGCTGCCCGCGGCAAGCCTCCAACTGAGTGAAGAGGAATTGCGGCGGCTCAACGAAGTGAGCATGCCATTCCGATGATCGACCGGCGCCGGGCGGCCTAGAGCAGGACGATCAGGCCGATCACGAAGACCACGATGATGGCGACAACCCACAGGAGGGCGAAACCGCCGGGGAAGATCCAGCCTTCGCGATCAGGGCGGCTGCGTGGTGGCTCGTCAGGCATGAGCGACCTCCCGGGTGGGGTTGGCTTCCAGCGTGGGACTCAGCGGCGGCGGCGCGAATCACATGCCTGTTTGATGCCTAGCGGGAGACTCACAGTTGCCGGGGCTACCCCGTCCCGCCAGTGGAATCCGGCGCCAGCACCTCGTCGGGAGGCACATCGGGTGGAGGTGCGCCGGGCTGGCGCTTCTCCAGCCAGAAGTCGAGGAGAACACGCCCTGCCGCGGTCGCGGGCAACGCCAGCAGGATGCCGGCCACGCCGAGCACCTCGGCCCCGGCGAGAACCGCGATCAGCACGACCAGCGGTGGGAGGTTCAGCGTCGAACCGTAGATTCGCGGAACCAGGTAGCGGTCTTCGAATTGCTGGTAGAGCACGAGCGCCGTGAGCACGATGACGGCCTGGGTGGGCGACTGCTGGAAGGCGGCGAGGGTCGCCGGGACGACCGCGATGAAAGCACCCACCAGCGGGATGATGTCGGCGAACCCGGCGAGGACAGCGAACGCGATGGCATTCGGGACACCGGCGGCCAACAGCACAACCAGCGTGAAGACCGCAATCACGAGGGATGTGATCACCTGGCCCCGAATGTAGCCACCGACCACCCGGTTCAGAGAGAGAAGGATTTCATCGAGGTCGCGTTCGCGCTCGTCGGGAACGTAACGGTAGAGGTACTGGACGATCTTCGGCGCGTCGATCAGGAAGTAGGCGGTGAGCACGATGACGGTAAGGGCCGAGAGAAGTCCGACGACAACCCGCTGGCCATAGTCCAGGGCGACGTCGCCTGAGATCAGGCGGTTCCACTCGATATCTTCCGCCCGTTCGGGGAGGTCCCAGTCCTCGGTGTCGAATCCGAGGTCCTCCATGAACCGTTCGAAGTCGCGCGCGTCCTCGGGGAGGTTCGACTGCAAGTCGCGGAACTCTTCAATCATGGCCGGGACGACCAGAGCGAAAAGCCCGGCGATGATGACAAGGATGACGAACAGGACGGTCAGGACCGCAAGGACGCGCGGGAAGCCCCTGCGGACGAGCCACTCGACGTAGGGCAGCAGCGCCGCCGTGAAAATGAGTGCGACGAAGATAAGCAGGAGTACGGGCCAGAGGCGGGCCAGCAGCCAGAGTCCGAGCAGCGCCGCGCCGACGATCACCAGGGCGCGGTAGGACACTTCGAGCTTGAGCACTCAACGCTCCTGCGGGGTTGGGATTATTGTGCTGCGCGGGGGTCGAATGTCCCAGTGGGGGGCGCCTCTGTTAGAGTCGGCGCTACCGGAGGAAGAGATGATTCGATCAATCTGCGAATTCCTCGACTACTTCGATGCGGTCAACCGCCGCGCGATGCGAGACATCGGTGCGCTGCCCCCGGAAGCGGACGGGTGGGCCCCGGCGGCAGGCGAAGGTGAGAACGCCTGGGACATCAACACGCTCGTGGGGCATATGGCAGGATCGCGACTCTACTTCGCGAATGCGTACGCGGGCCGGGGCTGGATCAGCCCGCCGCCCCCGGATGTCAGTTCGCGCGACCTGTGGGTGCCGGCGCTCGAACGAAGCGCAGCCGAACTGCGTGAATTCCTCCAGGACACGCCGGACGAGTGGCTCACGCGCAAGGTGCCGATGATCGACACCGATCGGAGCCTCTCGGGCTGGCGGATCCTGATGATGATAGTCGAGCACGACGTCCATCACCGCAGCCAGATCGACACCTACGCCGGGATGAATGGGTGGGACGTACCGCAGATCTTTGGCCGGAGAGCCGAGCAAATTGCGGCGCTCCAGCCGGAACAACGCGCGAAACACGGCCTCGCGTGACGCGAACCCGGGTGAGCAAGACGAAGGGCAGGTCCAGAAGGACCTGCCCTTTCTCTGTCGAGCGGGGCTTACCGGATGGTCTCGGGCAGCGGCCGCGGGAGCGGGACCACCTCATCCTCGACGGGGGTGAGGTTCGCCGGGTCGAACGTCGGGTCGAGGCTGCGGGCGATGGCGACGAGGGTGTCCTCGGGCAGCTGGCCCTTTCCGCCGGTGAGCGAGTAGCCGGTGCCGTTCGCGTCGACCCAGAAGTAGCCGTAGGAGGTGCTGGTATTCGGCTCGGCGCGCCACACATCGCCGAAACCGCGCCAGGCGCTCACTTCAACGGCAGCGGGGATGTCCGGGTCGTAGAGGAACCACGTCGCGCGGAAGCCTTCGCCAGCGCCCTCGATACCGCTGCAGTCGCCCTGGACCGAGTACCGGGTCGCGGTCGAACTCTCAATGCGGAACCCGTCCGGGGGGAGCGGCGAGCGCACGCCCAGGTCCTCCAGTTCGCCGGCATCGATCGGGCTGGCGACCAGGATGCAGCGCTGGTCGAAGCCGCGGTCGAGCGCGCGGCCGACGGCGAGCACCACGTCGTTGGATTCGGCCGTGTCGCCGAGCTGGGCGCTCACGTAGAACTGGTGGGTGCCATCGCTCCAGCTCAGGGAGCCGTACTCGAGCCGCCCGGCACCGCGATCCAGTTCGGGGTAAACCGGGTGGATGCTGATCGAGACGAAATTCGTGGTGTCGGCGTTGCTGAAGTGCGCGCTGAACTGGAAGTCGTCGATGTAGTTGGGCGTAGGGGTGTTGCAGCCATCGGCCGGGGGCAGGAGCGTGCTCGAATAGACGTCCACCTCGGAAAGGCCGCCGGGGATAGCGCCACGCGGATCGCCGAGGCCTTCAGCGGCGAGGTCGTCCCAGCCGCCATCGGACTGGCGATAGAAGCATTCAAGGCCGAGATCGGGCGCGAGCGCCGAAATGATTTCGCGAACGATCTCCGAGCCGCGCGGGTCGGGATCGCCTACGCGCGCCACCGCCGCTGAGGAGCTGCTGCTGCCGCGCGCGACACCGGCATCGGACGCCACCGCCGGGGCATCTTCGACGGCCATGGTGTCAACGGGCATCACCCGATAGATGTTGACCCCAAGGCTGTAGGCGTAGCCGTCGTGCCAGAACTCGGCGCTTTCGGGGCGAAGGATGTTCGCAACCTGTTCATCGGTCGCGCGCTGCGACAGCCAGACGCTGAGGCCGGTCTCCTCATGGAGCCAGCGGGTATCGACCGCGACATCGCCGCCGATCGCCTTGCCGTTCTCGTCGCATTCGCCCACGCGGCGAACGCTGACACCCGTGAGGCGGTACCCGTCGCCTGGCGTCTTGAGGTCGAACCCGAGTTTCGCCGGGTCGATGGCGGTGCCTTCGAACACGTCACCGAGCGGTGATTCGCACTCGGCGTACAGAATCGCGCGGTCGACCGCCATGGAATCCGCGTTCGCTGCCCCCTCGGTAGCCAGCGTCGCGGGCCTTGCCGCCGTGCTCCCTGAACGGGACGCCACGGTGTCCGGCGAGCGCGGGGCGTTGTCATCGTCCAACGCGTCGGAAACGAACATGCCAAGGCCAAACATGGCGGCGGCGCCAATGGCGCCAAAGATCCAACCGTTCCAACGGCAGGTCAGCAATGAGCGAATCACAACGTCATCTCCTGTCTCCGCTCCAAAGAGAACCACTCACACACGAATAAACGCCGGCGAGAGGGCGGAAAGTTCCCTCTGCCGGCGTTCGGAGTACGGAGGCTGTGGATCAGCGTTTGCGAGCGATGACGTCGCGCGCGGCCTGTGCGACGCGCGCGGGAGTGAGTTCGAAGTATTCGAGGAGCTCGTCCCATTTGCCGCTCGTGCCGTAGCGGTCGACGCCAACGAACGCCATGGGGACCGGGTATTCCTCGGCGAGTACACGCGCAACCGCGGTGCCGAGACCGCCGGTGGTCTGGTGTTCCTCGGCGGTCACGATCGCGCCGGTATCGCGCGCGGCAGCCAGGACGGCTTCGCGGTCGATGGGCTTGATCGTGGACATGTTCACCACGCGGGCGGAGATGTTCTCACCCGCCAGCACCTCGGCCGCCTTCACGGCGATATCAACGAGCACACCACAGGCGATGATCGTGACGTCGGTGCCGTTGCGGAGCTGGTGCGCCTTGCCGATTTCGAAGCGGTAGCTGCTGTCGTAGAGCACCGGGATCTTGGGCCGGCCGGTGCGCACATATGCGGGCCGGGTCGTCTTCCCCACGGCGACGATGGCCTGCTTCGCCTCCTCGAAGTCGGCAGGGACGATGACGTCGAACGGGATAAGCGACGTCATAAGCGCGAGATCTTCGATGGCCTGGGCGCTCATGCCATCTTCACCGACGGTGATGCCACCGTGAGAGGCGACGGCCTTCACGTTCAGGCCGCCCCGGGGCTGGGCCACCGACGTGCGGAGCTGGTCGAAGCAGCGGCCGGGCAGGAAAGCGGCAAAGCTCGCGATGAAGGCGGTCTTGCCGGCCGCGGCGAGGCCGGCGGCGATGCCGACCATGTTCTGTTCGGCCACCCCGACGGTGTACCAGCGGTCGGGGTGCTTCTCGCCGAACTGGAAGCCCATGGTGGAGGCAGAGAGGTCGGCGTCGATGGCGACGACGTCGACGCCCTCATCGACGAGTTGCATCAGGGCGTGAGGGTAGGCTTCGCGGGTTGCCGCAGCGGAGATGGTGGTCACAGTCCTGCCTCGATCTCGGCGAGTGCTTTCTCGAGTTGCTCAGCCGTGGGGGCCTTGCCGTGGAACCCGGGATTGTTCTCCATGAAGCTCACGCCGCGCCCCTTCACGGTCTTCGCGACGATGACGCGAGGACGTTCGTGTGGCTGCTCCGCTTCGGTCAGCGCCCGCTCGACATCGGCCATGTTGTGGCCATCGCATTCGATGACGTGCCAGCCGAACCCGCGGAACATCTCGACAGGGTTCGTCTTCATGATGGTGTCGGCGAACCCGTCGTTCTGGATGCCGTTGCGGTCGACGATGGCGATGATGTGGTCGCCGAGCCCGAAATGCGGTACGGCCATCGCAGCCTCCCAGACCTGCCCTTCGTTCAGTTCGCCATCGCCAAGGAGAACCCAGCAGCGGTAGTCGCGGCCATCGAGGCGGGCGGCGAGGGCGTGACCGATGGCGAACGAGAGGCCCTGCCCGAGCGAACCGCTGGACATTTCGATGCCGGGAACCGCACCCATCGATGGGTGACCCTGCAGGGGGCTGCCAAGCTTGCGAAACCCTTCGAGCAGGTCGGCGCTGAAGAACCCGCGCTCCGCGAGCAGGCTGTAGTAGAAGGGCGTCGCGTGGCCCTTGGAGAGGATAAAGCGGTCGCGGTTCGGGTCGTTGGGGTTCGCCGGGTCACAGCGAAGGTGGTTCCAGAAAAGGGCGACACCGAGTTCGACGGCGGAGAGCGAGCCGCCCGGGTGACCGCTCTGAGCGGTGTAGACCATGCGGACGATTTTCGCGCGGATGCGCTTCGCTATCGCCTCGAGCTCGGCGATGGAATGGGGAGAGGAGACTGCGGTAGCCACGAAGAAAAGTGTACAGCCGTGCGCCGCTAGCCGCTGGCGCAACAGCCCCGGAACAAGCGTCAAACGGAATCCAGATACACGCGAGGTGAAGGCGGCCGCGTGGCCACCGATAATGCCCACGAGAAAGGGGGCGAATGGTGCTCGGAACCCTGCATCGGCTCCGCCGGTCGATTCGCGTGGCGCATACCGGGGCGCGCATCTACCTGGGATATAAGCGAACCCAGCGGCGCGTTCGCAACCTCCCGCCCGAGGAGAGCGCCGAACACTGGGAGCGGCAGCACGAGCACGCGGCCGAACTGCTGTACCGGCTGGCGGTGGACCTGAAGGGCCTCTACATCAAGACCGGGCAATTCATCGGTACGCGCTCCGACATCGTGCCCCTCGCCTACACGCGGTCGCTGTCGCGGCTGCAGGACAGGGTTCCCCCGCGCCCCGCGGCGGTCATCCGCCGGGTGATTGAAGAAGAGTTCGACCGGCCAATTTCCGAGCTGTTTGCGACGTTCGACGACCGCCCGATCGGGGCCGCGTCGCTGGCGCAGGTGCACCGCGCGACGTTGCCGGACGGCCGCGAAGTCGTGGTGAAGGTGCAGTACCCCGAGGTCGGGAAGCTGGTGAGGCTCGACCTGCGGAACCTGCGGACTGCAGTGGGACTGGTCGCGTGGCGGGAGCCGAATTTCGACTACCGCAGCGTAGTCAACGAGATGGCGGCGCAGATCCCGCACGAACTGAACTTCGTGCGGGAGGCGGAGATGATGCGCCGGGTCGCCGCGAACCTGGAAGAGATCCCGGGCGTCCATGTGCCAGCGGTGATCGATGACCACGTCTCGCGGCGGGTGCTGGTAACCGAGTACGTGCACGGGCGCCGCCTGCTGGGCGCCGAACACCTGAACGACCCGGATGTCGACGGGATCGCGCTCGCCCAGCGAATCGCCGGGGCATACGGGCACCAGATTCTCATCGACGGACTCTTCCAGGCCGACCCGCACCCGGGGAACATCCTGCTTCTACCGGGCGGCGAGATCGCGCTGCTGGACTTCGGCCTGACCAAGGAACTGCCCGAGGATGTTCGCCTCGGGTTCGCACGGCTGGTCGTCGCTGCGGCGAACCGGGACCTGCCTGCAGTGCTCTCAGCGTTTCGCGAACTCGGCGTGCGGATTCGGAACGAGCAACCGGATGAAGTGTTCACGCTCCTTGGGCTGTTCTTCGACCCGAGGGACATGTCGGAACGAGGCGCGACGCACGGGCGGCGGCTCGGGGCGGCGTTCGCGCGGAACCCGGTCGACGCGATACCCGGCGACCTGGTGCTCCTCGGGCGCGTCGTGGGCCTGCTCCGCGGGGTGTCGGCATCGCTGGGCATGGTGCTGAGCCCCATGCAGATGCTGCGCCCCTATGCCGAGCGAGCGCTTGCCGCGGCGGGGAACACAACGCCAGCCCAATCGTAAGAACGCAGGCCCACCGCTGTGCGTGAAGCAGGTCACCCGCCTGTACGCCACCACCCCGTAAGATGCTGATATCCCGGCGATTGAGGTCCCGAGTGAATAATTTCCGAACGCATCGTGTTTTTGTCCTTCTGCTCCTCGCGCTGACAGTGCTGACATTCGCCGGGATCGCAAGCGCATGTGGCAGCGACAGCGATGACGACAGCAGTAGAAGCCGCCGCTCGGAGCGTTCGACCCGCCGGAATGAGGATGAGGACGCGCCGCGGCGCGCGCGAACGCCCCGCGCTACCGCGACGCCGACCGTCGACCGAACGAGGGACAGCGACGAGGACGGCGTCCCGGACATCGTCGACGCATGCCCGGACGAGTTCGACGCCGGCCAGTGGACCGACCCGTCAAATCCCGATGGGTGCCCGGACACGCTGGAAGACCTGCTGATCTTCGCGCGCGACGAAGTCGACGCCTACTGGGACGACCTCTTCTGGCAGGCGGGGCTGGAGTACGTGACGGCGCTCGATTACGTCGGCTACGACGACAGGCTCGGCGAATCGGCGTGCGGCGAACTGGAGCCGAACAACGCGTTCTATTGCCCGCTCGACCACGCGGTGTACCTGCACCTGCCGTTCCTGCAGTGGATGCTGGACGAGATCGGCGATTTCGGGCCGGCGTTCGTGGTGGCGCACGAATGGGGCCACCTGGTGCAGGCGAACCTCGGGATCCTGAACGACCCGAGCCTGTATTCGATCCAGATCGAACTGCAGGCAGACTGCTTCGCCGGCGCGTGGACCGCGTACTCGGAGTACGAACGCGGGATTCTCGAAGAGGGCGACTTCAACGAGGCCATCCTCAGCCTGTTCATGGTCGGCGACGACTTCGACACCGAGTGGTTCGACCCGGATGCGCACGGCACGCCGGGCGAACGCATCGACTGGTTCAAGCGAGGCTACGACTTCGGCGTCGACGTCTGCCTGTCGCTGACGGAGGGCGAAGCGCCGCTCACCCGTTAACCCGCGGGTCCTCCCGGAGTCCAGGTTTTGCCGTCCTGGAGGGATGCCGCGCGAGCCAGCGCGAACGAGGCGCCGGGGCGCGCGGCGCACGCAGTTCCGCTCAAGCGAGCGAAAGGGTCAAACCTGGCTGGAGCTCACCGGCTTCGGCTGCGAGGCCGGGCGAAACAGGCCCACGATGATTTGCACCGCTGCAAGAGCGAGGCCTGCGAAAGCAACGAAGTCACCGGCGCTGTAGATATTCGGGCCGTAGCCGGGCACCTCGAGGAAGAAGCGGTCGGAGAGAAGCTCGAAGTGGATATCGTCGCGGTAGAGGACGATGTCCTTCGAGTTGGGAACCTGGCGGCCGATGTCCTCCTCGGTGATCTCGGGAAACGCGCCCGATTCCTCGATGACTTCGTAGGCGACGGGCATGAGACCGCCGTGGGCGGCCATCGGGAGCACATTCATGAGGATGCCGATGGCGATGAGCCACGCGCCGACGTACCGCCGCAAGCGAAAAGCAAGCCCGACGACGACCGCGGTAGTGGTGAAGAAAAGGATTCGCCGGAGAACGGCCTCTCCGCCATCCTGGCCGAGGTGACTGATCCCGAACTCCTGGATGGCGTAGACGGCGACCGCTACGGCGAACCAAACAGGTTCGCCCGCTCGGGTAATCGAGCGGGCGAACCTTGAAAGACCAGGCACGCGTTGCATGGCGGGGTTATTGCCTCCGCGCGCCATTCGCTGCTGTTGACTTACCAGTGCTGGAACGGAGCGACACCAGCGCCCGCAATGACGGCGAGGGAGCCGAGCGCGACCAGGGCCGAAATCAGACGAGCCTTCATTTTCAAGTACCTCCCACGAATGAGCTGTCTAGCTGGCTGTGAAGGTACAGAGCGGGTTCTCGCGAAACTCTCGCGAGAACGAAAAATCAGGGTAAGGCCCGTCATCGATGACCTTCGAAGCTGCGGGTTAGCCCATACCGGGGATTCAGGCGGCGCGTGATAGCACGGTCGAAGAATCGCAAAGTGCGGACCCTCCCTCGAGTGCACTTTTCATATCAAAAGTGGCGGGAGCTGCCGAAGCAGGCGGGGAGACGCCGGGCAACGAACGCTGCATGCAGCCCGGGATTGTGGGACAAGGGTGAAGTGCGGCTCAGATCGCGCGGCCAGCGGCGATGCGGTGGCGCAGCTCGCGGAAGCGCGGGGGCAGGGGCTCGCCGAGCTCCTGGCGATAGCTCTCGCTGTAGTCGTCGAGGAACGCGAGCGCGGCCGCGGGATTCCCGGCGCGTGCGCGGTAGGTGACCAGCCAGTAGGCGGCTTCCTCGTTGTAGCGGTTCCGCTCGAGGAGCTGCTCCAGGACATTGGCCGCGGTCTCGTAGTCGTGGCGGCCAGCGTAGTACCCGGCGAGCGTCGAGAGCGCTTCCTGGGCGCGTTCCTCGTGGCGGCGGCGGAACGACTCGGCCCACTCGGAGTAGAAGGCCTCGGCGAAGGGGCCGCGGTACAGCGCCAGCGCCTCGCGGTACAGCTTTGCCCGTTCTTCGGAACCCGCGGGGAGCGCGGCGGCGCGTTCGAGTGCGCGTTCGAAGCGTTCGACGTCCCAGTCGAACTCGCCCTCGGGGTTGAGCATGTAGGTGCCGTCTTTCTTCACGATGCTCTCGGGGTAGAGGGCTCGGCGGATGCGGTACAGGTTCGAGTGGAACGCCGAGTTGCACTTCTCGGGTTCGAGGTCCGGGTAGATGCGCTCGACGGCCTGTTCCTTCCGGAGCCCGTCGCGATGGGCCAGGAACAGGAAGAAGAGTTCCTTGGCGCGGGCGCTGGCCCAGGCTTCGTCGGTCACCTCGCGACCGCCCACGGTGATGCGAACCTGCCCGAGGCTGCGAACGACGACCCGTGGGAGACGCCCGGTCTGTTCCTTGTGTTCGACGGGCTGAGGGCCGAAGGTATTGCGCTCGAGGATCTCGCGGAAGGCGGGACCGAGGAACCCGCGGGACGCGACCCACTGGGCGAACATGGGCTGTTCGCGCATGGCCGGGAGCAACGCGCCCAGCATCCAGGGTTCGCGGATGAGCGGCTGGAGTTCCTGCAGGGTGAGCTGTGCTTCGCCGCGGCGGTTCGCCCGGAACTGCGCGAGTGCCAGCCGGTAGTAGCCAAGGCGGAGCGAGGCTTCGCCGTCGATGATCTCGAAGAGCTTGATGGCCCGGCGAGCAGCGGCAATTGCGGTGGAATGGTCCTGCGCGGCGGATGCGATCGCCGAGTGTTGCAGGAGACACATGCCGATTTCGTACGGGTTGCCGATGCTCTCGGCGATGTAGAGCGCGCGCTGCGAGAAGGAGTCGGCCTCCTGCACCTCACCGAGGCCAAGGAGGGCGCCGGCGAGACCGGCAATCGAGAGCGCCGCCAGCGATTCGTCCGGGACTTCGTCGGAGCAGATGCGGATCGCTTCGCTGTAGAGTTCCTTCGCGCGGTCGAAGCGGCCGCGGGCGAGCTCGGCGTCCGCGAGCGACGCGGTGGCGTACGCGTAGTTGCGGATGTTTTCGCAGGCCTGGCCTTCGGCGCGGGCTTCTTCGAGCGCCACGACGGCGCTTTCGAAATCGCCGACCGAAAGGTGAGCCATGCCGAGGTTGTTCAGGACCCAGCCCAGGTTCGACGAACCGCCAACCTCGCGCCAGCCGCGGGCGGAACGAGTGAGCTCCGCGACGGCGGCAGGGCAATCGCCACGCATCGCGAGGAGCTGACCGAGCGACGAACGCGTCAGGAGCTCGAGGATCGGCGAACGGCTGACGCGGCAAAACTCGAGCGCCTCGCGGAACAGCTCCTGGGCGCGNCGNAAGTCGGAATCGAGCCCGAGCACCAGGTGCGCTTCGTGNTAGGCGAGCTCGGCGGCGAGACTGGCGTCGAGCGTCGAGCCAATGGCGCGGGCCTCTTCGAAGATGCCGGCGAGTTCGTCAGCGCGGCCCAGCAGGCGGAGCGCGCGGTACTTCGCGAGGAGAGCGTGAATCCGGGCCTCGCGCGAAGCATCTTCGCGAGCGAGGACGTCCTCCACGATGTCGAGGGCTTCGCCCGGGCGACCGGTGTGCGCAAGGATGCGCGCGTGCATCGCTTCGAGGAGCGGCGTCGACTGGAGCACCTCGACGGGGATCGCCTCGTAGGCGCGGCGCAGGAGCGCGAATGCGCCCTGGTGCAGGAGCTGGCGGCTGTGCGTCCGCGCGAGGGACACCAGCATTTCGATGTGCCCGCCGTCGCGGGCGATTTCGATCGCCCCGGCGATGTTACCGGCGAGTTCGAGGCACTGGACAACGTCGCGAACGGTCTCGGCGAACCCTTCGGGGTCAGTCCGTTCGTACTCGACCTGGAGGAACTGCCGGAGCAGCGGGTTCAGCCGCAGGCCATCATCTTCGAGCGGTTCGTACAGGAAGTCGTTTTGCGCAAGCCAGCGCCGAAGCCGGAGCCACTGGCCGCGTCCGAGCAGCCGCGAACCGAGCTGGTCGGACGCAACGTGGGGGATGGCGATCCGCATGAGCGGTTCGCGGAGGTTTTCGGGAACAGCGGCCCAGACCTGCGAAGCGAGGTACTCCTCCCATGCAGCATTCGTGCGCGACAGGCCTTTGCCGGGCAGCGTCATTCCCCCGGCGATGGTCGCCATCACTGCTGCGGGCCAGCCGTCGGTGGCGGCGAGCAGGTCGTGCGCATCGAGCGGGCTGCCTTCGGGCAGAAGGACGGCAATTTCTTCGAGGCTAAAGGCGAGGTCGGAGCTCTCGATGACCTGGCACTCGCCGGTCGCGATCCGCATGTTGATGAGGGTGAGCGGCGGGACCGCGCGGCCGGAGAGGAAGACTTCGGCGCCTTCGGGCAGGTTTTCAATGAGCCACGCGAGGAGTTCGCAGGACGCCTCGGATTCGGCGATGTGGTGGACATCGTCGATAACAAGCAGGACTGGCAGGTGGTGCTGGCTATCGACTCGCCGCAGCACTACACCGAGGTAGGCGCGCAGGTCGTCGAGCTTGTCGGCGGTCGCCGGGGGCGCGACGTCATCGCCGTCGAGGGCGGCCGCGATCTGCCAGGCGAAAACTTCGGGGCTGGTTGCGGAGGCATCGAGCGTGAGCCAGCGAACGTTGAAGTCGTCGCTGATTTCACGCGCAAAGGCGGCCAGCAGGGTGGTCTTGCCGAAGCCGACCGGCGCATGAAGCACGGTGAGGCCGTTCCCGATGCCGGCGTGGAGCTTCCGCAGGAGACGTGAGCGCGTTACGAGCGACTTTCGCTGACGAGGAATCGCGTAACGCCCGCCCATCGTCTTATACATGGGCGCTATTCTACTGGCTACCAATCGGAATGACCACTACGGGACAACCCTAACATTGCCCTTTCGCGTGTCGCTGTCGGCCTCCTGGGGGAGGGCAGCTGGGTCGAAGCGATGGTCGATGTGCAGCCAGATGACCCGGGCGTAGCGGTACGTGATCGGAATCTGAACGATGAGCTGAATCGTGGGCAGCAGAACGACAAGCCACGGGTTGACGCCGAGGAAGAGCATCGGCAGCCAGTAAAGGCTCGTGCCGAATGAAAAGAAGTAGGCGGCGTACATCGCGCCGGTGAAATAGCCCTCCTCGCGTTCGTAAACGAGGCCGCACTCGGGGCATTCGCGACGGGTGGTAGCGAACCCCTTGAACACTGGCCCTTTCCAGCAGCGCGGGCACCGTTGGCGAATGGCGGCCCAGGTCCGCCCCAGGTCGTTCCTCATGGCTCTATTGTGCCGGGTGCCACAACGATCCGCACTCAGACCTTTGTCTGGTTGAGGGTAGGGTCGAACGGGGGCCCGGGAAACGGGCCCTATACTCTATCCACATGCCTTCTCGTGCAGACATCATCCTTGCCAACCGCGCGTACCTGGACCATCACTCGCCTCCTGGCGGCGTGCCGGCGGTAGCCGCGAACGGCGGTCTGCTGGCGGCAGTGCGGCCGATCGTGGCGCCGTGGGAAAACGGCGAGGGGACGACGTGGATCGGTGCAGGACGCGGGGAGTATGACCGCGACTTCTGCGACGGAAACGGCATCGAGTTCATCGAGACGGGGCGGGGGCCGCTGCGGCACCAGCGCATCTTCGTTGACAACGAAACGTGGGACGCACACTACAAGCGCGTCTCGAACAGCTTCCTGTGGCCGCTGCTCCACCTGGTGCGAGCGCCATTACCGGCCCTCTGCGACTACTACCCGGAGCCGCTTGTGCCGACGGAGGCGGATTGGTCCGCGCATCAACGCGTCAATGAGGCGTTCGCACGCGCGGCAGCAGCGCAGCCGCTGCGCGGCACCTGCTGGGTGCACGATTACCAGGTGGCGCTGGTCCCCCGGTTGCTCCGCGATATGGAGTTCGATGGGCGGATCGGGTTCTTCCTGCACACGCCCTTCCCATCGATCGAGGTGGCCTCGTCGTTTCTCGACGAGGGAGCGCGAGTTCGGTTCGCGGAGTTCGTACGGGGGATTCTCGGCGCACACCTGGCCGGGTTCCAGGGCGAAGGCGACCTGGAGCGCTTCCGCGAAGCCGCAGCGGTGCTGTGCGGCGCCGAACCCACCCCTCACGGGGTTCGCATCGACGGCAGAGAGGTGCGGCTCGACGTCTACCCGGTGGGCATCGATCCCGACGAAATCGTCGAGGCCGCGCGGAAGGGCACAATTCCTCCCGAGGTGGAGAAGGCCGTGCGCCCCGGGCTCCCGCTGGTCGTGGGGCTGGAGCGCGCCGACTTCACGAAGGGCATCCCGGAGCGGTTGCAGGCGATCCGCGGCGCGTTCGAACGTGGCTATGCCTTTAGTTATGTAGGAGTCTCGGCGCCGACTCGCGAGGGCGTCGAGGTGTATGCGGGGCTCGATGAGGCGATTTCCCGGGCCTCGGCCGAGGCCGAGTACGCGGCGGTGCAGGCGGGCGGCACCTTCCTGCAGCTCAACGCCTCTATCCCCTGGGAAAGCGTGGTTGCGCTCCAGCGGGACGCTGACGTCGTCTTCACGTCGTCGCTGGCCGACGGCATGAACCTGGTGCCGCTGCAGGCGGCCATTGCGCAGGGGCTGCGGCCCGCAGACCAACGGGGTACTATCCTCGCCGGGCGGGATGCGGGAGTTTCGTTTGCATTCGCCGACTATCGCGAGGACGGACTGGTGCCCGTAGACCCGCTCGACGCGCAAAGCATGACGGACACCCTGTGTCGCGCCCTGTCCGGAGGGTTGCCCCGCGTGAGCGATCGGCTGATTGACGCGGTGCGGACGAACTCGGCGCATCGCTGGGCGACCCGCTTCCTTGCCGACCTGGAGGACGTGCAATGCTGAGTCTTGCCGCTATCGAGCAATTTCGTGCGCTGGCTGCGGCACGTGGCCCACTCCTCATCGCCACCGACCTGGATGGAACGCTGGCGCCGATCGTCGAACACGCGGCCGACGCCCGGGTCCCTCCCGGTACGCTGGCGGTGCTCGACCGGCTGGCCACGGTCGCAAAGGTCGCCGTGATTACGGGCCGCGACCTGAACACGGCCCGGCGGATGGTTCCATGCGAGGGCGTGGTCGTCATCGGGAGCCACGGGCTCGAACCAAGCCTGGAGATGGAACTCTTGCCCGGGGTCGACCGGCTGACGCTGGGAGCCGCGCTCGAAAAGGTCGAACAGCGGGTGATCTCGGCGGTGCCGAGCGCCTTCCTCCACGTCGAACGGAAAGCCATCTCGACTGCGTTCCACTACCGGCAGACACCGGAGCTCGAAGGTCCGCTCCGGAAGGCGCTTTCGGACCTCGGCCCGGAGCTGCGGCTGCGGGAAGGGCGAATGGTGCTGGAGGTGCTGCCGAACCAGGAAGGCGGCAAGGACCGCGCGCTCATTGCGCTTGCCAGGCACTACAAGGCACGGGCAATCCTCGCCATGGGCGACGATGCCACCGACGTGCTCATGTTCAAGGCGGCGCTCCAGCTCGCGCGTGAGGAAGGTGTCCACATCCTGCTGGCGGGCGTTTCCGGCGGTGCGGAGACGCCGAAAGAGATCACCGAACTCGCGGACATCATGCTTCGCAATACCGATGAGGCGCTCGAGGCACTCGAAACCATCGCCCGGGCGTTGGGAGTCTGACTGGATTGGCCGATAGTTTTTCGCTTGAAGGTAAAACGGCGCTCATTACGGGAGGGTCACGCGGGATTGGCTTTGCCATTGCGCGAACGTTCATCGACGCGGGAGCCCGCGTGATCATCACTGCCCGGGGAGAGGACGGACTGAAAAAGGCAGCCTCGGACCTGGGCATCAACGCAATCGGTATTCGCTGCGACAATGGCGACCCGAACGACATCGCGCGGATGGTCGAAGAGGCCTGGCGCATCAGCCCGATCGACGTGCTGGTGAACAACGCCGGGATTAGCCCGTACTACAAGCGCGTCGAGCACGTGACGGTCGAGGAATGGGATGCCGTGGTCGACGTGAACCTGCGGGGCATGTACTTCTGCAGCGTCGAGGTTGCGAAGCGCATGTTCGAGGCGGAGCGCCCGGGCTCGATCGTGAACATCAGCTCGATGCTCGGGATCGTGCCGCAGGAGCGCCTGGGCGTGTACGCGGCGACGAAAGCGGGGATTCACCAGCTTACGAAGGTGATGGCGCTCGAATGGGCCGACCGGGGCGTTCGCGTGAACTCGATCGCTCCCGGGTGGACCGAAACCGACTTCACCGAGGGGCTCTTCGCGAGCCGCCACGGCCCCGGACTGAAGGCAGACATCCCGCTTGGGCGGTTTGCGACGCCGGAGGATGTGACGGGCGCAGCCCTGTACCTCGCGTCCGAGGCGAGCCGCTATGTCACGGGCACGATCCTGCTCGTAGACGGCGGGCGAGCGCTCCGGTAACGACTGTCCATTTCGGGGCCCTCTGGTAGGATTCGCGCCACTTCCACAGGCGGAGAAGCAGATGGAGATGCGCGTTGTTGCGGAGGGCCTTGCCTTCCCGGAAGGGCCCCTCGTGCTGCCGGGCGGCGACCTGCTCGTGACCGAAATCCGTGCGGGCAAGCTGACGCGAATCGCGCCCGATGGCACGAAGACCACATTTGCAACTACAGGTGGCGGCCCGAACGGCGCCGCCATTGGCCCTGACGGCGCAATTTATGTCGCCCAAAACGGCGGGTTCGAATGGGAGGCTCGTAACCTCCCCGACGGCACGCCGACGTTCTTTCCGGGCGACCGGCCGAAGGATTACATCGGCGGCCAGATCCAGCGCGTGACCCCTGACGGCGAGGTCACGACGCTCTACCGCGAGTGCGACGGCGAACCGCTGAAGGGCCCCAACGACCTCGTCTTCGACGCGGAGGGGAACTTCTACTTCACCGACCACGGGAAGTCGTATGGGCGGCAGCGCGACCGGACAGGCGTGTTCTACGCGTCGCCCGACGGGAAGATGATCAAGGAGATCCTTTTCCCGATGGAGGCGCCGAACGGCATCGGCCTGAGCCCCGACGGGAAGACGCTGTACGTCGCGGAGACGCCCACCGGCCGCGTGTGGGCGTGTGAGCTGGCCGGCCCGGGGCAGATTGCGAGCCGGCGCGTGCTGGCGACCGTGCCGGGCGACCCGCGGTTCAATCTCGGAATGTGCGACTCGTTGTGTGTCGACGGCGAGGGCAACGTCATCGTGGCGACCATCGTGAACGGCGGTCTGACGATCATCTCGCCTGGCGGGGCAGTGCGGCACGTGCCGACGGGCGACGTCCTGACCACGAACGCCTGCTTCGGCGGGCCCGACCTGCGAACGCTCTATGTGACGCTCAGCGGGCGCGGGCAGGTTGTGGCGTTCGACAACTGGGAAACGCGCGGCCTGGCGCTCAACTTTGCGAGCTATTAGGCACAGGCACCCACGATGAACGGCCCTCCTTCGCTGGAAGGAGGGCCATTCGCGTGGGGGGTTGGCTGTGCTAGTTGGGCGCGACCGGGAGCTTCACGAACCCGCGGAAGCCGATGAGCAGCCGCCGTTCGGCCTCCCCGGCGAGCCGCAGGTTGGGGAATCGCTGGAGGAGGGTGTTGACGGCAACCTGCGCCTCGACCCGCGCGAGGGGAGCACCGAGGCAGTAGTGAATCCCACCGCCGAACGACTGGTGCTTCGGGTCGCGGCGGGTGATGTCGAACTTCTCGGGGTTCTCGTGGACGCGCGGGTCGTGGTTCGCAGCGCCCAGCAGCGTGGTGATCGAGTGGCCCTTCTNCACGGGGCACCCCGCGATGACTTCATCGGCCATCGCGATACGGCCGCTCATCACGACGGGGCTGTCGTAGCGCAGCATCTCTTCGACCGCGTTCACGATGAGCGACGGGTCGTTGCGAAGCAGTTCGAACTGGTCGCGGTGGGTCAGGAGGGCATGGACGCCGTTCCCGATAAGGTCGGTGGTCGTGACGTTGCCCGCGACGAGGAGGAGGGACACGGTGCCGAGCAGTTCTTCCTCGGTGAGCTTGTTGCCTTCGTCCTCGGCGGCGATGAGCGCGGAGAGGAGGTCGTCGCGGGGTTCGGCGCGGCGGGCAGCGATCTCACGGCGGAACATCGCATCGAGAGCCTCGCGTGACGCTTCCAGGCGGACTCGGTCCTCCTCCGAGATGAACGGATCGAGGCCCTTCACCAGGTTGTCGGACCACTCCTTGAACTGCGGCTGGTCTTTCGGGTCGACGCCGAGCATCTCGGCGATGACGATGGTGGGCAGCGGGGCGGCGTAGGCCCCGATGAGGTCCCATTCGGGCCTGCCCTCGACGCTGTCGAGCAACTGGTTGGCGATCGCCTCGACACGAGGACGCATCGCTTCCACAGCGCGCGGGGTGAACGCCTTATTCACCAGACCGCGGAGCCGCGTGTGATCCGGCGGGTCCATAAAGAGGATGCTGGTTCCGGGCCGGTCGTCCTCGCGACGCAACCGGTACATCATGGTGTCTTCGGCGGCGTTCTTGGGGTCGCGGGAGTAGGTGCGGTTGCGAAGTGCCGCTTCGATGTCGTCCCAGTCGAGCAGGACGGTGCGTTTCAGTACCGGCTCCCAGAAGGCGTTGGCGTGCTCGCGGAGCTTCGCGAGCGTTGGATAAGGATCGCGGATGAAGTCGGGGCTGTAGATCTGCGCGAGGAGTTCCTGCGGGATCGACGGCGCGCTCTGCTCGGTGGTCATGCGAAGGCCCTCCAAACCCGAACGTCGTTCGGAAGCCGCATTCTACACCACCATGGAAGGCACGACAGCCCTCGCCGGGCGCCAGATGTTGCGGAGCCGTGGGATATGCCTGGCTATCCCGCGTGCAAGCGAACCCGCATACCGCAGATCTGCACTGTGTCGCCGTCGACCGGGAGGTTGCGCTCTTTCGCGCGAGCGAGCGCGGATGCCGGGTCGGAGAGCGCGACATCCATGCCGCCCATGCCGTCGCCGCGGCCGTCGGTGGCGGGGACGAAGCGAACGTGGCCGCGGTCGAGCTCGATCAGGCGGTTCGAGACCGGCAGCTGCAGGACTTCGCTCCAGCGCTGCGCGAGAGCGTCGGGGTCTTCGGCCTGGATTTCGGCGGCGGTAATGCGAAGCACGCCGGGGGTGACGTGGTCGCGCCAGTTCGGGCCCGCCCACTGCCACTCCTCGGGCGGGTCCATCGCATCGAGGGAGAGGAAGGTACCCGGCACGTCCTTCGGGTGGAGTTGCGTCGCCCAGGCACCCGGGCGGTCGATACGTTCGACCACCCGGATGCCGAGGTTTTCGACGTGCTTCCTCGTGGCTTCGATGTCGGGCACCTGGAGGATGAGCATGTATCCGCCATCGCCCTTGCGCCGTTCGAGGTAGCGGCCCGCGGTGGTGCCTTCAGTGACGGGCGCGACGATCTCGAGGAAGGTGTCGCCAACGGGCATCACCACGTTTTCGAGGCCGTACTTCCCGACGCCCGCGTCCTTGAAGCCTACTTCGATGCCGAGAACAGCCCGGAAATCTTCGACGACCGGCGCGAGCTTCTGCGCAACAAGAGCAACCTGGCGGATACGTGTCACGGGTTTACCTCCCGTCCCGGTAGCGGTCGCCGCTGATCTCCTGCAGCTTCCGCCAGTGGTGCTCGGTCAGGATGCGGCGGATGGTGCCGGAGCGGGAGCGCATGACCAGCGACTCGCTCGTGGCGCCGCCCGCAACGTATTCGACGCCTTTGAGGAGGTCGCCGGAGGTGACGCCGGTGGCGGCGAAGAACACATCGTCGCCCTTCACAAGGTCGTCGATGGTGAGCACCTGGTTGAGGTCGAGGCCCAGCTCGGCGGCGCGCTTCCGGTCGTCGTCGTTGCGTGGCCAGAGGCGGCACTGCATGTCGCCTTCCATGGCCTTGAGCGCGCAGGCGGCGACCACGCCTTCGGGCGAACCACCGATGCCGATGAGCATGTCGACGCCGGTGCCGGCGAGACCGGTCATCACTGCGCCCGCGACGTCGCCATCGGTGATGAAGCGGATGCGGGCGCCGGCGGCACGGACTTCGTCGGCGATGGCGGTGTTGCGGTCGCGGTCGAGGATGACGACGGTGACTTCTTCGACGGCGAGGTCCTTTGCCTTCGCGACCTGCTCGATGTTCCACTTCACGGGCGCGCTGAGGTCGATCATGCCCTTGGCGGCCGGCCCGACGGCGATCTTCTCCATGTAGAAGATGTCGTGGGGGTTGAACATCGTTCCGCGCGGGGCGACCGCGACCACGCTGAGCGCGCCGGGGCGGCCGAGCGACAGGAGGCGCGTGCCGTCGATCGGGTCGACGGCGACATCGACCTGCGGGCCGGAGCCGGTGCCGACGCGTTCGCCGTTGAACAGCATCGGCGCTTCGTCCTTTTCGCCCTCGCCGATGACGATAACGCCGTCCATCTCGACGGTATCGAGCATCATGCGCATCGCGTTGACGGCGGCGGCATCGGATGCGTTCTTATCACCCCGACCCATCCACCGGGCAGCAGCGAGGGCCGCCGCTTCGGTGGTGCGGACGAGCTCCATTGCGATGTTGCGATCGGGGACCTGTTCGTTCCTCACGGGTTCACTCCAAGTTCTTTTGCGACAGGCTTCAGGGCTTCGGCGACGAACAGGATGTGTTCGTCGAAATCCACACCGAGATCCGCGGCGCCCTTGAGGAGATCGTCGCGGTTCACGGAACGCGCGAAGGCCTTGTCTTTCATCTTCTTGCGTACGCTCTTTGGCTCAATGCTCGAAAGTGAGCGATCGGGCTTCACAAGCGCACAGGCAGTGATGAAACCGGAGATTTCGTCGCACGCGAAGATGGCCCGGTCCATCCGCGAGGTGTATTCGAGACCGAGAAACGGTGCGTGGCAGAGGATGGCGTAGCGGATGTCCTCGGGCACGCCGCGGGCCGCGAGGATTTTCGAGCCCTCCTGTGGGTGCAGGTCCTCGGTCGGATGGATCTCCCAGTCGAAATCGTGGAGGAGGCCCACGATGGCCCACTTCTCCTCGTCTTCATGGAAGTGGCGAGCGTAGGCGCGCATCACGGCTTCGACGGCAAGCCCATGCTTACGGGTGCGCTCTTCGCGGGAGTACTCGAGCAGGATGTTCCAGGCCTCGTCGCGGTGCATGGGAAACCCCCGGCGCCCGTTGGCACCGAGCGCATCCTACCATTCGGTCGTGCCGCGAAGAATGGTGGAGGCGTGGAAGGGCTGTGGGGGAGGCGCTAAACGGGCTTGCCGGTGATGAACATGAGGCCCTTGGCGAGCACTTCGCCGGCGAACACTGCGCCCATCGCGATGTAGAGGAGGCCGGTCGCGCTCATCATGGCCTTGATGTGCGTGGTCTTTAGCGCCAGCACCGCGAGGATCACCGGGAACACAAGGCCGACGCCGATGCGCAGATACAGCACCGGGTTGGCGAACAGGCCAACGTCGACCGGGTTGGCGGGCGTCGGCGTTTCGCGCACGGGGAGGACCAGGTTCACGGCCACCACGATGCACTGGAGCACCAGGGAACCGATGAGGATCCACGAAAGGTCGCGCAGCGGCCAGGCCGGCAGCGCGCCTTCGGTGAGGTACCAGTGGCCCCAGGTCATCGACACTGAAACGGCGCCCATTGCGAGGGTGCCGGCGAGAAGCGCCAGCAGGATGCCGGGATAGCCCCACGTCGGGGGAGCGAGAATCGCGGCCATGAGCCCGATGGCGAGCACACCGGCGATGGAGCCCGCGATGCCGGCCAGGCGGCCGATCGGGTCCCAGCCCATGAACACACAGAACATGTAGATAGCCGAGGTGATGGTGACGACGAGCAGCGCGCGTTGCGTCTCACCGAACCAGTCGTTGTCGATCGGGTAGCCGTCGACGTCGGTGCCGATATCAATGGACGCGGCAGTCCAGTAAGCGAGCGCGCCGGCGATGGCGATGCAAAGGGCCATCGTCATCACGAAGCCGCGGGTCACACCGCCCCGCAGGTCGGCGGCCAGGGTCACCCAGAGGCTGCCGATGGTGAGTTCGACAAGAATGAGCAGGAGGGTGTACGGGAGGGCGGCGACGTTCACGGTACTGAGTGTAGGCCGAGGGCGTCTTAGAGGAAGAAGGGAGGCCAAATGCGGGCCCTTTACGCTCCGGCATTTACCGGGGTTTCCGCGTTTTCTTTCGGATTGATATGCTTTCGCTATGCCTGTGCAGCGGAGTTGGGTGGAGCTGTGGCTGGGGCGGTACTGCCAGCCGGGACGTCATGAGTTCCAGCAGCTTCGCCGCGACGTGCTGGTGTGCAAGCACTGCCGGAAGGAAGAGCTCGTGGGCGGCGCCACGTGCCTGATCTGCGGGATCCCGGGCGAGTTCATGAGCACGATTGAAACGGTGGGGAGGCGTGTCGAGCGTCTCAGCGGGCGGCTCTGCGGCCCATGCCTCGATGAGTTCAAGGAACGCCGCGTAATCGCGGGCTGGCGGCTCGTGGCGTAGCGAGGCGCGGACTGGCAGCAACAACGAACTAAGAAGGCCGGCGGGATGCCGGCCTTTGTCGTTTTCGCTTGTGTTCGGAACTAATCCAGGTAGTCCTTGAGCTTCCGGCTGCGGGACGGATGGCGAAGCTTCCGCAGTGCCTTTGCCTCGATCTGGCGAATGCGCTCGCGGGTGACGCCGAACTCGCGGCCGACCTCTTCGAGCGTGCGGCTGCGGCCGTCCTCGAGGCCGAAGCGGAGCTGGAGCACGCGGCGTTCGCGGCTCGTGAGGCTGGCGAGGACGTCCTCGACCTGCTCGCGGAGAAGCTGCTGGCTGGCCGCCTCGGCGGGCGCGAGCGCGCTCGGGTCTTCGATGAAGTCGCCGAGGTGGCTGTCTTCTTCTTCGCCGATGGGGGTTTCGAGCGATACGGGCTCCTGCGACACCTTCTGGATCTCGCGGATGCGCTCGGGAGTGAAGATGGCGGCGGCATCGCCCTTGCTCGACTCCGACATCCCGCGGGCGATCTCTTCGCTGGTAGGTTCGCGGCCGTACTCCTGGACGAGCCGGCGGCTGACCCGCACGAGCTTGTTGATGGTCTCGACCATATGGACGGGGATGCGGATGGTGCGGGCCTGGTCGGCGATAGCGCGGGTGATCGCCTGCCGAATCCACCAGGTGGCGTAGGTCGAGAACTTGAAGCCCTTGCGGTACTCGAACTTCTCGACCGCGCGGATGAGGCCGATGTTGCCTTCCTGGATGAGGTCGAGAAGGGACATGCCTCGCCCGATGTACTTCTTCGCGACGGAGACGACGAGGCGGAGGTTCGCTTCGGTGAGGCGGCGCTCGGCGCGCTCACCGTTCTGCTTCAGGGTCTCGAAGTGGTAGCGGAGCTTGTCCTCGAGGGGGGAGAGCCGTTCAACGAGCCCCTCGGCCGGGGGTACGAGCTCCGATTCGCCACCCGCCTCCTCGGCCATCTGCTGGACGAGGTCGGGTGTGAGGATGTGGGTGACGATCGAGAGCAGGACGATGTCGTTGTGGGTCTTCTCGGTTTCGTCGGAGTCGGGGCGGCCAAGCTCGCGGTTCACGTAGCGGCGAAAGTCGAGGTCCATTTCGCCGTCGACGAGACCGCGGAACTGGGGATCGGCGATGACCTCAGAGAACGTGCGGCCCGCAAGCTCCTGGCCTTCGGGGTCACGCCAGCGGGCCTTGCGGTCGGACTCTTCGTCGCCGGCGCGGCCCTGTTTCGCGAGGATGTTCTCGTAGTCGTCGATGAACCGGATGGCGGCTTCGTAGACGGGAAGAACCGAGGCCCACTGTTCGAGCAGGGCGACAGCCACGCGTGCGGCGCTGGGGTTGTGGCCGTACTTCTCGTTGTAGTCCTTCTCGATGGCTTTGAGGTGAAGCCCCTCTTCCATCTGGCGGGCGAGGTGCTTCTCGTCATCGGCGGTCAGGAGGTAGACCTTCCCGATTTCGCGAAGGTACATGCGAACCGGGTCGTCGATGCCCTCGGACTCTTCGGTGAGGAGGGCGGCGACGTCGACCTCTTCGTCTTCCTCCTCGCCCTCAGCTGCGATGGCGTCTTCGTCCTCGTCTTCGAGCTCGGCCGCTACGGCGTCGTCTTCGACGTCGTCGGCGAAGTCGTTGCCGGAGAGGCGGCTTAGAACGCCGCCGATGACCTCGTCGGCATCGGAGATGGCGTTCTCGCTGAGAACATCTTCAGTCATGCGGTGTACGATTCCCCTCGGTCGGCTGGGAATGCCCCGTTGTTATAGACAGGAGGGCATACTACGCCTTGTCCAGCCTATCAAGGCGAAAACAAGGCAACAAGGTTCACGGGCCACAGCTTAGCAGGCCTTACGCACGCTTCCGAGAGCAGGCACGCTGGTCGAAGAACGATTCCCTGGAGGCCCTCCATGCGGCGTGCGATCGTGCGAGAACTGACCACCCGAACGCAATACCCTTCTGTGTCGATCCTGATGCCGACCCACCCGGGACACCCGGACAATCAGCAGGATCCCATCCGGCTCAAGAACCTCCTGGAGGAGGCACGGCATCGGCTGACCGAGGAGGTGGGGAAGCGCCCCTCGTGGCCGCTGATGGAGCGGCTGGAGGCGATGAGCGAGGAGATCGACTGGCGGCAGAACCAGCAAGGGATCGCCCTCTACGCGAGCGACGACTTCGCGGCGTGGTATCGCCTGCCGTTCCCGGTCGAACCGCGCGTGACCGTCGATGCCACATTCGAAACGCGGGACATCGTGTATGCGCTCCACCGGATGCCTCGGTACCGGGTGCTCGTCCTCGCCGAACAGCCCACACGGCTCTTCGAAGGCCAGGGTGAGGACCTGGAGGAGGTGCGCAACGGGCAGTTCCCGATCGCGTACACCGGTGCGCCCGGGACGACGCGTACACCCGACGCCCCGCAGATGCGGAGCTCGAACGTGAGGGAGGCGCACCTGCTGGGGTTTTTCAAGGAAGTCGACGAGGCCCTGACAGAGGTTGCCCGCAACGACCGGCTGCCGCTTGTGGTCGCCGGTACCGGCCGCTCAATCACGACCTTCGAAGAGGTGAGCAACAACACGGACGACATCGCCGTCCGGGTCGAGGGGAGCTACGACAACTCCCCCGCATCCGCCATCGGGCAACTCGTGTGGCCGCGGTTCCAGGAGTGGCTGGCCGAACAGCGCCAGCTAGCGGTGCGCGAGGTGGAGGATGCGTTCGGAGCCAGGTGGCTGGCCAGCGGGCTCGACGAAGCCTGGCAGACGGCGAAGGCCGGGCAGGGCCTGCAGCTGGTGGTCGAAGAGAACTATCGGCAGCCGGCCATCGTGCACCGCGAAGACTGGGAGCTCGAACTGGTATCCGAAGAGGACGCCGGGACGGGTGCCGCGCACCTCGACGACGCGGTGGACGAGCTCATCGAGATGGTGCTCGACAAGGGCGGCGAGGTGGTGTTCGTGGAGGATGGGGCGCTCGCGAACTACGGGCGAGTCGCGCTCATCCTGCGCTACTAGGCGACACTGTCAGTCGGCGCCGCGCCAGGAGCGGGTCAACAGCCGTGCGAGGACGCCGGGCGCGAAGAGCGGGATGTTATGTCCAACGCCCGGCACTTCCTCGAAGTGAACGCGCGGATTCCGGCGGCGCATTTCGTCGGCGATCCGCGGGCGAAGTTCCCGCGAACGTTCGCCGCGGATGAGGAGCGCCGGGATGCTGATCCGCTCCCAGTCGCGCCAGTAGTCGCGGGAGCGGTGAATCTGCACGGCCTGCTTCAACGCTGCGTGATCGGCACGCCAGCGCGCTGAGCCGCCGGGTTCGACAGCGAAGCGGCCCGCTGCGACGGCGCGGAGTTCCCCAGGGCGTGGAGCGCCGGGCCCCTCCGGGAGACGCCGGGGCATGACGGCCTCGACCGCGGCATCGAGGGTTGGGTAGCGATCGGGCAGGGCATCGAGGCCTTCGTGTGTTTCGACCCAGTTGGCGCGCCAGGCTTCGGGGCCGATATCGACGATAGCCACGGAGCGAAACCGCGACGGGTAGCGAGCCGCCGCGACGATGGCCACCCGTCCGCCCATCGAGTGGCCCACGAGGTGCGGACGTTCGAGCGAAAGCGCGGCGCACACGGCCAGGAGATCGTTCACGTAGTCGCGGACGGCGTACCCGGAGGCGGGCTTCGGGCTATGGCCGTGGCCCCGCTGGTCGAATGCAAAGACGGGCGGGGCCGGAACGGGAAGGCGTTCGATCGTTGGCCTCCAGGCCTCGGCGGTGGCGGTGAGGCCGTGGAGAAACACGATGGGCGCGCCCTGGCCCTCCCGGGCGAGTACGCGGAAGCGCCCTGCGGGAAGGTCGAGCCACTGTTCGCGAAGCCCGGTCATTCCTCTCCGAGGTAGGCGCGGCGAACCCGCTCGTCGCGGGCAAGCTCGGCGCCGGTACCGGTGATGGTAATAAGGCCGGATTCGATGACGTAGGCCCGGTCTGCGATTTCGAGCGCCATCGCGGCGTTCTGCTCGACGAGCAGGATGGTGGCGCCGCCGGCCCGGACGGTCTTGATCGTTTCGAAGATGGTCTCGACGAGAAGGGGAGATAGCCCCATGGAGGGTTCGTCGAGCAGCAACACTTCGGGCCGGGCCATCATTGCGCGGCCGATGGCCAGCATTTGCTGTTCGCCACCGGAGAGGGTGCCGCCGGTCTGGCGCGCTCGCTCCTTGAGCCGAGGGAAGAGTTCGAACACGCGATCGAGATCGGCGTCGATTTCGTTGTCGTTCCGCTGGTAGGCGCCGAGCTGCAGGTTCTCGAGGACGGTGAGGCGGTGGAAGATCCCGCGGCCTTCGGGAACGTGGGAGAGGCCGAGCGAAACGATGCGATGGGCCGGGAGCCGCGTGATGTCCTGCCCTTTGAACAGGATGCGGCCCGAGCGCGGGCGGAGCAGGCCAGAAATCGTGCGGAGCGTGGTCGACTTGCCGGCGCCGTTGCTCCCAATGAGCGTGACAATCTCACCGGAGTTGACCGTGAGGTCGATGCCCTTGATGGCGATGATGCCGCCGTAGCCGGCCACGACCTTCTCGAGGCTAAGGAGCTGCACGGCCACCTCCTGCGACGGCTCGTGTGCCAAGGTAGGCCTCGATCACCTGCCGGTTGTGCTGCACTTCGGTGGGCGTGCCTTCGGCGATCTTCGCGCCGTGGTCGAGGACGGTAATCCGTTCGCACACGCCCATCACGACGCGCATCTGGTGCTCGATGAGGATGATGGTGGTGGCGAATTCGTCGCGGATGCGCCGGATGAGCGCGACCATGGCGGCACTCTCCTGCGGGTTCATCCCGGCGGTTGGTTCGTCGAGGAGGAGAAGACGGGGCTGCGTCGCGAGGGCGCGCGCGAGTTCGAGGCGGCGCTGGTCGCCGTAGGGCAGGTTGCGGGCGATCACGTTCTCGCGGCCCGCGAGCCCAACCGATGCCAGGAGCTGGCGCGCACGCTGGACCGCCTCGCGTTCGGCGGAACGAACGCGGGGCGGCCGAACCACCGCACCGGCGATTTCAATGACACCCGCGCTCACTGCGAGCGGGACTCCCGGGAGCTGGCGAACGGCGTCGAACAGACGGCTCCGTGAGGGCCGGCGGAGCCTGAGCACTTCGCGGCCGCCTACCGGGATGTTCGCGTGCATGCCAACCAGCACGTTCTCAATGGCCGTCATGTTCGAGAACAGGCGGATGTTCTGGAACGTGCGGGAGACGCCGAGGCGGCTGATTTCGTGCGGGCTGAGCCCATCGATGCGCGCCTGCCCGAGGCGCAGTTCGCCGCCAGTCGGCCGGTAGAAGCCGGTGACGCAGTTGAAGAAGGTGGTCTTCCCGGCGCCGTTCGGCCCGATGAGGCCATGGATCTGGCCGGCCGGGACGTCGAGGTCGACGGCCGAGAGCGCCGTGAGCCCTTCGAACTGCATGGTGAGGTTTCGGGCAGTGAGGGCAGCGCCGGCCATCAGTCGATCCCTCCCCCGCGCGCAGTTTCGGCCTCGGTCGGGTGCTCGAACTCGAGTTCGCGGCGACGCGACGGGAAGAGGCCCGAGGGCCGGAGAACCATGACAAGGACGAGCAGGGCGCCAAAGACGATGAACCGGTAGAGCGCCAGTTTCTCGCCCCAATCCTCAGCGGGAGGAAGCTTCGGCATCTCAATCGCCGGGAAGGCGTTTACGACATCGATGCCCGTGTTGATGCCGCTGCGAAGCCACCCGAAGTTCTGCAGGAGCTCCGCGGTTTCCTGGAACTGGAGGAGCTCCGGCACGCCGATGAGGATGAGCGACCCGGCAATAACGCCCTGGGTGCTGCCCATGCCGCCGATGATGACGAGGGCGAGCACGTTAATCGATACAAGGAGCGAGAACGACTGGGGCGCTACGAAATCGATGAACGGCGCGTAGATGGCGCCACCGATGGCCCCGATGGAGGCGCCAATCGAGAAGGCCATGAGCTTGTACTTCACAGTGTTGATGCCCATGGCCGCGGCAACATCTTCGTCTTCGCGAATCGCCTCCCATGCGCGGCCGACACGCGAATCGCGCAGGCGCGCCGTGACAAACCAGACGATGAAGGCGGCGATGACGATGAAGAAGTAGAACTCGGACACGTTATCGACGCGGAAGTCGCCGATCTGTGGCTTCTCAACATCGAACAGGCCGCGGGAGCCGCGGGTGATGCCGTTCATGTTCAGGAGTGTGATGCGGATGATCTCGCCAAAACCAAGCGTGACGATCGCGAGGTAGTCTCCGCGGAGGGGGAGCACCGGGAGGCCGAGCAGCACGCCCACCACGGCGCCGACAAAGACAGCGAGGGGCAACAGGAGCCAGAAGTTCGTCGTGCCGTCGACAGCGGGCGACACTTCGGTGCCGAAAATGGCGACGATGTATGCCCCGGCCGCGAAGAAGGCGACGTAGCCGAGATCGAGCAACCCGGCGAGACCGACGACGACGTTGAGGCCCATGCCAAGCACGACGTAGAGGCCGACGAGGAAAAACATCCGCATCCAGGTGTCGCCAAAGCCGGGCACGACCAACACCGAGAGCGCGAGGCCGAACCAGATGAGCGGCCGCAGCCAGGACGGGAGGCGGTCCCACGTCGCACGGCGGGCGTTACGAAGTGCGCTGGAGATGGGATCCCATGGCCTAGGCACGTTTCGCCGCCCTCTCCTTGAAGATGCCGGTGGGCCGGAAGATGAGGACCAGCACGAGCAGCGCGAAGGCAACGACGTCGCGCCACTGGTTTGGCAGGTCGACCCCCGGGAGTTCGTTCAGCAGTTCGCGGCCAACCGTCTCGGCGAGGCCGAGGAAGTAGCCGCCAACGACGGCGCCCGGGATGCTGCCGATGCCACCGAGCACCGCCGCAGTGAAGGCTTTGAGGCCGGGCAGGAACCCCATGCTCCCCCGGATGCTGCTGAGGAAGAGGCCATAGAGGACGCCGGCGAACCCCGCCATGATGGCGCCGAGCACAAACGTGATGACGATCGCGCGGTTGATGTCGATGCCCATGAGGGCGGCGTTGTCGCGGCTTTCGGCGACCGCCCGGATGGCCCGTCCAATCTTCGTCTGCTGGATGATCCAGTAGAGGACGGCCATCATCACGAGGCTCGAGAGAATAAGGAAGACCTGCAGGTAGGTGATATCGAGCGGACCGACGCCAATCTCGCCCTGGGGGAAGATGCGGGGATAAAAGCGCGAACGGCCGTTCAGGAAGAAGTCGTCGACGAGGTGACTGAGGAAGATGCTGACGCCGATGGCGCTGATGAGCGGGGCCAGGCGCGGGGCGTTCCGGAGTGGGCGGTAGGCGACCCGTTCGATGACAACGGACGTCGCAGCGGATGCAGCACCCGCGGCGATGAGGGCGAACAGGATGGCAACGGCGATCATCGGGCCGGAAATGTCGTCGCCGCCCATGGCAATCAACACGCCGTACCCGGCGAAGGCGCCAATCATGAACACTTCGCCGTGAGCGAAGTTAATGAGCTGAAGGACGCCGTAGACCATCGTGTAGCCAAGGGCGATGAGGGCGTAGATGCTCCCCGTCGTCAACCCTGCGACGAACTGGTCGGACCAGAATTCTGCGCTGGCAATCAGGAAAAGAATGGTCATTGGTACGCGTCCCCGTTGGTTGGCGGACAGGAAAACGGGAGAGGCAACAGTGCTTCTGCCGCCCCTCCCGCGTGCTTAACGACTCAACGGCTTAGTTGACCTGTTCGTACTGGCCGTTGACGACCTTGAAGATGCGGACCACCGCACCCGCGCGGTCGCCGTTGGGGCCGAACTGAACTTTGCCGGAGGCGCCCTCGAAGCTGATGTTCTTGATGGCCAAGTTCAGCTCCCGCAGATCGATGACCAGGTTCCCGCCGTCTTCGCGAGCGACCTGTTCGAGCGCCTTGATGATTGCGGTCGCGGCATCGTAGGCCTCGGCGCCGAAGGTGGCGGCAGCGGCATCGGCGCCACCCGAGATCTGCGCGTACTTCTGGGCGAAGGTCTCGAACTCGGAGCCCTGGGCGCCCGGGAGCGCGAGGAATGCACCCTCGGCAGCCTGCTTGGCGCCGGAGATGAATTCGTCGTTCTTCACGCCGTCGGAGCCCATGAACAGGACATCGGAGAGTGAGCTGTCCTGGCGCATCTGCTGGATGAACGGCGTCGCCTCGGCGTAGAAGCCAGCGAAGTAGACGACGTCGGCGCCGGAGCTCTTGATGTTGTTGATGATGGCGCTGAAGTCGGCCTGCTTCTTTTCGAAGCCGGAGGGCGAACCGACGATTTCGCCGCCTTCTTCCTTGAAGAACTTCTCGAACTGCTCGGCGAGGTCGGTGCCGTAGTCGTCGGTGTCGTGGACGATGAAGGCCTTGCGGGCGCCCTGCGCGTAGAGGAACTTCGCCTGCTCACGCGCCTCGTCGCTGTTGAGAACCGGGGTGCGGAAGAAGGTCACATAGGGGCCTTCCGACCGTTCGGGGTTGGTCAGCGTGCCAGAGGTCGCGGAAGGCGAGATGTGGGTGATGCCGGCTTCGTCGTAGATGCCGAGCGATGCCGCGGTGCCACCCGAGCAGATGGGCCCGACCACAGCCACGACGCCCTTCTGGAGCAGGCGCTCGGCAGCGGCCGGGCCACCTTCGGGCGTGCAGAGGTCGTCTTCGCGAACGAACTCGATCTGGAACCCCTTGATCTCGACGCCGAGGCCGGCGGCTTCGGCAGCCTGGGCGATCGGCTCGCCGAGACCCTTCACGTCGCCGCTGAGGGCGCTGGAGATGCCGATCCGGATGGGCTGGCCAGCCTGGATGGTGACGAGCTTTTCCTTATCGAGGCCAGCGGCCTTGTAGCCAGCCTCGGTGAAGCCCCGGACGCCGTCGCCACTGTCTCCGCCGGAGGACTGCGTCTGGGTGCTGCCGGGAGTGCTGCCGCCGTCATCGTCATCGTCGTCATCGCCACCGCATGCGGCAACAACGAGCGAGAACGCTGCGACGAATGCCAGCAGCACGAACCACGTGGGCATAGCCCTGCGCATAGAAGGTGTCCCTCCCACTTTGTTTCAGGAACCGTGAGGTCCCCTAAGTAGTACGCAGACGCCGGATACTAGGTTTGCTTCGTTCGCAAGATCAAGTTGAACTCGGCGTTATGGAACCACTTAGGAGGGAGGAGAACACAGAGAAGTATTAACGTTTCCGGAAAATATCCGGTTCGCGAATGAACAGCTGTGCTGCGACGGCAGTGAACAGGAGCAGTACGCCAATAACGAGGTAGACCGACCTGATGCCGAACAATGCGCTCACGGCACCACCCGCAGTGGGCCCGACAAGAAGTGCAAGTGATTGCATGCTCGCAGCAAGGCCGAACGTACTGCCGTGCTTTCCTTCCGGGGTAGACGCTGCAATGAGCGCGTTCGTGCCGGGCACCATGGCGCCCTGGAACAGCCCTGTGGCAGCGAAAAGCAGGACAAATGCCGCGAAGTTGTTCGCAAGGGCAACCGGGATGAACAGGATTCCTGTGACAGCCGCGGAGATTGCGACGCTCTTCCGGTAGCCAATGCGCTGTCCGACCGGGGCGACGGCCAGTGCCGCGATCGTGCTGGTGAGGCCAACGGCCGCGAACACGAGCCCGGTCGCGGCCTCGGTGCGCATGTACCGATCCATAGGCCCGAGCACCAGGTGGACGTGATCTTCGCGGCCGGAGTCGCCGGCGAAGTCGTCGATAGAGAGCGGCATGACCGGCCGCACGAAGGTGGTGCTCAGCCAGAGGGCGAAGAGCAGGAGGAGCATGAGCACAACCTGGCGCTCGCGGATAACCACGCGCAGGTTGCCGATGAGGCTCCCTTCGCCCCGGGGCCGGGCCGGGCGCGCAGCTTCGTCGGAGTCCTCTCCCTCCGGCGGCTGTTCGCGGACGAAGAGGAACACGGCGACGACCGCAATTCCGTAGAGGGCGGCGCAGAAGAAGAAAGATTGGCGCATGCCAAGGCTGGCGGCGACGTAGCCACCGAGCGCCGGGCCGACCATGTTGGCCGCGAACTGGCCGGTCTGCAGCATGCCGAGCGCGTAGCCGACCTTTGCCCGTGGCGTTGTCGCGGCCACCAGCGCGGCCGCGGCGCCCATAGTGCCGGCGAACGCGCCCATCAGGAATCGCAGCAGGACAAAGTGCCAGAGCGCCTGCGCGACACCCATCACCGCAATGAGGGCCCCGGCGCCGGCAAGCGCCCGGAGGAACATGGCCTTCCGGCCGAAGCGGTCGGCCATCGAACCCCAGATTGGCGCGGTGAGGGTCAACGAGAGGCCAGTCACGCTGGCGGTGACGCCGGTCCAGAACGCGCGGTTCGATTCGCCTTCGACGCCAAGTTCTTCCAGGTAGAAGGGGATGAAGGGAAAGACGAAGTTGGCGCCCAGCAGGCCAACGAAGACACCGACCCAGATGAAAACGAGGTTTCGTTTCCAGGCGCCGCTGCCTGCAGGGACCGAAACAGACTCCGCGCCCTTGGCCCGGGTCGTGGGCGGTGCTTCGACGACCCGGGTTTGTTGGCGAGGTTGATCAGTCACACGCCTATTGTTGCAGCGATCGAACCTTAACGCGAGCGGAAGGGTTCAGGAGAGGGATACACGTGCCGCCCGGACCTGTTCGGCGTGTTCGGTGACATGGTCGATGCCGGCGACGACGAGGTCGCGGACGGTGAGCACGCCGAGTTCCGGGTGGTCGCCCGTGCGCGCCCAGGCGTCCTTGCCGGCGTGCCGCAGGATCTCGGCGGTTGCGTAGCGGGTCTGTTCGAACAGCGCGATGGAGCCTTCGATGCTGCGCCAGAGGTATTGGAGGCGGCGCTTCCAGAGGTCCTGGTCGAAGGGCATGAGTGCGGGCTCGTCCTCGGCGAGCATGGCGCGGATTCGCACTGCACGAACGAGCTCGGAGTCCGCGAGGTGGACCACGATGTCGCGAATCGACCAGTCGCCGCCGGGCACCGGTCGGCCGGCGATATCGGGTCCAAGCCCCGACACGGCCTCGCGGAGCACCGATGGGCCGCGGGCGAAGCGGTCGAGGAGGTCCTGCAGGTCTTGCGGAAGCACGAGGGCGATTCTCGCGCGCCTCGCATGTGAATGTCGAACGGCGCTAAGATGTGGTGAACGCGAACTTAGCACTCCGTTTGTTACACTGCTAATCGATGCCAGCCACCCAACGGGACTACTACGAAATCCTCGGAGTCGACCGGAACGCCACGCAGCAGGAGTTGAAGAAGGCGTACCGGCGGCTGGCGATGCAGTACCATCCCGACCGCAACCCTTCCCCCGACGCCGCGGAGAAGTTCAAGGAGATCAACCGCGCCTACGAGGTGCTTTCCGACCCTGAGAAGCGCTCCGTGTACGACCGGTTCGGGCACGCGGGCGTCGACGGCGCGATGGGCAGCGGCCCGCAGGGGTTCGAAGGGTTCTCGGCGTTCGAAGGCTTCGGCGACATCTTCGACGCGTTCTTCGGCGGCAGCGCCCGGGGACGGCGGCGGCGTGGGCCGGCACGCGGCTCGGACCTCCGCTTCAACCTGCGCCTCACGTTCGAAGAGGCGGTGTTCGGCACCGAGAAGGAGATCGAATACAGCCGGCTCGAGCGCTGTGACCACTGCAACGGGCGGGGCGCCGAACCGGGCAGCGACCTCGCGGTCTGCCCCGAGTGCAACGGAATGGGCGAAATCCGCCGGGCGCAGCAGAGCATCTTCGGGCAGTTCGTCAACGTGTCGACCTGCGGGCGCTGCGGTGGCGAAGGCCGGGTGATCACGAACCCGTGCTCGAAGTGCCACGGGCAGGGCCGCGTGAAGAGCACGCGCCGCATTTCGGTGAAGATCCCCGCCGGTGTCGACGACGGCGCCCAAATTCGGATTAGCGGCGGTGGCGAGGCGGGTGTTCGTGGCGGCGAGGAAGGCAACCTGTATGTCGTCATCAGCGTCGAGCCGGATCCTCGGTTCGTGCGCGTGGACGACCACATCCTGTACGAGCTGCCGGTGAACATCGCGCAGGCCGCACTCGGCGCAAAGGTCCGCATCCCGACGCTCGACGGCGAGATGGAGTTTGAAGTGCCGCCCGGCACCCAGTCCGGCGAGGAGTTCGTGATTCGCGGGCGGGGTGTGCCACACCTGCAGCGTCCCGGCCGTGGCGACCTCGTGGTGCGCGTGACCGCGGTGATCCCTGAGGAACTGACCGACGAGCAGCGGGCGTTGCTGGAGAAGCTGGCCCAGACGATGGGCACTCCGGTGCTGCCGAAGCGGAACAAGGGCTTCTTCGAGCGAATCCGGGACGCCATGGCGGGCTAGGGCGCCCGGCAGTCGTCCGAGACGCCGAACTGGCGTAGGCTCGGTTCGTGGCAACGGTACGGACGTTCGAGCGGCTCGATACCGAAGCGGTCCAGGCACTGGGCGAGATGTTCAACACGGTGCCGACCGTTGAGCCCTACACACCCGATGGCACCGCCGTCTACCGGCTGGAGCTGACCGGTGCGGCAGACGGGGTGAGACTCATCCTCTGGCCGCAACTCAGCCGGGTGGACGTGACCAGCACGGGCAACCACGCCTGGGTGCTCCGGAACGTCGGCCGGGTCGAGCTCATCGAAGGCGTGGAAGCAGTATTCCGCCCTGCGGAAGGCAGGGGATTCCTGTTCGTGGCCGTGAACGGCTGGGTGAACATGGTGATGGGCTAGCCGAACGGTGCTAGCCCACGTCTTCCATCGTCAGGATGCCCTGCAGGTGGCACGTATCGTTGTGCCGCTGGATGACCACGCGCCCGCGCTGGTTCACGAACTCGGTGATGGAGCAGTTCGCCACGCGAAAAATACCGGGACGGCGGTCATCGAGCCCCAGGACCAGGTAGCACATCGCCGAAACGACACCGCCGTGCACGACTGCAAGGATGCTCTCGCCCGACTCCATCCAGCGGTCGAGCACGCTTCGAACGCGGGCGAGGAAGACGTCGCGGCCTTCCTCGCCCGGGAATGAGGGACGGATTCCCTGGCGGTATGCCTGGAGGATCTCCGGGTGCCGCGCCGCGACTTCCTCGAAGGTAAGCCCGGCGACGTGGCCAAGGGCGTATTCGCGGAGCGCGGGTTCGGGTTCAACCGGGGCACCGGTCGCCGCAGCAATCAGCTCCGCCGTCGCCGTTGCGCGGAGCAGTGGGCTCGTCAGGATGCGGTCGAACCGCTGGCCCGCGAGACGCTGCGCGGTGGCCTGCGCCTGCTTGAGGCCGAGTTCGGTGAGGCCGAAGTCGAGGTGGCCCTGGATGACGTTCCGGGCGTTGCCCTCGGACTGGCCATGGCGAACGAGGACGAGGCGCATACCTACACGGTGCCGCGAATCGTCTCCACGGGAAAGGGACTCAGCTCGCGGCGTGCTCCTTGCGGCGCTCGTACTTCTTCACGGGCGTGAGCACGATGGGCGCGAGCTCGGGCGCCGAGAACGACGCGATCTGCCGGTCTTCGGGCGCCACGCCGTAGGTGGTGGTTCGCTGCTGCGGCTTGCGGCCGATGGAGCGGATGAGCGCTTCCATACGTTCGGGCGGGAGTTCCTGGCCGAACTCGGCTCCAGCAGCGCGCGAAATGCTCTCGTTCATCAGCGTGCCGCCCAGGTCGTTTGCCCCGGCGTTGAGGCAGGCCTTCGCGCCTTCCTCTCCCATCTTCACCCACGACACCTGGATGTTGGTGATGTACGGGTGGAGTGCGAGGCGCGCGACGGCNTGCATCAGAACGGCNTCGCGGAACGTGGGGCCTCGGCGGGCCTTCCCCTTCAGGTAGATCGGCGCCTCCATGTGCACGAACGGGAGCGGCACGAACTCGGTGATGCCGCCGGTCTTGCGCTGGAGTTCGCGGAGGCGGATGAGGTGGCGCGCCCAGTTCCGTGGACCGTCGATGTGGCCGTACATGATGGTCGAGGTCGTCTTGAAGCCCACGCGGTGCGCCTTCTCGACGACCGACAGCCACTTCTCGGTGGTGAGCTTGTCGGGGCAGAGGGTCTTTCGAACCTCGTCGTCGAGCACTTCGGCCGCGGTCCCGGGGAGTGTGCCGAGCCCGGCTTCCTTCAGGCGGATCAGGAACTCGGTGATGGGCACGCCGAGCGTTTCGGCGCCCTGGGCGACCTCGAGCGGTGAGAAGGCATGCACGTGCACCTGGGGCACCGCTTCCTTCGTCGCGCGCACGATCTGGAGGTAGGTCTCGCCGGTGTACTCGGGGTGGATGCCCCCCTGCATGCAGACTTCGGTGGCGCCCCGCTCCCACGCTTCGCGAACGCGGCGCTGGATCTCATCGAGCGCCAGGTCGTAGGGCGTGCCGCGAAGCGACTCGCTCAGCTTGCCTTTCGCGAAGGCGCAGAACTGGCACCGGAAGTAGCAGATGTTCGTGTAGTTGATGTTCCGGTTGACGACGTAGGTGACGGTGTCACCGTTGACGGCCTGGCGCAGCCGGTCGGCGGCTTCGCAGATGGCGTGGAAGTCGTCGCCACGGGCGCGGAAGAGCCGCGCGATCTCGTCCTCGTTCAAGGCCACGCCGTGCGAGGCGCGTTCGAGGATGCGGGCCACCTCGGGCGTGGCGGTGTTCACCTTCCGGGCCGGGTCGAGCGGACGCGGGATGTACTCCTCGGGGATCGTTGCGTCGGCATCGCCGGGCGACCATTTTTCGGTGCGGGCAAAGCCGTCGGCGTCGATCGCGCGGATGACGGGCGTTCGCAGGCGTTCGCTGAGCCAGCGCTCGCCGTCGAGCGCGTAGGCGGGGTAGATGGCGAGGCGCTCGGTGAGGACCTTGCCGCAGGCCGCGGTGTTCTTTCGCAGCTCCTCGAGGTGCGGCCACGGTGCTTCGGGGTTCACGTGGTCGATGGTGACGGGCGAAACGCCGCCCCAGTCATTCAGCCCGGCCGCGATGAGGCGCGGGTAGTCCTCGGGACTGAGGTTCGGGGGCGCCTGGATGTTCATCTCGGCGCCGAACACGATGCGCGCAACCGCGAGCGTCCAGAGCAGGTCGTCCAGGTCCGGCTCGGGCGCGTTTTCCATCTTCGTGCCCGGCTTGGCGCGGAAGTTCTGGACGATGATCTCCTGGATGTGGCCGTACTGCTCGTGCAGGTCGCGAAGCGCAAGCAGGGATTCGATCCGCTCTTCGCGCGTTTCGCCGATGCCGATAAGGATGCCGGAGGTGAACGGCACCTGGAGCTCGCCGGCGAGGCGGATGGTTTCGAGACGGGCCGCGGGGTCCTTATCGGGTGAGCCGTAGTGGACCTGGCCCTTTTCGAGCAGCCGGCGAGAGACGCTTTCGAGCATGATGCCCTGCGAGACGGACACCTCGCGCAGAGCGGCGATCTCCTCGCGGGTCATCACGCCCGGGTTCGCGTGCGGGAGCAGGCCAGTCTCTTCGAGGACGGCGGTGGCCATTTCGACCAGGTACGAGATCGTGGTCGGATGGCCCAGGGACTGGAGCTCCTCGCGCGCGACCTTGTAGCGAAGCTCGGGCTTGTCGCCAAGGGTGAACAGCGCTTCGTTGCAACCCGCTGCGGCGCCGGCGCGGGCGATTTCGAGCACTTCGTCGCGCGTGAGGTAGGCGCGCTCGCCCGGCTTCGGCGGTTTCGCGAAGGTGCAGTAGTGGCACACATCGCGGCAGAGCTTGGTCAGCGGGATGAAGACTTTTCGCGAGTAGCTGACGACGTTTCCGTGTGCGCGGTCGCGCAGTTCGGAAGCGACCTCGAGCAGGGCATCGAGGTCGGTTTCTGCAGCGAGAGCGAGAGCGTCGGAGCGGCCAGGAAGCTGGCCGTCGCGGGCGGCCGCGAGAATCGAAGCGGTACGAGGGAGCACGAAGTTACCTGCTTTCCGCCCGCCTCGACCGGGCGGACCTCAGAGGATTCGAATTGCGAAGTTACTCCACTTATTGGAGTTACCCCTTCGCGCTGTTAGCATAGTCGAAGGCTCCGGAGGTGTGAACCCGTGCGGCGAAAGATTCGATGTCCTGTCGCGGCTACGCTCGACCTGGTGGGCGACCGGTGGACCCTGCTGATCATTCGCGATTTGCTTCGCGGCCATCACCGGTTTTCCGAGTTACAGCGAACGGTCGAGGGCATTCCCGCGAGCGTGCTTTCGGAGCGGCTCAAAGTGTTGGAGCGCGAGGGCATCGTGACGCGGCGGCTCTACAGCGAACACCCGCCGCGAGCGGAGTATGTGCTCACGCCGAAGGGCCATGGGCTGGGAGTCGTGGTTGGCGCGCTCGCGTCGTGGGGCGAGAGGTACGCGGAACACGACCTCTCGCTGGTCGACAAGGAGTGCGGGCACGGGGTCGCTGTCACCTATCACTGCCCGACCTGCGACCGGCTGGCGCCACGGAAGAACGTGCGGATCGTGCCGGCGTAGTGGGGACGACCGAGGGTCCCTTCGAAGAAGAGCCCGGCTGGAGCGATGACAGGGGTCATCCGTTTGCGGGGCTTTCGAACGCAGCGATAGACTAGCATGTCCACTATTTCGCGCCGTATGGCTTCCGGAGTCCCCCCTTGCATGTGATTGGCCTCACTGGCGGCATTGCCAGCGGAAAGTCGACCGTGGCCCAGTTCTTCCGTGACAAGAACGTGCCAGTCATCGACGCCGACATCCTCGGCCACCGTACCTACGAACCGGGCACCGAGACGTTCAAGCAGGTCGTAGCGGCGTTCGGCGAGGAGATTGTGGCGCCCGATGGCACGATCGACCGGAAGGTGCTGGGCGGGAAGGTATTCGGCAAACCCGACGAACTGAAGCGGCTGACGGACATCGTGTGGCCCGGCATTCGCCGGCTCGCAGAGGAAGAGCTCGCGCAGCTGAAGGCGGCGGGCAACGAGATCGCGGTCCTTGAAGCGGCTGTGCTCTTCGAAGCCGGCTGGGAGGACCTTGTCGACTCGATCTGGGTCGTGGTGGTCGACCCGGAGCTTGCGGTGAAGCGGCTCGGCGAACGCAACGGGCTCGACCCGGAGGCGGCGCGAGCGCGCATCGCTTCGCAGCTTTCGAACGAGGAGCGAATCGCACGGGCGGACATCGTGATCGAAAACAACGGGACGCTCGAAGCGTTGCAGCAGCGCATTACCGAGGAATGGAACGCACTACAACAGCGGCTGCAGGGAGCGGCCGGGAGGTAGCAAAGCTTGACTGAAGCAGCGACGCAGCGGCAGGAGGCGGTGATCCACGCCGTCGAGGAATACACCGTGACGGAGGAGCCGTTCTACCTCCCGATCGGTGACGAAGTCGAGTTGTTTGAAACCGCGTACCGGCAGCGCATCCCGGTCCTGCTCAAGGGGCCCACGGGTGCAGGCAAGACGCGGTTCGTGGAGTACATGGCCTGGCGGCTCGGCAGGCCGATCGTGAAGAACGCGAAGGGCGAGAACACCGGCGGCAACGGCCACCGGCATCCGCTCATCACTGTCGCCTGCCATGAGGACCTGACGGCGAGCGACCTGGTTGGCCGCTATCTGCTCGACGTTGATGGCACGCGGTGGGTCGATGGTCCGCTGACGCGGGCGGTGAAGGCGGGCGCGATTTGCTACCTCGACGAGGTGGTCGAGGCCCGGAAGGACACGACCGTTCTCATCCACCCGCTGACGGACTACCGGCGGCTGCTCCCGGTGGAGAAGCTGGGGCAGGTCATCGAGGCGGCCGAGGGGTTCCTGCTGGTCATCTCGTACAACCCGGGGTACCAGAGCGCGCTGAAGGACCTGAAGCATTCGACGCGCCAGCGGTTCATCGCGATCGAGTTCGACTACCCGCCGAAGGAGCAGGAAGCGCAGATCATCGAGCACGAGGCGGGCTGCGATAAGGACACCGCGATGGACCTCGCCAAGCTGGGCGAGAAGGTGCGGAACCTGAAGGAGCACGGCCTGGGCGAGGGCGTGTCGACACGTCTCCTCATCTACGCCGGGAAGCTCATCGCGCAGGGCATCCCGCCGCGGCGCGCCTGCCAGGTCGCGATCACCTGGGCACTGACGGACGATCTCGAAGTGCAGCGGTCGATCGAGGAGGTTGTGACGTCGATTTTCGAGTAGGTTCCCAGTTCCCGGTTCCCAGAGGTGCGAGCTACTTGGTAGAGGAACGCCGGCCGGTTACCAGGTTCGAAGACCTCCTTGTGTGGCAACGTGCCCGTGAACTGACTGCGGCCGTGTACCGGTGCACCCGGGAAGAGGTGTTCGCGCGTGATACGGGGCTGGCATCACAGCTCCAGCGCGCGGCCGTCTCAGTGATGGCCAATATCGCGGAAGGGTTCGAGCGCCGGGGGCCAGCGGAATTCGCACGATACCTCGACATCGCACGAGCCTCTAACGCCGAGGTCGCATCGCACCTCTACGTTGCGCTCGATGTCGGGTACCTCTCGCGCTCAACATTCGATGAGTTAATGGAGGCAACTCGACAACTCGGAGCGATGCTTTCGCGCTTCACCGCTTCCGTCCGGCGCAACGCGATAATGAGGCCGACGCCCCTGGGAACCGGGAACGGGGCACCCGGAGGGGAGGGGTAGGGCGCGTGCGCGTTGGGATCGTTTCGGACATTCACTGCAACATCGGCGGGCTGGAGCGGGCGCTGGAGTTGATGGCGCCCTTTGATGAACTCTTGTGCGCGGGTGATTCGGTGTTCCAGTTCCGGTGGTCGGACGATGTGGTCCGGCGGCTCCGGGACCTGAAGGCGCACGTGGTGCTGGGGAACCACGAGGAGACGATTCTCGGACCGGGGATGGACCGGGCGCTGGCGAAGGCGGACCCGGAACTGGTGGAGTGGCTTCGCGCGCAACCGTACCGGCTGGAACTGGAGATCGACGGCAAGAAGGTGCTGATGACGCACGGTTCGCCGTGGGAGCCGTGGAAGGAGTACCACTACCCGCACGAGGCGATCTGGGCGCGCGCGGCGCAACTGGACTGCGACGTGCTGGTGGTGGGGCACACGCACTTCAAGATGGCCCAGCGGTTCGGGAACGTGCTGGTCATCAACCCCGGCTCGGCGGGCGACCCGCGCGACAGCCGGAACGGCTTCCAACTCTCGTGCGCGGTGTGGGACACGACAAGCGGTGAAGTCACCTTCTACGATTACCCTGATCCCACACGGAACTTCGTCGCGTCATCGGGCGCGCTTCAGAGCCCATAGCAAGAGGCGTCTTCGCGACGCCGGAGGACAGGTCAGCGGATGAGTATCGTTGCCGAACTGATGGCTCGCCATTACGAGCGGCTTTCCGGCTTCCCGGCGCCGCTTCAGCAGCAGTTCGAGGCGGGCTTGCGGGCGCTTGCGCCGCGGCTGAGCCCCTCGCAACTGCAAATCTGGTCGGAAACTGGCATCGAACTCACGGGCCTGAGCCTCCGTTCGTGGGAAGCAGCATCCGAGTACTTCAAAGCGGCCCCGGCGCTCCCGGAATCGACCACATGGGAAGCGCTGGAAACGCTTGGTCGCGAGGCAATTCAACTTGCGACGGAGTCCGCGCCGCTGGCAGTGTCGTTCCTCCGATCGGCGCCGGCAGCAATCGAGAAGCTGGGTCCGACGCACCTGCGCCAGTGGGCCGACCTCGGACGGCGGCTCTACAAGGGCAACTGGAAGAGCTCGTCGCTGGCCGCGCAGTTCTATGAGCTGGCGCCCCAGATTTTCGATGTGCTGCGGCTGAACCAGGCCTCGCGCCTGGTGCTCTTCATCGACGAGCTTTCCCGGCACAGCTATGAGCTGTCGTCGGCGTGCCTGGCGAGCGCGCCGGAGGTGCTCCAGCGGCTCGACGAAGAGGACCGCCTGCCGTTCCTGGCCTACGCGCTCGAACTCGCGCAGTCGAGCTGGGCCGATTCGCGCCTCTACTTCGAGCGCGGGGTTCCGCTGCTTCAGAAGATTCACCACCCGCTGCGTGAGCGCTACCTGCTGCTCGCGGCGCAGGTGGCACGCGGTCCGCAGCGTTCGGCGTTCCAGTACTTCGAAGACGGCGCGATGGCGCTGGGCGAGCTCGAGCCGGAAGACCACCACAAAGTGATCGAACTGGCGGAGCAGCTCGCTCCGTATTCGCCGTACGCGGCCATGGACTTCCTCAGCAGCGTACCAACTGTGCTGCAGCGCATCCGCATCGACGAACTGGAGCCATGGCAGCAGGCGGGCCTGCGCATCCTGCAACAGAGCCACGACGGCGGCGAGGCGTACTTCCGGCTGCAGAGCAGCCGCGCCGAAGACATCCTGGACAACCTCTCGGCGCGCGTGGAGCTGAACAAGGTCGGCGAGATCCTTCGCCTGTACTGCAAGGCGCTCACCGGGCGCAACGTGAGCATCCAGTCGACCTCGGCGCTGGCCGAGAAGGGCATCGGCTGGGTCGACGAACACCGCGCGAGCACCGAGGGCACGCACATCTACCTGCCCGAGGTGATGGAGCGCTACCAGGAAAAGGACGAGAACTTCCTCGCGCTGAAGGTGTTCGCGACGCACCAGGCCGCGCACATCGAGTTCGGCAGTTTCGAGTTCGACTTCGAGCGGCCGGGCGCGCTCTTCGGCTCGGAGGCGCGCGAGTGGGCATCGGCCGGGCGGGAGCCGGGCAACGCGGTCACCGACATGGAGCGCTTCTTCGACCTGTTCCCGAACCGGCAACTCGCCCTCGACCTGTACACGATCGCCGAGGACGCGCGCATCGACGGCGCCATCAAACGCGAGTACGGCGGCATCCGGAAGGCGCTCCAGCGGATGCAGGCCGCGGAGCTCGAACAGAGGCCGGACGTTCGCACCCTGCCGCTGCGGCAGGCGTTCGTCGAGAACCTGGTCCGTGCCAGCCTCGACGCGGCGGACTCGGTGTTGTGGCCGAAGGACCGTGCCGACGTCATGCGGGAAGCGCTCGGCATCCTGAAGCGCGTCGGACAAAAGGATGCCACCGTCGAGGACGCAGCCGAGGCGACCATCCGGCTGTACCGGCTGGCCATCAACATCCCCAACATCTACCAAGACCAGCCCGACATGGACTGGGAAGGCGTGGATGCCATGGAGGGCCTTCAGCCGATGCTGCAGGAGGGCGCCGCCGAAGAGGGTGGCCAGCCCGGCCAGATGCAACTCGGCGACGTCTCCGCGGGCGAAGGGGAAGGCGAGCAGGAATACCAGAGCCCGCAGGAGGTCGACTTCCGGGGCGATTTCAAGCCGGAGCTGGTCCAGCTTTTGATGAAGCTCCGCGAAGATGCCCAGGGTGGCCAGGCCGGCGAAATGTCGTCGGCGCCACTGACCCCGGAACAGCTCCAGGAACTCCTCGAGAAGAGCGTGGAGATCAACCTCGATGCGCTCATGGAGGGCGACCTGGAGCAGACAACCGGACTGTTCCTCTCGAATTTGCAAAAGGAAGCCGGCACGCCTGCCCAGGAGAAGGAAGGCAAGAACGGCAAGCCGCAAAGCGACGAAAGCACTGGCGAGGGCGAAAACGAACAGCCGCTCCAGCCGGTCGTGACCGTCTATTACTACGACGAGTGGGACTTCCGGGCCCAGGACTACAAGCCGCGCTGGTGCGCCGTGAAGGAAGCGAAGCTCGAACAGGGCGACGAGGGCTTCTACGAGAACACCCTGCGGGAGCACGCGGGACTCGTGGCCCAGACGCGGAAGCAGTTCGAGCTGATGAAGCCAGAGCTCTTCAGGAAGATTAAGCGGCTGCCCGAGGGCGAGGACTTCGACCTCGATGCAGCGATCGACTGGATGGTCGAGCGCAAGGCGGGCGGCGCGCCGAACGAGAAGATCTACTGGCGCCGGAACAAGATTGAACGGGACGTCGCCGTCGCGTTCCTCATCGACATGTCGGCGAGCACCGACGAGGAGATCAACAAGCGCGACCGGAAGTACGACGACGATGATTTCGACGACGACCCGCGCAAGTACCTGAGCTGGTGGGTTTCGAAGCGGCGGCAGGAGATGCTGACTCCGCCCAAGCGCATCATCGACCTCGAAAAGGAGTCGACGGTGCTGCTGATGACGGCGCTCGAGACTATCGGCGACCAGTACGGCATCTACGGCTTCAGCGGGTACGGCCGCGACAACGTCGAGTTCTTCGTCATCAAGGACTTCGACGAAAACCTCGACGACAAGATCAAGAAGCGGCTGGATAAGGTGGTGCCGATACGGTCGACGCGCATGGGCCCGGCGATCCGCCACGCGACGTACAAGCTGAAGCAGCAGGACGCGAAGGTGAAGATCCTGGTGCTCCTGAGCGACGGCCGCCCCCAGGACCACGGCTACGGGCGCGACCGCACCGAGAAGGAGTACGCGATCCACGACACGAAGCAGGCGCTGAACGAGGCGAAGCGCGAGGGCATCACGCCGTTCGCGTTGACGGTGGACCGGGCGGGCCACGACTACCTGAAGACCATGTGCGAGGACATGGGCTACGAAGTGGTGGCCGACATCGAGGCGCTCCCGAGCCGGCTCCCGGCGCTGTACCGGCGACTCACGGAGTAGCTGGCGAAGTCCCACTGTGAACGATCGAAGGCCGCGCTTCGGGACGCGGCCTTCTTCGTTTCCAATGCGACAACAGATGTCGCGACGCCGGGCGATGCTTACCGGCCGCTGTTCGCGGCGGAGGATACGCATGGCACGCTGGCAGGACATCGAGCGGGAAGCACCTGAGGTCGCCGAGGGCGGCAGGCGGCTCATCTACCAGTACGGGATCGGGCTCGGCTACCTGGCGACGGTGGCGCCCGACGGGACGCCACGCATCCACCCGTTCTGCCCAATCCTCGAAGGTGGCGGGCTCTACGGCTTTTTCGTGCCATCGCCGAAGCGGAACGACCTGCATCGCACGGGACGCTTTGGCTTCCACACGTTCGCCGCGGAGGAACGGGACGACGAGTTCTTCTGCTCGGGCGCCGCGCGCAGAGTGACCGACCCGGAGGTGACCGAGCGGGTGCTGGCGAAGTACCGGGCCGACGGCGGGAACAACGCGCCGAACGAAGAGCTGTTCGAACTCGAACCCGAACGAGCGCTCCTCGCGCTGTACAAGCCCCGCGGCGCACCTGATTACTGGCCGCCGCGGTATCTCAAGTGGCGGGCAGGGGGCAGGTAAGTCGCAGTGCCCGTTCGCTGTCCCGTGCGATGGGTTCGGGGTACGCTGACCTCATGGCCGAGGACACCGGAAAGCAACGCGCATACGCAGCTGCAGGCGTCGACATCGCCGCACGAGGGAAGTTCGCCGCGGGCCTTCCCGGTATCCTCGCGCAGGCGCGCCGCCCCGAGGTGCTGAGCGACGCGGGGCCGTTCAGCGGGCTTTTCCGGCTGGGCGAACGGTACCGCGACCCCGTGCTCGCCGCGAGTGCCGATGGGATCGGCACGAAAGTGAAGCTGCAACTGGCGGCGAACCGGCTCGACCTCTGCGGCCCGGACATCATCGGGCACTCGGTGAACGACGTGTTCACGTGCGGCGCCGAACCGATCTTCTTCCTCGACTACATCGCGGGAAACGGCCTGACCAACGAGCAGAAGACGACGCTCGTCGAGGGCGTCGCGCGGGCGTGCGCCGAGGTGGGGTGCGCGCTCCTGGGCGGCGAAACCGCGGACATGCCCGATGTCTACGCGCCGGGCGAGTTCGACCTCGCGGGCTTCATCGTCGGGGTCGTCGAGCGCGACCGCATCATCGACGGGACGAAGATCGCGGAAGGCGATGTGCTCCTCGGCATCCCGAGCTGGGGCCTCCATACGAACGGCTATTCGCTTGCCCGGAAGGTCCTGCATGTCGCGGATGGCGAACCAGCTGAGGAGACCCGCGAACGGCTCGAGGAGCGGCCACCGGAGCTCGAAGGGCAATCGCTCGGCGAGGCGCTGCTGGCGACGCACCGGCCCTACCACCAGCTCGTCGCACCGGTGCTCGATCGCGTTCGCGGCATGGCCCACATCACCGGCGGCGGGTACGCGGAAAACGTGCCGCGCGTCCTGCCGAAGGGCCTGAACGCCGAGATCGATACCCGGGCGTGGCAGGTGCCACCGATCTTCCGGCTCATCCAGGAGCGCGGCGGAATCAGCGCCGAAGAGATGTACGAGGTCTTCAACATGGGCATCGGCATGGTGCTCATGGTGGCGCCGGCCGATATGGACACCGTCCGCGAGGCGATTCCGGAGGCGATTCGGATCGGGACAGTGACCGCCGGCGCAGGGCCGCGAGTGGTGCTACACGGCATCTGAGAGCCCGGCCGCGAGCCCCTGGAGAGTAAAGCCAGCGCGAGCACCCGTTGTGCGGGTGAAACTCTCACGTCTGTCGGCGTTATCGGAGAAACCACGGTCTTCGGCCAGAATTGGCCTATGCCCTATAGCAGGTCTATTTTCCCCGGGAGAACCGAGACTGTGGCATATGAGAGTCTCTGGGTGCGCTCAAACCTCGGGACGTATTGCGCACCAGGTGACCATGAGTTCCTGATGGCAGATGGGCCAAAAGGTGGCGTGCGCTGGTGCGCGAAATGCCTGAAGGAAGAACCAACGGATGGGAGCGGCTGCCTGGTCTGCGACCTCCCCGGCTATCAACGAGTTGAGCTTGTGAATGTGCGGGACGAAGAACAGCACGTCGTCGGCATGCTGTGCAGCACCTGCAGCGCGGGGTTCGACGAGCGCAGCGTGATAGGCGGCTGGGCGCGACTACCGCGACAGGCGCGACTCAAACGGACCACCGCCACCGCTGAAGGAAAGCAGGGGACTCCATAAGACCTGGCGCGGCCACTTTCCCCAACAAGGTCTCGTGATTCAATCCCGCCACCGCATCGCCGGTATGCGTAGAATGCGGACCGGGAAGCGAAGACATCACGGGAGGGGATTCATGGCCAGTGGCCCGCTCTCTGGAGTGAGGGTGCTCGAATTCAGCCAGATCATCGCCGGACCTTTCTGCGGCCAGCATCTCGCCGACATGGGCGCGGACGTCATCAAGTTCGAGCCCGTTGAAGGCGAACCCTGGCGAGTCTTCAACGAACTCATCCCCAAGGAGTCGCGCACGTTCGCGAGCCTGAACCGCGGGAAGCGCAGCGTGGCGATGGACATGACACGGCCCGAAGCCCAGGCAGTCATCCACCGCCTGGCGCGAACCGCCGACGTGGTCGTCATCAACTACCGGCCGGGCGTCGCCGAGCAGTTGAAGATCGACTACGACACACTCAGCGCGATCAACCCGCGGATCATCTACTGCGAGAACACGGCGTTCGGGCGGCACGGCCCGCTGGCGCAGCGGGGCGGGTACGACATCGTGGTGCAGGCGATGACCGGCCTGATGGCGGGCGAAGGGAAGATGCAGGGCGAGGTGCCGACGTACATCTACCCGGCCGTCGCCGACTATGCCACAGGCATCCAGATGACGAACGCGATCTGTGCCGCGCTGTTCCATCGCGAGCGAACGGGCAAGGGCCAGCGAATCGACTGCACGCTGATGGGCACCGCGCTCGCCATGCAGACGTCGCAGTTCACCTGGATCGAGGCGTGGGACGACGAAGTGTTCCCCCAGATGCTCGACGAGATCCGCGAGGCACGCCTGCGCAAAGCGTCGTTCGCCGAACAGCAGGCGATTCACCGCAAGTACCGGCCCGTCGCTCCCGGGAACATCTACTACCGCGTCTTCCAGACCGCCGACGGGTTCATCGCTGTGGGGGCGCTCTCCGACTCGTTGCGGCGAAAGGTGCTGGCGGCAACGGGCCTGCATGACCCGCGCTTCAAGGAGGATGGCACCTTCGAGATGAACCCCGAGGGCTGGGAGGAGATCGGCCCGAAGCTGGTGGAGGAAGCCGAGGCCCTGTACCGCACAAAGACCACCGCCGAGTGGGGCGAAATCTTCGAGAAGCACGGCGTCCCGGCAGGTCCGATGTACTTCGTCGAGGAGCTCTTCGGGCACCCGCAAACCGAAGCGAACGGCCTCGAGATCAAAGTCGAACACGAGTTGCTCGGCACCATGCGCATGGTCGGGCCGCCATTCCAGATGTCGGAGAGCCCGCTCAAGCCGACGAAGGCAAGCCCGGTCCTGGGCGCGGATACCGACGACGTCCTGGCCGAAGCGGGGCTGGATGCGAGCGAGATTGCCGCGATGCGCGAAGCCGGCATCGTCGTGTAGCGAGGCAGGAACACCATGGACGTTGCGTCGTTCGACGACATCCGCGATGCGTTCAGCGCCCGCATCGAACGCATCGTGTGGGCTACGGTCACGACGGTGGACACGAAGGGCCGGCCGCGCTCGCGCCTCCTGCACCCGGTCTGGGACGGCCCGACGGGATGGATCGCGACGGGCCGGCACAGCTTCAAAGCGAAGCACCTCGAGCGTAACCCGTACGTATCGGTGAGTTACTGGGACCCGCAGCACGAGCAGGTGTACGCGGACTGCCGCGCCGAGTGGGCCGACGACCTGGAAACGAAGCGGCGGACCTGGAACCTGTTCAAGGACACGCCACCGCCGCTGGGCTATGACCCGGCGATGTTCTGGCGCAGCCCTGAGGACCCGGAGTTCGGCGTGCTCCGGCTGGAACCGTGGCGTATCGAGCTCTACAGCCTCGCGGACATGGCGGCGCAGCGCGAACCACTCGTGTGGCGACCGCAACGGTAACCCTCGAACGGGCTGGCTCAGGCNTCCTGGTTCGTACGCGGGAAGGTGCAGCGCGGGCGCAGGGCGCATTCACCGCAGCGCGGGCGAGTCTTGAGGCAGAGGTGCTTGTTGTGGAGCACGATGAGCGCGTGGTATCGCGCCCAGAGCTCCCGGTCTTCGGGCAGGTGGCTCACGAAGTAGCGCTGCCACGTGTCGTATGACCGGCCGCCGGGACCGAGCCCGAGCCGTTCGAACAGGCGAATGGTGTAGGCGTCGATAACGAACGCGGGCTTGCGCTGGGCGTAGGCGATGATGGCGTCGGCGGTTTCGGGTCCGATGCCCCAGGTCGCCAGCAGCTCCTGGCGCAGCACCGGCGGGTCGAGCGCAAGGAGGTCGTCGAGCGACCCGTGGGCTTCGACCAGGGCGAGGAAGGCGCGGAGCTTCTTCGCCTTCTGGCGGTACTGGCCGCTGGGGCGGACCACCTCTTCCAGCGCCTCCTGAGGGAGCGCGGACATCGCGGCAGGATCCAGCAGGTTCGCCGCGCGGAGACGGTCGAGCGCGCGTTCGACGTTCGTCCACGAGGTGTTCTGCACGAGGATGGCGCCAACGATGACCTCGAACGGGTCGGCGTCGGGCCACCAGTGCCAGCCGCGCCAGGTATGGAGTTCGTCGAGCACCTCGTAAATGTCGAGCAGCTCGCGTGAGAGCGGGTCGCCGGGGATTGCGGGTGGCGTGGTCGTGGTCATTCGGCGGTATATCGCAATGATCGTAGCGCGAGTTCAGGCCCGCGTTTGCGCGGGCGCGAGACCGGCCCTGGCGGACCTTCGGCGCTCGGCAAGATACGTTCGCGTTCCAACCGCGGCGACGATCACGGCGCCACCGAGCACGGCCCACCAACCAGGCGTTTCGCCGAGGAAGAGGAAGACCCAAACGGGGTTGAGGACCGGTTCGAGCATGCCGATGAGCGACGCTTCGAGCGCCTGCACATAAGCAATGCCAAAGCCGAACAGCACGTACGCCACCCCGATCTGGAGGACGCCAAGGAACAGCAGGCCAGCGAGATCGGCGGGGCCGGGAGTGAACGCGTCCCACTCGGCGCGCAGGAGGTTCAGCGGAACCATGGCAGCCAAGAGCAGCAGGTTCCCCAGCACCATGGCGCGGGGGCGAGTGGCAGCGCGGCATCCTTTGTGCCGCAGGAGCGTCAGGAACGCAGCGAACGAAACACCGCTGGCTATCGCTGCGAGGTTGCCCCAGAGGGCGTCGGCTTCGAGCCGGCCAACGAAGAAGAGCCCCATCCCGCCGAACGCCACGGCCACGCAGGCGAGGTCGTCGCGGGTGGGGCGTTCGTCGAGGAGCAGCGGGCCGAGAACAAGCACGTACAGCGGGGCGGTGTACTGCAAAAAGATGGCGTTCGCCGCGGTGGTGAGCTTCGTGGCGAGCACGAAGAGGAAGAGCATGAGCGCGTAGCTAATCGCGAGCGCCCATTCCAGCCAGTTGGCCCGGAGCGGATTCGGGATACCGGTTCGCATCAGCAGGGCAATGGCTACCGCAGCGAAGAGCGACCGCCACATCGTGACGCCGAACGCATCGAGGGAGACGGCCTTGATGAACAGGCCACCGGTGCTCCAGAGGATGGCGGCCGCGAGCACGGCGAGAAGGCCCTGCCGGTGGAGCGGGAGCCCATCGAAACGCGCGCGGAGAGAGCGTGAGGCGGCCGCGGTCACGCGCCAAAGGGTAGGGCGCGCCGGCGCGCTTCGCTATGGTGGCTAATCGGGCCGGTTTTCGGGAAAGCGGCGCTCAAGGTAGTACAGGGCCGCCGATACTCCCAGGCCGGCGATGGCACCGATGAGGACGCCGAGCAGGATGTCGTCGGCGTCGTAACGAACGAACAGGTAAATAACGAACGCGATGATAAAGCCGATGAAGAAGTAGTTGAGCTGGCGCCGCAAGACTGTCCACATTGCCGCGCAGTATACGGGACATGCAGTTCACGAAGGAATGCCGATGGTAACCGTTACCGGGTGGGGTCGATGCCGAAACGGCGTTCGAGGAACGCCACTTCGTCGATGATGTGGCGGTAGCGGCTGTACACCTGTCGCGTCGCCTCGGCGATGGTTTCCAGGTCAGCCGGGCGGAGCTTCCCGGCCTGTTCGAGCTCGGCGAGTTCGTCTCGGTCTTCCTCGATGATGGTGTCGTCGGGCGCGACCCACCAGTCCACCACCAGATCCCGGTATTCGATGACGTCGGCGGAGAGCGTCACGTCGGCCACCGCATCGAACCGGTGGGCGATAAGCCGTCCGTCACGGGTGTGCATGCGATAGAGGTTGTAGGGCCTTCGGCGCCAGAACCAGCCATAGGAAACGGAGCCGGGCGGCACGGTGATGGGCGTACCGAAAATCTCGCCGCCGCGCTCCATTCGAAAGCGCACCACCGCCAGCGACGGATCGAGCCGGACGAGTTCGCAGACATACTCGCGAACGGTCCCATCGGGCTTGAGCTTGCGCTCGATGACCGGTGACGAGTTCGCGGGTTGCATTGGCGGGATCGTATGCTGGCCGGGCAATTTGGACTCGCTTTCCAACGGAGGTCGCGTGCAGTTCGAAACGATTCTCTACGAAAAGAAGGACCAGGTCGCGGTCATCACTATCAACCGGCCGCAGGCCCTCAACAGCATCAACGCAAAGGCCTCGAGCGAGATGCTCGAGGCGTGGGAGGACTTCCGGGACGACCCGAACCTGCGGGTAGCGATCCTCACGGGCGCGGGCGACCGGGCGTTCTCGACCGGCATGGACCTCGTGGCGACCGCCACGGGTGAGAACCAGTTCTCGGGGCGGCCGGCTCCGTTCGGCGGTTTCACGAAGCGGCTCCCGATCTACAAGCCGATCATTGCGGCCATCCACGGGTACTGCCTGGCCGGCGGGCTCGAACTGGCACTGACCTGCGACATCCGCATCGCCACCCCGGACTCGCGCTTCGGACTGCCGGAGGTTCGGTGGGCCATCATGCCGGGTGCGGGCGGTACGCAGCGGCTGCCGCGCGCCATCCCGCAGGCGTGGGCGAACTACATGATCCTGACCGGGGAACAGATCGACGCAGAAACGGCGTCGCGGATCGGGCTCATTTCGCACATCGTGCCGAAGGAAGAGCTCATGGACCGCGCCTTCGAAATCGCGAACATCATTTGCGAGCGGGGTCCGCTGGCGGTTCGTGCAGCAAAGGAAGCGATGCTGCGGGGCCAGGACATGCCGCTGGAGCACGGCCTCGCGTACGAAGACCTGGTGATGGCGCGGCTCTTCGCCACCGAGGACGCGAAAGAGGGCCCGCGCGCGTTCGCCGAGAAGCGAAAGCCGGAGTACAAGGGCCGATAGTCAGCGGCCGAAGGCGACATTCCACGCCTTTCGGCCGTCCTCGTTAGGGAGCGCGAGGTTGGGGTGTGGCAGCGCCACAAGCGGATACGCCTCATTCGCCTGTGGCCTGGTCACACCCCGATACACCGCGGCTGGAGGTTCCTTCGGATACGTGCGGGTTCCCCGGAGTTGAACTGTGGGAAAGCTACCGCTCGCTTGCGACATCCACCGACGCGCTCGACAAGGGACGGCACGGCGAGGAGAATGCGCGCCATGGCACAGGTAACGGCGAACGGCATTCAGATCGAGTACGAAACGTTCGGGGAGCGAACGAACCCGGCGATGCTGCTCATCAACGGGCTCGGGTCGCAGCTGCTGAGCTGGGACGAGGGCTTCTGCAAGCTCCTGGTAGACCGCGGCTTCTTCGTCATCCGGTTCGACAACCGGGATGTCGGCCTGAGCACGAAGTTCTCCGACCACCCCATTGCGAACGTGCCGGCCACGCTGAAGGCGCTGCGGGAAGGCCAGAAGGTCGACGTTCCCTACACCCTGAGCGACATGGCCGCGGACGCCGCGGGCCTGCTGGACGCGCTCGGGATCGCAGCGGCGCACATCGTGGGCGTCTCGATGGGCGGGATGATCGCGCAGACGTTCGCCATCGAGCACCCGCAGAAGACGCTGTCGCTGACCTCGATTATGTCAGCTACGGGGAACCCGAACATCCAGCTTTCGACGCCGGAGGCGAACGCCGCGCTGATGACACCCGCGCCCGCCGACCGCGAGGGGTACATCGAACACACGGTCGCGAACTCGAAAATCATCGGGTCGAAGGGCCACCTCTACGACGAGGAGCGCGTGCGCCGGCGCGCAGCCGCAGCGTATGACCGGCAGTTCTACCCGGAGGGCGTGGGACGGCAGCTCGTCGCCATCAACGCGTCGGGTTCGCGCAAGGAGAAGCTGGCGAACGTGAAGGTACCGACGCTGGTCATTCACGGCGATATCGACCCGCTGGTGCGGCTGGAAGCCGGTATCGACACAGCGGAGTCCATCCCGGGCGCCGAACTGCTGGTCCTCGAAGGGATGGGGCACGACCTGCCGGAGCCACTCTGGGAGACCATCGCCGACGCAATCGCGAAGAACGCGGCGAAGGCCACGGCTGCGAAATGACAAAGAACATCCCGGACCCGCCGGGCCGCGCGTTGCCGGGCATGGGCGTCGAACCGACGATGCCCGCGCAGTACGCGCGGCTCGTCGAGCGGATGCTCGACTATTGCGAGCGAGCCACCAAGGGCCTCACGGTCGAGCAGTTGTGCGACACACGCGGCGGCATCACGAACTCAATCGGGTTCGATGTCTGGCACGTGGTTCGCACGACGGACAACATCATCCACTTCGTGTTCGAACGCGAGATGCCGGTCTGGGTCACGGGCGGGTTCTACGAGCAGTGGGGCCTGCCAAAGGTGGACCAGGGCACCGGAATGGACCCCAACGACGCGTACTCGATGCGCTTCCCGGAGCCGGAGGAGTTCAACAGGTACACGCGAGCGGTGAAGGAAGCGGTCGTACCACGGATCGCGGGCATGTCGATGGAATACCTGTCGACCATCCAGCGCATCCGGCCGTGGGGCGACATTCCGCGGATGGAGGCGATCGGCCACGGGCTCATCGGGCACGGCAACGGGCACCTGGGCCGCGCATCCTACGCGCGCAACCTGTTCGGGCTTGAAGGCCTGCCGTATTAACGCCCGCCGCCACGCCAGGTAGGTGGCGCTCGCCCGGCCTTCGACGCCACCGGCATGCGAATGTGGATCCAGGGGGCCGTAGCAGCGCGCTGCGCCTTACGCGTGCTGTTTTTCGTATCGGAAGTCGCGACCGGTGAGGAGGGACGGACTACAATCCCGACCATGTTCACAGTGCTGGCTGGCGGGGTGGGAGCCTCCCGGTTCTTGCAGGGCCTTGTGCAGGTCGTCGACCCGGCAGAGGTGACCATCATTTCGAACACGGGCGACGACGAAGAGCTCTTCGGGCTGCATGTCTCGCCCGACACCGACATCGTCATCTACGCGCTCGCGGGCGTGGTGAACCCGGAGACGGGGTGGGGCATCGCGGGCGACACGTTCCACGTGGTCGACCAGCTCGAGCGGTTCGGGTACCCGCGCTGGTTCAACCTCGGCGACCGCGACCTGGCGATGGCCATCCACCGGACGCGGCTGATGCGCGAGGGCGTGCCGATGCACGAAATCGTGGCCGACCTGGTTCGCGCCTGGGGGCTACGGGTACGCATCCTGCCGATGTCGGATTCGCCGATTCGCACGCGCATCCTCGGGCCCGACGGGGAGATCCCATTCCAGGAGTACATGGTCCGGATGCGGACTGAGGTCGAGGTGCGGGGCTTCGACTTCCAGGGAGCAGACCAGGCGCAGCCGGCGCCGGGTGTGCTGGAGGCGCTGCGGCAGGCCGACGCGGTCATCATCGCGCCAAGCAACCCCTTCGTGAGCATCGGGCCGATCCTCGCGGTGCCGGGCGTGCGCGAAACGCTCGCGAGCACAACGGCGACGCGCGTTGCGATCAGCCCGATCATCGCCGGCGAGGTGGTAAAGGGGCCGGCAGCGAAGATGCTCGCGAGCCTCGGACACGAGGTCTCGGCCGTGGGCGTGGCGCGGATCTACCGGGGGCTTGTGGACGTCATGGTCATCGACGAGCAGGACCGTGCACTGGCGCCGGCAATCGAAGCGCTGGGCATGCGCTGCGTGGTCACCGACACGATCATGAGCGACGACGCGAAGAAGGCGGCGTTGGCAAGGACCGTCGTCGAGGCGATTGAGGGCGGACTCCTCCAGTGAATGGCCCGCTGGTGCTCGTGCCGGTGAATCGGCTCGACCGGGCAAAGGGGCGGTTGGCGGAGATCCTTGAGCCCGGGGAACGGGTTGCGCTCGCGGAAGCGACCCTCGAGACGGTCATCGACGCGGTGAACGGGGCCGGGTTCAGGTTGGTGGTGCTTTCGGCCGACGAGCGGGTTCGGGAACTCCTTGGGGACCGCGGCTGCTTCCTGGCCGAGAACCCGGCGCTTTCCGGGCTGAACGAACAAATCGAGGACGCCCTGGCGCGGCTGGACGTGCCGGCCGAGGGGTTGCTGATCCTGCACGCTGACCTGCCCCTGGCAACGGCGACAGCGTTGCGGGAGTTCGTCGCGATGGCTGCGCCGTCGCCATCGGTTACGCTGCAGCCCAGCGCCGACGGGGGCACCAACGCGATGCTGCTTCGGCCGCCGGGGCGCTTCCGGCTGGCGTATGGTGCGGGAAGCTTCCAGCGGCACCGGGATGCCGCCGAACGGGCGAGCATGGAGGTGCGCGTGGCGGAACGCGAGGACCTGGCGCTCGACCTGGACACCCCCGCGGACATCGAGGCGCTGCTCGCGCGTGAAGATGGACGGGAATCCCGTGCCGGGAGGTTGCTCGCGCGCTGGGGGATTTCGGAGCGGATAAGACGCGAATGAAGCGGCTGGTTCTTACGGGAATTGCACTGGCGATGCTGCTCGCGGCGTGCGGCAGGGAATCGAGCGCGCCGGGCCCACGGCCAACACCGACACCAACCGTCGCGGGGCCATCGGTCGCAGCCGGGCGAACAGTGAAGGACATGATCGGCCGCGACGTGGCGGTGCCGGAGCAGGTTCGACGGGTGGTTGCCCTCAGTCCTTCTGGCGTCGATTTCGCGATGTCGCTCGGGCTGGAGCTGGCAGGCAGGCCCACAGATGCACCGAACGCGCCCGAGGGCATACCAGACGTCGGTTCGAGCCTGATGCCAGACTTCGCAGCCGTGGCCGAGCAGAGGCCCGACCTCGTGCTCGGCGACGCCGCACTCCATGGCGCACGGCTGCGCGACTTCGAACAATTCCCCTACCCGGTGTTCGTCCTGAAGGCGAGTTCGTACCAGGACATCCTGCAGGCGCTGACCGCACTCGGACAGGTGACCGGCCGCGACGCCGAGGCCGAGACCCGGGTGGCGGAGATCGAAGAGCGCGTGAACGCTGCAAAAGCGCGCGGCGAGGGGCAACCGGCGCCGAACGTCCTCATCCTGACCGGTTCGGGCCGTGAGGTGTATGCGGGCAGCGATTCGACCTATGTGGGCGACCTCGTGCGGCTGCTCGGGGGGAAGAACATCCTCGGGAACACGCCGCAGGGCGCGCCGATCGCCGGGTTCGGGCTCGTCGAACTGGCGCAACTCGCATCGCTGGACCCCGACGTTGTGCTCCTCATCGCCTCCGGCCAGGGCGACCTGGCCGACACGATTCGTACGTCCCCGGAGTGGCAGTCGACTCGGGCTGTGGCGAACGGGCAGGTCTACGAGCTGGACACGCTGCGATGGCTGCGGAGCCCGGGCCCCCGTGTGGCAGAGGCGGTCGAAGAATTAGCGGAGATGCTCTACCCGAGCTAAATCACTGCTGACCGCCAGGGGTGTCCCGTCGACGGCGCCGGCGCCGCGCCGCAAGCAGCGGCATCATCCAGTAGTAGGTCATGCCGCTGATCGCGAGCGCGATGGTGCCGTGGTCGACGTTCGCGGGCCGGGATTGGCCACGACCCGACCGGGTTGCCCGGGCCGCAGCCCTCATTCGTTCCTGCGCGTCGTCAGATGGGAATTGCATGAGCGCAGTATATCCGCTGCCCTAACCCATGGTGGAAATGTGTTCCGGCCGGATGCGGTAGATGACGCGCTGCTCGTTAGGGCCGCGCCAGGGGTACGTGTCCTGGCCGAGGTACTTTTTCGCCATCTTGTCGATGTGGGCGTCGGCGCCTTCGTGCGTCTTTTCGACGACGCGGCCGCGGACCTGGATGTAGCGGTACGGGTTCTCTGAGTCGTGAATCGAAAGGGCCACCCGGCCGTCACGATCGAGGTTCCGGACCTTCTGACGGCCTTCGGCGGTGTTAATCAGGATGTCGTTGCCGTCGATGTCGACCCAAACCGGCGTGCATTGGGGCGAACCGTCGGGCATGAGGGTCGCGAGATGCCCGTAGTTCGGTCGTTCGATGATGTCGCGGTGGGACTGGGGAATTTCGACCACAGAAAGCTCCGTTCGTGCGTGGTAGGTCACCCTAACAGGTAGTTGCGCCGGCAATCAATGAGCGATCGCCGTGCCGCGTGACAGTTTCGACAAATGCGAACGGCCCGGGTTGGTCCCGGGCCGTTGACGTTGGTGGAAGTGAGCGTCAGGGAACGCTGACGTGCTGTTGCGGCGCCCCGGCCGCCGCGGCCGCCTCGGTTTCGAACGGGCGCTCGAAGAGCTGCTCGGCCGCGCGCTCGGCCCCTTCGAATGCGGGGCCAGGGTACACGCCGATGAACACCACCGCGGCGAGCAGGCCAGCGCCAAGTAGCCAGAGGACCGGCGACACGCGGAACCGCGCAAGGCCGGGCCGCGGGTCGAACAGGTACATCTGGCGCATGACCATGAGGTAGTAGTAGAGCGACACGAAGCTGTTGATGACGGCGAGCACGACCAGCCACACCAGCTCGTCGGTGTAGGCCGCCTGGAACATGAACAACTTCGTGGCGAAGCCAGCGAAGAATGGGAGGCCGGCGTAGGAGAAGAGCGAGACCGTGATGACCAGCGCGAGGAACGGCTGGGTCTCAGCAAGGCCGCGCAGGCCGCCGATCGAGTCGTCGCCGGTGCGGTTGTAGTACGCCGTGAGGGCCGTAAACAGGGCGAGCGTCGCGATGATGTAGCCCACCATGTGGAGAAGCAGCGCGCTTGAAGCCGCCTGGCCCACCTCGTCGTCGCCGTAGCCGAGGGCAGCGATGACGACGAGCATGTAGCCGACCTGGCTGATTGAGCTGTAGGCCACGAGGCGCTTCATGTTGCGCTGCTGGATGGCGATCAGGTTGCCGACCACCATTGTCACGGCAGCGAGCACCGCGACTGCCCAGCGCCATTCAACCGCGTCGGTCTGGAACGCGTTTGTAAACAGGCGGAGGAAGAGTGCGAAGCCACCCGCCTTCGAGAGCGTAGACAGGAAGCCAGTGATGGGAAGCGGGGCCCCCTCGTAGGCGTCGGGAGCCCACATGTGGAACGGGGCCGCCGAGACCTTAAATCCGACACCAGCAAGGATGAGCATGAAGCCCACGATGATGCCGGCGTCGGTGTCGCTCGAGCGCTCGGCAAGGGCCGCCGCGATCTGGTCGTAATACGTGCTCCCGGTGACGCCGTAGACGAAGCTGATGCCGTAGAGCAGCGTCGCGCTCGAGAAGGCGCCGAGGAGGATGTACTTGAGGCTGGCCTCGCTGCTCCGGATGTCACGCTTGATGAAGCCGACGAGGATGTACAGCGAAAAGCTGAGGATTTCGAGCGAGATGTAGGCGGTCAGCAATTCGCGCGCGGCGGCGAGGTAGACCGCACCGCAGCCCGCGATCAGGAGCAGACCGTAGTACTCGCTGGCAGTCGCCGTCCGGCCGCGCAGGTAGTTCGCGGACATCAGCGCGGTGGCGGCCACACAGCCCGCGGCCAGCAGGCGGAAGAACGTCGTGAAGTGGTCGACGCGAACGACGTTTTCGAACGTGTTCGGGTCCTTATCGATGTAGAAGAGCGCAGCGACGGCCCAGGCGATCGCAGCCAGGAACGTGAGGTAGGCGAGCACGTCCTTGCGGACGCGAGGAACGAAGAGTTCGAGGCCGATGAGGCCGAGCGCGGCGCCGGCGGCGATGAATTCCGGGATGAAGATGGTGTAGTCGCGCATCAGCTCGCCACCCTCGGAAGGAGTTCGACCGTGTCGCCGACCCGCTCAACGAACGGGGCCCACCAGACACCCATGACGATGATGGCGCCGATCAGCAGGGCACCGGACATGCGCTCCATTGGCGTGATGTCGTGGAGGTTGAGCCACCGCGGGTTCGTGGGGCCGAAGAACACAATCGAGAAGAGCCGGAGCATGTAAGCGGCTGCGAGCGCGGCCGCGAAGATGGCCAGCACACCGGCGACCGGGTAGGTGCGGAAGGTGCCGACAAAGATGTGGAACTCGGCGGTGAACCCGGAGAGGCCGGGAAGGCCGACGTTCGCGAGACCGGCAATCGTGTAGAAGATGACCCAGAGCGGCATCACCTTGCCGATACCGCCGAAGTCCTTCAGGTCGCGCGTGTGCGCCTGGTCGTAGATAGCGCCGATCATGAGGAAGACAAGGGCCGTCATGACGCCGTGGCTGAACATCTGGAGCACGGCGCCGGTGATGCCGATGGCATTCATGGTGGCGAGGCCCATGAGCACGTAGCCCATGTGGCTCACCGAGCTGTAGCCCGAGATGAGCTTGAAGTCGCGCTGGGTGAGGGCCGCGACCGCGCCGTAGACCGCGCCGATGGTGCCGAGGACCATCAGGCCGGGCATCCAGAACTCAGCGCCTTCGGGCAGGAGCTGGATGCCGAGGCGAATGATGCCGAAGGCCCCGAGCTTCATGAGAACGCCGGCGTGAACCATCGACACCGCGGTGGGCGCGGACATGTGACCGTCAGGCGACCAGGTGTGGAACGGCCAGAGCGCCGCGAGGACGCCGCAGCCGATGACGAAGCACGGGAAGAACGTCTTCTGGAAGTTTTCGCTGAGGCCGCCGCTCTCGCCGGCCTCCCAGAGCGCGACCAGGTTGAACGTGCCAAGGCCGGCTTCGTGGAAGACCGCGAAGATGCCAATCCAGATGAGGACGGAGCCTGCCACCAGCATGAGGGTGAGCTTCAGCGCGCCGTATTCCTTGCGCGTCGAACCCCACACGCCGATGAGCAGGTAAAGGGGCACCACGGCGAGTTCGTAGAAGAAGAAGAAGAAGAACAGGTCGAGGGAGAAGAAGGTGCCGTAGACGCCCGCAACCAGCGCCCAGAACAGGATGAAGAAATCCTTGGTGCGGTAGTCGAGCTTGATGGACGCGAGCGTGCCGGCGAAGGCGACGATGCCGGTCAGCAGCACCATCAGCGCCGAGATGCCGTCGACGCCGAGGTGGAGCTGGATACCGTCTTCACCAAGGAAGGCGGTGTTCTCGATCCAGTCCCACCGGAGCTGCATCTGGATCGGGGAGAAGTCTCCCCCGCTTTCGACCTGGTAGGCGACGAAGATGTAGGTCGAAAGACCCAACATCACCGCGCCAGCCAGGATCGAGATCCAGCGGACAGCCGTCTTCTGGTTCCCCGGAACGAAGAGCAGAAGCGTCATCGCCACGACTGGCGCTAGAAGCGTGGCGAGGACGACGTAGCCCTGGCCCTCATCGAAGGTCATTCGTTAGCCCCTCACCGCGAGACCGGCGACCGCAAGCAGGACCACGCCCAGCGCGATGGCCATTGCGTAGTTCGGCACCCGGCCGGTCTGGATGTATTTCAGGACGGAGCCAGTGTACCCCGTGATCTGTGCAGAACCGTCGACGCCTGTGTCGTTGACCACGTAGCGGTCGAACCAGGACGTGACGAAGCTAAACCCGAGGACCACGTTGTTGATGGCCCACTGGTAGAGCTCATCGAAGTAGAACTTCGAACGCAGCATCTCGTAGATGCGCGGCTGGAACTCGGCTGCGCGGGTCGACAGGGTGAGCCGTCCACCCCAGTAGATGTAGGCGCCGAGGTAGATGCCGACGAAGGAAAGCACGAACGAGGTCGCGGCGAGCGTCCAGTCGATTTCGTAATGGTGGGGTTCGTGGAGGAACACGAACTCGCTGAACCCGCCAGGGAAGCCGATCGCTTCGCCAACTTCCCGGAAGATGACGAACCCGGAGGTCACGGCGAGCACAGCGAGGACGACCAGGGGGATCGTCATGAACCCGTTGGATTCGTGCGTGTGCTCATAGATCTCAGGGTTGTTCGGCTTGCCCATGAAGGTGCGGATGAACAGCCGCGTCGTGTAGAAGGCCGTCACGATTGCGGCGAAGGAGAGCAGCGAGAGCGCCCAGAGGCCCCAGTGCTCGTCGGCGGCGTGCAGGATCTCGTCCTTCGACCAGAAGCCGGCGAGCGGCGGCAGGCCAGCGAGCGCGAGCGAGCCGATGAAGAAGGTGGTGCCGGTGATGGGCATCTTCCGCCAGAGGCCACCCATGTCGGTCATTTCCTGGTGGTGGTGCGTCGCATGGATGACGGAACCGCTACCCAGGAAGAGGAGGGCCTTGAAGAAGGCGTGGGTCATGAGGTGGAACATCGCGGCGGTGGTGTTGCCCGAACCGAGCGCCACGAACATGAAACCCAGCTGGCCGACGGTGGAGTAGGCCAGCACCTTCTTGATGTCGGTCTGGACGATGGCGATGAACCCGGAGAGGAGCGCCGTGGTGAGACCGACGATGGTGATGATGATGAGCGTGTTGTCGGCGACTTCGTAGGCAGGCAGCAGGCGCGCGACGAGGTAGACGCCGGCGACAACCATGGTGGCTGCGTGGATGAGCGCGGACACCGGGGTCGGACCTTCCATCGCGTCCGGGAGCCAGACGTGGAAGGGGACCTGCGCGCTCTTGCCCATCGCGCCCATGAAGATGAACGAGAGGGCGACGAACAGGTAGGTTTCGTTGAACTCGCCGGCCTCGGCCATTTCCAGGATGTGCTGGATGTTGAACGTGCCGGCTTCGCGGTAGAGCAGGATGATGCCGGTCATGAGGCCGACGTCGCCGACGCGCGTGGTGACGAAGGCCTTCTTCGCAGCCTCGGTCGCGCTGCGCTTCTCCCAGTAGAAGCCGATGAGGAGGAAGGAGCAGACGCCGACGAGCTCCCAGGAGATAAGGAGAAGGAGCAGGTTGTCGGACATCACGAGCGTCAGCATCGACGCCGCGAAGAGCTGGAGCAGGGCGAAGAACCACCAGTAGCGGGGCTCATCCTTCATGTAGCCGATGGAGAAGATGTTCACCATCAGCGCGACCGTGGTCACCACCGCCAACATGACGATGGTGATCTGGTCGACGTAGATACCGAAGTCGATATCGAAGCTCCCGACCTGGCTCCAGTTGATCACCCTGGTGATCGCGGTTTGGCCGGCCTCAAGGTCGTAGAAGTCCAGGTAGTCGGCCAGGACGAAGAAGAAGAGGACGAAGGACGTACCGATGGCGAGGACGCCAAGGTAGTCGCCTCCCCGGGGCAGGTAGCGCCCGAGCAAGGCGAGCACGATAAACATGCCCGCCGGGACTGCGGCGAGCAGCCAGGCTTGTTCAGCTCCCATCCGTTCCTAGGCCCCTTCTACCACTTCAAGATGTCGGCTTCGTCGACATTCGCCGTCTGGCGAACGCGATAGAGCCGGATGACGATAGCCAACGCGAGACCGACTTCCGCGGCGGCGACGGTGATGACGAACACGGCGAAGATTGCGCCGAGAATCCGATCCGGGTCGAGGTAGGCGGCGAAGGTGACGAAATTCAGGCTCACGGCGTTGAGCATGAGCTCGACGCTCATGAGCACGAGGATCGCGTTTCGCCGGGCGAGGACGCCGTAGACACCGAGTGCGAAGAGGATCCCGCTGAGCGCGAGGTAGTTCTCCATCGGCACCATGGCTATTCGCCCTCCTCTTGCCGGGCAAGGATGATGGCCCCAACCATGGCTACCAGCAAGAGCGCGGCGGCAAGCAGGAAGGCCACCGAGAAGTCCTCGAACAGGCGCTCACTGATGAGCTGGAGCGGCATGTTGATCGGGCTATCGGGGATGTTCTCGCGCCAATCGGTCGCGAAGGCGACGCCGACAAGGATAGCGGCCAGCCCACCGCCCACGAGGAAGGCGAATGGGGCCTGGCCGCTGGTGAGCCGTTCGGGACGGCCCGGAGAACCCAGCCGCGTGAGCATCAACGCGAGCAGGATAAGCACCGTGACAGCGCCGCCATAAATGAGGAACTGCACGAGCGCGAGAAACTCGACAGTGAGGAATACGTACATCACGCCGACGCCGGCGAGGCTGAGGATGAGAAAAATGGCGGAGTGAATCACCGAACCGGAGAACACCACGCCTGCCGACGTGGCGACAACGGCTACAGCGAAGATCCACCACAACACTTCAGTGGCCATGCACTACTGTCCTTCCGCCAGCGGGCTGCCTGTTTCGCGCAGCGTGGCCATCACGTCTTCTGGGATGGGCTCGCCAGCCTCGAGGGCCGCGCGTGCCCGGCGCTCAGCGCGCATGCGGCGCGCACGAACTTTCTCGTACGAGTTGGGGTCGCCCTTCGGGCCGGTGCCGACGCCGGGCGGGAACACCATCTTGCCGTTCCCGGAACCGGCAGCAGCGCCAGCGGCCGCACCGCCGCTCGCGGCAGCGGGAGCCGCGCCACCTGCAGCGCCACCCGAGAATTCTTTCTCCCAGATGGAGCCACCTGGCGCAAGGTCGGACCCGAGTTCGTACAGGGTCTTGGCGAGATCCTCGGGGATCTCCTCGCCGGCTGCCTGGAGCTCCTTGAACCGGCGCTCGGCGCGCATGCGGCGGGCGCGAACCTTTTCGTAGGAGTTCGGGTCGCCCTTCGGACCGGTGCCGACTCCCGGCGGGAAGCGCATCGTGCCGTCGGGGTTCGTGCCCGAAAGCTTTTCGACGGGAGCGGCGGCCGCACCCGCACCATCGCCACCCGGGAGGCCACCCGAGAACTCCTTCTCCCAGATCGAACCACCCGGGGCGAGGTCGGACCCGAGTTCGTACAGGGTCCTGGCGAGATCCTCCGGGATCTCTTCGCCGGCGGCCTGGAGCTCCTTGAACCGGCGCTCGGCGCGCATCCGGCGGGCGCGAACCTTCTCGTAGGAGTTCGGATCGCCCTTCGGACCGGTGCCGACGCCCGGCGGGAACCGCATCGTGCCGTCGGGGTTCGTGCCGGAGAGCTTCTGGCCCGGGGCCGCGCCGGCCGCAGCCGCCGCGGCGGCGCCACCGCCCACCGGCCGGCCACTGGCGTCGTAGGGGACGCCGGGCTGCATGTTACGGTACTTCTCGATCTCGGCCTGGATCTCCGGCGGGACGGGTTCGCCGCGATCGATGTATTCCTTGGCCTTGCGCTCGGCGCGCATGCGCTTCGCGCGGATCTTGTTGGCGGAGAGGATTTCGACTTCGCCACCGGCGGCGGCAGCAGCGGCCGCAGCCGCGGGCGTCGCCTCCTTCGGCTTTTCGGGCTCGCGCTCCTGGATGGCGGCCTGGCCGGTCTCCTGGATGCGCTTGAGCTGCGCGAGCCGGTCCTCGGGCCAGGCGCCCTTGAACGAGCGCTCCGGGGGCGGCTCGCCCTTTGCGGCACGCTCGAGGGCTTCGATGTTGTCCTGCGGCCGGAAGGGGTTCACGAGCTCACCGGACTTGCTCGGCTTGAGGAGCTCGTCGATGTCCTTGTGCAGGTCCCGCCGGTCGAACGCGGAGTTCTCGTGGCCGGACCAGTTGTTGTTCATCACGATCGCTTCGAAGGGGCAGACTTCGACGCAGATGTTGCAGCGCATGCACCGGCCGTAGTCGATCCAGAACTTGTCGACGATTTTGCGCCGGTTGCTGGTCCCTTCGGCGTACTTCGGGTTGTCCTTCATGACGGCCGTCATGCAGTCGACGGGGCAGTTGCGAACGCAGACGTTGCACCCCGTGCAGAACGGCTCGTCGTGGTCGAAGTCCCAGAGGAGGACAGGGAAGCTGCGTGCGCGGACGGGCAACACGTGCTTCTCGTCCGGGTATTCGATCGTGACGGGCTTTCGAGTGAACACCTCGAGGGTGGTCGCGAGGCCTTTGAGCAATCCAATCATCGCGCTGGTGCCTCCGCAGTTCGGTAGAGCCCGACGAGATCGCTGGTCCTGGCCTTCCGCATCCCGCGGTAGTAGAGGCCGACGAGGAACGCGATGGCTGCGACCCAGTTGACGGCCGCCATGATCTCCTCAGGCACGTCGTAGTAGATGAACCCGGCGTTCACCAGGAAGAGGATGAAGCTCAGCTCGATAAGGAACTTCCAGCAGAAGCTCATGAGCTGGTCCACGCGGAGCCGCGGCACCGTCGCGCGGACCCAGAAGATGGACATGATGAAGAAGAAGCTCTTGATGAGGGTCAGTGCGAGCTGCCAGCCCCAGCCCCACTCGGTGCCCATGGGGAACGCCCAGCCGCCGAGGAAGACCACCGAGCCAAACACGCTGAAGGCCCACATCGACGCGTACTCGGTGAGCTGGAACATCGACCAGCGAATGCCGGAGAACTCGACGAAGTAGCCGCCGGTGATTTCGGACTCGGCGACGGGAATATCGAACGGCGCGCGATGGAGCTCGGCCAGCATCGCGATATAGAAGATGGCGAAGGCCAGCGGCTGCAGCAGAATGTACGGCCGGTCTTCCTGCGCGAGGGTGATGAGGTTGAGGTCGAGCGTCCCGGCCACCATGCCCACGGTCAGCAGGCTGAGGACCAGCGGAATCTCGTAGCTGATCATCTGAGCGGCCGCGCGGACGCCGCCGAGGAGCGCGAACTTATTCCCCGACCCGAGGCCGGCCATGAGGATGCCGACGATGTTCAGGCCGAGGATGGCGAACACAAAGAAGAGGCCCAGCGTGAGGTTTCGGATGCCCCAGTCCTGGGCGAACGGCAGGGTGACGAGGATGACGAAGACGGGGATGAACGTCGCGTAGGGCGCGAACTCGAACACCCAGCGGTCGGCGGCGCGGGGGCGCAGGTCTTCCTTACCGACGAGCTTGATTGCGTCGGCGAACGCCTGGAGGAGGCCCCACGGGCCAGTCTCCATAGGGCCGAGACGCTGCTGGAAGCGCGCGACGACCTTCCGTTCGCCATAGGTCAGGTACATGACGACGACCGTCATGACCAGGGCGATGATGACAACCCGGATGACCGCATCGAGCCAGCTCGGGAGCCCGAACAACGGATCTGCGAACTGCATTTACTTGTCCACCTCGCCAAGCACGATGTCGATCGACCCGAGGATGATGATGGCGTCGGCCAGGTAGGTTCCCACGACGAGTTCCTGCAGGCCGGAGAGGTTGCAGAAGCTGGGGGAACGGAGCTTCATGCGGTAGGGCTTGTTGCCGCCGCGGGCCAGGCCATAGACGCCATATTCGCCCTTGGTGCCTTCGAAGCGGAGGTAGCATTCCCCGCTGTCGATTCGAAGCGTCTTCGGCAGGTCGGGATTGAGGACGAGCCCGCCGGGGATCTGCTCGAGGCACTGCTCGATGATGCGGATGCTCTGCCACATCTCGGCGAGGCGGACCCAGTAGCGGTCGAAGACGTCGCCCTGCTTGCCGACCGGGATATCGAAATCGAGCCGGGGATAGATGCTGTAGGGCTCGGCCTTGCGGAGGTCCCACGGGAGGCCGGTAGCGCGGAGCATCGGGCCAGTGAACCCGAGCTGGATCGCCTTTTCGGTGGAGATCGGCGAGAGGTCGCGGGTGCGCTCGACGAACACCTCGTTGCCAGTGAGCAGGCGGTCGAATTCATCGAGCGCGCGCTTCGCCTGGTCGAGCACCCAGCGGCAGCGGGGCTCGAAGTTCTCGGGGAGGTCCATCGAGACGCCGCCGGGCCGGATGTAGGTGGGGAACATCCGGTCGCCAGCGACCTCTTCCATGAGGTCGTAGATGCGTTCGCGTTCGCGCCAGGCCCAGGTGAAGGTGGTACCGAACGACCCGACGTCCTGCCCGAAGGCGCCGAGGAACATGAAGTGGGAGTTGAGCCGCGAGAGCTCGGTCATGATGACGCGGATGTACTCCGCGCGCTCGGGCACTTCGATCCCGCCGAGCTTTTCGACCGCCATGCAGTAGGCGACTTCGCATGCCATACCGGCGAGGTAGTCGGTGCGGTCCCAGTAGCCCATGGCCTGGCGGTAGTCGTTGTTCTCGGAGAGCTTTTCGAGCCCGCGATGCAGGTAGCCGATATAGGGCTCACAGCCGACGACGACCTCGCCATCGACGGTGAGGACCATGCGGAACACCCCGTGGGTCGCGGGGTGCGCGGGGCCGATGTTGAGGGTCATGTCGACCGTGTCGAATTCGGCCTCGCCGGGCGCAAGTACCTTGGTGTCTTCTTCGGGCCAGATGCTCATGACTAGAACGTGAACCCCGGAGGGCCAGACTCGATGCCCTGGAGAATTTCTGCTGCCTGCAACGGATGCGCTTTGAGCAGCGGATGAATGTGCAGGTCTTCTTCGAGGAGCAGGTTCTTCAGGTTCGGGTGGCCTTCGAAATCAATGCCGAACATCTCATGCGCTTCGCGCTCGTGCCAGTTCGCGGCCGGGTAGAGCGACGTAAGCGACGGGACGACCGGGTGTGGTTCGCCGGCCGCGCGAAGCGGCACGGTGACCTGGAGGGCGTGGCCGTGCTTGAAGGAATAGAAGTGGTACTTGAGGGCCATCCCCTCTTCGCCGAAATCCACGCCTGCGATGTTCCGGAGGAAGTCGAACGCGAGTTCCTTGCGTTCCTTCAGGCCGGTGACAAAGCGAAGCAGGTCGTCCGGCTGGACGACGACGTCGAGATCGGTCGACGTGGCGCCGAACTCGACAGGCACCTCTTTGAGGACGCGCTGAATCACGGACTTCAGCTCCTCATGAGGCACCTGCTTCCCGATGGGATACGGCATGCCCGACTGCGCTTTCTTGCTCATCCCACCATCTTCTTTTCTTCCATGATCTTCCGCTGCAGTGCCAGGAAGCCATCGAGCAGGGCTTCCGGCCGCGGAGGACAGCCGGGGACGTAGATGTCGACCGGGATGATCTTATCGACGCCCTGGAGGACGCGGTCGTATTCGGTGTAGGGGCCGCCGTTCGTGGCACAGGCGCCCATGGAGATGACGTACTTGGGCGCCGGCATCTGCTCGTAGAGGAGCTTCACGGCGGGAGCCATCTTCTTGGTGACAGTGCCCGAGACGATCATGACGTCGCTCTGGCGGGGGCTCGCCCAGGGGACGATGCCGAAGCGGTCGAGGTCGTGGTTCGCCATGAAGGCGCCCATCATTTCGATGGCGCAGCAGGCGAGACCGAACGTCATCGGCCAGAGCGAACTCTTCCGGCTGATGGCAAGGATGGTATCGGCGCCGGTCTGAATGACGCCGGGAAGGACGACCTTATAGGCAACCCGGGAGGCCGGGAAATCCACCGGCCGCAGGCGTTCCGGCTCAGCGCCGTAGTCGGGCTTGTAGGGCCGAATCTCAGGTGTGGCAGGGCTTTCGGTGGTCATTTCCACTCCAACACTCCCCTTTTAAGCGCGTACAGCAGGGGGAGGACGAGAATCCCGATGAACAACACCATCTGCCAGAACACGAATTCCGGCAGGTTCATGAAGGTGATTGCCCAGGGGAAGAGGAAAATCACTTCCACATCGAAGATGAGGAAGACGATGGCGATCAGGTAGTAGCGGACGTGCACCTGCGACCAGTTCCGGCCGATGGGGAGCATGCCGCACTCGTAGGCAATTTCCTTCGCCCGCTCGGGCTTACGGGGAGCGAGGAGCTTCGTGGCGACGAGCGCCGTAAACACGAGGATGAACCCGGCGATCCCGGCGATCATCACCGCCGACCATGTGTCGTAGAAGCTCATGCAGGCCTCCGAAAAGTCGTCTGGGCGAAGAAAAAGCAGAGCCCCGGACCGGAAATCGGACGGGAAACTCTGCAGATCATGTGGTTGCTATCTCCCCTGAATGACGGGCACGCCGAGGCGCGCCGTTGGGTTTGTGACCTGGCACACAAACGCTACCACCGGGGCAAGGGGCAGGCAAGTTAGCACGCACGTGGGAAAACCCGGGAGAAGATGCCCGGCTCACCCCGGGGCCGGTTCAGGCCCTGTCAACGCGGCGATACAGCCCGTGTTCGTGGATGTACCGCTCGACCTCTTCGGGAACGAGGTAGCGGATGGGCTTGCCGGCCGCGACACGCTCGCGCAGGACAGTGGAGCTGACCGCGAGCGGTGGCATGTCGATGGTGATGTGCGGCGGAACCGGGCCGACAGGGGGTGGACTCCCCGGCTTCGGCGCGATGGCGAGGGTCGCGAGCTGGATGATGCGCTCGGGCTCGCGCCAGTTCGGGAGGTCGGCGAGCGCATCGGCGCCGAGCACGAGGACGAGGTCGCGATGGCCTTCAGCGCGTAGCTCCTCCAGGGTGTCGACGGTGTAGGAGGGGCCCCCACGGCGAACTTCGCGCTCATCGACGACGAACGCCGGGTTCGAAGCGACGGCCAGACGGGTCATCGCGACGCGGTGTTCAACAGGAGTGACATCGCGATGCTCCGGCGGGGCAGCTCCCAGGGGCGCGGGCGCCGACGCCGTCTTCCGCCACGGATCCCCCGCAGGGATGAAAAAGACGCGGCCGGCGCCGAACTGGACGCGCGCGCACTCACCGAGCACCAGGTGCCCGATGTGTGGAGGGTCGAACGTGCCACCGAGGAGGATGAGGGGCATGGGAGGTTACTGTATCCGTGCGCCCTTGGAGAGGTTGTGACGAGCACAAAGCAGGCGAACGTTCTCGGGCGTGGCGCTTGCACCTCCCAGTGAGTAGGGCAGGTCGTGATCGAAATGGAGTTGGTTCGTTTCGCCGCAGATTACACACCGCCCTTTGTCGCGCTTATAGACAAACTGCTTGACCCACGTAGGGATTTGGCGGGATTGCAGTTCCTCTACCGTTATGGCCTCGCGGACCTGCTCATCGCTGCCCTCTTCGGCAATGGGCGTCAGTTGAAACCGAAAGACGTGGCGTCCGCGGTCGCCATCCAACTCAAAGCGGTAGCCCTTTAGAAGGTACGGACCTCGGAAGGTCCAAATGCCCTTCAAGAGCTTTTCATAGACATGGAACCTCGCTGGTGGTACCTCTCCACGCAGGTACCGGTCTGTCCAATCAGCGAACTTGCCGTTCTCAGTTAGCGTGCCTCTTGGGGTGACGCGCGGCTGGTCCACGCGCTTTGGCTCGGGATACTCGCTCGATCGAGGCACGTCATGACCCTCATAGATAAGGGTGCCGTCGGCCTCAACCATGTCCCGATAGGGAGCGCCAGGTCGCCGCGACATGAGGATGATGCCGTGGTGCGGCGGCGGACGGAACGTCATGCCCCGCTGGAGCATCATCCCCTCTACCTGACACATTTCCGTATGCGTGAGAATGTCCCCGGGCTGCACGCGCCTAGGATGCCAGGCATTTCGTCGTGAGCAAGCGCCACCCTTAGCACTCAGGCCCGTGGAGTGCTAAGATGGGCAGCGAGGGTTGATAATGGCTTTGTCAGAGCGCAGAGCGCGCATCCTCGCCTTAATCATTGATGATTATGTCGACAGC
>NICF_comb_assmDRAFT_10000049_pt1 | contig 77617 bp, 95 predicted proteins | sample NewIslPassag4_SG_FD_11279 | JGI IMG/M metagenome (IMG submission 11279)
GGTTCGCGATCCAGTAGACGCCGCCGTTGCGCAGCTCGGTGAGGTCGTTGGCGCCGGGGACGTTCACGCCGTTCGGGAAGAAGCCCAGCCAACGCCGTTCGGCTGCAAGCCAGCTGTAGATCGCCGTGATCGCATCGCCACCGGGCTGGGAAAGGGCTTCAGCGGGTGAAATGCCATCCTTCCCTGTCCACGCGAGCAGGGTCCAGCCGTAGTTCAGCCGGTAGTTCACCGTTGGCGTGGGTGACGGCGCCGGCGTCCGCGACGGGGTCGGGGTCGCCGTCGGCGACGGCGTGGTGGATGGTGCCGGCGTCCCGGTAGCCGTCGGTCCAGGGGTTGGAGATTCCGTGGGCTCGGGCGTCGGCGACGGGGTCGGCGTCTGCGGCGTCGACGTTGGGCTCGGGGTAGGGGTTGGCGTCGGCGTCACGGTTGGCGACGGGGTTGGGGTCTCCGTCGGCTCCGCCGTTTGCGTTGGGGTTGGCGACGGGGTTGGGGTCTCCGTGGGTTCCGCCGTCTGCGTCGGGGTTGGCGACGGGGTTGGGGTCTCCGTCGGCTCCACCGTCTGCGTCGGGGTTGGGGTCTCCGTGGGTTCCGCCGTCTGCGTCGGGGTTGGGGTCTCCGTCGGCTCCGCCGTTTGCGTTGGGCTCGGGGACGGGGTTGGCGTCGCCGTGGACGGCACCACGCTGTAGGAGACCGTCACACTGTTCGACTGGCCCACGTCGTCGGTGGCGGTCACCGTCAACGTCTTCGCGCCAGGCGAGGACGTATCCAGCAGGCTTCCGTTCGCAGAGGTCCCCGTACAGGTTGCGATAGCCAGGTCGGAGTGACCCGCGGTGCACTGGAACGACACCTGCACTTGCTGGCCAACCTGGTATTCCGCGCCGTCAGCAGGCGAGGTCACCGTAACCTGCGGGAGCCCGCCGCAGGGCTGCGTGAGGTCGTTCGACGGGAGCTTCGGGTTCGCTCGCACGGGGCTGTCGGAAAATCCGACGACGGTGGCGCCCCAGTAGTTACAGCGTGCGTCCACTTCCTGCCCGGTCTGGTTTCGGAAGACGGTCTCGAGGTTCGACGGGTTGGCGAGGTCGTTGAAATGGAGAACGCTGCCCCCGGCGCCTCCGTTCAACCACACGGGGTAGCTATACTGCCCGACGCGGATCGTGTTCCGCACAATCCTGGCCGGGCCACCTGTGATGGAAATCGCGGTGAGGGATGGGGTGGACCCGAGGTCGATCTGGTTTCCTTCGATGGTCACGCCGACCGTATTGGGATTGGCGCCCGGGACGCAGATCAGTGTGCAGNCTGAGGTACGGTGCTGCGTGAAGGTGTTGTTCCGGATTTGGATGTTCGAAAANTCGCTGAAGTNNCCGGCACTACCTCCCTGGAAGGCATTGTCCTCGATAACCACGTTCCCGAAGTGGAGTCCCGAGGTGCCGTATCCGTAGAGCGACCACTGCTGGAACCCATTGTGGTGGACATTGACGTCCAGCCCCGGCTTTGCCCCGATAAAGGCGTTGCCGCCCCCCAGGAAGCGATTGTTCCTGACCTCAACCGAGCCGTCGGTCACGCCCACGCTGAGGCCGGCGCCCGAGGCGAAAGTAAAGCCGTTGACTTCGACGTCGATGTTCGAGCCGGTGATGTAGACCGTCCCGGTCAGGGTCGTTTCGAAGCCGTCTTCACCGCGCGTCCCCGGGTAGTTGTACTTGACACCGCGGAAATGGACGCTCTTGTTGATGCTGGCCCCGGCGTAGGAGCCGTTGCGCACGTAGAGGTAGCCTCCGGGCTGCACGGCCGCCAATCCCACCTGGATGCTCTTGAAGGGATCGGTTGCGTTGCCGGTGGCACTGTCGTTGCCCGTCGTCCCGTCCACATAGCAGACCTGATAGCACATGGAGCTCTGAGCCGATGAAGACGAAGAGCCGCCCAGGACGCCGGTCGCAATACCCACAAGGAGAACCACACCCAGCGCCGCGAACCGCCACCAGGTGCGGCGCCATTCGAGGCTCCACCTTCCCCTCACTCCGATATTCCTCCGCCAGATGAACGTTATACGAATAGTTAGGGATAGGCGAACAGATCTTCTTCATGAGATTCGACGAACGGGGATGCGTCTGGAGGGGCAACCGGGTGAACAGCAGTCCCGGGCGGTGGAGACCCGATCGCGTTGGGCTCGCACGGGCTAGAGGGCGCAGAGCGAACCGCGCGCCACGAAAGTGGCCAGCGCGCGGGGAGTCGCCCGGGGCTGCTCAGACCGGGAGAGAGCGGGGACTGAGGTGGTGGGCCGGCCGGTCGCTGCGTGCTAGAGTCGTCCGCCGAGGAACGCCAGCAGCGTCTCGTTCGTGATGTCGGGCAGCTCTTCCGGGAAGAAGTGACCGGCTTCGACGTTGCGGACGCGCAGGTCGGGGAAGTAGCGAGGGAACTGGTCCACGAAGGGGTTGCCCCTCGGGATGCCGTTCGACGGGGCAGGGCCCGCGTACATCCAGAGTGCGCGGCCTTCGTACCGCTTGTGGCGGTCTTCGGGGCCGTAGTCCATGAAGTGCACGTAGTTGGGGTGGCGCTCGAGGCCGTCGGGGTGGAGCCACATCTCGGCGACCTGGCGTTCGCTGAGCGCTTCGTACCGTTCGCCGCCAGGAGCACCCGGATCTTCGTGGACGATGTGGAACGGCAGCGCGTAGCGGTATTGCGAGATGGCGTGGAAGTGGCTTGCCGGGTCGGCGAAGGCCTGCTGGTAGTGGGCGATGTCGTCTTCGGTGGCCCAGCGGCGGAACCGGCCGACGCCGCCCGGCCGCCAGGGCGACAGGGGCCGCGGGGGCAGTTCGACATCGCCGGCGAAGATGGCGCGAATGAAGTCCGCATGGTGGTTCGCGAAGAACTCCTCGGGGTAGGGCTCGGCCTTGAACCAGTAGCCGTGGATTGCGGCGGGCACCCAGACGGTGCAGAGGGTGTCGAGCAGCGCGAGGCTCTTCACGCGCCCGGGCCATTCGATGGCGAGCTTGAAGGCGATGATGCCGCCCCAGTCGTGGCCGATGACGTGCGCCTGTTCGACGCCGAGGGCATCCATGAACCCGATGATGTCGCGGGCGAGGAGGAAGCGGCTCATGCGCGCGCCGGGCTTGTCGGTCTTGCCAAAGCCGCGCACGTCGGGTGCGAAACAGGCGTACCCGGCCTCGGCCAGCGCGGGAATCTGGTAGCGCCATTCGTACGAGGTCTCGGGGAAGCCGTGGATGAGGATAACGGGGTCGCCGGTGCCCTGCTGCAGGTAGTGCATGCGAAGCCCGGGGGTCTGCACGAAGTTCGAGTCCATCATTCCCTCCCGCGGGCGTTCTACCGTTGCATATGACAGGAAGCAAGAGGGCGAGCGTTTCCTGAACGCAATAGCAACGGAATGTCTGGTAGGCTGCGCGGGAGCCACTGACGTGCGTCCCCGGAAGGAGAAGCCAGCTGCAGATATTCAAGCGGCAGGCAGCATTCGGGATGGCCGTGCTCGGCCTCGTGCTTGCAGGCGGCGTGGTGCTGCTGGCGCTGTCCAGCCGATCCGTGCCTGCGCCGCTTTCGCCGGGAGAGGACGCCACGCCAACTCCGACCAGCACGCCGACACCGAGCCCGACGCCCACGCCAACTCCGACACCGACGCCAGTCCCCGCTCAGCCGGCCGACTGCTACGAACCGAGAGCCGCGGAGACCGAGTTTCCACTGTTCCCGGCAAGCGACCGGTCGATCTTCCAGAGCTGCCAGGTCATCGCGTACTACGGCTACCCGGGGCACCCGGCGCTGGGGATCCTTGGGGAGTATGGACCGCAGCAGATCGGCGAACAGCTTTCGTACGTGGCAGAGCAGTACGACGCGGTGAATGGAAGCCGGCGTGCGGTCGGCGCATTACACCTGATCGCCGCGGTGGCGCAGGATTCGCCAGGCGCCGATGGTACGCATCTGAACCGGATGCCCGGGGAGCTCATCGAGCAGTACATCGCGATCGCCGAGCAGTACGACCTGCTGGTGTTCCTCGACCTGCAGATCGGCACGAGCTCAGTGGCGGCGGAGGTGGAGCATGTGCTGCCCTACCTGCGGCACCCACGCGTTCACCTTGCGCTCGACCCGGAGTGGACGATGCCAGCGGGCGTCACGCCGGGTTCGAAGCTGGGCAGCATGGACGCGAGCGCCATCAACCACGCGCAACACGTGCTGCAGCAGGTCGTGGATGAGACGGGGCTGCCATCGAAGGTCCTCATCGTGCACCAGTTCACCGAATCGATGATCACGAACAAGGCCTCGCTGGAACGCCTGCCCGGCGTGGACCTCGTCATCGACATGGACGGGTTCGGTTCGCGCGCCGTGAAGCTGGATCACTACCAGGCCTATGTGGTGGACCAGCAAGCGCCGCACGGGGGCATCAAGCTGTTCATCGACGAGGACGTGAACATGTTCCAGCCGCACGAGGTTGTGCAGATCGCGCCGCAGCCGGATTACGTCCAGTACCAGTAGTGGCACAGGAAAACGAAGGCCCCTCGCGTGAGGGGCCTTCGTGTCGAGTCCGAGCAGAGTGCGCGTTTAGCGCTTGGTGAACTGTGGTGCCTTGCGCGCGCGCTTGAGGCCGGGCTTCTTCCGTTCCTTCATGCGTGCGTCGCGCGTGAGCAGGTTATCGGGTCGCTTGAGCAGCGGCTTCGACGCGGGATCGGCAGCGACGAGGGCGCGGGCGATGCCCATCTTGATAGCGCCGGCCCAACCGGTGAGCCCGCCGCCTTCGCATTTGATGGTGGCGCTGAAGCGGCCCTCGCGGCCGAGGCGGCGCAGCGGCGCGAGGATCTCGGCGCGGTGCACGTCGCGCGAGAACACCTCTTCCATCGGCTTGCCGTTCACGACGATTGCGCCGTTCCCCGGATAGAGGCGCACACGGGCGACCGCGGTCTTCCGGCGGCCGGTGCCGTAGTAGTACTGCTGTTCAGCCATGCGTTATTCCTCGGACTCAGACTTCGGAGTTTCAGCGGCGGGCGCCTCGGCGGCTTCGGCGACAGGAGCAGCGGGTTCCTCGGCGACTGCGGTGGGCGCAGCTTCTTCGCCCTGGGCCTGCGGCACGGAAAGCGGGCGCAGCCGCCTGGGCTTGCGCGGCTGGAGCAGCGCCTCGGCAGCGGCGGCTTCGCGGGCCTTCCGGGCGCGCTCCGACCCGACCACCTGCGACTGGTGCGGATGGTCGGGACCGGCATAGACCTTCAGGTGCCGGAGCATTTTCCGGCCGAGCGGGCCATCGGGGAGCATGCCCCACACCGCGGATTCGATGATGCGGGTGGGGTGCCGCTGCAGCTGCTCTTCGAACGAGCGCACCTTGAGGCCGCCGGGATAGCCGGAGTGCCGGTAGTACTTCTTCTGTGCGGTCTTCCGGCCGCTGAGGCGAACCTTCGCGGCGTTGATCACGATCACGAAGTCGCCCATGTCGAGATGGGGCTCGAACGTGGGCTTGTGCTTGCCCCGCAGGAGCGTGGCGACTTCGGTCGCGACGCGGCCGAGCGGGCGGTCGGCGGCGTCGATAACATGCCAGTCCTTGGTGATCTGGCTGGCTTTCAAGCGGACTGTCTTCGTCGTCATACCAGGTATCCCTCGTCGTACCACACGCGCCGAAGGCAGAGGCCCTGCGGTTGCGCCGTCGGACCCAGCGTACCGGGCCGGGCTTCGTGCAGCCGTCGTTCGAACTCCTCCACTTCCAGCGCCCCGCGTCCTACCTCGACGAGCGCCCCGACGATGCGTCGCACCATCTGCGGCAGGAATGCGTTGGCTTCGATGTCAAACAGGAGGACACAGTTGTTGCTGTGCCATCCTGCCTTGAAGACGGTCCGGACCGAAGTCCGACCCTCTTCGAGTGGTCCGGAGCACGCGCGAAAGTCGTGCGTGCCGACGAGCGCTTCGGCCGCGCGCTGCATCGCGGAGAGGTCCAGGCGGGCCTGGACGAACCACGCGGTGCGGCGGAGCAGCGGCTGGCGCGCTTCGCCATTCCAGATGGTGTAGCGGTACCAGCGCCGCCGCGCCCAGCGCCGTGGATCGAACTCCAGCGGCACTTCGCGCACGTCGCGGACTGCTACATCTTCCGCCAGGTGAGCGTTGAGCGCTCGCCCGACGGTTGCGGCGTCGAGCCGCGTTTCCGCGGTGAACGCCGCTACCTGGCCGATGGCATGGACGCCGGAGTCGGTACGTCCCGCCAGGTCAACGCGGAGGCGCGTTCCGAAGAGCGCTTCCACCGCGCGTTCCAGATCACCCTGGACGGAGCGCCCGTTCGCCTGCTTCTGGGAGCCGACGAACTTCGCTCCGTCGTAGCTTACGGTAGCCGCGAATCGCTTCGCGGTCACTGCTGCGGCTCGGCGTCTCCGTTTCCTTCGTCGCCTTCGCCGTTCTCGGCTTCGGCCGCCTCGGTGGCCTCGTCCTCGGCTGCGCTCGCTTCGGGCGCGGTTTCCTCGGCGGTCGCTTCCTCGGCCGGGGCTTCAGCCGTGGTTTCGGGTTCGGCTTCCGCCGCCGTCGCTTCGGCCGCGGCAGGCGCAGCAGCCTGGGTCGCTGCGGGCGCAGGAGCCGGCGGCGCGGTCACGCGCTCGGGCCGCGGCGCCGCGGGCGCACCGGCGTAGTCGACGAGCTCGATGGTCGCCATCTTGGCGCCATCGCCCTTCCGGGGCTCGAGCGCGGTGATGCGGAGGTACCCGCCGGGGCGCTCACGCATGCGCGGGCCGATATCGTTGAACACCTTGGCCACGACCTTCGGGTCGTAGACGAACCGAAGAGCCTGGCGGCGCGCGTGCAGGTCGCCGCGGCGGCCGAGGGTGATGATCTTCTCGGCGATCGGGCGGATCTCCTTCGCCTTCGCTTCGGTGGTCGTGATGCGCTCATACCGGAGGAGGTCGGTGACCAGGTTCCGGTAGAGTGCACGGCGATGTGCAGTGTCGCGGCCGAGGTGCCGGCCGGCTACGCGGTGTCGCATGGTTAGTCCTCGTCGTCGGCGCCGAGCAGGTCCTCGTCGCCGACCTCCTTCAAAGCTTCTTTGAGTGCCTTGCCGAGGGCGCCCAGGCTTTCTTCTTCGTCCTCTTCATCGAGGATGACGGCGCTGGTGCGGATGGAGGTGCCGCGGCGGCTGGTGGCCGGGCGGCCAGCGGGCTGCTGCGGTGCGCCATCGACGATGGGCTTGAGGCCTTCGGCATTGGGGTCGATGTATCCGAGCTCGATGAGCCGCTCGCGCAGCTCTTCGTACGACTTGCGGCCGAAGTTCCGGAGCCCGAGGAGCTCGTCCTCGGTCTTCTCGAGCACCTGGCCGACGCTCATGAGGCCGCTGCGCTTCAGGCAGTTGTAGGCGCGCACCGAAAGCTGCAGGTCCTCGATCGGGGTGTTGTACCGATCGGGCGGCATCATGAGGGTGGTCTGGGTGGCTCCACCGGTGGTGAGCTGCGGGACATCCGGGCGGCCCATGGCGCTGAAGAGCGAGAACTGGTCCATCAGGATGTCGGCGCTCTGGCCAACGGCGTCGACAGCTCCGATGGTGCCGTCGGTCCAGACTTCGAGCACGAGCCGGTCGTAGTTGGTGGACTGGCCAACGCGCGTCTTTTCGACCCGGTAGTTCACCTTGCGGATCGGCGAGAAGACGGCATCGACGGGGATGACCCCGATCGGCAGGCCCTCGACGCTGCCTGCGGGCCGGTAGCCCTTGCCGAGCTCGGCGTGGAACTCGACGTTGAGGCGAGCGTTCGGGCTATCGAGCGTGGCAAGGTGCAGGTCGGGGTTGACGATCTCGAAGTCGGCGGGGACCTGGAGGTCGCCGGCCTTCACTTCGCCCGGGCCCTCGGCGTCGAGGGTGAGGGTGCCGGGGCGGTTCGAGAGCGCGCGCAGGCGGATCTCCTTGACGTTCAGGAGGAACTCGATGGTGTCTTCCTGGACGCCGGGGATGGTGGAGAACTCGTGCTCGACCTGGTCGATGCGCACGGATGTGATAGCGGCGCCCTCGAGGGAGCTCAGGAGTACACGCCGCAGTGCGTTACCGAGAGTAATGCCGTAGCCAGCCTCGAGCGGTTCGACGACGAGGCGGGCATAGGTCTCGGTTTCGTCTTCGACAGTGAGCTGGGGGACGACCTCTTCGGGTGTCTGTCCGATCAACTCCATGGAATCCATCATGCGGCCGTGCCTTAACCTTTCCGGGGAGCCCGCAAACCTAGCGCGAGTAGTACTCGATGATGACGTTTTCGTTGAACAGGTGGCTTTCGCCCTGGGCAATGACAGGCGGTGCCACGACCTTGCCGGTCATGGTGTTCCGATCGAGCGACAGCCAGGTCGGCGGGTTCTTGGACTTAATGGTCTCCTGGATGACCTTGTAGAACTCGCTGCGCTGGCCGCGCGGGGTAAAGCTGATCGTATCACCCTCCGAAATCTGCGCGGACGGGATATCGAGCTTCCGGCCGTTCACGGCGATGAGGCCGTGGCGGACGATCTGGCGGGCCTGGCTTCGCGAGTCGGCGAACCCGAGCCGGTAGACGATGTTGTCGAGCCGGCTTTCAAGCAGCCGCACGAGGTTCTCACCGGAGACGCCGGGGCGGCGAATCGCTTCCTTGTAGTAGCGAACGAACTGCTTTTCGAGCACGCCATAGGTGACGCGCGCCCGCTGCTTTTCGCGGAGCTGGAGGCCGCGGTCGGAGATCTTCCGGCGGCGGGCAGGGCGCGGACCGGGCGGGTTGGGGCGGCGGTCGAAGCTGCACTTGGGCGTGAAGCAGCGCTCGCCCTTGAGGAAGAGCTTCTCGCCGTGGCGGCGGCAGAGCCGGCAGACGGGGCCTGTGTAACGAGCCATAAACGCTCTCTGCTCCTAGACGCGGCGCCGCTTCGGCGGGCGGCAGCCGTTGTGTGGAATGGGGGTAACGTCGCGGATCGCGGTAACGGTGAGGCCGGCGGCCTGGAGCGACCGGATAGCGGCTTCGCGGCCGCTGCCCGCTCCGCGGACGTAGACTTCGACGCTCTGCATGCCGTGCTCCATGGCGCGGCGCGCAGCATTTTCGCCAGCGAGCTGCGCGGCGAACGGGGTGCCCTTGCGGGAACCCTTGAAGCCGGACGCGCCAGCGCTGGCCCACGAGATAACGTTCCCGTTGGGGTCGGTCAGCGTAACGATGGTGTTGTTGAAGGTGCTCTTGATGTACGCCTTGCCGCGCGGCACAGACTTCCGCTCGCGCCGCTTGGTGCGGCGCTGCCCCGCAGCACCTCGACCCTGTCGCTTTGCATCTGCCATTCGAGATCAGCCCCTCTTACTTCTTCCCTGCGCGCTTCTTGCCAGCAACGGTCTTGCGTGCGCCGCGCTTTTGTCGTGCGTTCGTGCGGGTCCGCTGGCCCCGGACGGGGAGGTTCCGCCGATGGCGCTGCCCCCGGTAGCAGTTGATCTCGATCAGCCGGGCGATGTTCTGGCGCACTTCACGGCGCAGGTCGCCTTCCACGACGAAGTTCTTGTCGATGTAGTCGCGGATGCGGATGACCTCGTCGTCGGTCAGGTCCCGGACTTTGGTGTCGGGATTGATACCGGTAGCGGCGAGGATCTGCTGCGACCGCGTGAGGCCGATGCCATAGATATAGGTGAGCGCGATTTCAACGCGCTTGTCGTTCGGAAGGTCGACCCCGGAAATGCGTGCCATTACCTACCCCTGGCGCTGCTTGTGCTTGGGAACTTCGCAAATGACCATCACGCGGCCGTGCCGGCGAATCACCTTGCACTTGTCGCAGCGTGGCTTAACTGATGCTCGTACCTTCATCGTCTCTGTCCCTGGTATTCAGACTCGGGGGCAGGCTACTTGAACCGGTAGGTGATTCGCCCACGACTGAGGTCGTACGGCGAGAGCTCGACCAGGACACGATCCCCGGGAAGGATTCGGATGAAGTTCATTCGGATCTTACCGCTGACATGGGCTAAGACTTCGTGCCCGTTTGCCAGTTCCACTCTGAACATCGCGTTCGGGAGTGGTTCGGTTACGACCCCTTCCACTTCAATCGCATCCTTCTTTGCCATACCCCTTCTCTTGATAATCCGTTACGGAAGCGTTAGAACCTCGACTTCACGTCCCTCGCGAATTGCGATCGTATGTTCGAAATGACAGCATAAGCTACCATCTCGAGTCTTTACAGTCCAGCCATCCTCGGCCTCGTAGACCTCGGGACCGCCGGCGTTGACCATCGGTTCGAGTGCCAGCACGAGCCCAGGCTTCAGGGGGTGTCCCCGGAAGCGCATGCGATAGTTCTGGACGTGCGGCTCTTCGTGCATTTCGCGGCCGACGCCGTGACCGCCATAGCCGCGAACGATCGAGAAGCCGCTTGGCTTGATCGCGTCTTCGATGGCGGCGCAAATGTCGTTCAGGTGCGTGCCGGTCCGGGCAGCTTCGATGCCGGCCCACAGGGCGTCTTCGGTCACCTTGATGAGCCGCTTGGCTTCTTCGCTGACCTCGCCGACGGGAACGGTGATCGCAGAGTCACCGACATAGCCCTTGTACGTGGCGCCCAGGTCGAAGCTGACGATGTCCCCTTCCTTGAGCTCGCGGTCGGTTGGAATGCCGTGGACGAGCTCGTCGTTAATGGAGATGCAGATATTCGACGGGTAGGGCGGGTACTTAGGCGCGGGCGAATAGCCCCGGAAGGTTTCGATGGCGCCGAGCCGCTTGAACTCCTCTTCGACGAATGCTTCGACGGTGAGCAGGTTCAGGCCCGGGCGCACCATCTCACGGATCTTCGCGAGGGTCTGGCCCACGATACGGCCAGCCTCGCGCATGATCTTCAATTCGTCGTTGGACTTCAGCTTGACCGCCATCTAGCGGATAGCCTCCAGGAGCGAGGCGGTGACCTCGTCGAGCGGCCGTTCGCCGTCGATTTCGGTCAGCACGCCTTGCTTGCGGTAGTGCTCGATGAGTTCGGGAGACGGCTTCTGCTTTTCGAGCCGGTTGCGGACGACTTCCGGGCGGTCGTCGTCGCGCTGGTAGAGCTCGCCGTTGCACTTGTCGCAGACGCCGGGCTTCTTCGGCGGGTCGTTCCGCTCGTGATACAGGGTGCCACACTCACGGCAGATCCAGCGGCCGCCGAGACGCGCAACGAGCTCATCGTCGGAGACGGAGATGAGCAGGGCGTGATCGATCTTCGCTCCCCGTTCGGCGAGCGCACGGTCGAGCGCTTCGGCCTGGACGACGTTGCGAGGGAAGCCATCGAACATGACTCCCTGCGCTGCATCGGGCCGGGAGATGCGCTCGAGCAGCATCTTGATGGTGACCTCGTCGGGTACGAGGTCGCCGCGATCCATGTACGTCTTGGCGAGCTTGCCGAGCTCCGTCTCGTTGCGGACGTTTTCGCGGAACATGTCGCCCGTCGAGATGTGCAGGAGCCCGGTAGCTTCCGCGATGCGCTGCGCCTGCGTGCCCTTGCCGGCGCCCGGTGGACCCAACAGCACGATGAACACTAGCGAATGAACCCTTCGTAATTCCGCATGAGCAACTGGGCTTCCAGCTGCTTCATGGTGTCGAGTACAACGGCGACGACGATCAGGAAGCCGGTGCTCGAAATGGTGAGCGCCTGGACATCCGTGATCTTCCCAACGAAGTACGGCAGCACGGCGACGAAGCCGAGGAAGAAGGCGCCGGCCCAGGTGATGCGGGTCACGACGCGCATGAGGTAGGCCTCAGTGGGCGGACCAGGCCGGATACCGGGGATAAACGCACCCTGGCGCTGGAGCGTCTTCGCGATGTTCTGCTGCTGGTACTGGACCATCGTGTAGAAGAACGTGAAGACGATGACCAGGATGAACAGGATCACCCAGTAGAGGCCGCTGCCGCTGCCACCACGTCCGCCCTGGAACTGGTCGACGAAGAAGTCGGCGACCGAGCCCACCCAGCCGTCGGCGCTCGTGAAGTAGGAGGCGACGATGGGGGGCAGGATCATGATGGAGAAGGCGAAGATCAGCGGGATCATGCCGGCCATGTTGACCCGCAGGGGGATGTGGCTCTGCCCCTGCTGCCGGTACATGCGCCCGCCGCGGAACGCCGACCGAGCGTACTGGACGGGCACGCGCCGCTGGGCTTCCTGGAAGAAGACAACCAGGGCCACGAGGGCGAGCGCAAACACGGCCATGCCGGCGATGCCGATGATCGACTCGGTCGACAGGTTCGGGATGAGGCTCGGGATCCGGGCGACGATACCGCCGAAGATGATGAGCGAAACGCCGTTGCCGATACCGTTCTCGGTGATGAGTTCGCCGAGCCAGACCAGGAACATGGTGCCGGCGGCCAGCGTAAAGAGCGTGGCCAGGGTCCCCGGGATGTCGTTCTGGAGGCCAAAGTCCTGGACGACATCGACGGAGCTCTGCTGGTTAATGAACAGGATCTGGCCGTAGCCCTGGACGATGGCCATGGGCACCGCGAGCCAGTGGGTGTAGAGCTGCACCCGGCGGCGTCCCTGTTCGCCCTCTTCCGAAAGCGCCCGGAGGCGTGGGATGAGGGGCGTCAGGATCTGCATGATGATGGAGGCCGTGATGTACGGGTACACGCCCAACGCGGCGACACTGAGGTTCTGCAACGCGCCGCCGGAGAAGATGCTCAGGAAGTCGAGCAGCGAGTTCTCGCTAAACGCCTGCTCCAGCGCATCCCGATCGACGTTCGGGATTGGTACGTGCGCGCAACGAAGCGGAAAACGATGAGCATGGCGAGCGTGAACAGCAGCTTCTGACGTACGTCGGGCTGCCGGAACGCATCGACCATTGCCTGGAGCAGGCGGGGGCGAGAAGCAGGCTGCGTGCTCATGAGCGGGGCCTTGCCTCACGGGAGTATTCGAGCGTGGCGACGGTGCCGCCCGCCTGTTCGATCTTCGCCTTTGCGCTTTCGCTGAACCCATGGGCGCTGACGGTGAGCTTCCGGGTGAGGTCACCGTTGCCCAGGATCTTCACCGGCTGGCGGAGATGCTTGAGCACACCAGCCGCGCGGAGCGTTTCGGGCGTGACTTCGCTGCCGTCTTCGAAGCGCTCGAGGACGCTGACGTTGACCGGCTGGAACGGGATGCGCCACTTGTTGTTGAAGCCGCGCAGGGTCGCAAACTTGCGGCTGCCCGGGAACTGGCCGCCTTCGAACGACGGGTAGGGCAGGCGCTTGCCGCTGCGGGACTTCTGGCCCTTCAGGCCGCGGCCCGCATAGGTCCCGTGGCCGCTGGCGTTGCCGCGGCCGACGCGCTTGCGCGCGCGAACTGCGCCCTGGGGCGGCTGCAGGTTATGTGCACCGATACTCATTCGGAGCCCTCTTCTTCGACATCGACAAGGTGACGCACCTTATCGATCATGCCACGGATCGCCGGGGTATCGGGATGCTCGACCGTCTGGTTGAGCCGCCGAAGCCCCAGCTTCCGGATGGTGTCCTTTTGGGACTGGCGATAGCCGATGGCGCTCTTGCGATAGGTGACGCGGAGCGTGCCCATGCTATGCCTCCCCTCGCACGACGGCGAACCGGCGCTCGCGGGCGGCCTTGGGGTCGCGCAGCGAGGCGAGGCCGGCGATCGTGGCGCGTGCGACGTTGATGGGGTTGCGGCTGCCCAGCGACTTGCACAGTGCGTCGGTGACGCCCGCGGCTTCCAGGATGGAGCGGACAGCGCCACCGGCGATGACCCCGGTACCATGGCTGGCCGGCTTCATGAGGACGCGAGCGGCCTTGAACTGCGCGAGGGTCGGGTGGGCGATGGTTCCGCCGTTCATCGGGACGCGGATCATGCTCTTGCGAGCGAGCGTCGCGCCCTTGCGAATGGCCTCGGGCACTTCGTTGGCGCGGCCGAGGCCGACGCCGACGCCACCGCGCCCATCGCCGACGACAACGAGCGCGCTGAAGCTGAAGCGGCGGCCACCCTTGACGACCTTCGCGACGCGGTTGATGTAGATGACCTTTTCGGTCAACTCCTCCGGTGCGGCTTCGTACTGGTTGACCATTTAGAACCCCAATCCTGCTTCGCGTGCGGCGTCGGCGAGTGCGCGAACGCGGCCGTGATATTTGTACCCACCGCGGTCGAACACCACGAGCTCCACGCCCTTCGCCTTCGCGCGCTCGGCAATGGCCTTGCCGACGATAGCGGCACGCTCGGTCTTCGTCTTGCCCCTGGTCTCGGCCGCGATGCTGGCTTCGACATCGGAGGCGGAAGCCAGGGTCACGCCTGCGGTGTCGTCGATCACCTGGGCATAGATGTGCGAAGCGCTGCGGAAGACGTTCAGGCGCGGCCGCTCGGGCGTGCCGCGCACCCGCTTGCGAACGCGGCGATGGCGCCGCTGCCGGGCGAGATATCTGGTTGCCTTCGCCATTACTTGCCTACCTTCCCGGCCTTACCCGCCTTGCGGCGTACGCGCTCACCGAGGTAGCGGATGCCCTTGCCCTTGTAGGGCTCGGGGGGCCGGAGCTTTCGAATGTTGGCTGCGACCTGCCCCACCTGCTCCTTATCGATGCCCTGGACCATGATCCGGGGGCCATCGACAGCGAAGCTGATTCCCTGGGGCGGTGCGACGACAACAGGATGCGAAAAGCCGAGCGCGAGCTGAAGGCTGGAGCCCTGGAGCTGCGCGCGGTAGCCGACGCCCTGGACTTCGAGCGTCTTGGTGAAGCCCTCGGTGACGCCGATGACCATGTTGGCCAGCAGCGTCCGCGAGAGGCCGTGCAGGGCTCGCTGCTCGCCATCGTCGCCCTGGCGGTTGACGATGATCTGGCCGTCCTCGCGCTGGAACTGGATGGTGCGGGGGAACTTGCGGCTAAGCTGGCCCTTCGGCCCCTTCACCACCACTTCGTTTTCGGCGCCGATCTCGACGGTGACGTTGCTCGGAATGGGTACGGGCTGACGTCCGATACGGGACATGCTCGCCTCCTACCAGACGTAGCAGAGGAGCTCGCCGCCGACGGACTGGCGGCGGGCTTCCTGCCCGGTCATGATGCCTTTCGGCGTGGAAAGGATCGCGATCCCGAGGCCGCCGTAGACGCGCGGGATCTCGTTCCGATGGACGTAGACGCGAAGGCCAGGCTTGGAGACGCGCTGCAGCCCGTTGAGGATAGGCTCACGGCGCCCGGCGTAGGCGAGGTGAACCTTGAGCTTTCGCTTCTCACCGCCATCTTCTTCCACGCTGTAGTCGCGGATAAAGCCCTCGTCCTTGAGGACCTTCGCAATCGCCACCTTCATCTTGGAAGCGGGCATGGTGACGACGTCGTGGCGGGCGACGTTGGCGTTGCGGATCCGCGTCAGCATGTCGGCGATGGGATCATTCATACTCATCGGCGTTTCCCTCTGTCCCCTCGCTACTACCAGCTGGACTTCACGACGCCGGGCAGCAGGCCGCGGAGCGCATGCTCGCGGAAGCAGATGCGGCACATCGCGAAGCGACGCATATAGCCCTTGGGCCGACCGCAGATCCGGCAGCGGTTGTGCTGCCGGGCCGGGTACTTCGGCGGGCGCTTGGACTTCTCGATAAGAGCCTTCCTCGCCACGTGCTTCTCCTAGCTCCTGCGGAACGGCAGGCCCATCAGTTCGAGGAGCCGCCGTCCTTCTTCGTCGGTCTTTGCGGTGGTGACGATGGTCACCTGCATCCCGCGTACCTTGTCGACCCGGTCGTAGTCGATCTCGGGGAAGATCAGCTGTTCACGGATGCCGAGGCTGTAGTTCCCGCGGCCATCGAAGGCGTTGGGGTTCAGCCCCTGGAAGTCGCGGATGCGGGGGAGCGCTGCGGTCACCAGCCGGTCGAGGAACTCGTACATGCGTGCGCCGCGCAGGGTGGTCGACACGCCGATGGGGTTCCCCTGGCGCAGGCGGAAGTTGGCGATCGAGCGCTTGGCCCGGTTGATCACCGGCTTCTGGCCGGTGATGGTGGCCACATCTTCCGCGGCGCGATCGAGCGCGTTCGCGTCCTGCAGCGCCTCGCCCATGCCGATGTTCACGACAATCTTCGTGAGCCTCGGCACCTGCATGACGTTTTCGTACTTGAACTGCTCCCGCATAGCGGGCAGCACTTCCTGCTGGTACTTGTCCTTCAGTCGCGGCGGCATTACTCGATGTCCTCTCCGCTGCGCTTCCCGACGCGCACCCAGGTGCCATCTTCGCGGCGGCGGAAGCCGACGCGGGTGGGCTGATCGGTATTGGGATCGATCAGCATGACGTTGCTGATGTGGATCGGAGCTTCCCGTTCCACAATCTGCGACTGCTGCATCTGGGTTCGCGCCCGCTGGTGGCGCTTGATGATGTTCACGCCTTCGACGATCACGCGCTGTTCCTTCGGGATGACGCGGCGCACGACTCCGCGCTTGCCGCGATCCTTCCCGGCGATAACAACGACGCGATCGCCGCGCCTGATCTTCGCTGGCACTACAGCACCTCCGGTGCGAGCGACACGATCTTCATGAAGTTCCGGTCGCGCAGCTCGCGCGCCACGGGGCCGAAGATGCGGGTGCCGCGAGGATTCTCACCGTCGTTGGCCAGGAGGACGGCAGCGTTCTCGTCGAACTTGATGTAGGAGCCGTCGGGGCGGCCGTATTCCTTGGCCACGCGAACGACGACAGCCTTGACGACATCGCCCTTCTTGACGTTCGAGTTGGGCTGCGCCTGCTTGACGGTGGCGACGATGACATCGCCGGGCCGGGCATAGCGCCGCCTGCTGCCGCCCAGCACACGGATGCACAGGAGTGACCGGGCGCCGGAGTTGTCGGCGACCTTCAGGCGAGTTTCCTGCTGAATCATTCCTCTGCCTCCGTGGCAACTTCGTCTTCGCGCTTGGGCGCGACCTGCGCGGTGCGCTCGATGTCCTGGCCGATGGCCGAGGGAGCGACTTCGACGACATCGCCGCGCTGCAGGATTTCGATAACCCGCCAGCGCTTTTCGCGCGAGAGCGGGCGGCACTCCTGGATGCGAACGCGGTCGCCCAGGCGGCACTCGTTGTTTTCGTCGTGTGCCTTGAACCGCTTGGTCACGTTGACGACCTTGCGGTAGAGGCGATGCTTCTTGCGGCGCACCACCGACACGACAACGGTCTTATCCATCTTGTCGCTGACGACAGTGCCCTCAATGACCCTTTGCTGACCCATGGCTACTCCTCGCCAGCGGCGCGCTGGAGCTCTCGCTCGCGCTTGATGGTGCGAAGCCGGGCGATGCGCCGGCGGACGTTGCGAAGCTCTTGGGTGTTTTCCAGCTGCCTGCTGGCGTGCTGGAAGCGGAGCGTGAACAGCGCCCGGTAGGCTTCGTTGATTTCGTTGTTAAGCCGCTCGTCATCCCAGCGGCGAATTTCAGCTGCCTTGATGTCTGCCATCGCTACACCGCCGTCTCTTCGCGTTGAACGATTTTGACCTTCACGGGCAGCTTGTGGGCCGCGCGCCGGAGCGCCTCGCGGGCGACCGGCTCAGGAACGCCGGCGACCTCGAAGAGGACGCGCTTGGGCTTGACCACGGCAACCCAGCGGTCGGGGGAGCCTTTCCCGGCGCCCATGCGGGTTTCAGCGGGCTTCGCCGTGACCGGCTTATCGGGGAAGATGCGGATCCACACCTTCCCACCGCGCTTCATGTAGTTGGTCATCGCGCGGCGGGCGCTTTCGATGTGGCGCGCGTCGATCCAGGCGGCACCTTCGGACTGGAGGCCAAACTGGCCGAAGGCAACGAAGTTGCCGGCGGTCGCGACGCCGTCCATGCGGCCGCGATGCTGCTTCCGATGCTTGACACGTCGTGGCTGGAGCATGGGTTATGCGCCTCCCTCGCGACTTTCGCGCTGCACGGCTTCCTGCTGCTCCATCGAGATCGCGGTGTGGACCGGGCCCGTGGAGGCGGGAGCTGCAGCGGCTGCGGGCACCGGCGCTTCCGAAGGCTCCTCCGCGGCCTCTACGGACTCATCGCGGCGCTCGGACGGGCGCTCAGGAAGCACGAGGCCCTTGTAGATCCAGCACTTCACGCCGATGCGGCCGAAGCTGGTGTGCGCTTCGGCGAAGCCGTAGTCGATGTCGGCGCGAAGCGTATGCCGCGGCACCTGGCCGGCGGTTTCGGTTTCGCGGCGCGACATTTCGGCGCCACCGAGGCGGCCGGAGATGGTAATGCGGATGCCCTTCGCACCGCGCTGCATGGTTCGCTGCACCGCCTGCTTGATCGCGCGGCGGAATGCGACGCGGCGCTCAAGCTGGTCGGCAACGGAGCGCGCGACCAGGTAGGCATCGAGTTCGGGGGTGCGAATCTCCTGGATGTTCACGCGGACGCGGCCGCCCGTGAACCGCTCCAGGTTGTTGCGCAATTCCTCGACCTTGCCACCGCCGCGGCCGATGACGATGCCGGGCTTGGCCGTGTGGATGGTCACCGTCACGAGGTTTGCGTTCCGGTCGATCTCCACGCGGCTGATGCTGGCATCCGGGAGCTCCCGGAGAACGTAGCGGCGCAGCTCAAGGTCCTGGTGCAGCCGCTCCGTGTAGTCGCGTTCGGCGAACCACTTGGAGTCCCAGTCGTAGAGGATGCCGAGGCGGAACCCGTGGGGGTGTACTTTCTGACCCATTTAGGCCCCCCGTTCGTCGAGGATGATGGTGATGTGGCTCGACCGCTTGAGGATCGGGCTCACGCGGCCGCGGGAGCGAGGCCGGTACCGCTTCATCGTCCGGCCGTCGCCGGCATATGCCGACTTGATAACCATGTTGTCGATGTCGAGGTCGAAGTTGTTCTCCGCGTTGGCTGCGGCGGACAGCACGACCTTGGACACCGAGCGCGCGTGGGGCGACGGCATATAGCGCAGGAGCGCGAGCGCCTGGTCGACGGTGAGCCCGGGCAGGCGTTCGAGAATCAGCCGAATCTTCCGGGGCGAAACGCCCACGTCTTTGGCGGTGGCACGAACTTCCATCGTTAGCGCCTCACCCTGCTCTGCTTGTCGCTCTTGGCCACGTGGCCGCGGAAGGTCCGAGTTGGGGCGAACTCACCGAGCTTGTGGCCGACCATGTTCTCGGTGATGAACACGGGCACATGGCGCCGCCCGTCGTGCACGGCGATGGTGAGCCCGATCATCTCGGGCAGGATGGTCGAAGCGCGCGACCAGGTCTTGATGACGCTGCGCTGCTGGGCGCTGCGCATCGCCATGACCTTCTTCAAGAGCTTGGGGTGGATGTATGGCCCCTTCTTCGTTGAGCGTGACATACCGTGCTCCTACCGTGTCCGTCGCCGAACGATGAACTTATCGGTGCGCTTGTTATTCCGGGTGCGGTAGCCGAGCGTCGGCTTGCCCCACGGGGTCTTCGGACCCGGCAGACCGATCGGAGCCTGGCCTTCGCCACCGCCATGCGGATGGTCGTTCGGGTTCATGGCGCTACCGCGGACCTTCGGCCGGCGCCCGCGATGGCGGGTGCGGCCCGCTTTGCCCAGCTTGACGAGCGAATGCTCGAGGTTGCCGACCTGGCCGACCGTCGCCCAGCACTCGATGCGGACGCGCCGCATCTCGCCGCTCGGCATGCGAAGGAGTGCGTAGTCGCCTTCCTTGGCCATGAGCTGCGCGGATGCGCCGGCGCTCCGAACGAGCTGTCCGCCGCGCCCGGGGGTGAGCTCGATATTGTGGACCTGCGTACCGGTCGGCAGGTTGGCCAGCGGCAGGCAGTTCCCGACGCGAACTTCGGCGTCGGGTCCGCTGACGACGGTGGCGCCAACCGTGAGGCCGTGCGGCGCGAGGATGTAGCGCTTTTCGCCGTCGGCGTACTGCAGCAGGGCGATGCGGGCGGTGCGGTTCGGGTCGTACTCGATCGCAACAACGCGCGCGGGAACGCCGTGCTTGTCGCGCTTCCAGTCGATGATGCGGTAGAGCCGCCGGTTGCCGCCGCCGCGGTGCCGCACCGTGATGCGGCCCTGGTTGTTGCGCCCGGCGTGCTTCTTGAGGGCGACGGTGAGCGACTTCTCGGGGCGCTTCTTGGTGATCTCGGTGAACGCGTACCCGCTGGCGTCGCGGCGCCCGGGGGATGTCGGCTTGTACTGCTTAATCGGCATCGCTTAGATCCCCTCGAAGAGCTCGATCTTGTCGCCGGGCACGAGCGTCACGACGGCCTTCTTCCAGTCGGGGCGGCTCACGACGCGGCGGCCGAAGCGCTTCGGCTTGCCCTTCACGTTGATGGTGTTGACCTCGGCGACGCGGACGTTGAACGCGAGCTGGACGGCTTCGCGAATCTGGTTCTTGTTCGCGCGCGGGTCGACTTCGAAGACGTACTTGTTCGCGCCGGCCAGGATGGTCGACTTCTCGGTGATGATGGGGCGGATGAGGACGGCGTAGGGATGGATCTCCTTAGGCACTGACCTCCTCCTTTCGTGCGCCGCGCTGCACTTTCACGTTGGCGCCGCCCCAGAGGGCCTCGGCGCGGCGAACCGCGGCCTCGGTCATCACGAGCTTGTGCGCGTTGACGAGGTCGACGACGTTCAGGTTCTGGGCCGGCAGGGCGACAACGCCTTCGATGTTGCGCGCGGAACGAACCAGCAGCGGGTCCGGGTCGCCGCTGACGATCAGGGCGCGCCGGTTGACGCCGAGGGCGTCGAGCTTCTGCTTCATCGTCTTCGTCTTCCCGTCGGGCGACAGGTCGTCGACGACGATGAGGGTGCCGCTCGCTGCATGGCTGCTGAGCGCGGAGCGAAGGGCGAGCCGCCGCATGGCGCGCGGAAGGTCCTTGGCGAAGCTTCGGGGCTTGGGGCCATGCGCGACGCCACCACCGACATGATGGGGTGCGCGGATGGAGCCCTGCCGGGAGCGGCCGAGGCCCTTCTGGCGCCGGGTCTTGGCGCTGGAACCGCGGACCTCGCCGCGGGTCTTCGTAGAGGCGGTGCCGGCGCGGCGGTTCGCCATCTGCGTGACGTAGGCCTGGTGCAGCACGGCACGGTTGGGCTCGATGCCGAAGACCTCGTCGGCGACGTCGATCTGGCGAACTTCCGCGCCCTGCGAATCAACTACTGGAAGCTTCATTTCGCCACCTTCTGGGAGACCTTCCGGGAGTGGCGCACCCGAACAAGCCCGCCCGTGGGACCGGGAACGGAGCCCGCCACGAAGATGACCCCGCGGTCGTCGTTCCGGGCGACGATTTCGAGATTGCGGATGGTGGTGCGCACGGCGCCCATATGGCCGGCCATGCGGGTCCCTTTGAAGACCCGGCCGGGAGTGCTGCCCGCGCCGATCGAACCGGGGGCGCGATGGCGGTCGCTCTGGCCGTGCGTGCGGGGGCCGCCGCGGAAGCCATGGCGCTTCACGCCACCCTGGAAGCCCCGCCCCTTCGAGGTCGCGGTCACGTCGACGCGCCCGCCAGGCTCGAAGATCTCGACGCCGATCTCGTCACCGAGTGCGTAATCGGTGTCGGTGTTGAACTCAGCAAGGTACCGGAGCTTCCGGCCGCCCGATGCACGGAGGTGGCCCGTAGCCGGGCGATTCAGTTTCTTGGCTTCTTCGAACCCGACCTGGACGGCCCTGTAGCCGTGCTTTTCGGGGGTGCGCAGCTCGGTCACATAGCAGGGCCCGACCTTGAGGGCAGTAACGCCCCGCAGACGTCCTTTTTCGTCGAACATCTGCGTCATGCCCAGCTTGCGGCCAAGGAGTCCTTCGATACTCATGGCGAGCTCTACAGCTTGATTTCGATGTCGACACCGCTCGGCAGCTGGAGCCGCATGAGGGTATCGACGGTCTTGGACGTCGGCTCGAGGATGTCGATCAGCCGCTTGTGCGTCCGGATCTCGAACTGTTCACGGGAGTCCTTGTAGATGTGGGGACTGCGGATAACCGTGAACTTATCGATGGACGTGGGAAGCGGCACCGGGCCGGCAACGGCCGCTCCGGTGCGTTCGGCTGCTTCCACGATCTGCCGTGCCGACTGGTCGAGCAGACGGTGGTCGTAGGCCTTCAACTTGATGCGGATCTGCTGTCGTGCCATGGTGCCGCGTCCTCAGGTCTACTCGATGATCTTGGTGACGACGCCAGCGCCGACGGTGCGGCCACCCTCGCGGATGGCGAAGCGCAGGCCTTCCTCGATGGCCACCGGCTGAATCAGTTCCACATCCATCTGGATGTTGTCGCCGGGCATCACCATCTCCGTGCCTTCCGGCAGCTTGATCGCACCCGTCACGTCCGTCGTCCGCAGGTAGAACTGCGGCCGGTACCCGTTGAAGAACGGCGTGTGCCGCCCGCCCTCTTCCTTCGAGAGCACGTACACCTGCGCCGAGAACTTCGTGTGCGGCGTGATCGACCCCGGCTTCGCCAGCACCTGCCCGCGCTCCACTTCGTCCCGCTCGATGCCGCGCAGCAGGCACCCAACGTTGTCGCCCGCCTGGCCCTCCTCGAGCATCTTCTTGAACATCTCGACGCCCGTCACCGTCGTCTTCCGCGTCTCGCGCAGGCCCACAATCTCCACTTCGTCGCCCGGCTTCACCGTCCCGCGCTCGATCCGGCCCGTCACCACCGTGCCGCGACCCTTGATGCCGAACACGTCCTCCACCGGCATCAGGAACGGCTTGTCCAGCGGCCGCTCCGGCGTCGGAATGTAGTTGTCCACCGCATCCATCAGGTCCAGGATGCACTTGTACTCCGGCGCGTTCGGGTCCGTCGACGTCGACTCCAGCGCCTTCAGCGCCGAACCACGGATGATCGGCACCTCGTCGCCCGGGAACTCGTAGCTCGACAGCAGCTCACGCAGCTCGAGCTCCACCAGCTCCAGGAGCTCCTCGTCCTCCATCATGTCGACCTTGTTCAGGAAGACCACCAGCGCCGGCACTTCCACCTGGCGCGCAAGGAGGATGTGCTCCCGCGTCTGCGGCATCGGCCCATCCGGCGCGGCCACCACCAGGATGGCCCCGTCCATCTGCGCCGCACCCGTGATCATGTTCTTGATGTAGTCCGCGTGGCCCGGGCAGTCGACGTGCGCGTAGTGCCGGTTGTCCGTCTCGTACTCGACGTGCGAAATCGCAATCGTAATGCCGCGCTGCCGCTCCTCCGGAGCGTTGTCGATCTGGTCGAATGCGCGGAACTCCGCCTCGCCCTTGAGGGACAGGACCTTCGTGATCGCCGCGGTCAGCGTCGTCTTCCCGTGGTCGACATGGCCGATCGTCCCGACGTTTACGTGTGGCTTCGTGCGCTCGAACTTTGCCTTCGCCATCGCTGATGATCCTCCGTGGAAAGCTCTACTTGTTTAGCTGACGCCGGCCTGCTTAGTCAGCGAGGCGGCAATGTTCTTGGGAACCTCTTCGTAGTGGTCGAACTCCATGCTGTAGCTGGCGCGGCCCTGGGTAAGGGAGCGGAGTTCGGTGGAGTACCCAAACGTCTCGGCGAGCGGGATGTGCGCCTTGACGATCTGGGTCTTGCCGACGGCTTCGGAGCCGAGGATCATGCCGCGCCGCGCGTTGACGTCGCCGACGACAGCACCGAAGTACTCCTCGGGACACCGGATCTCGACCTTCATGATGGGTTCGAGAATGATGACGCCGGCCTTCTTGGCGGCCTCCTTGACGCCGATGGAGCCGGCGTTCTTGAAGGCCATTTCCGACGAGTCGACCGGGTGATAGGACCCGTCGACGAGGGTGACCTTGACGTCGAGCACGGGGTAGCCGGCAAGCACGCCGCTCTGCAGGGCCTCACGAGCGCCTGCTTCGACAGCGGGGATGTATTCCTTCGGCACCGCGCCGCCGACGATCTTGTTCTCGAAAACGAAGCCTGCACCGCGCTCGAGCGGCTCGATTTCGAGTTCGACCACACCGTACTGGCCACGACCACCGGACTGGCGGACGAAGCGGCCTTCGGCCCGCGCCGGGCGAGTGATGGCTTCGCGGTAGCTCACCTGGGGACGACCGACGTTCGCGGCAACCTTATGTTCGCGGAACATGCGGTCGACGATGACCTCGAGGTGGAGCTCACCCATGCCGGAGATGAGCGTCTGCCCACTCTCCTCGTCGTAGGTCCAGTGGAAGGTGGGGTCCTCCTCGGAGAGCTTCATGAGGGCATCGCCCATCTTCTCCTGGTCTTCCTTGCTCTTGGGCTCGAGGGCCACGCGGATGACCGGCTCGGGGAACTGGATGCTCTCGAGGATGATGGGGTTATCGGAATCGCAGAGGGTGTCGCCGGTGAAGGTCTTCTTGAGACCGACGGCTGCGGCGATACTACCGGCGTGGACCTCGGTGATCTCTTCGCGCTGGTTGGCGTGCATGCGAAGGAGCCGGCCGATGCGCTCGCGCTCGCCCTTGGTGGAGTTGAAGACGGACTCGCCCGTCCGCAGGACACCGCTGTAGACGCGGACGTAGGCGAGGCGGCCGACGTAGGGGTCGGACACGATCTTGAACGCCAGCGCCGAAAGCGGCTCATCGTCGGAGGCCTTGCGCTCGTCTTCCTCGCCGGTCTTGGGGTTCACACCCTTGACCGGGGGAATATCGACGGGGCTCGGGAGGTAGTCGACGACCGCGTCCAGCAGCTTCTGCACGCCCTTGTTGCGAAGGGCAGAGCCGCAGAGCACCGGGGTCACGAGGTTGGCGAGCGTGGCGCGGCGGATACCGGCCTTGAGCTCGTGCTCGGTAATCTCGTGGCCTTCGATGTAGCTGATCATGATCTGGTCGTCGACGCCGCCGATGGCTTCGATCAGCTTGTCGCGAGCGGCCTGGGCGGCTTCGCGCAGGTGATCGGGAATCTCGCGCCGCTCGGGCTTATCGCCCTTCTCGCCGCCGAACCACCACCAGCACATCTCGATGAGGTCGATGACGCCGTCGAAGTCGTTCTCGGCGCCGACGGGGAGCTGGATGGCGACGGGGTTGGCGCCGAGGCGGTCGACCATCATGTCCATGGTCCGCTGGAAGTCGGCGCCGGTGCGGTCCATTTTGTTGACGAAGCAGATGCGCGGAACCGAGTAGCGATCGGCCTGGCGCCAAACGGTTTCGGACTGGGGTTCGACGCCAGCGACGGCATCGAAGATCACCACGCCACCGTCGAGGACGCGGAGGCTGCGTTCGACTTCAGCGGTGAAGTCGACGTGGCCCGGGGTGTCGATGAGGTTGATGACGTGGTCGTTCCAGGTCGCAGTGGTAGCTGCGGAAGTAATGGTGATGCCGCGCTCGCGCTCCTGCTCCATCCAGTCCATAACGGCGGTACCCTCGTGGGTTTCGCCGATTTTGTATGACAGACCGGTATAGAAGAGGATGCGCTCGGACACGGTGGTCTTACCCGCGTCGATGTGGGCAATGATCCCGATGTTCCGAATGCGCTCGATTTCTATCGGACGAGACATGAGATTCCTGAACCTTCCGCGTTACCAGCGGTAATGGACAAAGGCTCGGTTTGCCTCCGCCATTCGATGGGTGTCGTCGCGGCGCTTGATCGCAGCGCCGGTATTGTTTGCAGCGTCGAGAAGCTCGGCAGCCAGGCGTTCTTCCATCGAGCGGCCACTGCGAGCCCGGGCAGCGTTGAGGATCCAGCGCATCGCGAGGGCGAGGCGCCGGTCGGGCCGGATCTCGACAGGGACCTGGTAGGTGGCGCCACCGACGCGGCGAGGCTTGACCTCGAGGACCGGGGTGGCGTTGCGCACGGCCTGCTGGAAGACATCCAGCGGGTCGCGGCCCGTCTGCGCCGCGATCCGGTCGAACGCGTTGTAGACGATGCGTTCGGCGGTGCTCTTCTTACCGCGCCTCATGACCTTATTGATGAGCACCTGAACATTCACGCTGTTGTAGCGCGGATCGGGCGGAATGGGTCGCCGTTCAGGGCGGTTGCGTCGGGCCATCTCTCAGCTCTCCGGGAAATCGACTGGTCTAGCGGCGACCTGTGGGCTGGGCATTCTTGCGAGTGCCGTACTTGCTGCGGCCCTGCTTCCGGTTGTTGACGCCGGTCGCATCGAGGGCGCCGCGAACGATGTGGTAGCGAACACCCGGCAGGTCCTTGACGCGGCCACCACGAACGAGCACGACGGAGTGCTCCTGAAGGCTGTGGCCTTCACCGGGGATGTAGGCAGTCACTTCGATGCCGTTCGAGAGGCGGACGCGGGCCACCTTCCGAAGCGCGGAGTTCGGCTTCTTCGGCGTCTGCGTTCGCACCTGGGTGCACACGCCTCGCTTCTGGGGCGAGCCCCTACCTCTCACCTTGGTCAGGCGATTGGTCCGCGAGTTGTAGTTGAAAAGCAGCGCCGGAGCGCCGGACTTGCGGGCCTTCGGCCTGCGGCCCTTGCGGACCAACTGATTGATGGTCGGCATTCCTGCTTCCCTCGTTACTAAATGAGGCCGTGCGGGCGATGCCCGCCGACCGGGGAAGGTGAAAACCTTCGAAGTGTTCTGGGCACAGAAACAGGCCGAAAAGCCTGCTCTTGAACAGCGCCCCTGCCCATTGGGCCTGGGCCGTCTTCAGGACTCAGCTTCGCGACCTATCGAATACGCCACGAAAGCGAACCGTCAGAAAGCGCCGAAAACTGAGGTTAGCACAAGGGGTAACAGTGTCAACTCGAAGACGCCATGCCTCCTCCCTGGAGGCAGCACCGAATCGCCACCGAACCGTCTTTGGCTTTCCCTGTGCTTCATCCTAGCAGCATCCGTAGCTAATGACAGGCGGCCTCCTGACCAAAGGCAGCCAAGGCGACATTGTCCTCCCCGTCGCACCGGGGGCGGTTCCGGGTCCACGTAACCGCCCCCACCCCCATAAAGTCAGCGTCTCCCCGGAGCCGCCCTACCGCGACTGCTCGGCGGGAACGGCGAGCAGGTCCGCGGGGGGGAGTTCGAGATACCAGCGGCGGCGCCGGGCCACACCGAGAACGTCGTAGGGCCGCGAGGCAAGCTCTACTTCGAGCCGCGGGCCAGGGCCAACGGGTTCGAAGTGCAGGGTGTGGGAGTTGCCATAGGCGAACTCCTCGACGATGACCGCCTCAAAGATGTTGGGGAGGCCGGGCGGCGGCTCCCGGCGGAGATTCACCCGTTCGGCGCGAACCATCAGGTCGAGATCGGTGGCGCCGGTGCCGTTGAGCGCGGTGGCGACCAGTTCGAGGCCCGCGGAGTGAACCCGCACGAGGCCGCCATCCTGGCCGATTCGCCTGCCGGGGAAGATGTTCGCCACGCCCGTGAGTTCGCCAACGCGGCGCGACACGGGCCGCCGGAACACTTCCTCGCGCGGGGCGAACTGCAGGATGCGCCCATCGTCGAAGACGGCGAGCCGGTCACCCAGGAGGTGTGCTTCGCGCAGGTCGTGCGTCACGAAGATGATGGTGAGCCCGAGCTCGGCGCGAAGGCGGAGGAGTTCGCGGCGAAGGGAAGCCCGCAACGATTCGTCCAGGGCGCTGAAGGGCTCGTCGAGGAGCAGCAGTTCGCCTTCACGCGCCAGCGCCCGGGCGAGGGCGACGCGTTGCTGTTGCCCGCCGGAGAGCGTGTCCGGCTTGCGGTCTTCGAGGCCGGCGAGGCCGAGCAGTTCGAGGAGCTCGCGAACGCGGGCCCGGCGGTCGCGGCCGGGCGGAATGCCGAAGGCCACATTGTCGAACACGCTCAGGTGGCGAAAGAGGGCGAGATCCTGCACCACGTAGCCGACCCGGCGCGCCTGCGGCGGGAGATTGATACGGCGCTCCGAGTCGAAGACCGTGCGGCCGCCAATTTCGATGCGGCCGGCGTCGGGAGTGAGCAGTCCCGCGATGAACTGCAGGCTAACGCTCTTGCCCGCACCGGAGTGGCCAAAGAGGACGACAATCTCGTGGTCGGCCTCGAAGGCAGCGTCGAACGAGAACGTCCTGAGTTTCTTCCGGGCGGCGAACTTGAGCGTCATGAGGCCCCGGGAGCGGTTCGCAGCACCAGGCGGAAAACCACCAGTGCAACGAGCGCGACGGCGAGCAGGATGAGCGAGAGCGCGATGGCGCCGGCGAGCCCGAGTTCGGTGCCTTCGAACGCGGAGATGATGGCGAGCGGCATGGTCTGGGTTTCGCCGCGAAGGTTCCCGGCAAAGATGAGCGTGGCGCCGAGTTCGCCGATGGCGCGCGCCCAGCAGAGCACGATGCCCGCAACGAGCGCCGGCCACGCCTGCGGCAGGGCGATGCGGAAGAAGGTGCGGGTTCGCGAAGCACCGAGCGTGTAGGCGACGCGCTCCTGCTGGACGTCGAGGCGCTCGAACCCGCTGGCTGCGGCGCGAACGTAGAACGGGGCACTCACAAGCAACTGCGCGAGCACCACGGCCGTGGTCGTGAAGCTGAAGGTGAACCCGGTAAGGTCCTCGATGGGTTCGCCGAGAATGCCCCGGCGGCCGAAAGCGGTGAGGAGCGCAACGCCGGCCACCGTCGGTGGGAGCACGATCGGCAGGTCGACGAGCGCATCGACGATGGGCTTGCCCGGGAAATGGCTCCGGGCGAGCGCGTAGGCGACTGGCGTCCCGACGATGACGGCGACGAGGGTCGTCGCTGAGGCGGTCAGGAGGGAGAGACGAAGCGCCGAGCGCGCGGTGGCGCCGGTCATGACCTCCCACGTGCGGTCGTCGGCAAGAGCGCGGTCGAGGAGGCCGACGAAAGGCAGCAGGAAGAAGAGCGCGAAGGCGCCCGCAAGCACCGCAACCAGGACGACCATCGCCCGGTCGACGGGGCTGCCACCGCCAGCGCTACCGCCCTGCGAAGCCATGGGACCTGAGCACCTCCTGCCCCTGCGTCGAAAGCAGGAACTCGACGAAGGCAGTAGCGACGGGGCTGTCGCTGCCACGAGTGGTGACCGCGACCGGGTATTCGGCGGTCACGTTGAACTGCCCGGGAATCTCGACCACATCGACCTCGCCGGCAGCGGCAGCGACGTCTGTGGCGTACACGAACCCGGCGTCGGCTTCGCCGAGCTGAACCTTCGCCAGCACCGCGCGAACGTTGGCTTCTTCGCTCCGCAGGTTCGCCAGCACCCGGGATTCGAAATCTGCGCCGAAGTCTCCACTAGCGGAGGCGTTCGCGATCACCTCGCGGGCGTACTTGCCCGCCGGGACCCCGGGGCCTGCGAGCACGAGGCGAACGCCCTCGTTCGCGAGGTCCTCGAACGAGGTAACAGTGGTGGAACCCCGGGGCACCACGACCACCAGGCTGTTGCGGGCGAACACGGCAGGCGACTGGATGTGCCCGCCCTGGTAGAGCCGGCCGGCCTGCGCGAAGTCGGCGGAAGCGAAGACGTCGGCCGGGGCACCCTCTTCGATCTGCGTGGCGAGGGCGGAAGAGGCGGCGAAGTTGAACGAGACACGCGTCCGGGGGTTGGCGGCTTCGAACTGCTTGCCCGCTTCTTCGAAGACTTCCGCGAGCGATGAGGCGGCGAAGACGGTGATCTTGCCCTGGAGCGAGGCACCGTTCGCGCTATCCGCCGGTATGGAAGAGGACGCAGCGTCGCTGTCGCATGCGGACACAATGAGCGCCAGGGTGACGAACGCGACCAGCACGCGGGGCGAACGGCCGCGAAGCATCAGCCAGCCCCCGCAGAGAGCTGCCGAGCGTAGGTTCGGAGCCAGTCGAGAGTGGCCACCGCGGCGGAGCGGCGAGAGGCGAGGACGACCTCGTGGAATTCGCTCACCGGCTCGGTGGCGTTCACGGCATCCAGGTACTGCTCGCAGGCGCGGAGTTGCGCTTCGACCAGCCGGGCGGCCGCGCCATGATCCCGGCGGCGGAGGAAGAAGAGCTTCAGGAGGAAGTCGAGCCGCACCTCACGCATGCGGTGGACGGTGCACCCGAGCCAGCGCTCGACCTCCTCGCGGCCCCGTGGCGTGAGTTCGAACGTCTTGCGCGGAGGACGGGCACCAACCCGGTGTTCCTGCCACTCGACGAACCCGCGCGCCTCGAGGTTGCGCAGGTAGGTGTAGAGGGAACTCTGTTCGATGGGGCAGATGAGCTGCAACTCCGGCGCTTCGAAGGCACGGGCCATCTCGTAGCCGTGCATCGGGCCTTCGAGGAGCATCGCCAGGAGTGCGTATTCCCCGGGCAGCAACGGGCGTTCCACGCGGCGGATGGTATTAGCGGCCCAATTACTCGTCAACCAAGTATTCGGCGGCCGAGGCCCGGCCGGATGATGCACCTCGGGAACGGGTCTGGTAGATTCCCCCGCACCAATTGAGAGGGCGAATTCCTGCGATGGGCCAGGCAGGTCCTGGAGCCTGGAATAGGAGGGGGATATCCGATGCAGGCATCGAACGGTTCGAGCGGTCAGGCCCTCGACGATGTCGTCGTAGTGGACCTGACGCACCACATCGCGGGTCCCTACGCGACCAAGCTATTGGCCGATTTTGGCGCCGATGTGATCAAGATCGAACGCCCGGAGGGCGATATCGCGCGCCGCTTCGGCCCGTTCATGGGCGACGAACCGCACATCGAGAAGAGCGGCCTCTTCTTCTTCCTGAACACGAACAAACGGTCGGTGGTACTCGACCTGCGAACGGACGCGGGGAAGACGGCGCTGGAGGCCCTCATCCGCCGAGCGGACCTGGTCGTCGAAAGCTTCCGGCCCGGGGTGATGGCCGACCTCGGATTCAGCTGGGAGCGGGTGCATGAGCTGAATCCGAAGGCCTCGATGGTGTCGATTTCGAACTTCGGGCAGGACGGACCCTACCGGGACTACCGGCTGACCGAGCTCGTGCTCTATGGGTTCGCCGGGGAGATGTACTCGATGGGCGAGACGAGTCGCGAGCCCGTGAAGATGGCCGGCACCGCGGCGCTGTTCGAATCGGGCTCGTCGATTGCCGCGGCGCTGATGGGGCTGCTCTGGTCGAACAAGCGGAACGGCGAGGGCCAGTACGCGGACATCGCGCTGACGGAGACCCACTTCGGTGGCGTCGACCGGCGGCACGCGACGGCCATCGGCTACCAGTACAGCGGCAGGAAGACGCTGCGGACGGCGGGCGCCGGCAGCGGCATGCCGCAGGGCATCTACCCGTGCGCCGATGGCTATGTCGACTTCACGAACGCCGCGCTCCGGCCGGACCGCATCCTCGACATGCTGAACTACCCGGACTGGGCGACGGACCCCAAGTACCAGGACCCGATGGCGCGCCTGAACGCGGAACTCATCGACGAGTGGAACGCGCACTTCATCGCCTGGTGCCTGGAGCGGACGAAGCGGGAGATCTGGGCGGAAGCGCGGCGCGCGAAGGTGATGTGCGGGCCGCTGTTCAGCATGCAGGACCTGTACGAGGACGATCACTTCCGGGACCGCGGGTTCTGGACGAAGGTCGAACACCCGGTGATGGGCGAGGTCGAAATGCCGGGGCGGCCGCTGATCATGCAGGAAGGCGGCTGGAAGATTCGGCGCCCGGCGCCGCTGTTGGGCGAGCACACGGAGGAAGTCCTGCGGGAAGCCGGACTGAGCGATGACGTCATCGCAGCCGTGAAGGAGGGAGCGAAATGAGGAAGCCACTCGAGGGGGTTCGCGTCGTCGACCTCTGCGTCGTCTGGGCCGGGCCGTTCGCGACGATGATCCTCGGCGACCTCGGCGCGGAGGTCATCAAGGTCGAGAACCCGTTCGTGTTCCAGCCGATGACCCGGGGGGCGCTCGCGCGGCCGCCGCGGGAGCTGCTGCTCGCGAACCTGGCATGGGCCGGCGGCTATCCGAACAACGAACCGGGCGAACGGCCGTGGAACCACTGCCCCACCTTCGTGAGCCTCTACCGTAACAAGAAGAGCTTCACCGTCGACCTGCGGCGGCCCGAGGGCATGGACATCCTCCGGCGGCTCGTCGAGAAGTCGGACGTTGTCTACGAGAACAACGCCACCGGCACGATGGAAAAGCTCGGCATCACGTACGAGTGGTTGAAGAGCATCAAGGAAGACATCATCTACGTGCGGGTGCCGGCCTATGGCTCGACGGGGCCGTATTCGAACGCACGGGCGCTGGGCGTTCACCTTGAAGCGGTGATGGGGCACACCCTCCTGCGCGGCTACGACGACGCTGATCCTTCGAGCAACACGGCTATCTACTCGGGCGACTACCTGGCGGGCGCACAGGGCGCGTTCGCGGTGATGGCCGCGCTCTGGCATCGCGAAAAGACGGGCAAGGGCCAGCTCATCGAGATCGCCCAGGCCGAGAACGCCTCGGCGATGTTCACGCAGGCGATCATGGACTACACCATGAACCGCCGGGTGCAGCAGGCGATCGGCAACCGGGACATCCACGGGCGGTACCCGTGCGGGGTGTACCCGGCGAAGTCGCCCGGGACACCCGAGGACCAGGGTGACCACTGGATCGCCATCCATATCGAGAACGACGAGCAGTGGAAAGCGTTCGGGAAGGCGATCGGGAGCCCGGACTGGGCGCTCGACCCGCGGTTCGCGACGAATGAGGGCCGGGCCGAACACTACCGCGAGATCGATCAGCGCATCGCCGAGTACACGAAGGACCAGGACGACTACGAGCTGATGCACCGGCTGCAGGCGGCGGGCATCGCGGCGGCCCCGGTGCTCGAGGCGTCCCGCATGTTCGACGACCCGCACCTGCGCGCGCGGAACTTCTTCCGGGAGCAGACGGTCGAGGGCGCCGGCACGAAGGAGTACGTGGGGCCCATGTGGCAGCTGAAGGGGACGCCGATCGAGTTCCTGCAGCCGCCAGTCCTCTTCGGCGAACACAACGAGTACGTGTACAAAGAAGTGATCGGCGTGAGCGATGAAGAGTACGAGGCGCTCAAGGCTGCCGGTCACATCACCATGGACTTCGACCCGAGCGTGCCCTGAAGGAGCACAGCGAACCGAGGATGCACGAACCAGGCGGCCAGCAAGCGCTGTACGGCGAGCTGGCCGCCTGGTTTCCTGTGATGTCCGCGCCCGAGGACTACGCCGAGGAAGCGGAGGTCTACCAGCGGCTGATCCTCGAAAACGCGCGGGGGCCGGTACACGAGGTTCTCGAACTGGGCTGCGGTGGCGGTAACAACGCGTCGCACCTGAAGCGGTCGTTCACGATGACGCTGGTGGACCCGGCGCCCGGGATGCTCGAGGCGAGCCGGGCTCTGAACCCGGAATGCGAACACATCCAGGGGGACATGCGGAGCGTCCGCCTGGACCGCACGTTCGACGCGGTGTTCATCCACGACGCCATCGTGTACATGACAACCGAAGACGACCTGCGCCGGGCGCTGGAGACCGCGTACGTTCACCTCCGGCCCGGCGGGGTTGGGCTGTTCGTGCCGGATGCGACGCGCGAGACGTTCCGGGAGGCGACATTCCACGGTGGGCACGACCGGGACGGCCGGTCGCTGCGGTACCTGGAGTGGCGCCACGATCCGGACCCATCGGACTCCACCTACCTGATGGAGTTCGTGTTCCTGCTGGGCAACCCGAACGGCCCTTCGCGCCTGGTGCACGACGTGCACGAGTGCGGCCTTTTTGCACGGCGGACGTGGCTTCGTCTGCTGGCGGAGGTGGGCTTTGCGGCGTTCGTTGCACCACTGGAGCTCGAGGAAGGGCACGAGGAAGAGTCGCAGGTCTTCGTGGGTGTGAAACCGGAACGGTAAGCGGCCCACGAGCGAGGGAGGCTACCGCCCGGTATACTGCCGGGCATCGTTGAGAAAGGCGTTATCGCGCCGACCAGCGCTGCAGGGAGTGGTTGTGGCACGAGTCAACGTGGCAGAAGCCCGCAAGAAGCAGATCATCGACGCGACCATTCGCGTCATGGCCGAAAAAGGCTGGAACGAGACGTCGATCGACGAAATCACCCGGGAGGCCGGCGTAAGCCGGGGTCTCGTCTCGTATCACTTCAAGGACAAGTCTGCGCTGCTTTCGGGCGTGCTGGCGCGCTGCCAGGAGATGTTCAACGAGGCCATCTTCAAGGCCGTTCGCGAGACGGATGATCGCATCGAACAGGCGCGGCTGGCGCTACGCCATGCACTGGCGTACACAGTCGAAGATCCAACGGTGTACCAGGTGTTCGTGTATTTCGCCGCCAACGGGCGTTCGAACCCGGAGCTCGGGGACCAGATCCGCGAGTTGTGGGCGAACTTCCGGCAGATCGCGGCCGCCGGCATCCGGCGAGGACAACTCCGGGGCGTGTACCGGAACGACATCGATCCGGAAGCCGCGGCAGCGCGGCAGATCGGCGCGATTACCGGGCTGGCGTTGCAGTGGATCGTCGACCCCGGCGCGTTCCCGTTCGAAGAGGCCGCAAAGCAGTGCGAGGACATGCTCATCGAATACCTGACGAACGGCCCGAAGAATGAGCCGATGGGCGAGGCACAGGCGAAGGCAGCGACCGCCTAGTACCGGCCGGTGACGAGCTTCGCGATGAGGATCTCGAGGGCGAGGTCTTCCTTGACCTCGTTCTTCTTATAGGAGCGCTCGGCTTCGACCATCGCCGCGTAGGCGCGGCGCAGGCCTTCCAGGCCGATGCGGCGGGCGCGGCGAATCGTGTCGCGCCGGAGGCCGGCGAACTGGCCCGACCGGCCGGGCATCGCCTTCGCGATCTCATCCTCGNAGGCGCCCTGTTCGACCAGTTCGATGATGGGCGCGAGGCTCCGAAAGGCCGAGACGAGCTGGGTCAGGACGTACCGCTCGGAGAAGGACGACTCGGTTCGCAAGAGCGCAAGGGTCTCGAGCGCGTCGCGGAGCCTGCCGTCAAGAACGGCATCGCGGAGGGCGAACTGGCCAGCCTCGCTGTCGCCTGCGCAGGCCTCGTACACGTCGTCGACGGTGACTTCGCCGTTGCGGTCGAGGGTGTAGAGGGCGAGCTTGTCGAGTTCGTTCGAAATGGCCATGGTGTCGCCGCGGGTAATAGCGGCCAGCACCGCGACCGGGCTGTTTGACTCTCCACGCAGCCACTCATCGCTGCCCGGGTGCGGGCGCCGGGGCGGGCCGTTCCGGAACTTCAGGCCGCGGGCCGCGCCCTCCATCTCGATGTAGCGGGGGAGGTCCTTCGCGCTGATCTCGGGGTGGTGCTCGTCGACGACACCGTCGATTTTCTTGAGGGCGTCGATGAGCGCGTTGCGTTCGGCGCGCCCGGGCATCAGGAACACCAGCGTGGTGGTATCGGGGATGCCAGCCTTCAGGCCCTCGATCAGGGGTTCGAGCGAACCGAGGGAGCGCGGGGACCGGACATCGCCCCGGGGCTGCTGGTAGCGCTCGAGGAGGTGTTCGACAACAACGAGCCGCTTGGGTGCGAGGAACGGCGGAGAAAGCGCTGCGCCGATGATGTCGCCGGGCTTCACTTCGCGGCCGTCGAGCTGGATGTAGTTGGTCGCGAGCATGCCCGTACCGCCATCGGCCTCGTCCTTCAATTCCTGCAGGCGGCGGCGGATGGCGAGGGTGTCGGCCCCGTAGAGCAGCAGGATCACGGCGTCAGTGTAGTGTGCGAAGGAGCGAAGGGCTTAGTCGGAAATGAAGCAGGCCTGGATTGCGTTGGCGAGCTCGACGTCGCCGATGAGTTCGCCGCATTCGTTGGCCGGGGCCTGTGCGTAGACGAACTGGAAGAAGCCTTCGGTCGTGGTACGGAGCAGGAGGTCGGGGTTTTCGCGGGCCTGGCGCCGCGGCTGAATCTGGCCGCCCTGGATTTCGAAGGTCCAGGTGTTGCAGTCCTCGCAGTCGGAGATTTCGACCACCATGCGGGCTTCGAGGCCCTGGGCCTTCTCGGGGTTGAACGAGAAGGTGGGGACAACGCGAACGGCAAAGTCGGTGGTGACGCTGCGGGTATCGAACTCGCCGATGTACTGGCGGCCCCACTCCAGCAGTGAGACGAGGATGGGGCGAACGGAACGGCCCTTTTCGGTGAGGCGATATTCGACGCGTGGGGGAAGACCGCGTTCGCGATGCCGCTCGACGAGGCCTTCGGCTTCCAGGCGCTTCAAGCGGTCGGAGAGCACGTTCGGCGACATCCCCGCGCAGTTCTCGAGGATGTCGGTGTACCGGTGCAGGCCGGACATGAGGTCGCGGAGGATGAGCAGCGTCCACCGGTCGCCCAGGACATCGAGCGTTCGCGCGATGAGACAGGGATGGTTGTAGGACTTCCGTGCCGATGCGGTCGGAAGGTCGTCCTGGGAGTGAGTTGCTGCGCTGTCCTTCCTTCTACCCATCGGCTAGCACCACGACTATTGACTTGATAGCAACGGAAACGTAAGATGCGCTGGGTGGCCGTACTATCGAAAGAATAGTGCCACCACTCATCTCTCGCTAGCCTAGTGGAGCGCCGCGAAGCGAGTCAACCAAACGGAGGAACATCATGGCGCGAGCAAGCGTTGAACCGAAGCCCGAAACGCAGGCTGACCACTTCCACCGCTGGCGGATCGAGGAGCCCAACGGCCCGACGAGCAAGGGCGTTTGCAAGGTCTGCGGCGCGGAGAAGGAGTTCAAGAACTGGCTGGCTGATTCGGACTTCATCACGAACGAAGAGCACCGCGTCGCCGCCTAGCGCGGACCGGTCAGCCATCTGATTGCCGCCGCCGTCTGCCCCCTGGGACGGCGGCGGTTTCTTTTGCCGGGCGGACTAGAACATTTGTGTTGACACTCGAACATTCGTTCCGATAGGATTTGGCGACCATTAGAACGGATGTGCTGAGATGGTCAACACACTCCTCACCGTCATCTTTGACATCGTCCTCATCGGGACGGCGCTGGTCATCCTGTGCGGGATGGTTGCGGAATACCGTGCGTCGAAGCAGCCGTCGGTCGGTGGGCAGCGCCTCATGCGGTTCACTCCGCAGCGGGCCCGGCGGCGCCGGAAGTACGCGGGATCGGTGGGTGCGAGTGCGATTCGCCGGCGCGTAGCCGCCTGAGCTCCTACGCCTGCGTGCGCGCGGAGGCCGATTCGGCGGCCTTCTGCCGCTTTCGCTCGATGGCGCGCTCCACGCTCCGCACCCCCCGGATGGCCTCAATGCGCGAGAGAAGCCGGGAGAGTTGCTCGATACCGGTGGTCTCGAGCGTCGCGAGGATGCTGACGGAGCCGTCGCCGTTCTCGATGGTTCGTACGCCCATCATGTTGACCTTGTCCTCGGTGACGACGGTTGTGATGTCGCGGAGCAGGCCAACGCGGTCCCAGGCCTCGATGCGAATGGCTGCGGGGTAGAGCTTGGTCGCCGTACCCCACTCGACCTCGACAAGGCGCTCGGGTTCGTCGGTGTTGAGGATGTTGTGGCAGTCGGCGCGATGAACGGTTACGCCGCGAGTGCGGGTGACGTAGCCGATGATCTGGTCGCCCGGAACGGGATTGCAGCAGCGCGCCATGGTAGTCAGCAGGTTGCCAACACCAAGAACGCGCATACTCGGACTGCCAAGCGCGGCGGGCGCGCGTTTTTCAGGCTCGGGCGCCGGGGGTTCGGCCGCGGCCTCTTCTTCCTGGATGAGCTGGGCGAGCTTCCGGGCGATGGCCTGGGTGCTGATTCCGCCGTAGCCGACCGCCGCCAGGAAGTCGTCCATGTTGGTGTAGTTGAACATCTGCAGGATCTGGTCCTGCCGTTCGCTCAGGTCGAGGCCAAGGCGGCGCATCTCCTTTTCGAGCAGGTTGCGCCCATGGACGATGTTCTCGGCGCGCTCCTGCTTCCGGAACCACTGCCGGATCTTCTCGCGCGAGTGGCTGGTGCGAACGTACCCCAGGTTCGGGTTGAGCCAGTCCCGCGAGGGGCCTTTGCTGGTCCGGCTGCGCATGATCTCCACGCGGTCGCCGGTGCGCAGCGTGGAGTTGAGCGGGACCATCCGCCCGTTGACCTTTGCGCCGACCGTCTGGTGACCGAGGTCGGTGTGGATGCGGTAGGCGAAGTCGAGCGGTGTTGCGCCAGCCGGGAGGTCGAGCACCTCGCCTTTCGGCGTGTACACGAAGACCTGGTCGTGGAAGATGTCGGTCTTGACGCTTTCCACGAACTCTTCGGCGCCGGCCAGTTCGCGCTGCCATTCGAGGAGCTGCCGGAGCCACGCGATGCGCTCTTCGTCGCGGCCCTGCTGGCGTCCCCCCTCCTTGTAGCGCCAGTGCGCCGCAACGCCGTACTCGGCGACGCGGTGCATCTCATGCGTTCGGATCTGGATTTCGAGCGGGCGGCCACCCAGCGCTACCACGGTGGTGTGGAGCGACTGGTACATGCTGTCCTTGGGATTGGCGATGTAGTCGTCGAACTGGCCGGGAATTGGCCGCCAGAGCGAATGCACGACACCGAGCGCGTGGTAACACTCGGCAACGCTATCCACGAAGATGCGCACCGCCAGGAGGTCGTAGATCTGGTCAAAGGTCTTCGCCATCTCCCGGTAGCGCTGCATCTTCTGGTGGATGCTGTAGATGTGCTTGGCGCGGCCGGTGACTTCGGCGCGAATGCCGGCCTCGTCGAGCGCGTGCTTCAGAGCCTCGGTGGCCTCGTGGATGTAGCGTTCGCGGGCCGTGCGCTTCGACGCCAGGAGATCGGCGATCTCCCGGTACTTCTCCGGCTCCAGGTACCGGAACGCGAGGTCTTCGAGCTGCCACTTGATCTGCCAGACACCGAGGCGGTTGGCCAACGGCGCGTAGATTTCCATGGTCTCGCGGGCGATGCGCCGTTGCTTTTCGGGCTGGAAGGCCCAGAGCGTCCGCATGTTGTGCAGCCTATCGCAGAGCTTGATGAGCACTACCCGGATGTCCTCGGCCATGGCGAGGAACATCTTGCGGAGGTTCTGCGCCTGCACCCCGTCGCGGGCGGCCTGGTCGGTGGGCTCGAAGCGGAAGGGCAGCTTCTCGAGCTTGGTCAGGCCATCGACAAGCTTCGCGACGTCGTGCCCGAACTTCTCGGCGATGACGGAGTTCGGGACCTGGCAGTCTTCCTGGACGTCGTGCAGGAGCGCGGCGGCGAGCGCGAAGTGGTCGAGTTCGAGACCGGCGACGAGTTCGGTGACGGCGAGAGGGTGCGTTATGTAGGGGTCGCCGGTTCGGCGGAATTGCCCTTCGTGGGCCTTTGCAGCGAACTCATAGGCTTCACGCACCAGGGTGAGGCGCTCGGGCGGAAGGTACTGCGCGGCCCGAGCTAACACACTCTCGATATCGAGACCGCTACTGGACACTTCCGGTACGCGTGCCTGCAATGAGCCCTCTTTGCCGCGGGTTGGAGACTGCGTCTATTCTACCACCGGTAGATCCCCGCCACTACGGTTCGTTGCATGCCCCGATTCCAGGCTCCCCGCGGTACCCAGGACATCCTTCCCGACATGCAGCCCTATTGGGCTGCGGTGAACAACGCGATTCTCGAAGTCACGCGACTCTTCGGGTTCAAGCGCATCGACACGCCGGCCTTCGAAGACGCCAGGCTGTTCGAGAAAGGCAGCGGCGACACCACCGATGTCGTCGAGAAGGAGATGTACGTCTTCCAGGACCGCGGCGGCGACCTGCTGGCGTTGACGCCGGAGGGCACGCCGGCCATCTGCCGGGCGTACCTCGAGCATGGCATGGGGAGCTGGCCACAGCCCGTGCGGCTCTACACGACGCACGCGATGTTCCGGTACGACCGGCCGCAGAAGGGGCGCTACCGCCAGCACACGCAGTTCGACTGCGAGGTCATTGGTTCGGCGGACCCGCTGGTGGACGCGGAGGTCATCCAGCTCCTGTATCGCACGCTGGAACTCCTGGGCATCAAGACCGGCGTCGTGCACCTGGGTTCAATCGACGACCCGGGGCCGCGACGCAAGTACGTCGAGCAGCTCAAGGAGTATTACCGGCCACACCTCGACAAGCTGTCAGAGGATAGCCAGCGGCGATTCGAACGGAACCCGCTGCGCCTGCTCGATAGCAAGGACGAACGCGACCTGCCGTTCAAGGAGGGTGCGCCGAAGCTGGTCGACCAGCTGAGCCCGGAAGCGGCCGCACACATGGACGTCGTTCGGCAGGCGCTGGAGGCGGCAGACATCCCGTTCGTGATCGACCCGCTGCTCGTGCGGGGGCTGGACTACTACAACCGGACGGTCTTCGAGATCGTGCCCGAGGACGACGAAAGGGCGCAGGGCGTCCTCGGCGGCGGTGGCCGGTACGACGGGCTCATGGAGTTGCTCGGGGGGCCGCCCACGCCCGCCGTCGGGTTCGGCAGCGGCATCGAACGGCTCATCCTCGAGATGCAGAAGAATGGGGTCCAGGTGCCGGAACCGCCGAAGCCGGACGTGTTCGTGGTCCACCGGGCGGAGGGCGCCGCGGCGGTGGTGACGAAGGTGGCCGGCAGCCTGCGCCGGGAGGGCATCGCTGTCGTCGTCGGTGAGACGGGGCGGTCGATGAAGTCGCAGTTCCGCAGCGCCGACGCCTCGGGCGCGCGGCTTGCAGTCATCCTCGGCGAGGACGAGATCGCCAAAGGCGTGGCTGTGGTGAAGGACCTGCGCGGAGGTGGTGAGCAGCGGGAGGTGCCACTCGCCGACCTCGCGCAGGCGGTTCGCTCTTCCTGATTGCTGCTAGCGGCCCTTGAAGTGGGGCTCGCGCTTTTCGACGAACGAGTTCACGCCCTCCATGTGGTCCTCGGTCTCCCAGAGGACGTCGCCGAGGGCCTGCTGGTATTCGCCGAGCGTCTTCCAGTCCACCTGGAAGCCCTTGTGCATCGCCCGCTTGATCGCGCGCTGGGCGAGCGGGGGACCAGACGCGAGCTTTCGGGCCAGGGCGCGCGCTTCGTCCATCAGCGATTCGCGCGGGACAACGCGCGAGACGAGACCGATGCGCTCGGCTTCGGCGGCATCGACGAGGTCGCCGGTCAGCGTGAGTTCGAACGCCTTCGAGAGCCCGACCAGCTGCCGGAGGATGAACGTGCCTCCGATGGTGCCGACCACACCGCGGCGGGTGAAGAACCAGCCGAACTTCGCGTCTTCGGAAGCGATGCGGATGTCGCAATAGAGCGCGAGGTCCATGCCATAGCCAACCGCGGGGCCGTTCACGGCGGCGACGGTGGGCTTTTCGAGGCCGAACAGGTCGTCGAGTGAGGCTTCGCCCGACTTGATGCGGTTGATCTGGCGCTGGACGCGGCGGTTCGCCCGGTCCTCTGCGAGGAAGATGGCCTGGAAGTCGTCGCCGGCGCAGAAGCCGCGGCCCGCGCCAGTGACGAGCAGGCAGCGAACGTTGTCGTCGGCGGCGGCCTCGGCAATGGCTTCGCGCATTTCCTTCGTGGTCTGCGGGCGGAGCGCGTTCATGCGCTCGGGGCGGTTGATGGTGAGGGTGGCGACGCCATCGTCGCCGACTTCATAGAGGATGTCTTCGTATGCCATACATCGTCCCTCGGCTCCGGTTGGCAGGCGCAGTCTACGCGAGGGAGAGGGGGGTCTGCAGGCCGGCAGGACCGTGAGGGAGCGACTGCTATACTCGAATCACCGGCGACCGCCGGATCCTCACCCACTGGCCACACTACGCATGGACGACGCAATTCTCGCGCAGCTACAGCGCGTTCGGCAGCGTTTTGATGAACTCACCGAGGAAATGGGCAAGCCAGAAGTCGCTGCCAACTTCGAGCGGCTGAACCAGCTCGCCCGCGAGCGTTCGGAGATCGCCGACATCGTGGATCTGTACGACAAGTACGAAGCCGCACGGTCGGCGGCGGCGGACGCGAAAGCGCTGCTGGGCGAGAGCGATCCGGAGATGCGCGAACTGGCGGAGCAGGAACTGGCCGAGGCCGAGCGAACCATGGCGGACCTCGACAAGCAGATCCTGCGCGCGCTGCTGCCGAAGGACCCGCGCGATAGCCGCGACGTGATCATGGAGATTCGCGCCGGCGCGGGCGGTGAGGAGGCTGCGCTGTTCGCGTCGGAGCTCTACCGCATGTACGTGCGGTACGCCGAACGCCATGGGTGGCAGACCGAAATCCTGAGCGCGTCGGAGTCAGAAAAAGGCGGCTTCAAGGAAGTCGTGTTCGAAGTCCGCGGCGAGGGCGCGTATTCGCGCCTGAAGTACGAAAGCGGCGTCCATCGTGTCCAGCGGGTGCCCGAGACCGAGGCCCAGGGCCGCATTCACACATCGACCGCGACCGTGGCGGTCCTGCCCGAAGCTGAAGAGGTCGACATCGACATCGACGAGAAGGATCTCCGCGTCGACATCTTCCACTCGTCGGGCGCCGGCGGTCAGAACGTGAACAAAGTCGCGACCGCGGTTCGCATTACGCACATCCCGACCGGGATCGTGGTCGTGTGCCAGGACGAGCGGTCGCAGCTGAAGAACCGCATCAAGGCGATGACCGTGCTCCGCACGCGCTTGCTCGATATGGAGCAGCAGAAGCAGGAAGCGGAGATGACGCAGGCCCGCCGTTCGCAGGTTGGAACGGGCGACCGGAGCGAGAAGATTCGCACCTACAACTTCCCGCAGGACCGGATCACCGACCACCGCATCGGGCTCACGGTGCACAACATCCCGGACCGGATGGACGGCAACATCGACGACCTGATCGATGCGGTGGCGACGGCGGACGAAGCAGAACGGCTCCAGGCGAGCGTGGCATGAGGGCTCGGGCGGCAGCTCGCCATGCGGCCGCCGAACTTGCCCGCAACGACATCCCTGACCCGGAATTCGAAGCGGAATACCTGGTGCGCCAGGCGGCCGGGCTGTCGCGCGCACAGTATTTCGCCGACCCGGAACTCAGCGCCGAAGCCAAGGACAGACTGGCTGAGCTACTTGAACGGCGCCTGAAGCGCGAGCCCGCGGCCTACATCGCGAAACAGAAGGAGTTCTTCGGACTGGAGTTCGAAGTCGGGCCCGACGTGCTTGTGCCCCGCCCCGAGACGGAGTTGCTGGTCGAGGCGGTGCTGCGCGAGCCGGGGCTCTCCGGGAGCACCATCGTCGATATCGGCACGGGAAGCGGGTGTATTGCCGTGGTGCTCGCGCTGCGCGCCCCCGAGGCCCGTGTGGTGGCGGTCGATGTGAGTGCTGACGCCATCGCCGTGGCGCGCCGGAACGCCGAGCGGCACGGTGCGCACGTCGAGTTCGTGGTTGGGGACCTGGCGACGGCGATTGGGGCCGTGGACATCGTGGTTGCGAACCTGCCGTACATCCCGTCGGCAGAGGTCGCAGAACTGGAGCCGGAAGTGCGGTACTGGGAGCCGGTGGTCGCGCTGGACGGCGGCCCCGACGGGCTGGCGCTGGTGCGGCGGCTTATCGACGACTGCGCGGAACGGCTGCGGCCACGGCTGCTCGCGCTCGAAGTGGGGTTCGGGCAGGCGGCGGCGGTTGCAGAGTACGCTGCCTCCCGCAGGGCCACGGTGGAAATTCGGAAAGACCTGGCGGGCATCGACCGTCACGTGCTGTGCCGATGGACGTAAAGCTCATCGCGCTCGATATCGACGGGACCATCATCCCGCCCAATACGCCGCCGGAGCGGGCGCACCCTTCGGAGCGCCTTCGGCGTGCGGTGCGTGCGCTCCGCGAACGCGGCGTGGTGGTTGTGCTGGCGTCGGGGCGGATGTTCCCCGGCACGCTCGAAATCGCGCGCCATCTTGAGCTCGATACGCCGGTTATCTGCCAGCAGGGATGTTCGGTCCACCTGCAGGACGGGACGATGCTGCACGAGTTCCCGATCGCCCGGGAGACGGCGTTGGAGATCGTGGAGTACGGGCGGCACCTGGATCTGCCGTACGAGTGGTTCAATCCGCTGCGGTATATCGCATCGCGCTGGAACCCGGCCTCGGAAGAGTACGCGCGGGTTTCGGGGATTAAGGCGGAGTACCGGCCGGACCCGGAAAACGCCGGGATCAGCCCCACGGGCGTTGGCATCATCAGCGACCACGAGCAGGCGAGGGAGATCCACCGGTACCTCGCGGGCCTGCACGGCGAGGCGCTGCATGTGCTCGATTTCCCGGAAGTGACGGTCGCAGTGGCGCCGGAGGCGAACAAAGGTCACGCGCTTTCGTTACTTTGCGCCGACCTCGATATCGACCGGCATGCAGTGCTGGCGGTTGGCGACAGCGTGAATGATGCGGCGATGCTGGCGTGGGCGGGCCGAGGGATCGCGATGGCGCACAGCGACCACTACGCCCGCGACGCCGCGGACGAAGTTCTCCCCGAGAACGGGGACGCGGATCCGCTGGCGGCGTTCCTTGAGGGGTTGCTGAACGGGAAGCGGTAGCTTAGCTCGGGTCGATGCGGTGCCAGATGCGCATCAGGTAGAAGCCGACGGCGAGCAGCCCGAGGCTGGCCACGCCGACCGGCACGATGGTGCTCCACCAGTCGATACCAGCGCCTTCGGAACGGCTTTCGGCGGGGACGGCGTACTGCTCCGTCTGTCCACGAATCAGAGAGACCAGCTGGTCTTCCGAGCGATCCTCCAGGGGGTCTTCATCGGCGGGCGCCATGTGACGCGCCATGCCATCTTCGAGCAGGAAGACCTGCGACGGAGCGGGCCAGGCGATCCCCTTGTCGGTCGCGAGGAGCAGCAGCAGCACACGCGACCCGGTGGCGAGCTCCGCAGGTGGGCAGTTCGGCGTTTCCTGCGGGGGAAGGAGCACGAGGTCCTGTGCGCGGGCCGGGCCCTTCAGGAACGCCTCCGGACGGACCCGGGCGCCTTCGCCGGCCGCAGGGGCCACGACTTCGCCGATCACGATGATGTCGGCGGCCTCGACCGCACCGTTCACGGCGTCACTCGTTACCGAGAGACAGGCGGCTGGTTGGTCAGCCTGCACGGCAAAAGCGGCGGCCCCGGGAAGGGCCGCCGCTGCAGCGACAAGGAATGCGAGGAAGCTATTTGCCAGCCTGCGCAAACTGGTAAATCTTCCCTTCCGTCTTGATCGAAGGCGCGATGATCATCTCGGCCTGCTGGAATTCCTTGATGTTGTGCGCGCCGCACATGCCCATGGCCGTGCGGAGGGCACCCACAAGGTTTTCCGTGCCGTCGGTGCGGCTGGTCGGGCCATAGAGGAGCTTCTGGAGCGTGGTGTTCACGCCGACATGGACGCGCGTGCCGCGCGGCAGATTGGCGTGCGGCGTGGCCATGCCCCAGTGGTAGCCGCGGCCGGGCGCCTCGGTGGTGCCGGCGAACGGCGAACCCATCATTACGGCGTCGGAGCCAGCGGCGAAGCACTTGCAGACGTCGCCACCGGTGCGGATACCACCGTCGGTGATGATCGGGACGTAGCGGCCAGACTCGCGGAAGTAGTAGTCGCGGGCGGCGGCGCACTCGATGGTGGCGGTCACCTGCGGGACGCCGATACCGAGCACTTCGCGGCTGGTGCAGGCAGCGCCCGGGCCAACGCCCACGAGCACACCGGCGACGCCGGTCCGCATGATTTCGAGCGTGGCTTCGAAACCGACGGTGTTGCCGACGATGACCGGGATGTGGATTTCCTTGAGGAGCTTTTCGAAGCGAAGCCCTTCGACGCTGTTCGACTCGTGGCGGGCCGTGGTGACGGTGCTCTGCACCACGAGGATGTCGGCGCCGGCCTCCTGGACGAGCGGAGCCAGGCGCTTGGTCATCATCGGCGTGACGGATACGGCAGCGATGGCACCGCCATCCTTAATTTCCTTGATGCGGCGCGCGATGAGGTCTTCGCGCAGCGGGGCCTGGTAGGCCTTCTGGAGGATAACGGTAGCTTCGTCGCGGCTCGCCGAGGCGACTTCTTCGAGGATGGGACGCGGGTCGTCGTACTTGGTCCAGACGCCCTCAAGGTTGAGGACGGCAAGACCGCCCGCCTTGTGCATGGCGATAGCGAAGCTGGGGTCGACCACCGCGTCCATGGCCGAGGCAAGGAAGGGGATCGGGAACTTGTAGGGCCCGATCTCGAGGCCAATCTGGACGAGTTCCGGGTTGATGGTGATCGAACCCGGCACAATGGCTACATCGTCGAAGCCATAGGCTCGGCGAAGCTGCTTGAACTGAGGGACAGGAGGCTGGTTTTCAGAGGTAAGCGGCGCATGGCCGCCCTCCGGATGTTCAGAGGCGGCGGATCCGAGAGAAACGGCAGTACTCAAGTCAGCGCAAACCCGGGAGTAGAGTGGCGGCAGTGCGGGAGGCCGCGTATATCAAACGAGTGTAGGCAGCCGTTTTGTACAGGGTCAACACATCTTCCACTTCCGTTTCCGTTATGTGTCGCGACCTTTCCGGGCGGCGCCATGGGTGAGTTGCAGCCCGGGCTTTATGTCGTAGCGACGCCGATCGGCAACCTCGGCGACCTCTCGCCGCGGGCACGCGACGTGCTGCGCGATGCCGCGATCGTCGCTGCGGAGGATACGCGCACGACGGCGACGCTGCTGCGGATGGCCGGGAGTTCCGCCCGAGCCGTCAGCCTCACCGAGCACAACGTCGACGCCCGTATTCCCGAACTCCTGGCGGCTGCGGAGGAATCCGCGGTAGCGCTGGTGAGCGACGCGGGAACACCCGTGGTTGCGGACCCCGGGGCGCGGCTGGTGGAGGCGGCGCACGCGCGAGGCGTTCGCGTCTTCGCTATCCCGGGGCCGTCGGCGCTTGCCGCCGCAATATCGGTCGCCGGGTTCGAAGGCACGTCGGTGCAGTTTCTCGGGTTCCTGCCGCGCCCGAAGGGGGAGCGTGCCGAGACGCTCAGGCGCGCGGCGGCGAGTGCGCGCGTGCTGGTGTTCTTCGAAAGCCCCAACCGGCTGGAGGCGACGCTCCAGGAGCTCGCTGAACTGTTCGATGACCCGGAAGCTGTCGTCTGCCGGGAACTGACGAAAGTGCACGAGGAGGTCGTTCGCGGCCGCGCATCGGAGCTGGCGGAGCGCTTCGCGAAGACGCGCGGGGAATGCACGGTCGTGGTCCGGGTGCCGGAGCGGCCGGACAGCGAACTTGATGACGTACGGGAATACATGAAGGAGATGCAACGCGCCGGGGCGCGCCGCTCAGCGGCCGCCGTGGAGGCAGCGCGCCGGTTCGGCGTCTCGAAGGATGTCGCCTACGGGATGTGGGACGAGGACGCATAGCAGCGCGCTCGTCACCGTTCTGACCGGCGAAGTGCACGGGCTGGAGCGCCGCAGGCAGCATCCCACTAGGGCACCCTGTGTTAGACTCGGGATAACCCCATTTCCCGCGAGTTTCCCCGTGCCCGACCGGATTCTTGTCTGCGTGGCATGGCCTTATGCCAACTACCTCCTGCACGTCGGCCAGGTAGCCGGTGCATACCTGCCGGCCGATATCTTCGCCCGGTACCAGCGCCTCGCTGGCAACGATGTGGTGATGGTGTCGGGCTCGGACTGTCACGGGACGCCGATTACGGTCAGCGCTGACCGCGAAGGCGTCACGCCGCAGGACATCATCGACCGGTACCACCCGAAGATCCTCGAGACGTGGGAGCGGCTGGGCATCAGCTTCGATCTCTACACCAGCACGCTCACCGAAAACCACTACCGGACAGTGCAAGAGGTCTTCCTGCGGCTGCTCGAAAAGGGGTACCTCGAGCGCGGCACCCAGGACCAGCTCTACGACCCGGAGGCCGACCGCTTCCTGCCGGACCGCTACGTCGAGGGGACGTGCCCGGTGTGCGGGTATACCGAGGCGCGCGGCGACCAGTGCGACAACTGCGGTTCGACGCTGGATGCCATCGAGCTGATTAACCCGCGTTCGCGCATGAGTGGCGCCACACCGGTCGTGCGCCAGTCCGAGCACTTCATGCTCAAGCTGACGAAGCTGCAGGAGCCGCTGCGCGAGTGGGTTTCGAAGCAGCAGCACTGGCGGCGCAACGTGCTGAACACCACGCTCGGCTGGCTGAACGAGGGTTTGAAGGACCGCGCGATCACTCGCGATATCAGCTGGGGTGTGCCGGTCCCGGTCGAGGGCTTCGAGGAGAAGCGCATCTACGTCTGGTTCGACGCGGTCATCGGGTACCTGTCGGCGACGCGTGAGTGGGCACAGAACCGCGGCGAGCCGGAACTCTGGAAGCAGTACTGGGAAGACCCGGACTGCCGCGCGTACTACTTCATCGGGAAGGACAACATCCCGTTCCACACGATCATCTGGCCCGGGATGCTCATCGGGTACGGCGGGCTGAACCTGCCGTATGACGTTCCGGCGAACCAGTACGTGAACTTCGCCGCCGGGCAGAAGCAGAGCAAGTCGAAGGGCACCGGGACGTGGGTGCTCGACCTGCTCGACCAGTACGCGGCGGACGTCATCCGGTTCTACCTGACGCAGATCATGCCGGAGACGAGCGACTCCGAGTTCCGCGAAGACGAGCTCATCCGGGCGAACAACGACGTGCTCATCGCGACCTGGGGCAACCTCGCGAACCGCGTGATCTCGATGATCCACCGGAACTTCGATGGGGTGGTGCCGGAGGTTCGCGAGCTGTCGCCCGAAAGCGCAGCGCTTATCCGCGAAGCCGAAGCCGCGTTCGACACGGTTGGCCGTGAATTCAATGAGTGCCACTTCCGGAACGGGCTACAGGAGGCGCTGAAGCTCGCGCAAACCGCGAACAAGTACCTCGACGAGCGCGCCCCCTGGAAGGCGGTGAAGACCGACCGTGAGCACGCGGCCGAGACGCTTTCGACGGCCCTCAATGCCATCAACGCGCTGAAGGTGCTGCTCCACCCGGTGCTGCCGTTCTCGACGTCGCAGCTCCACGAGAACCTGGCACAGCCGGGGACGGTGCTCAAGCAGGGGTGGCGGTACCACCCGGTCGCTCCCGGCACGAAACTCAACCCGCCGCAGCCGCTGTACCAGAAGATCGACGTTAGCGAGGGCAGCGCCTCGTCATGAGGTTGTTCGATTCGCACAGCCACCTGCAGGACGCGAAATTCGGCGACGAAGTTCCGGGCGTAATCGAACGAGCAAAGGCGGCCGGGGTTTGCGGCATTCTCGTCTGCGGGTACGACGCAGAATCGAACCGGCGGGCCCTCGAAATCGCAGCGTCACATGAGGGCATCTACCCGGCGGTGGGCTTCCACCCGGATGTCGCCAAGGACGTGACGCCGGAGCTGCTCGGAGAGCTCGATGCGCTGGCGGCGAACGACGCGGTCGTTGCGATCGGCGAAATCGGCCTGGACTTCCACTGGTACAACTCGCCGGAAGCCGACCAGCGGCGCGTGCTGGACGCACAACTGGAGATCGCACTGCGGCACCGGAAACCGGTATCCGTGCATTCGCGGAAGGCAGAACATGCGGTTATCGATCACCTGGCGCCGTTCGCCGAGAAGGCGCGGGCCGCAGGTTTTGCGCCGGGCGTGCTGCATTGTTTCGGCGGCACAGTTGAGCAGGCGAAGCGCTACGCCGAGCTCGGGTTTCTCGTGTCGCTGGCCTGCGTGGTGACCTACCCCAAGAACGATGAGGCGCGCCGCATCGCCGCCGAGCTCCCGCTGGAATCGCTGCTCATCGAAACCGACAGTCCATACCTGCCGCCACAGGGGCGCAGGGGCCAGCGGAACGAGCCGGCATATGTACTTGCTGCAGCAGAGGCGATCGCGTCAGCGCGCTCCTTGCCAGTTGCTGTCGTGGCCGAAGAGACTACCCGCAACGCCGAGCGGTTATTTCGTGTCGGCGCAGCAGCGCCCGCCGGAGTCGAGTAATGCAGATCGCCCAGCCCCCAACCCTCTACGGACCCGTCGCCGAGGACATGATCCTCGTCGAGGACCTTCTCGAGTCGGTGAAGCAGGTGGACCTGCCGCCGCTTCGCCGGATGCTTGAGCACGCACTGCAGGCTCGCGGGAAGCGGCTGCGGCCGGGACTTGTGCTGCTCGCCGGCACATTCGGTGACTACAACCTGAACCGGTTGGTGCCGCTGGGCGCCGCGATCGAGCTGCTGCACACGGCGTCGCTCGTCCACGACGACGTTGTGGATGGTGCAATGAGCCGCCGGGGCCGCCCGACGTCGAACGCAATCTTCGACAACGCGCTCACCGTGCTGCTCGGCGACTACATGTTCGCCAATGCGGCCGAGATGGTGACCCGCACCGGGAGCCTCGAAGTCACGCGGCTGTTCGCACTGGCGCTGATGAAGATGACCAGCGGCGAACTGGACCAGGACGCCGCTGCGTTCGACGTGGGCAAGGACATCCAGCATTACCTGTGGCGGATCGGCGGCAAGACGGCGGCCCTCTTCGCCAATGCGACGGAAGGTGGCGCCATCCTGGCGAAGTGCGACCCGGACGTGGTCGAGGGCATGCGGACGTACGGGTACAGCCTCGGCATGGCGTTCCAGATCGTCGACGACATCCTCGACTTCACGGGCGACGAAGAGCAGATGGGGAAGCCGGTTGGTAGCGACCTTCGCGAAGGCACCATCACGCTCCCGGCACTGCTGCTGCTGGAGCGGTATCCGCGCGACAACCCCGTCAAGAAGTTCCTCGCGGCCCGGGGCGCGCGGCGCGAGGAGCGCCTGCAGGAAGCCATCGAGATGATTCGCTCGACGGAGGTGCTGGACCTGTCGATGGACATGGCTCGCGACTACATCCGCCGGGCGAACGAGGCGCTCACGGCAGTGGTGCCCGACACCGAGGCGCGGCGAACGATGATCGAGCTCGGAGAGTACGTGCTCACCCGACGGAGCTAGGCGCTAGTCGCGGCGGCCGCCACCGCGGCCGCGTCCGAAGAACCCGAGGAACGGCGACCCGGCGCCCAGGAGGAATCCGAAGTCGTACCAGTTGCCGGCCCGGGCTTCGTTGTAGAAGGGGAAGCGGTCCCATGCGCCGAACACGTGGGCGATGAGTACGATCCACGCGGTCAGGCCGTTCCAGAATCCCCAGAGCAGGTCTTCCCACCACATGGCGCGCCCCCGGGCGGTTGAAGCGCCACTATCCGGGCAACGGGAGGCGCGGTCAACAGAGATCGACGAAGGGGCGCCCAATGAGACGCCCCTTGGCTCGTCTGGCCGCTGTTTCCAGGCCTATTCGGTGAGGCCGCGCTTTGGGGTCGCCTGCTTGATGATGCGCCCCTGCTCCTTCATCTGCTTCACTTCGTGCGGCTTGATGGCGTTGCCGTAGGCGTCGGAGAGCTCGCCCCTCCGCGCCAGTTCCTTCATATCGCGGAGTTCTTCCTTCTCGCCCTTGGTGAGCTGCTTCTTCGGCGCTGGCTTGTTGACCTCGGGGTGCTCGTTCGGGCGGCCACCGGTCGACGGCTTCGAGACCTTGTGGCCGAGGTGATAGTACTTGCCGTCGTCGGGGATGCGGCGCGGGTACCCGTCGCGGAAGGTGAAGGCCGCGAACGACGTGGGCATGATGCGCTGCGCGTCCTTGTAACACACGGGGCAGGGCACAGGCTCCGACGCTTCGCGCATCGGCCGAAGCTCTTCGAAGATGCCGTTACAGGGCTCGCAGTAGTACTCGTAGAGGGGCATATTGCGTCGTCTCTCGGATTTGGTTCGCCTATTGTACGGTGCCGGGGCTCCGGGTGGTTTGACCCCGGGAAAGCCGCGCGACTTCGTCGACGTAGCGAACGCTGCGGAGTTCGGCCTCAGCGATGTGCTGGAGCATATCGGAGAGGGTGGCCCGCAACAGGTGGGCGAGCGTTTCATCGATGCGGAGGGCGGCGAAGGTTTCGATGTCGGCATTGCGCGCGAACCGCAGCACCTTGATCGCGCGAACGCTCAGCATGCGGCCTCCCCCGCTGGCGGCCCGGCAGTTCGCGCACACCAGCCCGCCGGCCGAGGGTGAGAGCAGGGTGTCGGCCTCGGGAAGGCGGGTTCCGCACGAGGCGCACGCGTCGAGCTGGAGGTCGTAGCCGGAGAGCGCGAGGAGCTGCATTTCGAACCAGCGCACGACGTGGGCCGGGGCGCCTGCTTCGAGGGCATCGAGAACGGTGATCACGAGGTCGTAGAGGCCGGGATTCTCGGCATGCTCGATGGTGAACCGGTCGACAAGCTCGGCGCAGTAGAGGGCGAGGGCCGTGCGTTCGAGGTCCTCGCGGATGTTGCGGTAGGGGTTGATCGTCTCGGCCTGCGTGAACACGTCGAGCGAACGGCCGCGAGCAAGCATCAGGCGGCTGCGGGTCAGCGGCTCAAGATGGCCGCGCATGCGGCTGCGGGCTTTGCGAACGCCGCGGGCGATCGCGTCGAACTTGCCCTCGCGGTCACTGAACACGGTGAGGATGCTGTCGGCTTCGCCGACATTGCGGCGCCGAAGGATAAGCCCTTCGGTCTTATAGACCCGGGCGCGGTCGCTCATCGTTCGATGGCCTGGCGTCCTTCGAGCGCGCGAGCGAGGGTGAGGTCGTCGGTGTATTCGAGGTCGGCGCCGCTGGGCAGGCCCCGAGCGAGGCGGGTAACGCGAACNCCGGGCGGCACGAGCCGGCTGATGTAGGTGGCCGTGGCTTCGCCTTCGAGGCTCGGGTTGGTCGCCATGATGANCTCGGTCACCTCGTTCGATTCGAGACGCTTGATGAGTTCCCGAATGCGAAGGTGCTCGGGCCCGATNCCCTCCATGGGGTTCAGGACGCCGTGGAGCACGTGATAGCGGCCGCGGAAGCCGCCCGTCCGCTCGATGGCCAGGATGTCGAGCGCCTGTTCGACGACGCAGATGATGCTGCCNTCGCGCTTCGGGTCGCGGCAGTAGGTGCAGGGGTCGGNTTCCGTNATGTTGCAGCAGACGGAGCAGAACCTGATGCGNCGCTTTACGTCGAGTAGGGCGTTGGCGAGGGCCTCGGCCTCATGTTCGGGCGCGCGAAGGACGTGGTAGGCGAGCCGCTGCGCCGACTTCGGGCCGATGCCCGGCAGCCGGTGGAATGCCTCGATCAGGCGTGCGATGGGCTCGGGCGTGCCCGCGGTGGGCTCCGCCATTGTCTGCTACCCCAACCCCAGTCCGGGCAGGTTGAGCCCGCCCGTGATGGCGCCGAACGACTTCGCCTGCAGTTCGCTGGCTTTCTCCGAGGCGTCGGAGATGGCGGCCATGATGAGGTCCTGCAGCATCTGCACGTCGTCGGGGTCGACCACTTCGGGGTCGATTTCGATGCCCTTGATCTTCTGGTCGCCAGACATCTGGACGCGAACGGCACCACCGCCCGCGGAGCCTTCCACGATGCTGTTCTGGAGCTCTTCCTGCGCCTTCGCGAGCATTTCCTGGGCGGCAGCCAGGGGATTGGCGCCACCGCCCACACCGGGCGCACCCGGCATTGCCGCGCGGGCCGCACCAGCGCGCCGCAGATAGCGGTTGCGGCCGGAACCTTTTGCCATGTTACGTATCCTTCCCAACGGGGATCGCGCCCATCGCCTTCGCGGCTTCGGCGAGGTGGCCGCCGCGCGGGCCGGAGCGCTTCGGTTGCTGCTCATTCTTGAGCAACGAGACTTTCAACTTCACGGGGCGGCCGAGCAGGATCTCGGCCTGCTGTTCGACCAGTTCCCGGCAGTCGGTATCGACCTTCTGCATGTGAATCTGCCGGTAGAAACCGAGCTCGAATTCGTCTTCGTCGATGCGCAGGACGCGGCAGGAGTCGTTGAGCCAGGCGCCGAGGCGGATGTTCGCCATACGGCAGTGCTCGTAGAGGTCGCGCATGAAGCGCTCCTCGGGCGTGAGCTGCTGCTGTTCGCCGCCTTCCGCACGAGCCTGCTGCGGGCGCGCCTGGCGCGCTGCCGGCCGGGCAGCGGCTTCGGGCGCGGACTGAACGACCACCTGCTGAACGCCAACCGGGCCCATGATAGCCGCCCCGCATGCCACCTCGAGGGGCACGGGGCTCGCAGGGTCGAGGCGGAAGTCTGCCTTCGCGAGCTCGGCGATGGCCGCGAGGACGCGTTGTGTGGCGCCGCGGGAGATGGCTTCCTGCGCGAGCTCGGCGTAGCGGGTGCCTTCGGCCGCCTTCCCGCGAACGACCTGTGGCAGGATTTCGCGCAGGATGTCGATGGTCGAGTGGGTGAACCGGGCGATATCGACACCGTCGTCGGCGACGGACCGGGCGATATCGAGCGCACCGGCGAGGTCCTCTTCTACCAGGGCGCGGGCGAGCCGTTCGCTGCGATTGTCGTGGACGAGGCCGAGCGCTTCGAGCACCTGTTCGGTCGTGGGTCGGCCCCCATAGCGCGCCGCAACCTGCTCGAGCAGGGTAATGGCATCGCGGAGGCCGCCGCGCGACTGGATCGCGATGCGGAGCAGCCCTTCCTCGGGAAACTCGAAGCCTTCCTGTTCGCAGATGTACTGCAGGCGGCGAACGATGGCGTCGTTCGGGACGCGGCGGAAGTCGTGCCGCTGGCACCGCGAAACGATGGTCTCGGGAACCTCGTGAAGTTCGGTGGTCGCGAGAATGAAGATGGGCGACAGGTCGCGGCCGTCGGGGCCGCGATGAACGGGCGGCTCTTCGAGCGTCTTGAGCAGCGCGTTGAAGGCCGCGTCCGTCAGCATGTGGACTTCGTCGAGGAGGTAGACCTTGCGCTTCAGGTCGCTCGGCGCGAAGGCGACCTTCTCGCGAAGCTCGCGGATGTCGTCGATGCCGCGGTTGCTTGCGGCGTCCATCTCGATCAGGTCGAGGGCGGTGCCGCGGCCGATGGCGACACAGCTTTCGCACTGGCCGCAGGGGTCACCGTCGCGGAGGTTCGCACAGTTCACGGCCCGCGCAAGGATGCGAGCAGTGGTGGTCTTACCTGTGCCGCGGGGGCCACTGAACAGGTACGCGTGCGCGATGTTCTCCGTCTTCAGCGCGTTCCGGAGTGTAGTGACAATGTGGTCCTGTCCGACGACTTCGTCGAAGCCGGCTGGGCGGTACTTACCGTAGAGCACGCAAACCTCGGAGCCTGAACGTGGTGCCAGTATAGACCATAGAACACATGTACGGCCTGAGCAGCAACACGGCGCCGATCAGTGCCCGTGCTCGATCTCACCGAGGTAGTGCTCCTCGCGCGCACGCATGATTCGCTCGGGTTCGCCGCCCTGTTCGTGGTCGTACCCACAGAGGTGCAGGATGCCGTGCACCAGCAGGTGGGCGAGCTCGGCATCGAGCGAATGGCCCAGCTGTTCGGCCTGCCGCCGGGCTGTAGGCAGCGAGATGGCGATGTCGCCGAGGTACGGCTCCTCGTCGGCCCCTGTGACGAAGTGGTCCGCTTCGTCGGGGAAGCTGAGCACATCAGTGGGTTCGTCGACGCCGAGGAACCGCCGGTTCAGGTCGCGGATCTCGTCGTCGCCGGTAATGAGCACCGAGAGGCCGGTGCCGGGAGCGACGGCTTCGCCCTCCATGACGCGCTGGGCAAGGGCCTCAAGGGCCGCCAGGTCGATGCCATCCGCTTCGACCGCGACGTCGAACGCCAGTTCGTAGCCGGCCATGCTCCCAGTCTACTGCCGGGAGAAGATCTCGACCGCGTCCTGGGCGACCGAAATGAGCGGCATCGGAATGATTCCGAAAATGAGCGTCCCGAGGGTCGCCACGCCGAGCGAGAGGCCGATCGTCGGCGTCGTGGGAACGCGTTCGCGCCCTTCGGCATCGCCGAGGAACATCTGCCGCACCACACCGAGGTAGTAGTAGGCGGAGATGACGCTGTTCAGGACGCCGATGATGACGAGCCAGCCGAGGTCGGCGCGGATACCGGCGTTGAAGATGTACATCTTGCCCCAGAACCCAACTGTCGGCGGAATGCCGGTCAGCGAGACGAGACAGAAGGCGAGCGCCACCGCCAGGACCGGCGAACGCTTCCACATGCCGGCGTAATCCTTGATTTCGTCGCTGCCGATGCGCTGGGAAATGGCGATGACCGCGACGAACGCGCCGAGGTTCGTGAACGCGTAGGCGGCCAGGAAGAGCAGCACCCCACTGGCGCCCAGTGTGAACTCTTCGCCCGGGACGGAAATCGCAGCGAGGCCCACGAGGAAGTTGCCGGCCTGCGCAATGGACGAGTACCCGAGCATGCGCTTGATGTCGGTCTGGACGATGGCGGCCAGGTTGCCGAGGGTCATCGAGACTGCCGCGATGACCGCGAAGATCATGGACCAGTCGTCGCTGAGGAAATCGGCCTCGAAGGCTTCGAAGAAGATGCGGGTAACCACGGCGAACGCGGCGGCCTTCGAACCAACCGAGAGGAACGCGGCGACCGGAGTCGGAGCGCCCTGGTAAACATCAGGCACCCACATCTGGAACGGGACGACGGCCATCTTGAAGCCGAAGCCGGCGATGAGGAGCACCATCGCGAGGACGAACAGGGCGCGGTTCTGCTCGCCGTTCGCCTGGATTTCGGCGGCGATGTCCGACAGGAGTGTGGTGCCGGTGGCGCCGTAGAGCAGCGCCATGCCGTAGAGCAGCAGGGACGACGCAACGGCGCCGAGCAGCAGGTACTTCAGGCCGGCTTCGCTCGAGCGCCGGTCCTTGCCCCAGCCCGCAAGGATGTACTGCGGGATAGAGGAGAGCTCGAGCGAGATGAAGATGAAGATGAGGTCCCGGCTCGCCGAGAGGAACATCAGGCCGGAGCAAACCACGAGCACGAGCGCGTAGTACTCACCCTGGCCGCGGCCTTCGCGGTTCACCCAGTCGATCGACGCGAGCACCACGGTGGCGGTGATGCCCGCGAACAGGAAGTAGAAGAAGACGGCGAACTTATCCATCGACAGCGTGCCGTCGAACGCTGTCTGGTAGTCGTCGCGGAGGACCCAGCTGAGGGTCCAGGCGGCGGAGGCGGCGAGGCCGAGGAGCGCGATGAAGGGTTCGATGCGCCGCTGCTGGGGCACAAGGGAGTCCACAAGCAGCACAACGGCGGCCGCGATGAGAACAGCTAGCTGGGGGCCGACGATGTCGAGGGCGCTCACGCTTCCAACCTTTCGATGATGGGATCAAGCGACGGACCGATCATGTCCATCATGAGCGACGGGTAGACGCCGAGCAGGATGACCAGCGCAGCGAGCCCGAGGGTCACGGAGTGCTCCCACCAGTGGCGCTGGTCGGTGAGGTGGTTCCATTCGGCCTTGACGGGACCGAAGGTCACGCGCTGGAGCATCCAGAGGATGTAGCCCGCGGAGAGCACAGCGCCCCAGATGGCCATGAGGACGGCCCATTCGTACTTCTGGAACGAACCGAGGAAGACCGTGACTTCGGCGATGAACCCGGCGAGCGCCGGCAGGCCGAGGCTGGCGAAGCCAGCGAACACGAGGCCTGTCGCGATGAGCGGCATCTGCCGGGCGAGACCACCGAGGCGGGCAATCTCCCGGGTGTGCGTGCGTTCGTACATCAGGCCGACGCAGACGAAGAGCATGCCCGTGATGACGCCGTGGGCGAGCATCTGGTAGGTCGCGCCCATCATGCTCGTCTTGCCGAGGGCGCCAACGCCAAGAAGCACCAGGCCCATGTGGCTCACGGACGAGTAGGCGATGAGGCGCTTGAGGTCGGTCTGGCGGAGGGTGACGAACGCACCGTAGAGGACGGAAACCGCGCCGATGCCGGCCATCCAGATGCCGTAGTCCTCGGCCTGCTCGGGCAGGATGGTGACGCACATCCGGATGAGGCCGTAACCACCCATCTTCAGAAGCACGCCGGCAAGCATCACGGAGACGGCGGTCGGGGCGTCACCGTGCGCATCGGGGAGCCAGGTGTGCACCGGCACGGCGGGGAGCTTCACTGCGAAGCCGATGAACAGCAGCAGGAACACCCAGCCGAGCGGGATGATGGCGTCGGTCAGGTTCGTGCGGCCGAGTTCGACGATGTCGAAGGTGCCCGCTTCGAACGCCAGGATGAGGATGGCGACGAGCATGAACGCCGAACCGGCGATCGTGTAGAGGACGAACTTCGTCGCCGAGTACTCCTTCCTGCCGGAGCCGAAGATGGCGATGAGCAGGAACATCGGGAAGAGTTCGAGCTCCCAGAACAGGAAGAAGAGCATGAAGTCCAGCGCCATGAACACGCCGAGGACCGACGTGGAGAGAATCATCAGCATCGAGAAGTAGAGGCGCTGGCGGGTTTCGACGCTGAACGAGACGAGAACGGCGGCGACAGTGAGGAACGTCGTCAGGACGACAAGCGGCATGCTGAGGCCGTCGACGCCCAGGTAGTACTGGAGGTTGAAGGCGCCGATATCGACCCACTCGCGCTTTTCGACGAACTGGAAGCCGCCGTCGTTATCGAACTGGAAGAACAGGACGAGCGAGAGGACGAGCGCGGCAACGGAGCCGAGGAGGGCTATCCACCGGGCGTACTGTTCCTGGCTCTGTGGCAGCAGGCCGCAGAGGACACCGGCCACAGCCGGGAGGAAGAGCAGGATGGAAAGCTCGTAGTCCACGCGCGCCTCCTACAGCGGGTTCGCCGTCCACACGGCGAGCACGATGATGATGACGCCCGCGGCGACGCCGAGGCCGTATCCCTGGAGCTGACCGCTCTGAATCGGACGGAACGCCATGCTCAGGCCTGCACCGAGGCGGCCCACGCCGTTCACGATGCCGTCGACGACGTAGCGGTCGAAGAGCTCGACCAGCCGGTTCCAGCCGCGCTGGAACACCGTGCGGACGAAGAAGTCTTCGTAGAGCCGGTCGAGGAAGTACTTGTTTTCGAGAATCACAGCGATCGGCGCAAACACCGCGCGGACGCTGCGGGACGTCACCCACTGCTTGTAGTAGATGGCCCACGCGAGGCCGATGCCGGCCACGGCGAGGATCGACGAACTGATCGCGATGCCCCATTCGAAGGTGCTGCCGTGCGGGTGCACCTCGGGGAGGGCGCCGTCGATGAAGTCGCCGAACATGTGGTCGTAAGCGAAGAAGCCAGCAGCGATCGACGGCACCGCGAGGATCAGCAGCGGCAGGCTCATCACCCACGGGGACTCGTGCGGATGTGCCGGGTCGCCGTGGAAATGATTGTCGGGGTCGCTGTGGTCGACCGGTTCGCCGCCCTTATAGGTGCCGAAGAAGGTGAGGAAGATGGCGCGGAACATGTAGAAGGCCGTGAGGAACGCGACAGCGGCAGCGATATAGAAGAGCGCCGGTTCCTCGCGCCAGGCGTCGAGAAGGATTTCGTCCTTCGACCAGAAGCCGGCGAGCGGGAAGATGCCGGCCAGGCTGAGCGAACCGATGACGAACGTCCAGAAGGTGATGGGCATGTAGGGCTTGAGACCGCCCATCTTCCGCATGTCGAAGGTGTTGGTCGCGTGGTTCACCGAGCCGCTGCCGAGGAAGAGCAGGGCCTTGAAGAACGCGTGCGTGAACAGGTGGAAGATCGCGGCGACGTATCCGAAGACGCCGAGGGCCAGCATCATGTAGCCGAGCTGGGAGACGGTCGAATACGCGAGCACTCGCTTGAAGTCGGTCTGGACGAGGGCGATGGTGCCGCCGATGACCGCCGTGATGGCGCCGATCCAGGCAACGGTATTCGCCGCGTCGTGGCTCACTTCGAACACCGGGAAGAAGCGGGCAACGAGGTAGACGCCAGCGGCGACCATGGTCGCGGCATGGATGAGGGCCGACACCGGGGTCGGGCCTTCCATGGCGTCGGGAAGCCATGTGTTCAGCGGGAACTGGGCGGACTTACCAACGGCGCCCGCGAAGATGCCGAGAGCGAACCAGGTGATGACCCACTCATCGACCTCGCCGTTGAGCGCGATCTCCTGGATCTGCGCGATATCGAAGGTGCCCGTGCGAGTCCAGATCAGGAGCATCGCGGCCAGGAGGCCGAGGTCGCCGATGCGCGTCATGATGAACGCCTTCTTGGCGGCGGCCGCGGCGCTGGGCTTATGGAACCAGAAGCCGATGAGCAGGTAGGAGCAGAGGCCGACAAGCTCCCAGAAGATGAAGATCATGAAGAGGTTGTCGGCGAGCACCAGTCCGAGCATGGACGTGGTGAAAAGGCACATGTGGGCGAAGTAGCGCCCGAAGCCCGGGTCGCCCGCCATGTAGCCGTTCGAGTAGATCTGCACGAGGAAGGCGACGCTGGTGACCACCACCAGCATGACCGCCGTGAGGCCATCGACGCGAACGCCGAGGTTCACGACGAGGTCGCCAGCCCGGTACCACTCATGGGTGAACTGGGCGATACCGCCATCGGCGTCGATGACGTTGAAGAGCGTGTAGTAGCTGAGGACCATCGCGACGCCAACGCCAAGCGCGGCGAGCCAGCCAGCAACCTGGGGCAGCTTGCGGACGTAAATCACAAGGAGGCCCCAGGCGATGAGCGGCGCGGCGATGATGGACCAGAGCACCCACTCGTCGATGGTGGGGGTCCCGGCGGTGGACTGGGCGGCGAGGAATGGCATCGGCTAGATCTTCCTCAGGATTTCGCGAGCGACGTGGGCTTTGCCGGTGGGCACATAAAGCGTCCGCGGTTCGTGGACCGACACTTTTTCGCCACGACCCACGGGCGGGATGACGCGAACGCTGAGGCCTTCGGCGGCGAACAGTTCGCGCCAGGTCTCGGCTGCATAGCCGTTACGTACCGTCATGAATTCGACCCACATGGCTACGACTTCAACAAATTGATCTGATCGACGTCGACGGTCTCGCGGTTGCGGTAGACCGACACCGCCAGTGCGAGGGCGACCGCGGCTTCGGCCGCCGCCACCGTGAGGACAAAGACCACGAACGTCTGCCCGGTGATGGGCCGTTCGGAGACGCTAAACCGAGAGAACGCGAGAAGCGTGAGGTTGACCGCGTTGAGCATGAGCTCGACGCCCATGAGGACGCCGACCGCGTTCCGCTTGCTGAGCGCGACCATGAGCCCGATGGCGAAGAGGATCGCGCCGACCGTCAGGAAGTGTTCGATCCCGATGCTCATGCGAGTGCGTCCTCCGCTTCTTCTTCGGGGCTTCGAACGAGCATGATCGCGCCAACGAGCGCAGCGGTCAGCAGCACCGAGGCGATCTCAAAGGGGACAACCCACGTGCTGACGAGCGCTTCGCCAAGTTCGCTCGCGGCGAGCGACGGGTCTTCCTCCACCTCCGACCAGTCGGCGTCGAAGATAACGAAGATGAAGACGGCAGCAAGACAGATCGCCAGGAGCGTCGCGGGGAGCGCAAACCGTGTCTCGCTGTTCTGACGGCCGGACCGCGGCGTCAGGAGGATGGCGAAGAGGATGAGGACGGCGATAGCGCCGACATAGATGATGACCTGCGCCATCGCGAGGAACTCGGCGGAAAGCAGCACGAAGAAGCCGGCAATGCCGAGGAAGGTGAGCACCAGGAAGAGGACGGCGTGCAGCAGGTTCCGGGCGACCATGACGCCGGCCGCAGCCACGAGCGTGAACGCCGCAAGGATCCAGAAGGCGACGGTAACGCCGAACCCCTCCATTTAGCGCCCCTCCCCGCTGACGGACGACACCGGGATGTAGCCACCGGCTTCGCGCACGAGCCGCGGGCGAGAGGGCGTTCGCTCGGGGCGATAGCCGACGAACCGCGCCCAGCCGACCACAAGCGCAATCGCCAGGGCGATGTTCACGATGGCGAAGAGGTACACGAACGGCTTGTCGCCATCGAACGCGTCGGTCCAGAGGATGCGCTCGGTGCAGACGACGAGCAGGTTCACGAGCGCGATGGGAAGCATGTACTTCCAGGAGAACGCCATGAGCTGGTCGATCCGGAGGCGAGGCAGCGTGCCACGCGTCCAGATAAACAGGAAGTAGAAGGCCCAGACTTTGAGGATGAAGATGATCCAGGGCGGGACCCATTCTTCGAGGCCGAAGAGCGTCCAGCCGCCGAAGAACACGGTCGCAGCGAACGCGGACGCGGCAAGCGCGTAGCCGATGTCCATACCGTAGAAGAGGCCCCACTTCATGCCGGAGTACTCGGTGAGGTACCCGGCGACAATCTCGGATTCGGCCTCGGCGATGTCGGTCGGCGTTCGGTTCAGCTCAGCGCTGGCGCAGATGAAGAAGATGATGAGCACCAGGGGCTGAACCAGCAGGAGCCAGATGTTGTAGGTGTCCTGCCAGAGGACCATTTCTTTGAGGCTGAGCGTTTCGGTGAGGACCACAATGGCGAGCAGCGAAACGACGAGCGGCACTTCGTAGCTGATCGCCATAGCGACGACGCGCATGGAGCCGAAGAGGCTGTACTTGTTGTCCTGGCTCCAGCCAGCCATGAAGGTGACCAGCACCGGGATGCTGGTCACGGCCAGGTAGTAGACCAGCGAGATCGGGATGTCGGCGATAATCATGTTCGGGCCGAAGGGAATGACGGCCCAGACCAGGATTGCCGGCATGACGAACACGACCGGCGCCGAGTACATGATCAGGCGGTCGGCCGTGGAGGGCGTGAGCGCCTCTTTGGTCAGCAGCTTCAGCACGTCGGCGATGGGCTGCAGGACACCGTAGGGGCCGACGCGGTTGGGACCGTAGCGGGACTGGATGCGCCCGATGATCTTGCGTTCGCCGAGCACGCCGATGAAGAGCTGCGAGAGCAGCGTGAAGAGGGCGAACGCTCCAATGAACCCGATGATCGGGGCAGCGACGTAGACAACGCCCTGGGGCGCAATCTTGTCGAGTGCGTCGAGGATAGCGCCGGAAAGGTTGGAGAGGTCGCGCAGGTCCCACCAGTTGTCAGTGGCGAGAAAGGACGTGGTCATCAGCGATCGATCTCCCCAACGACGATGTCGACGGAGCCGAGCGCGACGATGGCGTCGGCGACGGTCCCGCCCACGGTCATTTCCTTGAGCACAGAAAGATTGATGAGCGACGGTGGCCGGATGTGGAAGCGGAAGGGCGAGGGACCTTCGTCGCTGACGACGTAGTAGCCCAGTTCGCCACGCGGGCCTTCGACGCGAGCGTAAGCCTCACCCGCCGGCGGCCGAAGCGCAAGGGGCACCTGGGTGCTATGGGGGCCGCCGGGCAGCCCATCGAGCGCCTGCTCGAGGATGCGAACGGACTGGCGCATCTCTTCGAGGCGAACGATGAAGCGGTCGTAGGCATCGCCGCGATACCCGATCGGGATCGCGAAGTCGTACTTTTCGTACCCGCAGTAGGGGTCGGCCTTGCGGATGTCCCAGGCGATGCCGCTGCCGCGGAGCATGGGCCCCGTGAGACTGGCATTGATCGCCAGTTCGGGCGGGATGACGGCGATATCGCGGCTGCGGGCGACGAAGATCTCGTTCTCGGAGAGCAGGCCTTCGACTTCGTCGATGAAGCCGGGCATGTCCCGGATGAGCTTGCGAGCCTGGGGCACGAAGTCCTTCGGAAGGTCGAAGGCGACGCCGCCGATGCGCATGTAGTTGCAGGTGAGGCGGGCGCCGCAGGTCATCTCGAAGAGGTCGAGGATGCGCTCGCGTTCGCGGAGCAGCCACATGATGGGCGTCTGCCAGGCGCCGGTGTCGTTCACGAAGGCACCGACAGCCATGCAGTGGCTGGCGAGCCGCTGGAGCTCGGCCATGATGACGCGGATGGCCTGGCCGCGCTCGGGAACTTCAATGCCGGCAAGCTTTTCGACCGCGAGGCAGTAGCCGAGGTTGTTCGACATACTGCTGAGGTAGTCGGTGCGGTCGGTGAAGGGGATGTTCTGGGTGTAGGTGCGCTCTTCGGCGAGCTTCTCCATCGAGCGATGGAGGTAGCCGATGATCATCTCCGCGTCGACGACCTTCTCGCCGTCGACGGTCACCTTCAGGCGAAACACCCCGTGGGTAGACGGGTGCTGCGGGCCGACGTTGATGACAAACGGCTCGCTCTTGATGGGGCTGCTCATTGTTCGTACCTCCGGACTGGAGGCTCCTGTCGGCGGGCAACGCCCGAGAACTCGTTGAGGCCGGGCTGGAGGCCGCCAGGCATAGAAAGCCAGTCTTTGCGGAGCGGCCAACCGGGGAAGCCGTCCCAGAGAAGCATCCGTTTCAGGTTCGGGTGGCCTTCGAAGCGGATGCCGAACATGTCGTAGGTTTCGTTCTCCTGGATCCAGGCGCCGTACCAGACGGGCACAACGCTGGGCAGAACGGGGTTTTCGCGATCGCGCGTTTCGGCCTTGTAGAGGCCGATGTGGTTCTTCTCGAACGAGTGGACGTGGTAGACGACTTCGAAGCGGTCCCAGTAGTCGACACCGCAGAGGTTAGCCAGGTACTTGAAGTCGGTCTCGGGATCGTCGCGAAGCGCCGTGAACGTTTGGACGAGCGTTTCGGGCTTAAGGTAGCAGGCGTTGGGAGTAACGCGTTCGACGGAGCCGGGAACAAGGCGTTCCGCGGCTGCAGCCAGTTCTTCCCCGGTCCATTCGCGTGTCATGGGCTACCGCCATTCCAGTGCGCGCTTGCGCCAGGCATAGATACCGCCGACGACGAAGGTGCTGATGAACAGCAGGCCCTTGCCGTAGGCTGCCCAGCCGATGTCGTCGAAGACCAGCGCCCAGGGGAACAGGAAGACGATTTCGACATCGAGCAGGACGAACAACAGCGCGATGTAGTAGTAGCGGAAGTTGAACTGGACGAGGGACGGGCCCTCGGTCCGCATACCGCATTCGTAGATGTCGGTCTTGACGGGGTCCTGGGTGACGTTGGGCCGGATGTTGATGAACTTGAAGGCCCACGAGGTCACCAGAGCGCCGAGCGGGAAGATAAGCGCAATGATCAGCAGGATGCCGATGTGGCCGAATTCGTAAAGCACCCGGGAACCCGTTTGTGAAATTCGTCGCTAAGTAAGCCGCACTCGAATATAGCACGGGGTCTAGGTGCGGCAAAGCGGCCTTACCTTCAGCGCTAGCGGCCCGGGCGCATGCTCAGGACCTTCGGCTCGCCTAGGATTGCACCATGCCAACTCGCCGCGTGACTGTCGAACGGAATCGGCTGCGCTTCGCCGCCGCGCACATGGCCACCTTCCGGGGGGACCTAGAGCCCCTCCACGGCCACAACTACGATGTCCTCGTCGAAGTGGAAGGCGACCTGACCGAGGAGTCGTGGGTCTGGGACTTTGGAGAGGTAAAGCGCCTCACGAAGGAGATCGTCGACCCGCTCGATCACAAGTTCCTGCTCCAGGCCGAGAGCAAGCGGCTGCACATCCGGGAGCTCGAGAATGCCTGGGAGTTGCGGTGGAAGGAGCGCTACTACCGGTTTCCGAAGAGTGACGTGTTCGCGCTGCCGGTAGATAACACGACGTCGGAACGCATCGCCGAGTGGGTTGCAGGCCAGTTGCTGGAGTCGCTTCGCCGGCACGGGGCGACAAAAATCAGGAAACTCAGCGTCGGTATTGAGGAGATGCCGGGACAGGCCGGCTGGTATACTGTCGAAGTGGAGGCGAAGCAGGACTAGAGGTTCGCTTCGCAGGGAGGCCGGAGGTCCTGATGCAATTGGACTGGGACAAGGCGATCAACGAGATCCTCGCCGCGAAGATGTCGTGCCAGGCCTGCGGCGCTCTCGGCGACGAGATGATCGTGGGCTACACGCGCAACCCGGAAGCGGCCGAGTTCGCGCAGCGTTGCCGTGACTGCGTCGATAAGTCCGACTGCGACGCCCGGAAGCTGGTAGTGGTGTGCGAGGCGTGCGCGCGCCGCTACCGGGTGAACGGCCAGCTGATGGATGAAACGGGCATGATGCAGGTCATGCTCGAGGAATGCCGCCACAACCTCGAGGAGTCGCTGGACTACCTGTCGACGTACTGGAAAGAGGAAGCGGACATCGAGTACGACGACATGCAGAAGCGGCTCGAGGACGTCGACCCGGAGCTGTTCCGCGAAGAGGACAACTGGCGGATGCGGCTCGAGGAGGAGTACCTCCAGATCCACCGCTGGTTCCGGGAGCACGGGAAGCCGATTCCCGATCCCGGCTGGCGAAGCCAGTATGTGGAGGATGTGATCGCGCTGGGATACACGACGCTTCTCGGCGACTGATCCAACCCGATGAACGCTGCGGGGCCCGGCGCGCGCCGGGCCTCTCGCTTTGCCCGCACAGGGGCTTGCGTGGCATGGTAAGAGTGAGCCGTGTGGCTCGATGCCGAGTGGTGTAACGGTAGCACACGGGCCTTTGGAGCCTATGGTTGGGGTTCGAATCCCTGCTCGGCAACCACCACCTTCCTTCTTTCGAGAATCCCAGGGAGATACGCCAAAGGCCGCGCCTCAGATAGCGCGGCCTTTCTCTGTGTTGCCCGGGCGGCGCATGTAGGTTCCGAGCGGGATTGCCGAGGGCGCGGTGGGGCGCTCCCTGGCGGGTCGCGGTGCTGATTGGCGGTGCAAAGCGGAGCGCCGGGAGAAATTTCGAAAATTTCCCTGTCGACCGTGTCGATCCGGGGCGTGCTCGTTCGATGTGGTTGTAGAGGCAGGGAGAAACGGCCTCAACCCACCACACGCAGAGGAGAGAACGATGCGCGTCATGGTTTTTGTGAAGGGCAACGAGCAGACGGAAGCCGGCGTGATGCCGACCGAGCAGGAACTCGCGGAAATGGGCGCCTTCAACGAGGAACTCGTGAAGGCCGGGATCATGCTCGACGGCGACGGACTCCGCCCGACTTCGGATGCGAAGCGGGTCGAATACTCGGCGACGAGCGAGCCGCGAATCATCGATGGCCCGTTTACCGAGAGCAGGGAAGTCGTCGCGGGCTACTGGATCTGGCAGGTGAAGTCCATCGATGAGGCGCTCGAGTGGGCGCGCCGCATCCCCTTCAAGGAAGGCGCTGTGGAAATTCGCCCGTTCTTTGAAGCCGACGACTTCGGCGAGGCGTTCACGCCCGAGCTCCGCGCGCAGGAAGAGCGCCTTCGCGCCGAGACCGCCGCACGGCGGGAGCAGCAGAAGTCCCAGTAGCAGCAGTCACCCGACGAGTCGAAGTAGGAGGAACCTGGAAGAATGCGCTTCCTGGCAATCACCTACCCCGACTCTGCGGAACCGACTCCCGAGTCGATGCAGGCACTGATGAAGCTCGAGCAGGACGGCACCGAGGCCGGGTGGCTCGTGGAAACGGGAGCTATCACGGCAGCGGAGAGCGCTCCGAAACTGCACTTCGAGAACGGCGAATTCAGCGTCGTCGACGGGCCGTTTGCGGAGTCGAAGGAAGTGGTCGCGGGATACGCGATTCTCCAGGTGAACTCGAAAGAAGAGGCGATCGCCCTCACTCGACGGTTCTACGAGGTGATTGGCCACGGCAAAGGCGAGCTCCGGCGGCTGTATTCCCAGGTGGAATTCCAGCCGTAAGCGGAGTTCGCGCCGGTGGCGAAGACTGTAGCCGAAAAGCTGCTCATCAAACCCAATACGGCGCTGTGGTCGTCGCACCCCGGGCAGGAGGAGATTCTTCAACCCCTGCCCGAGGGTGTGCGGCCGGTCGAGAGGCTGAAGGAGGCGGACGTAGCGGTGCCGTTCGCCGAGACGCCGCCTCGCTCCGGCAATCGCTGGCCGAATGTGGTAGCGAACTTTCGAAGCCCGGCATCCCCTGGATTGCGTATCCGAAGGGGAACCGGGCAGACATCAACCGCGACAGCCTGTGGCCGATGCTGCTTGAGCACCGGATGCGGCCGATCGGCCAGGTGGCAGTGGACACCGCCTGGTCGGCACTGAGGTTTCGTTCGCTGGCCGAAGGAGAGGTGTTCCAGGGGGCAGGCGCTTCCTGAGCCGCTTGCCCCCACACCACCGAAGGTGGTTCGATCGTCTGCGTGCAGGTTTCGGAGACGCATCGCGCCATCGATGCAATCTGGCGGATCGAATCGGCGCGGGTGATCGCAAGCATTGCTCGGATGGTCGGTGATGTGGGCCTGGCGGAGGACTTCGCGCAGGACGCTCTGATCGCGGCCCTCGAGCAGTGGCCGGAGTCGGGCATCCCCAGCAACCCGGGCGCCTGGCTCACAGCAATTGGCAAGCGGCGGGCCATCGACCACTTCCGGCGGCAGAAGCGGCTCGAAGAGAAGCAGGAACTGCTCGCCGGGGAGACCCCGTTGCACGATGACGGCGTAGAAGAGGAAGTCGAGCAGTCGCTCGACGATCACGTGGGCGACGACCTGCTACGACTCGTGTTCACCGCGTGCCACCCGGTGCTTTCAACCGAGGCCCGGGTGGCACTCACGCTGCGCGTTCTCGGCGGACTCACGACGGCGGAGATCGCGCGGGCGTTTCTCGTGCCGGAGCCGACGATCGCGCAGCGGATCGTGCGGGCGAAGCGCACGCTCGCCGCGAAGAAAGTGCCATTCGAACTGCCGAGCAAGGAGGATCTCCGCGAACGGCTGTCGTCGGTTCTGGAAGTGATTTACCTCGTGTTCAACGAGGGGTACTCGGCGACGGCCGGCGAATACTGGATGCGCATCGAGCTGTGCGAGGAAGCGCTGCGGCTTGGGCGGATCCTGCAGGGGCTGATGCCGGACCAGCCGGAGGTTCACGGGCTCGTCGCACTGATGGAGATCCAGGCGTCGCGGTCGAAGGCGCGCATCGGCCCATCGGGAGAGCCCATTCTGCTGCTCGAACAGAACCGCGCACGATGGGACCAGCTGCTGATCCGGCGCGGACTTGCAGCGCTCGCCCGGGCGGAGGCGCTGGGCGGCGGCGACCACCCCTACACGCTGCAGGCGGCTATCGCGGCCTGCCACGCGCGCGCCCGCACCGCCGAAGAGACCGACTGGCAGCAGATCGCCAGCCTCTATGCGCGGCTGGCCGCGGTGGCGCCTTCACCAGTGGTGGAGCTCAATCGCGCGGTTGCGGTGGCAATGGCCTATGGCCCGGCAGAGGGTTTGAAGCTGGTCGACGGGCTGCTCGGCGTGCGCCAGCTTCGGAATTACCACCTCCTCCCGAGCGTGCGCGGCGACCTGCTCTGGCGCCTCGAGCGGTTCGATGAGGCGCGTGCGGAGTTCGAACGGGCCGCTTCGCTAACGCAAAATGCGCCGGAGCGCGCCCTCCTCCTCGAACGCGCGGCACAGTGTGCGCGCGGCGAACGGCACCCGGCCCGGTAAAGCGCCGCACCTGCCCGCGCCGGCCCGCTCAGTCCAGGGGTGGACTGTAGAGCGACCAGCGGTGCCCGAAGGGATCGACGAGCCAGCCCGAGCGGCCGTAGTCCTGCTCAGTAACGGGACGCTCGACGGTCGCGCCCGCACTGATTGCGCGTTCGAACGCGGAATCGACGTCGGGCACTTCGAGCACGAGCGATACCGCCGTGCCGGGCAGCTTGTCGGGGCCCAGGACCTTCATCTCGGGCCACTCGTCGGAAAGGTAGAACGCCTCGTCACCGATGCGGAGTTCGGCGTGACCGATGCGCCCGTCCTGTTCGAGGCGGAATTTCTCGATGGCGCCGAACGCGCGTGCGTAGAAGTCGATTGCGGCCCTGGCGTCGGACACGGCCAGGTAGGGGATGAGCTTAGCGGGCATTGGCTTGCTCCTCGTGCGTGGGCTGGAGCGAAGGCACGTAGGTGCCAAAGCTCCATTCGTTCCCTTCGACGTCGCGGGCGCTGTACCCGGCACCGCCGTAGTCTTTCGTCTCGAGCGGACGGGTAACGTCTGCGCCGGCCGCTCGGGCCCGCTCGTAGTGCTCCTCAAGGCCGCTGACGTAGACGTATGGCGCGTTGTTCGGGATGGGCATTCCTTCTGCGAGTGGCTGGCCGTCGGCGCCTCGCGCGGTGCCGACCATGACAATGCCGGTCCCGAAGGCGAGCTCGGCGTGGGCGACGGTGTTGCCTTCGCCCGGCACGACGAGGATCGGCCGGAAACCGAAGGCCCGTTCGAGCCAGGCGATTGCCTTCGGTGCATCCCGGTAGGCGAGTGCGGGGTAGAACTGTGGCATGCCATTCGGCGGTGCTTCCGTCATGGCGCTTCTCCTGTAGTGGATTCGAGCGGAGGCTACGCCGCAGGCAAGCCGGCGGTCTTGTACGAATGTTCCCGGCGCCCTCAGTCGCCGAGATAGCCGCCCTATGCCGGCAGCTGGCGTGCGAGGAAGGCGGCGGGCGCCTGGCCGGTGAACTCGATGAACTCGCGGTAGAAATGGGCCTGGTCGTAGTAGCCACACTCCATCGCGACATCGACCGGGCGCCGGCCGCCCTGCACGAGCAGGCCGACGGCGCGTTCGAAACGGAGGACGCGGGCGACGGACTTCGGCGGAAGGCCGATGCGCTCGCGGAACCGGGCGACGAGCAGCTTCCTGCTCCACCCCAGCGAATCGGCGAGGGAGCCGATGGCCACGGCGCCGGCGCTTCGAACGAGTTCGCGCCAGGCCCAGGCGACGCCCGGCGGTGGCTCCGATGCGTCGAGGAGGCGCCGGGCAATGACGCCATCGAGAAGCGCGAACCGGGCATCCCAGTCGGGCAGGCCGGCGAGGCGTTCGGCGAGCCTGCCGGCGGCAGGGCCCAGAGCCGCATCGAGCGGGATCGAGCGGTTGGCGAGTTGGTCCATCGCGCAGCCGAAGAACATCGAGGCGCCCAGGGGCGAGAAGTTGACCTGGATGCCTTGCTGGAGGCCTTCGGAGGAGACCAGCACCGGCTCATCGTGCAGGCCGGCAGCGAAACTCCGGACGGGTTCGGCGGGAGCGGACCGGCGCGGGTATGCGACCTGGAAGGGGTCGCCGAGGTTGATGATTGTGACGACGCCGGCCCACGGCACTTCGAGCCGCCAGCGAAAACCGCGCGTCTGCTCGCGGTAGCCTTCGTAGCCGCGAACGAAGGGGCGAAGCGCCGGGTGAGGTTCGCGCGAGACGATTTCCCACCAGCCCAGTTCCGATTCGTGCCGGCGAACCGTAGACGGCGGTGCGGGGGCCCGCAGGTGGGCGTAGGGCTGCACGAGGTCGAATGCCATCACGTCATCCGTTCATTACGTGAAGTGATGGTGACCCGAGGAGGCGCCGGGCTGCAAGGACCCCGCGTCACGGCGCTCGCAAGCCGTTATGTTGCCCCTAGAGACTGAAGCCGCGGTTCGGGTCCTGCGATTCGGCGCTCGCCGGGAGTTCGACTTCGATGAAGCCGTCGACAACGCGAACGGGGTAGCTCGCGACAGGGCGAACGGCCGGGAGCGCCTTCACTCGGCCGGTCCGCATGTCGAACCGGGCGCCGTGGCGGGGGCATTCGATGTCGCACCCGAGGAGCTTGCCTTCGCCGAGGGGACCGTCGTCGTGGGTGCAGCGGTCTTCGATCGCGAAGAACTCGCCGTCGCAGTTCGCGACGACGACACCATGACCGGCGACCTTGTAGTCCTTCGCGTGCCCGGGTTCGATGTCGGAGGCCGGGCCGAGCCGGTGGAATGACTTCTGATCGCTCACGGACAACTCCTGTGGCGGTGTGGTGATTCCACCATGGGTCGCCGGGCTCGAAGCTGCAACGTGACACTCGATGGTGGCGGCCACGCGGTAGCATGACGGAATGGCGCGCATTCTGCCGGGCACGGCATCGTGGGCCGATAAGCCGCTCATCGAATCGGGGAAGTTCTACCCGCCCGATGTGACCACCCCCGAAGAGCGGCTTCGGTATTACGCGACCCGGTACCCGCTGGTGGAAGCGGACTCCACGTATTACGGCCTGCCGCGGCAGGAGATGGTCGAGAACTGGGTGAAGCGAACGCCGCCGGGCTTCGTGTTCGATGTGAAGGCGTATTCGCTGTTCACCGACCACGCGGCGCCGGTCACACGGCTGCCAAAGGAGATTCGCGAGCAGCTCCCGCCGAAACTCGCGAAGACGCGGAACCTGTACCGCAAGGACACGCCACCGGAAATTCTCGACCTTGCCTGGAGCACCTTCATCGACGCGCTCATGCCGCTGCATGAAGCGGGGAAGCTGGGGGTGGTGGTGTTCCAGTTCCCGAAGTGGGTGTTCCCGAATGCGCGAACGCACCGCTACCTGGAGGAGATCCGGTACCGGCTGGGGCCGTACCGGGGCGCGGTGGAGTTTCGAAGCGAGACCTGGATGAGGGGACATCAGCGCGAGCTCACGCTTTCGCTGCTGAGCGACCTGGAACTGACCTACATCTGCGTCGACGAGCCCCAGGGGTTCAAGTCGTCGGTGCCACCGATCGCAGCGGTGACCGCGTCGCCGGCGTTCGTGCGGTTCCATGGGCGGAACGCGGAGACGTGGGAGCAACGCACGCAGACCTCGGCCGAGCGGTTCGACTACTGGTACCGGCCGGAAGAGCTCGACGAGTGGGTGCCGAAGATCGCGCGGCTCGCGCAGGAGGCGCCGGAAGTGCACCTGGTGATGAACACGAACAATTACAACCAGGGGCCAGCGAACCTCGACCTGCTGACCGAACGGCTGGCCGCCGCCGGCATCGATGTGACGCCTCCACCGGGGTGACCCGAACGGGCATCAGAGCAAGGGACCTGGCAGTTGCTGGGGCTTGCTCGGACGCGTACTGTCCCTGCGTGAGCGCTCCCGAGAAACATCTGCGGCGCTGGCAGGCGGCTGGCCTGCTCGACGAAGCGACGGCCGAACGCCTTCGGCGGTTCGAGGCGGAGCGAAGCAGCCGCGAGAGGGAAGACCGCCCCGGAATTCTTGAAGCGGTCGTCTACCTGGGCGTCGCCATCGTGGCGGTCGGGGTCGCGGTCCTCATCGGGTCCTCGTGGGACGAACTGCAGGAGTGGGCGCGGATCGCGGTGGTCGCGGGCCCGGCGGTCGCGGCGCTTCTCGCAGGCTTCGCGCTGCGGGCAACGGGCCAGCCGGAGCTGGTGCGGGGTGGGCACCTTGCGTGGCTGGTCGCGACGGTGCTCTCCGGAGTGACCGCTGGCGTCATCGCGGACATGAGCGACGCGAACGAAGACACGGTGTTCCACGTGAGCGCGATAGTAGCGTGCGTGGTTGCGCTCACGCTCTGGGTGGTGGCGCCGAGCCACATCCAGGTGTTCGCGCTTGCGGTGGCGCTCTTCTTCCTCACGATGGCCGCTGGGACGCTTCCTGATGCGTTCGACGCGGTGCTGACGTCGTTGATGGCGCTCGGGTTCGGGGCGGCCGGGCTCGCGCTGGCCGAAGCGGGCTTGCTTCCACCGTTACCGACCGCCCGGGTCATGTTCGGGCTTCTGCTGGCATGGGGCGGGTTCTTCGGCGGGTTCGAAGCGGAATGGCTGGAGGCCGCCGCGTTCGTGGTAGCGGGCGCACTGATCGTGGTGAGCATCGCCCGCGGCGTGTTCGTGTACATGGTGCTGGGGCTGCTGCTCGGGTTCGCTGCACTGGTCCGGGCCATCGCGATGCACGTGGAGGACCCGACGGCCGCGGCGCTGGCGCTCATCGTGGTCGGCGTGCTCATCGTGGGGAGCATCATCCTGCTGGCGCGGTTCCGCGCTCGGCGAACGGCGAGCGCGACATGAAAGATCGGCTCGTGGTGGCAGCGGTGTTCGTGACGATCGCCGTCATGGGACTCGGAGCGGTGGTCGTGTTCCAGTACGGGCGGCATCACCCTTCGCCGCCATCACTCGAGGCCGAGCCGAACGCAGCGATTCCCGGGCGCATAGCCTTTGTGAACGACGACCGCTGCGTCGTCGTGGCAGAGGCCTCGGGAGAGAGCCGGGAAGAGGTGTACTGCTCCGACAGCATCGCCTGGGTGTCGTGGATCGACGAGAACACGCTGGCGGTCGCGAGCTACGCGCCGGGACGGGAAAACGTCACCGAGATTGACCTCGCGACGGGCAAGACGCGGGAGACCGAGCAGCCCCGGCGGTTCAAGGCAAGCTCGCGCGAGTCGGTTCACGGCGAAGTCGCGGGGATCGAGTACCCCGGCAAAGTGTCTGTGTCCTCCGAGGGGAGGCGGCGGGTCATCGCAACGTTCGATGTCCCTGAGAATCGGCCGCCGGACTTCGTGACGTGGTCGCCGGATGGCGAGTGGCTGCTGCTCCAGTACACCGGGCCGAAGGCGAGTGCGAGCGAGCTGTGGATCGTGAGCCGGGAGGGAGCGACAAAGGGGACGCTCGCAAAGGACGCGCTGGGCTGGGGACCGCAGATCGTTTCGTGGTGGATCGACGGCTCGGGGTACCTACCGGAGCTCGCGGAGGAGCCCCGGTAGGTACCCCGAGCATGTGCTACTGGGTCCTGGCGGCCAGCTGCTTTTCGAGGTAGTCGCCGTAATCCTCGCGGAGCTTCAGCTTCTGGAACTTGCCGACCGACGTCTTCGGGATTTCGTTGACGACGATGATGTCGTCGGGCAGCCACCACTTGGCGAAGTTGGGCGCGAGGTGCTCGATGAGCTCCTCTTTCGTGGCGCTCATGCCGGGCCGGAACACGACGGCTGCGAGCGGGCGCTCGTCCCACTTCGGGTGCCGTGCTGCGAAGACCGCGGCCTCCATCACGGCAGGGTGAGCCATGAGGGCGTTTTCGAGCGCCACGGTGCTGATCCATTCGCCGCCAGACTTGATGACGTCCTTCGCGCGGTCGGTGATAGTGACGTAACCCTCGGGGTCGATGGTGACGATGTCACCGGTCTTGAACCAGCCGTCGGGCGTGAAGCGGTCCTTCTGTTCGTCGTTGTTGTAGTAGCTGGCCGCGATCCACGGGCCGCGAACTTCGAGCTCGCCCATGGTCTGGCCGTCCCAGGGCAGGACCTCGCCGGCGTCGTTCACGTGGCGGGTTTCGACGAACGGGATCGCATACCCCTGCGTCGAGCGAAGGGCGAGCTTCTGCTCGTCGGGCGCATCGTCCATGTGGCGCTTTACGCGCGCGAGCGTGCCGACGGGGTTCGTTTCGGTCATGCCCCAGGCGTGGACGATCTGGAGCCCGTGGCGCTTCTGGAAAGCGTCGATCATTGCGGGTGGGGCCGCCGAACCGCCGACCGCCATGCGCTTCAGCGAGGAGAGGTCCCAGCGGCCGGGGTTCTGGTCGAGCAGGGCAAGGATGCCGTTCCAGATGGTGGGGACGCCGCCAGCCATCGTCACCTTCTCGGCGGCCATCAGGTCGAGCAGTGTCTCGGGCTGCAGGTTCGAACCCGGGAAGACGAGCGAGGCGCCGACCAGGATCCCCGCATAGGGCAGGCCCCACGCGTTCGCGTGGAACATCGGGACAACCGGGAGAATCCGGTCGCGCTCGTTGAGGCCCATGGAGTCGGGCAGGCAAACGGCGAAGCTATGGAGCACGCACGAACGGTGGCTGTAGACCACGCCCTTCGGGTGGCCCGTGGTGCCCGAGGTGTAGCACATCGCCGCGCCGGCATTCTCGGGGATGTTGGGGTATTCGAAGTCGGCCGGCTGGTCGGCGATGAGCTCTTCGTAGTCCAGGTAGCCTTCGGGCGTGGGGCCGTCATCGGGGAGCACGACCACGTGCTTCAGCGACGTCACCTGGTCCTTGAACTGCTCGAACAGCGGGAGCAGCGAACGGTCGACGAAGACGACCGAATCGCCGGCGTGGTTCGCGATGTAGCTCAGGTCCGATGGGTGGAGCCGCAGGTTGAGGGTGTGGAGCACGGCGCCCATCGAGGGAACTGCCATGTAGAGCTCGAAGTGCCGGTAGGTGTTCCAGCAGAGGGTGGCGACGCGGTCACCCTCCTGCACGCCGAGCTTGTTGCGCATGGCGTTCATGAGCTGCCGGGTGCGCTTGTAGTAGTCGCCGTAGGTGTAGCGATGCAGGGTTCCGTCGGGAAGCCGGGTGACGATGTCGTTCCTGGAGAAGTACTTCCCCGCGCGCTCCAGGAGATGGGGGAGCGTCAGGGGGTAGTCGTCCATCATGAGGCCCTTAAACACCAGTTATCCCTCCCATTCCTCGTGTTGTGGCACGAGACAATACACGATCCCGTAGGAAGCTGCCGAGTAACGCAGCGGATTCCGCCGGATTCCGCTTCATCGCGGGGACGCGTAGGATGCGGCCAGCATTCCTGGGAGGGCATTCGATGACGCAGCCGGTTCGAATCGAGCTCGAAAAGGGCCGCATCGAGGGCTTCTGTGACCCGCGGTTCCAGCTGGTAGCCGAGGAGTTCGAGCGCAACTTCCGCGAACGCGGCGAACTCGGTGCGTCGGTATGCCTGGTCTACGAAGGTGAGACCGTCGTGGACCTGTGGGGCGGGTTCGCGGACCGCGACAAGACCCGGGAATGGACGAGAGACACCATCTGCACGGTGTTTTCGTGCACGAAGGGCGCCGTCGCCATCTGCGCACACGTGCTCGCAAGCAGGGGCGAACTCGACATCGAGGCGCCGGTTTCGAAGTATTGGCCGGAGTTCGGGCAGGGCGCCAAGGCGGACGTGACGGTGCGGATGATGCTCGACCACAGTGCCGGGGTGCCGGCGTGGCGGGCGCCGCTGGAGCCGAAAGGCTGCACCGACTGGGAGTACATGGTCGACCGGCTCGCGAAAGAGGAGCCCTGGTGGAAGCCGGGCACGCGAAACGGCTACCACATGATCAGCTTCGGCTGGACGGTGGGCGAACTGGTTCGGCGGGTCTCGGGGAAATCGCTCGGGACGTTCTTCCGGGAGGAGATTGCAGAGCCGCTCGGCCTCGACTTCTGGATCGGGCTACCCGAGGAGCATGAGGCACGGGTGGCGCCGGTGATCCAGTACACGCGCAAGTCGAGCGAGCCGCTGAGCGACTTCGAACTGGCGATTGTGAGCGACAACCAGTCGCTGCAGGCGCTGGCGCTGCTGAACAACGGCGGGGTCGACCCGAACGACCGCGCGTGCCATGCGGCCGAGATCGGTGGGGGTGGCGGCATCGCGAACGCGCGGGCGCTCGCCGGGCTCTACGCGCCGTTCTCGCTCGGCGGGGAATTCAACGGTGTGCGGCTCGTCGACCCGGTGACGCTCACGCGCATGGGCCAGGTTTCGATGGCGACGAACGAGGACGCGACGCTGCTTATCCCGACGCGGTTCGCGCTCGGCTTCATGAAGTCGATCGACAACCGGCGGCGCGCGAAGGGCGACCGGGATAGCGCGGTGCTGAGCGCGGCCGCGTTCGGGCACGTGGGCGCGGGAGGCAGCATCGGATTCGCCGATCCGGAAGCGAACTTCAGTTTCGGGTATGCGATGAACCAGATGGGCCGCGGCATCCTGCTGAACGACCGCGGCCAGTCGCTGGTCGACGCGGTGTACCGGTCGCTCGGCTACCGGGGCAACGAGGGCGGCGCCTGGGCGCCCTAGTTACGGGCCGAGGAGCTCGCCAACGGTCACGAACTCGAAGCCGCGAGCGCGGAGGCCGCTGACGATGCCGGGCAACGCGGCATAGGTGTTGTAGCCGCCCAGGTGCATCAGGACGATGCTCCCGCCCTGTGCGTTGTTCACCACCTTCGCGACGATATCGGACGCCGAGGGGCCGCCCTCGGACGGCGGCAGCCAGTCGATGGTGTCGATGTCCCACATGATGGTCTTCGTATAGGTGGCGTGGCCGACTTCGTAGAGGACACGGCCATCCTGGGCGCCGAAGGGCGGGCGGAAGAGCGGTGGGGTTCGCAGCGTGACGTACTGGCCTATGGACTCCTGCGTCCGGTTCAGTTCGGACACCATGCCGGCGGCGCTCAGCGTGGTGAAATCCGGGTGGCTGTAGCTGTGGTTGCCGAGTTCGAAGAGGTCGAGGTTCGCTTCGACGATGTACAGGACACGGCGACCGTAGTCGGTGTAGGGGTTATCGACCATCGAACCGGTCATGAAGATGGTGGCGGGAACCCGGTTGTCGATGAGCCACTGCATGATGTCGAGCGCCGGGTCCACGCGTCCGCCCATGTCGAAGGTGAGCGCGATGCGGTTGCTGGCGCGGCTGCCGTGATAGATGAGCTCGCTGGCCTGGGGGTACGGCGGCGCAGGGACGAGCAGGTATTCGCCCGGCACCGGTGCGTAGCTCGCCGGCACGCCGTTGAGCGAAGCGATGCCAGCAGCCGACGTGTGGAACCGGTGCGCGACTGCACGGAGCGTGTCGCCCTGCTTCACCTGGTAGCCGATGGTGCCGGGCGCACCGTCCCGGCCCACCAACGAGAGGTGGTACTGGTAGGGAGACTCCGCCCCCGCCTTTGCGCCGTTCTCTTCAGCAACAAGTGTGTAAAGAGACAGTACAAACGCGGAAAGCGCGAGTATGCACAGGCCTCGCGCGGGTAGCACGGGCGTATCCTACACGCGGCGGGACGGAGTTTGGATATGCGAGGGCGCCGGTATTCGCGCCGCTCCCTCCTCACCCTTCCCGTGGCCGCGCTGGCGGGCGGGTTCATCCTGCCGAAGGTGCTCCGTGCCGACGACCTCCCGCCGGTCGATGCGGCGGAGATGGATGACGGCGCGACCGTGTTTCGGCGGGGCTCGCACGAGGGCACGCG